>Ga0209050_1003571_pt1 | contig 11319 bp, 16 predicted proteins | sample Araplavi_mTSA_r2_FD_184276 | JGI IMG/M metagenome (GOLD analysis project Ga0209050, IMG submission 184276) | Arabidopsis root microbial communities from North Carolina, USA - plate scrape MF_Cvi_mTSA_r2 (SPAdes) (version 2) | ecosystem: Host-associated > Plants > Roots > Endosphere | place: USA...
GCAAATGCTGCAGAAAAAAAAAGACCTGCACGAATGCAGGTCTTTTTTCTGAAACTTGGTCGGAGTACAAGGATTCGAACCTTGGACCCTCTGCTCCCAAAGCAGATGCGCTACCGGGCTGCGCTACACTCCGAAGAAGCAAGATAATACAAGCTGGGTTGGGGATCGTCAACCCCCAATTTAAAAGTTGGAGAATTTTGATGCCCTATCGAACGCCCAGGTGGCGTATTGCGGTCGGTATCGTTATTTCTTTGCTACTGCATGCGGCAGCGGTGGTTTTCGTGCGCCTGCCTGAGCCGCGCAATGTGGCCGACACGCGCAACTGGATGACGCAAGTGGAGGTAAGGATAGTTCCACCGGCTCCGCCGCCAGAGCCTGCTCCGGAAGTCGAGCGCAGGCCCGAACGCGTTGCGGTCGCCGAACCGCGCCGCCAGCCGCGTCGTACAGAGCCGCGCAGGGATGCTTCCAAAGAGGAATCCGATACTGCAGTCCAGCCCGCGCGCGAATCGACGCTGGTCCTGCGTCCTGCCGAACCGGGCGCAGCGACGCATTTCGACCGCGAAGCCGCCAAGGCCGCCGCCCGCGATATAGCCGGGGAGCTGGAAACGGCCCCGCTCAAAATGCGCGAAACCCGGGACGAGAAGCTTGCGCGGCAAATCCAGAACGCCGCCCGCCCCAATTGCAAGGACGGCATCCCCGGCGGCCTGCTGGCCCCGCTCTACCTGATGATGGACAAGAAAGACAGCGGCTGCAAATGGTAAAAATGGGGTACGTCCCCATTTATTTTTTTACTGCTTGAGCTCGAGTGCGCGGTCGTAGAGTGCGTTCTTCTTCTTGCCGGTGATCTGGGCGGCAAGGGTAGCAGCTTGCTTGACGGGCAATTCGGCGAGCAGAATCTGCAGGATACGGTCGGTTTCGGCGTCCTGGCCTTCGTCCGCAGGCGGGGCGCCTTCGACCAGCACTACGAACTCGCCTTTTTCATGGTTGGCGTCGGATTTCAGCCAGGCTACCGCTTCACCCAGCGGGCAGCGGTGGATCTGCTCGAACAGCTTGGTGACTTCTCGGGCGAACACGACCTGGCGTGCGGCGCCGAAGGCTTCGGCCAGCGCTTGGGTGCACTCAACTATACGGTGCGGGGCTTCGTAAAACACCAGCGTCGCTGGCGCGGCTGCCAATCCTTGCAGCACCGCCTCGCGCTGCTTGGCTTTCGATGGCAAAAAACCAACAAAGTGGAACTGGTCGTTCACCAGGCCGCTGGCCGACAGCGCGGCCACCGCGGCCGAAGCGCCCGGCAGGGGGATCACGCGCAGGCCGGCGGCTCGCACCGCGTCCACGATCCGGGCGCCGGGATCGGATACAGCCGGGGTGCCGGCATCCGACACCAGCGCAATGCGCTCGCCGGCCTGCAGCCGGGCGATCAGGCCTTCCGCCGCTTCGCGCTCGTTGTGCATGTGGGCTGCGACCAGCGGCTTGTGCAAGCCGAAGCGGTTCATGAGCTGGGCCGTGTTGCGCGTGTCCTCGCAAGCCACCGCGTCAACCAGCGACAGCACATGCAAGGCACGCAGGCTAATGTCAGTAACATTGCCAATTGGCGTAGCCACCACGTATAAAGATGCCGTAGGATAGTTCTGGTGGACGGTCTCGCCGAGGATTGGCAATGCGGCGAGCGGGCTGGAATCTTGTGCTGTCATTTGGGGGAAGGATGCAGTTTAAAAATATCAAAAATCTGATACTCGGCGTTGCCACGGCCATGTTGGCCAGCGCTTGTAGCACGCCGTGCGATGCGCCCGGGGGATTGTGCGCGCCAATCACTTCTGTGACAAGTGCGCCGCCTGCCGTTGCCAAGGCGCCGCGGCCGAAACCTCCGGCGCCGCCGCCTGAGCCGGAAGTCGTAGTCGAGACTTTTTCGGTGCCGTCGCCGGAAGATGCGGCACGGCCGCCCTCCATCATGCAGGTCGTCCCTCAAGCTGCGGAGAAGGCTGACGGCGAGCGGGTTTATCGCATCGCGCTGCTGCTGCCGCTGCGTTCGGAAGCACTGGGACGCGCGGCCGATGCCTTGCGCGCTGGTTTCATGGCGGCGCTTGAGCGCGACAGCCATGGCTTTGAAGTCAATGTGGTGGAAACCGGCGATTCGCCGCAGGAGGTGCTGTCGGCCTACGTTACGGCCCAGGAAAAGAACGATATGGTGGTTGGTCCCCTGGCCCGTTCCGCCGTCACCGCCATTGCATCGAGCCCGCTGGTGGAAAAGCCGACTATCGCTCTGAACCACCCGGAACTGCGCGGCGATCCCCAGCTTCCGCCGCAAATGCTGGCGATCGGCCTGTCGATCGAGGATGAGGCACGCCAGGTGGCCGAGTGGGGTGCTCGCGAGAACCCTTCCGCCAAGGCGCTGGTCATTTCCGGCAATTCGTCCTGGCAGAAGCGCATTGCCGGCGCCATGTCGGCACAGTTGCAGCGCCTGGGACTGCGCCCGCGCAACGTTGACCTGACCCCGTTCAACGGCTATCTGCAGGATTCGGAGCTGGTAGCCTTGCGCACCCGCCTGCAAAGCGAGCCAGCAGGCGTGCTGTTCGCGGCGCTGGACCCGGACCAGGTGCGCCAGCTGAAAATCGCGCTCTCCGCCCCGCCGCTGGGCGATATTCCGCTGTATGGCACGTCGTCCCTGAATCCCGGCCGCAGCATGTACCGCGCCGGACCGGAACTGGATGGCGTGCGCCTGCTTGACCTGCCATGGCTGGTGCAGCGCGACCATCCCGCAGTGATGACGTACCCGCAACCGGTGCCGCGCGACGAAGCACGGATCAGCGCCGACATGGAACGGGTCTATGCACTCGGCATCGATGCCTTCCGCATTGCCCGCGAGATCGCAATCCAGCCGCAGCGCCGCTTCCAGCTCGATGGCGTGACCGGCCAGCTGATCATCGATTTCGGCACCGGACCATCCTGGTTCGAGCGAGCCGAAGTGCCGGCCGAGTACCGCAACGGCGTGCCGGTACCAATCACCCAATAAGGCAAGCGCATGCCCCGCACTGAATTGCAGGAAATCGGCCGGGGCGGCGAAGAACGCGCCCTGGCTTTCCTGCAGCGGCAGGGGTTAACGCTGGTTGAGCGCAATTTCCTGTGCAAGACGGGGGAGCTGGACCTGGTCATGCGCGATGGCGAACACCTGGTGTTCGTTGAGGTCCGGGAACGCAATAATCCCCGCTTTGGCGGCGCTGCCGCCAGCATTTCCCCGGCCAAGCAGCGCCGCATCCTGCGTGCCGCCAAATATTACCTGCTGCGTTTTGCCAAAATGCCACCATGCCGTATTGACGTGGTGGCAATAGACGGCGAGCGCATCAATTGGATGCGCAACGCTATCATTGATCAAATGTAAGCATTTTTAACAGCGCTTGTGAGGCCCGCCGAGCCACTGCACTATAATTACGCACACTATGACCAATCAACGCATCCTCTCGCACTTCCACGAAAGTGCCGAAATCAAGATCCAGTCCGCAACCGTCCTGGCGCAGCCTATCGCGCAAGCTGTGGACCTGATGTTCTCCGCCCTCTCGAACGGCAACAAGATCCTGGCTTGCGGTAACGGCGGCTCGGCGGCTGACGCCCAGCACTTTGCCGCGGAGTTGGTAGGCCGTTTCGAACGTGAACGCTTTCCGCTGCCGGCCATTTCGCTGGCAACCGATACCTCCATCCTGACCGCTGTGGCCAACGACTACAGCTACCGCGAGATCTTCTCCAAGCAGGTACAGGCGTTCGGCCAGGCTGGCGACATCCTGCTGGCGATTTCGACTTCGGGCAATTCGGCCAACGTGATGGCCGCAATCGAGGCGGCGCTGGAACGTGAGATGCGCGTAGTGGCACTGACCGGCAAGGGCGGCGGCGCAATCGGCAAGATGCTGACCGACGCCGACGTGCATATCTGCGTGCCGGCAGACCGTACCGCCCGTATCCAGGAAGTCCACCTGGTGACCATCCATTGCATTTGCGACGGCATCGACGTCGCCCTGTTCGGAGGAGATGTAAATGAATAAAGCCCGTCCACTTTCGCTGGCCGTGATGGCCGCGGTCCTGGCGAGCACCACCCTGTCCGCTTGCGCCCCGATCATCGTTGGCGGCGCGGTTGCAGGTACCCTGGCGGCGTCCGATCGCCGCACCCTGGGCGCGCAGACGGAAGACAAGTCGATCGTCGTGAAGGCCGAGGTGAAGATGCCTAACATCGCCGGCAAGAGCGCCCACGTCAACGTGAACAGCTTCAACCGCCGCGTGCTGCTGACCGGCGAAGTGCCGGACGACGAAACCAAGGCCAAGGTCGAACGCGAAGTGCGCGCCATCGACGGCGTGCAGAACGTGACCAATGAACTGGAAGTGGGCTTCTCCTCCAGCTACACCTCGCGTTCCAACGATGCGCTGATCACTTCCAAGGTCAAACTGAGCCTGGCCGATGCCAAGGACATTTCGGCCAACTCCTTCAAGGTCGTGACCGAGAAGGGCGCCGTCTTCCTGATGGGCCGCGTGACCCAGCGTGAAGGCACCCAAGCGGCCGATATCGCGCGCGGCGTGGCCGGCGTGACCAAGGTCGTCAAGGTGTTCGAGTACATTTCCGAGGACGACGTCAAGCAATACCAGCCGTCCCAACAGGCTTCGCAAGGCTAAAGAAATATCATGAGTACCGGCTCCAGGGCGTGGATCAAACCGGCGATTGCGCTTGCCGTCGTCGCCGGCATTGGCTTCACGACGTACCAGTCGCTGAACCAGCATCAATCCGCGCCTGCGGTCACCTTCCTCGGCATCAAAGGGGAAAAAATCACGCCTGAGAGCCTGAAGGGCAAGGTCGTGATGGTCAATTTCTGGGCCACTTCGTGCACCACCTGCGTGGCCGAAATGCCGGAAATGGTCGAGACGTACAACAAGTACAAGGGCCAGGGCCTGGAATTCGTCGCCGTGGCGATGAAGTACGACGCGCCCAACTACGTGGTCAACTTCACCGAAACCCGCCAGTTGCCGTTCAAGGTCGCGCTGGACGTGACCGGCGATGCGGCCAAGGCTTACGGCGACGTCTCCATGACGCCGACTACATTCGTCATCGACAAGGACGGCAATATCATCAAGCGCTACGTGGGCAAGCCGGAATTCCCGGCCCTGCACGCGCTGCTTGAAAAGGCCCTGAAAGGCTGATCAAATCAATTCCTCGGCGCTGCGCAGTATGTGCGGGGCGTCTTGGTCGTTGACGAATCGCCTTTACCGCACTGAGGACCTTGATCTGGTCAAGGGTATATTGGGCAACCATGAAATCATCGGGGTGTAGTACCTCAATTCCGTGAATTTCGACCGCGTCCGCAGGAAAGTCCCTCAGGTTAAAGGTAACAATTGCATCGGCATGTCCCGCGATGGCGGCGGCAAGCACATGGCGATCGTCGGGGTCTGGCAGTACCAGAGAGTCGATGAGCCGTTCGTACCCTTGGATCATGCAATCTTCAATTGCATTGTTCATCAGTTCCGCAGTTCGCGGTATCAGTTCTTTGAGTTCCGGGCGATTGCTTAAGAGATTCCGCTTCCACTCGTCCTGGATCGTTTCAGTCCAGCGGGCGGCGAACATGCCTGCCGACGCAAGGCTCAACAACAGGTCCCGCATCGGCGCTGGATACAACACGCATGCTTGACTTCCTCCCCTACCTTGGCCTGCGGCCACCGCTTACGCGGAAAGGAAGGGGATTCCTTCTGCACTATCGCCGGCACACTGGCCGCTTTTAGCACAAAGGTGGGTTCCTGCTGATGACGGCCTCACTGCGCCATTCACAACACAGGCGAACCGGGCGTCGTCCCGCCCTTCGCTACACATCATTGCCTCCCCGCGACGCAATATATTGATTGCGCCAACCACGTCGGCGTGGTTTTCGTAGCCGCATCCGATGCAACTGAACACTGCTTGCGTACGCCGATTCTCCGGCGACACAACGCCACAAGCGGGGCACGTTTGGCTCGTATGATGTGGCGGCACTGCTATCAGCCCGCCACCTCTCCACGCCAGTTTATATGCCAACTGTCGCCGGAACTCGAACCATCCCTGGTCGAGTATGGCCTTGTTCAGGCCGGACTTGGCACGCACATGCTTGCCAGGGGCTGCGCAAGTTCCCGCCGCAGACTTCGTCATATTGCGTACCCGCAGCTCTTCCACCACCACGACCGCGTGGTTGTTGCTAATCGTTGTTGTGGCTTTATGCAGGTAATCACGGCGCACATTGGCAATGCGCGCATGGACACGCTGGACGCGTGCTTTCGCCTTGCTCCAGTTCCGGCTGTATTTGACCTTGCGGGCCATTGACTGCTGCGCCTTGCGCAGCGCGATTTCATGCCGCCTGAAGCTATTGGTCGGTTCCAGATGCTCGCCGTCCGATAGCGTTGCAAAGCGCACGATGCCCATGTCGATACCAACCGGGCTGCCAATGGCCGTGACCGGCTCGTCCATGCGTTCCGTCTGGATCGACACCGACCAGCGCCCTGCGCGAAGGCTAACGGTAACGTTGCGCACGGTACCAAGCACTGGACGGCTGTTACGGTAACGCAGCCAACCCAACTTGGGCAGGAACAGGCGTTTGTTGCCTTGTTCGAGTTTGATTTGCAGGGGATCGGGATAATGGAAACTTTCTCGCCTGCCCTTCTTTTTAAAGCACGGGAAACCCGCACGCTTGGCGAAAAAGTTGGCAAAAGCGCGATCCAGGTTCTTCAGCGCCTGTTGCAGGGGATGGGTTGGCGCTTCCTTCAGCCATGGGGTTTCCGGATCGTGGCGCCACGTTGTCAGCAACCTGCACAGAGCGGGGTAACCCAAATATTTGTCGCCGCCTTCGAAGCGCCTTTTCTGCACTTCCAGCCCTTTATTAAACACGAACCGGCAGGCGCCAGCGAAACACTGCAGCGACCTGCGCTGTTGCTCACTGGGAATCAGCTCAAACTGGAAGGCTTGCAAGCGCATAATACTGTAATTATATACAGTATTATGAATAGGCGCGTTCAGTTGGACGCCTTCGGCGTCCGCGCTCTTGACCTCTGCCTGAAGGCCGAGGCTTGCCGCGCTTTAGGTCAAGCACCACCGTATAGCGGAAAAATCCTGCCATTAGTAGCCCATGTTGTGTTCCTGCGCCTGGTCAGACAGCTCTTGCAATGCCTGCTGCGATCGATGCTCGCGCTGTTCTTTGTACCGCATTACATCTTCAAATCGCACGCGCCTATGCGCGCCAACTTTGTGATGCGGAATCGCCCCCGATTCCAGCAACTTTACAAAATACGGACGGGAGACGTTCAGGTACATCGCCGCCTCTTGGGTAGAAATATCGAGCTCTTTTGGCATCACGGCGACTGCCTTGCCCTGTGCGAGCGAACCCAGGACCTCCGCAAACAGGCGCAACACCTTTGGCGGCAGGGTCAACACAGGCGCCCCAGACAAATCTTTCTTCCCGTCCTCGACTAGCGCAATCTGGACAGCACGCGAATGATCTAAAGCAGCAACGAGGCATCGTTGGGCCTCTTTGGCCAGCTCAACATCTTTTTCGCTGTCCAGCCGGTCTATTACATTTGCCACGCCACTCTCCTTGAACATTTTGTTTACTCCATTTTAAACGAAATATTCAAATTAAACGAAATATTCGAAACACGCTTAGCTTTTAGGATAAAGAATCATCTGCGTGCAGCGGAACAGGGCGATGGCTTTGCCGGTCGCCTTGTTGCTTACCGTTGCGTCCCACACTTGCGTCGTGCGGCCGCCGTGCACCATGCGGGCGGAGACGGCGATCGTGCCTTCGCGCGCGGTGCCGAGGTGGTTCGACTTCAACTCGATCGTGGTGAAGGTCTGGGCACCTTCCGGCAGGTTGGCGATGCAGCCAAAGCCGCAGGCCGTGTCGGCCAGGGTGACGACGGTGCCGGCATGCAGGTAGCCGTTCGGCGCCAGGTGGTGCTGGACGATGTCGATCTCGGCCTGCAATTCGCCTTCGGAAGCACCAGTGACGCGCACACCGAGGTGGCCGGTCAGGTTGTTGTGGGTGAGTTGATTGAGTTTTTCGAGGTCGAATTTCATCGGGCTAGTCTCCTTTACAGATAAAGAATCATAGCAGCGGGAAACAGGGTATGCTTACGCATGCGCGGCCTGCCCCACAAGGGCCCGGTCTGCAGGCAAGACCAGAAGCTCAAAAGGTGGATTCAACCGATTAACTTACGGAGAATAACCTATGAACGAACGAGAGCAACTGTCTGCCATCGTGCAGCGCATGGAAGTGAAGCTGGCGCAAGGCCACCAGGAGGATTGGGCTCGCCTGCTGCACCGCGCACGCACGCTGAGCGCCTTCGATTGCTCGGCCGCCAAGGGCGAGATCCTGCACTATTTCGGCGGCGCCGGCTCGATCAGCGATCTTCAGCTTGACGAAGAATTCAGCGACCTGCGCACCCAGCTCTACACCCTCTGCTACGGCAAGCGCACCACGCATTGAAGCGCGGGACAGTCCGCCTGTTATTCCTGGCCTGGGCCCTGGTTTCGACGGGCTGGCTGGCCAACTCGTACCGGACGCGCGACGTCGATCCGGTGCTGTTGCGCGGCAGCGTCGATGCCGAAGAATCCCTTAGCCTCCCTGCGCGCACCCCGGGCGCCACAGCGGGTTTGCTATTCTTTTGCGGCTCTGGCGTCGCGGCGGAGGCCTATGTCCCGATGCTGCGGCAGGTCGCCGATGCCGGCTATCCGGTTGTGATCATCAAGCTGCCGCTGCGCTTCGCCCCGCTCGACAGCAGCAAGGACGAGGCTTTGGCGAGGGCGCATCGTGCGATGGCGGCCCATGGCGAGGTCCGGCACTGGGTGATTTCAGGCCATTCGCTGGGCGCCGCGCTGGCGGCCCGGCTGGCATACCAGGAGCCGGCGCTCCCGGCCGCGTTGGTCCTGGTTGGCACCACCCATCCCAAGCAGCAGGATCTCTCCAGGCTGCCTTTTCCCGTCACGAAGGTCTTTGCGTCCAACGACGGCGTGGCGCGCATAGGCGACGTAATGCACAACAAGCCGCTGCTGCCGGCGCAAACGCGCTGGGTGGAGATCAAGGGCGGCAACCATTCGCAGTTTGGCCATTACGGCCACCAGCTGCTCGATGGCGAAGCGGCGATCAGCCGTGAGGCGCAGCAGGCGGTGGTCGTGCAAGCGCTGCTTGCCGCGCTCAAGCCCAGTTGATCGGGTCTTTGCCCTGCTGCGCCAGATAAGCGTTGGCGCGCGAGAAGGGGCGGCTGCCGAAGAAGCCTTTGTGGGCGGAAAATGGCGACGGGTGCGGCGAAGTGATGACCATGTGCTTGCGCGGGTCGATCAGGGCGCGCTTGGCAATGGCGTAGCTGCCCCACAGGATGAAGACCAGCCCTTCGCGGCCAGCCGACAGGCGCCTGATTGCGCTGTCGGTGAAGTTCTCCCAGCCCTTGCCCGCGTGTGAACCGGCCTCTCGGGCGCGTACTGTCAGCACGCTGTTCAACAGGAACACGCCTTGGCCAGCCCAGTCGGACAGGTCGGTGCGCTGGCGCGCAACGCCCAGGTCGGAGTGCAGCTCCTGGAAGATGTTTTGCAGGCTCGGTTGCGGGCGGTTGCCGTCCGGGACCGAGAAGCAGAAGCCCATGGCGGCGCCGGGCGTGTGGTAAGGGTCCTGGCCTAGGATCACCACTTTCACGTCGTCGAACGGCGTCAGGTCGAAGGCGCGGAAAATATTGCGGCCGGCGGGGAAGCACTGGCGCTCAGCATATTCCGCGCGCACGAAACCGGTCAGCGATTCCCAGTAAGGCTGCGCGAATTCTTCTTCCAGTTGGGCTTTCCAGCTCGGTTCAATGCGGACTGTCATACCGAAATCTTAGCATTCCACAAGCGGCCTATACTGGGCCGATGAATATCCGTCGCAAAGCGAGGTTTGGCGAGGCCTTTGAGGCGATCGTGGGCGATTGCCTGGCGCAGGTGCGCACCAACGTCGCCGGCGTGCTCGCAGGCGACGTCGAAAGCCTGCACCAGATGCGTGTGGGCGTGCGCCGCTTGCGCGCCTTGCTGTCGGGCGTGCAGGCATGGGATGCAATGCCTGAAGGTACGGCAGGCAAGCTGCGCTGGCTGGGGCAGGAGCTTGGCCGCGCGCGCAACTGGGATGTCTTCCTGGAGTCGACCTTGCCTGCATTGGGCGGGGGTTCGCAAGCGGTGCAGTCGGCGGCGTGCGACGCAGCGTCGCGGCAGCACGCGCATGTTCGCCACCTCCTCGAAGGGCCGCGTTATCGCGCACTGATGGAGGAACTGGCGTTGTGGCGCAACGAGCGGTTGTGGCGCGATCCGGCGCGCATCCAACCTTGGGACAAGGACGCGCGCAAGGTAGCGCGAGCCCTGGTGCGTCATGCGCGCAAACGGGTGGCGAAGCGGGTTCGCACGCTGGACGCAAGGCGGCCGGCCAGCCTGCACCAGCTACGCATCGCGGTGAAGAAGGAGCGCTACATGCGCGAGTTCTTCGGCATAGACGCACGCGCGAAGGTGCTGTCTGAAGCGCAGGAGCTGCTGGGCAAGCTGAATGACCGCCGCATTGCGCGCGAACTGCTGCACTCCCTGCTGGACCGCCTGCCCGCGCACGCGGCGGAACTATCGTTCATGGAAGGTTTGCTGGCCGGGCGGCAGGAACATGCCCTGCCGGAAGCGGTTCGCTTCGCCCGGCGCAAACTTTAGTCGTCCAGGCCTTTGCCGGCCAGGATCTGCGGCATGCATTTCTCGACGCGCGATTCGCGGGTCTTCGCTTGCTTGGCGGAAGAGAAGTGCAACAGGTAGCCGCGCTGGCGGCCAGGCGTCAGGGCGTAGAAGGCTTCCGCCAGGGCCGGATGCTCGTCGAGCTTTTGCAGGAACTCGTCGGCCATCGGGAAGTCTTCGGTCTTGCGGAATTCAACCTTGGCGCCCGACTTTTCGAGCTCAATCGCTTCTTCGATGTAGGCCTTGATGATTTTCGCCTGCCGCTTGATGTCGGCGAGGCCGGTAAAGCGGAGCTGGCGCCCCGCCTGCACGTTGGCGGTCTGCTGCACCAGGATGTTTTCCGGGTCCTGCATCAGGGAGCCCTTGAAGAACAGGAGCGCGCAGTATTCCTTGAAGCCGTGGATCAGGACGATGTTCTGGTCATTCCAGGTGAAGCACGCGCAACCCCATTTCGTCTCCTCCGTCAGGTGCGTGGAGAGAACGATCTTGCGCAGTGCTTCAAACTCTTCGTGCCATTTATTCTCAGCCATTCTTGCCTCCCGTTGTTGTTAGGTCGGCAATATACTACTTCAGAATGGCCGATTCGGCTCAGGCCTGTT
>Ga0209050_1003572_pt1 | contig 11317 bp, 12 predicted proteins | sample Araplavi_mTSA_r2_FD_184276 | JGI IMG/M metagenome (GOLD analysis project Ga0209050, IMG submission 184276) | Arabidopsis root microbial communities from North Carolina, USA - plate scrape MF_Cvi_mTSA_r2 (SPAdes) (version 2) | ecosystem: Host-associated > Plants > Roots > Endosphere | place: USA...
TTTCATGGGAAAGTGGGGTCGGCATCGTCCTTTGCACCGGCGGCGGGGCGCTCGGTGCGCGGGACCACCAGCGTGGCAAACGCGCCGGACTTCGCGATGACGAGGATGGCAAACGCCAGTTCGAACGTCGCGACGACGAGATCGAGCCGCGCTTGTGCATCGAGGGTGGTGTAGTTCGACGCCGAGCCGGCGAACAGGTACGCCCGGAACAGGAACCACACCAGGTTGGGCAGTGCCCTGGCAAACAGCCAGAGACCCAGCAGGCCACAGCCCACGCGCGCCAGCTCGCGCGCCTGGAACGTCAGGTGGTCGGTGTGACGGCTGCGAGGCAGCAGCGTGTTGGCCACCACCAACGGAAACATCCACAGGGCAACAGCCGCCAGCAGGTAGAGGATGCCGACGCCGTAGGAAATCGTTGAAGCGCTCGCCGGCCCACCGGGGCCGCCGGCCAGCTGGCCCGGAATGGCCACGAGGAAAGGAATGCTCGTCAACGCGAGCCACGCAGCGAACAGGCGCACGCCGACGCCGATGAGTTGTTGTGCCGTCACGGGATACCCTCCAGATTGTGGCGGGAGCATACCGTCGGCGAGGCCCGTTTCGCGTCGCGTGTGCCGGGCCTGAGCCCGGCAGCTTCACGCCGCCAGCTTGAACACCGCCACCGTGTTCACCAGGTCCTGCGCCTGCGCCTTCAGGCTCTCGGCCGCGGCCGCGCCTTGCTCGACCATCGCGGCGTTCTGCTGCGTCGTCGTGTCCATCTGCGTCACCGCCTCGCCGATCTGCGACACGCCGGTGCTTTGCTCGCTGCTCGCGGTGCTGATCTCGCCGACGATGTCGGTGACGCGGCGGATCGACGTGACGACGTCCTGCATCGTCGTGCCGGCGCGGTCGACCAGCAGCGTGCCCTGCTCGACGCGCTGGACGCTGGTCGAGATCAGCGCCTTGATCTCCTTGGCCGCTTCGGCGCTGCGCTGCGCGAGCGTGCGCACCTCGCCGGCCACCACCGCGAAGCCGCGGCCCTGCTCGCCGGCGCGCGCGGCTTCCACCGCCGCGTTCAGCGCCAGGATGTTGGTCTGGAACGCGATGCCGTCGATCACGCCGATGATGTCGACGATCTTCTTCGAGCTGTCGTTGATGCCGCGCATCGTGTCGACCACCTGGCCGACCACGTCGCCGCCCTGCACCGCGACGTCGCAGGCGCTCTGCGCCAGCACGTTGGCCTGGCGGGCGTTGTCGGCGTTCATGCGCACCGTGCTCGACAGCTCGTCCATCGCGGCGGCGGTCTGCTGCAGCGCGCTGGCCTGCTCTTCGGTGCGGCCGCTCAGGTCGTTGTTGGCATGCGAGATCTCGGCCGATGCGGTGGCCACGCCCTCGGCATTGCGCCGCACGTCGCTGACCAGCTCGGCCAGCCGGTGGCGCATGCCGCCGAGCGCACCCAGCAGCTGCGCGCATTCGTCACGCCCTTCGGCATGGATCGGCTTCGACAGGTCGCCTTCGGCGATCGCCTGTGCCGAATCGACTGCCTGGTGCAGCGGGCCCGTCATCGAGCGCGTCGCGAGCACCGCCAGCACCAGGCCGGCCAGCACCGCGAACACCGCCCCGCCGGCCAGGATGCGCTGGCCGCTCACCGCCACCGCCAGCGTCTGCGCCTGGCTGGCTGCCAGCCGCTCGTCCATGTAGGTGTCGATCGCGGCCAGCCCCTTCAGGTAGGCCTGCGCGAGCGGCAGCAGTTCCTTGTCGACCTGCGCAGCGACGTCCTCGCCGCCCTGCTTGCGCTTGAACAGCGCGACGCGCGAGACGCGGTAGGCCTCGCGGCGCGTCGCCACCTCGGCCATCAGCTGCTTGCCGGCGTCGTCCTGGATCAGGTCGTCGAGCTTCTTCTGCATCTCGCTGATCGAGGTGGAGGTCGCGTCCATGTCGCGCTTCAGCGTGTCGATGTAGGCCGCATCGCCCGCCTTCAGCGACGCGGCGGTGCGCACCCAGTTCAGGTTGATGTTGGCGGCCCAACGCGCCGCGAGCGACTGGCGCTGCATCTCGGTGGTCGCCAGTTCCTGGCTGGCCGCCTTCAGCGTCTCGAGGCGCCACACGCCGATGGTCGACACCAGCGCGGTGATCGCGAGGATCAGCCCGAAGGCCATGCCCAGCCGCTGGCCGAGTTTGAAGTGGTTGAGCTTCATCGAAGCAGCTTTCCGTCAGTTGAACAACAGGGCTCGAAGCCCGTGTCGATCGTAAAAAACGGAGGGATGTACCAATCTGGCGAATAGATGTGCTTTCCGCCTTCACTTCCTGCCATGCGCGAGCTTTGTAGGACAGCGGCGACATGCGGTGGCGCTGCGCGACTACAGCGGAGCGCGCCGTCGGCCCGCCTGGAAAGCCGGGCCGGCTCCTTACCGTAGAGGCCTCGAATCACTCACCAGAACAAGGAGCACCACATGACGCTCGGCACCATTCTCTTGATCGTCCTGATCCTGATCCTGGTCGGCGCGCTGCCGACCTGGCCGCACAGCCGCAGCTGGGGCTACGGCCCGAGCGGCGGCCTCGGGCTGGTCGTGATCATCCTGATCGTCTTGTTGCTGATGGGACGAATCTGAAGCGGACTAGAAGCGCGACCCCGGCTGTTGCAGGAACAGCGCTTCCTCGGGAGAGGAAGCCCGCCCGAGGATCTCGTTGCGGTGCGGGAAGCGCCCGAAGCGCGCGATGACCTCGCGGTGCTTGTGTGCGTACTCCAGCATGCCTTGGGTGGCCGGCGCGTCCTGCGCCAGGCGCGTGAACCGCGCTACCGCCTCGTCCTGGCAGGCCAGCTCTTCGGCGTGTTCGAACGGCAGGTAGACGAAGGCGCGCCACAGCGGCGGCAGGCTCAGGTCGAGCCCGCTGGCACAGAGGGCCCGGGCCGAATCCAGCGCCAGCGCATCGCCGGCGAACGAACGCTCGCGGCCGCGGAACACGTTGCGGGTGAACTGGTCGAGCAGCAGGATGCGCGCGAGCGCGGCCGGCGCCGACGCCTGCCAGCCGGGCAGTCCGCCGTCCAGCGCCTCGTCGATCAGCAGCCCGAAGCGCTCGGCGATCTCCTGGTCGGTCTGCGCGCTCTTCGTGAACCACAGCGCGCGGACCTCGCCCGGCTCGGGGCCGAACCACCAGTCGAGTACCTCGGTCGCGCGCGGGTCGATCATCGGGGGGTCCTCAACGGCCGAGCTGCTGCCACAGGTAGCTGTACTCCAGCGCCTGCAGGTGCGCACGCTGCTCGTTGTCGGCCGCGCCGCCGTGGCCGCCCTCGATGTTCTCGTAGTACAGCAGCTCGTGCCCCTGCGACAGCATCAGCGCCGCCATCTTGCGGGCATGGGCCGGGTGCACCCGGTCGTCGCGCGTCGAGGTGGTGAACAGCACCTTCGGGTAGGTCACGCCCTTGCGCACGTTCTGGTAGGGGCTGTACTTCGAGATGAAGGCCCATTCGGCCGGGTCGTCCGGGTTGCCGTATTCGGCCATCCACGACGCGCCGGCCAGCAGCGTGTGGAAGCGCCGCATGTCGAGCAGCGGCACCTGGCAGACCACCGCGTTGAACAGGTCGGGGCGCTGCGTGAAGGTGGCTCCCACCAGCAGGCCGCCGTTGCTGCCGCCCATGATGCCCAGGTGGCGCGGCGCGGTGATCTTCTGCGCGACCAGGTCTTCGGCGACCGCGATGAAGTCGTCGTAGCTGTGCTGCTTGGTCGCCTTGACGGCGCTCTGGTGCCAGGCCGGGCCGAATTCGCCGCCGCCGCGGATGTTGGCCACCACCAGCACGCCGCCGCGCTGGTACCAGGCGCGGCCGAAGCTGCCCGAGTACCACGGCTTCAGCGAGATCTCGAAGCCGCCGTAGCCGTACAGCAGCGTCGGGTTGCTGCCGTCGGCCTTGGCACCCTGCGGCCACACGACGAAGTAGGGCACGCGCGTGCCGTCCTTCGAGGTCGCGAAGCGCTGCTCGGCGCGCATGCCCTTCGCATCGAACAGGCCGTTGCGCGCCTTCAGCAGCTCGCGCTGGTCGTTCGCGGTGCTCGCGAGGTACAGCGAATCGGGCGTCAGGAAATCGGTGTAGGTCAGCAGGTAGCGCTCGGCCAGCGGGTCGTTCTTCAGCAGCGGGTCGTGCAGGCTGCTGATGCCCAGCGCGCCGGGGAAGGGCGCGGCGATCTCGCGTCGCGTGAAGCCGTCGGCGCCTTTTTTCCACTGCTCCAGCTTGCCGGCGACGTTGTCGAGCACGTTCAGCAGCACGTGGTCGCGCGTGGTGGTGTAGCCCGCCAGCGAGCGTGTCGGCGTCGGCGTGAACAGCGCGCGCAGCTTGCGCTCGCCACGCAGGTACGCGGCGGCATCGCCGTACAGCAGCGAGCCGCTCGCGAACTTGTCGGCCCCGGCCTGGAAATCGCTGCGCAGGTGCAGCAGGATCGTGTCGCGCAGGAAGCTCACCGACGCGTCGTCCGGCACGTCGATCCGGACCAGCTTGCCGTCGTTCAGCAGGAACTGGTGGCTGTTGTAGAAGTCGATCGCGCGGGCGAACACGATGCGCTCGAAGCCCGGCGTGCGGTCGACGCTGACCGACACCGCGACGTCCTTGGACTCGCCTTCGAACACCGTGACCGCGTCGGCCAGCGGCGTGCCGCGCTTCCAGCGCTTGATGACGCGCGGGTAGCCCGAATCGGTCAGCGAGCCGGGGCCGAAATCGGTGCCGACGTAGATCGTGTTCTCGTCCAGCCAGTCGACGTCGGACTTGGCTTCGGGCAGCGTGAAGCCGTCGGTCACGAACTGCTTCGTGACGGCGTCGAACTCGCGCACCACCTTCGCATCGGCGCCGCCGCGCGACAGCGACACCAGGCAGCGGCGGTAGTCGGGCCCGAGCACCGCGGCGCCGCCCCAGACCCAGTTTTCCTTTTCGGTCGCGCCGAGCGCATCAAGGTCGATCACCGTCTCCCAGGCCGGCTCGGCCTTGCGGTACTCGGCCAGCGTGGTGCGCCGCCACAGGCCGCGCTTGTGGTGCTCGTCCTGCCACAGGTTGTAGAGCCAGTCGCCGCGGCGCGAGACGGCCGGGATGCGGTCCTTCGCGTTCAGCACCTCGAGCAGCTGGCTGCGCGTCGGCGCGAACTCGGGCCGCGCGGTCAGCTCTTTCTGCGACGCGGCGTTGCGCTCGCGCACCCACGCGAGGGCGCGTTCGCCCTGCACGTCTTCGAGCCAGGCGAACGGGTCGGCGGGCGCGGCGGAAGCGGCCGCAGGGGCGGCGGAAGCGGCTGAAGCGGCAGAAGAAGCAGGGGTTTGCGACATGGCAGACGGGGCGGTCAGGGTCAGCAAGGGGGTGGCAGCGGCGCCGATCGTGCCGGCGAGCAGGCGGCGGCGCGTGGCGGAAACGTCGGACGTCAAGCTCAGGCCCTCAGGAACGCGGTTTCGGGATGGCGCTCCATGTAGGCGCGCACGTACGAGCACAGCGGCTCGATCTTCAGGTTCTCGGTCATCGCGTGGTCGAAGGCGGCCTCGACCAGCTCGGCCGCGATGCCGCGGCCCTGCAGCGCGGGCGGCACTTCGGTGTGCGTCATCTGCATGACGCTGCCGTCAAGGCGGTAGTCGGCCACGCACAGGTGGCCCTCGACGGTGGCTTCGAAGCGCTGCTGCGCCAGGTTGTGGGTGACGAGCACGGGATGGCTCATGGCCTGTTCTCCAACGACGGCTGAAAGATCAGCCGGAGTCTGCCAGCACCGCCGCGTTTTTTTTCAAGGGATTTCGTGCAGCGTGGGGCTTCTCTTGCTCCTGGCCTCGTGCACCAGGCCTCGCGCATCAGGCCTCGGGCGTGAGCCGCTGCGGCGTGACCTCGATGCTGCGCGTGCCGTCGCCGACCCAGACCGTGCCGTCCTGCACCGTCACCTGCAGCTGCATCGTGCGCTGCGCCAGCGCGGCCAGCGCCTGGCTCTGCTCGGCCGGCACCTGCCACACCGCGAGGTTGCGCGCGCGGGTGATCTTGGTCGCGATGCCGCCCCACCAGATCGGCGTGCTGTGGCTGAAGCTGTACACCACCACGCGCTCGGCGCGCGGGCTGGCCTTCATCAGCCGCTTGTCGTCGGGCTGGCCGACCTCGATCCACTGCATGATCTGGCCGGTCAGGTCCTTCTGCCACAGGTCGGGCTCGTCGGTGTCCCACAGGCTCTTCGCGAACTCGAGCGCGCCGTTGTCGTTGTCGGCCGGCACGTTCAGCGCGAATGCCAGCAGCCGCATCATCATCCGCTCGTCGGTCTCCGACGGATGGCGCGCGATCGTCACGCCGTGGTCGCCATAGACATGGCGGTCCATGTCGGCCAGTTGCAGCGTGGCCTTGTAGATGGTGGCTTTCAATGCCATGGCGGGTGTCCGGGAAAAGAAGGGTCCGGAAAGACAAAAGGGGCCTGGATTAGACCAGACCCCTTCGGAGCGGAAGCCGGACGCGGCTTACCAGCGGTCCGAGCGCATCAGCGGTTCCCACTGGCCGTCGCGACGGCGGTACACCGTGATCGCGCCATAGGCCTGCTCGCCATCGGCGGTGAAGCGCATCGAGCTCGTCACCGGCGACACCGGGTCGATCGAGTGCAGCTTCTCGCGCAGCTTGATCGGATCGACGCTGTCCGAACGGCGCATCGCATCGGCGATCACGTACATCGCGTCATAGGCGTAGTGGGCGCCCCATACCGGATCGGCCTTGAAGACCGTCTGGAACTTCTTCAGGAAGGCCGGGCCGGCGGCGAACTCGCGCGGCTCCAGCGCGCTGGACGTGACGTACAGCGTGGTCACGTCGTTCGGCGCCTTCGCCAGCTTCTCGGTCTTCGACGAGTTGGTCGACAGCACCGGCACGCCCGACAGGCCGGCGGCCTTCATCTGTTCGAACAGCGGCAGCAGCTGGTTGTCGCGCAGCACGGCCACCAGCACGTCGGGCGGCGTGGCCTTCAGCTTGGCGACGAAGGCGGCGAAGTCGGTGGTCTTGTTGTTGACCGATTCGTTCAGCGTGACCTTCTTCTTCAGCTTGCCGAGGGACTCGCCGACGTCCTTGCTCATCGGGCGGCCGAACGCGGTGTCTTCGAAGATGACCGCGACGTTGTTCGCGTTCAGGCTTTCGGCGATGTAGCCGCCGATCGCGCGCGCCTGCAGGCCGTCGTTGGCGACCAGGCGGAAGGTGTTGCCGTCGCCCAGCTTGGCCAGCTCGACGGCCGACGAGGTGTACAACTGCGGGATGTTGGCGCCCTTGTAGATCGGGATCGTCACTTCGGAGATGTCCGAGCTCAGGTGGCCGATCACCGCGGTGACCTTCTGGTCGACCAGCTCCTGCGCAACCTTCTTCGCCGTTTCCTTGTCGGCCTTGTCGTCGACGGCAACGACCTCGATCTTCACGACCTTGCCGGCCACCTTGAAGCCCGACGCATTCAATTCGTCGGCAGCCATCTTGACGCCGTTCAGCAGGTCCTGGCCCCGTGCGGCCGACGGGCCGGACAAGGGCTGCGCGACACCGATCTTGATGGTGGGCGGGATGCTGGGTCCGCAAGCCGCCAGCAGGGCGAGGGAGGCGGCAGCCACGACCGATGACAGCCGGGCGGGACGGAAAATGCGCATGCGGGGTTCTCCAGAGTTTGAGCGAACGTCATCGAACGGTGCGATGGCGTAGACGAAGCAGTGACAAGTTGTCTCGGTAGAAATGTATCTGCATCAATGCCCAACGCAAGGCAGGCACTCACTGCCAAACGCGGCAGGGGTGACAATTCGCACATCGCCGCCCATTCAAATTCCCGAAATGACACAGAAGAAGTTCGACCTGGCCAAGAACCTGGCCCTGAAGATCAACAACCAGATGAAGGCGGGCGGGGTGCCCGGACGCTTCGGCCAGGAGGCGACAGTGGCGGTCGACAAGCGCGAGCAGCGCCGCCGCGACGCCGCCGCCGGGCTGGTGCCGTTCGCCTGCAAGCTGCCGTCCGAGCTGGCGCAGCAACTGAACGAACGGGCCGCGGCGCACGAGGGCGGCATGACCGGGCTGCTGGTCGAGCTGCTCGGCAAGGCACTGAAGAAAAAATAGATCGCCCGCCTTGCAATAGGGACGGCCCGGCGGGCGTACACAGGGGATCCTCACACCCATGGAGACCCTGATGAAGACCCAGACCCTCGTTCCGCTGCTCGGCGCGCTCGTGCTCGCTGCCTGCTCGTCGATGTCATCGATGATGGGCGCCCCGGCGCCGGCGAAGAGCACCGACGGCATGCTGGTCGGCGCCGCCAACGGCATGACGCTGTACACCTTCGACCGCGACATGGCGGGTGCCGGCAAGAGCGTCTGCAACGGCCCCTGCGCGACCAACTGGCCGCCGCTGATGGCCGACGATGCCGCGAAGACCAGCGGCGACTGGACGGTGGTGACGCGCGACGACGGCAAGAAGCAGTGGGCCTTCAAGGGCAAGCCGCTGTACTTCTGGGCCAAGGACGCGAAGCCGGGCGACAAGACCGGCGACGGATTCAACGGCGTGTGGCATACGGCCACGCCTTGAACTGGTTTTGATTGGCGCATTGGCGCATTGGCGCGCGAAAAGGCGCGGGCGGGGGGTGTGGGGCGCGCCGGACGGTGCGGTTCTCGCCCCTGGCGGGGCGAGAACTTCCCTCCGCCATCTGCTTTCATGACCCGTCGCCGAAACTCCCTCCGCTCACTTCGTTCGCTGTGGTCAAACAGTCGGCGACAGTCAGTGCACGAAGCGCGCTGCGCGCGCGGTTCATGAAAGCAGACGGCTCCGGCGCCCCGTCCTGATTGGCGCTCCCCACACCCCCCGCCCGCGCCTTTGCCGAAGCGGTGGCTTCATGCGAACACACAGCGCTCGTAGCCCGGGTGGCAACCCGGGGATCAACCTTCATTTGTTCGCTTGTCACCTCCGCAAAGCAGGGCGGTGGCACAAAGGCGCGTGGGGGGAGGCCGCGGCGCGCCAATCAGGATGGGTCGCCGGAGCTGGCTGGTTTCATGGCCCGCGTGCGCAGCACGCTTCGTCAACTGACTGTCGCCGACTGTTTGACCACAACGAACGAAGTGAGTGGCGGGAGTTTCGGCGACGGGCCATGAAATCAGTCAGTGGAAGGGGAGTCATTGCCCCCCACGGGGCAATGACCGACCCGTCCGGCGCGCCACGGCCTCCCCCCACGCGCCTTTGAAGCGCGAACGCCGGCCAGCTACGCGTACACCGTCACGACTTGGTAACCCAGCGCCGCCAGGTCGCCGCCCGGCGACCACAGCCTCGACACCTGGTTCACATACCCGCCGGCCGCGGCGATCGCGTCGGTGTCGATGCGCCACCAGCCGTCGGCCGGCAGTTCGTGCGCGACCGGCCGCAGCTCCAATTCCCATGACACCGAACTGGCCGGCGTCGGCCGCTTGACGCGGCTGAGCGCCGGCGTCGGCGGCGCATCGGCCAGCAGCACGGTCAGCAGCTCCGGCGGCAGCGGTTGCGGCTCGCCCTTGGGGCGCAGGTGGATGCGGCTGTGCCAGCTTTCGGTGCCGGTGAACGGCAGCCCGCCGTCGGACCAGCGCATGTCCAGATGCTGCATGAAATTCGGTGCGACGCCGGGGATGAACGGCAGCGCCGGCGTGTCGTCCGGCCCGCGCTCGATCGACGGCATCGCCGGCGCAAGACCCGGCAGCGTGGTCTCGCGTTCGCTGCCGAACACGCCGAGCAGCAAGGCCGCGGTCTCGCCGCCTTGCAGCACGTGGGCCTGGACCTGCCGCACGTTCTTGCCTTCGCGCAGCACCCGCGCGGCCACCTGCACCGGGCCCTGAGCCACCGGGCCGATGAAGCTGGTCTGCAGCGCGCGCAACTGCACGCCGGCCGGCCAGCCGGCGCCGGCCACGTCGCGCATCGCCTGCACGGCCAGCGTCGAGATCAGGCCGCCGAACGAGGTGCGGCCCTGCAGCCAGTCGTCGCTGACCTCGAAGTGCACCGCATCGCCGTCGCGCGTGCGCGCCGCGAGCAGCTGGGTCAGGGGAATGAAGTCGGCCATGGTGGTTCTCGAAGGTCGGGGTCAGGGGGCAAGGGTCAATGATTGGAGGCGGCCGGGGTGCTGTCTGCCGCGCAGGCGACAGCCGGCAGTTCGCGCCGCTCGGCATCGCTGCGGCGGCCGAGTTCGATCAACGCCATCACGTCGATGGCCTGCGCGGCCGGCACCGGGTTCGGTGCGCCGGCGACGATCGCATCGCGCACGCCGGCGTAGTAGGCCGGGTAGTCGCCGTGCCGCAGCGCGACCGGGCGCGACTGCAGCGTCTCGCCGTCGGGGCCGAGCGTGCTCAGCGTCGCAGCCTGCGTGTCGAGGCCCCAGTCGGCATCGGCGAGGGGCCGTTGACCGGCCTTCAGCGCGTCTTCCTGCGCATCGAGCCCCCATTTGACGAAGCTGCCGCGCGTGCCGTGCGCCGCGAAGCGCGGGCCGGGCAGCGCGGTCAGCGCGCTGGCGCGCAGCGTCACGCCCAGCCCGCCCGGGTAGGCGAGGCGGGCGTCGAAGGCGTCGTCGTTGACGGCCCCGTCGCGCTGCCGCGCCAGCTCGACCCGCAACGATTGCGGCCAGCCGAACAGCTGCAATGCCTGGTCGAGCAGGTGCGGGCCGAGGTCGAACCACAGCCCGCCGCCGAGCGGCGACTGCTCGCGCCAGCGCTGGCGCACCAGCGGGCGGAAGCGGTCGAAGCGCGATTCGAGCTCGACGACGCGCCCCAGCTCGCCACCGGCCAGCAGCGCGCGCAGCGTCAGGAAATCGCCGTCCCAGCGCCGGTTGTGGAACACCGACAGCACGCGCCGGCGCTCGCGCGCCGCCGCTTCCAGCTGCTGCGCCTGGGCCAGCGTCACGGTGAACGGCTTGTCGACGACCACGTGCTTGCCGGCCTGCAGCGCCGCGAGCGCGAGCGGGTGGTGGCTGTCGTTCGGGCTCGCGATGACGACCAGGTCGATGTCGTCGCGCGCGCACAGCCGCACGGGATCGGCCTCGACCGGCAGCCCCGGCCAGTCGCGCGCGACCTTGGCCGCGTCGCTGCTCGCGAAGCCGGCCAGCCGCAGCCCGGGGACGCTCGCGATCAGCGGCGCATGGAAGGTCTGGCCGGCGTAGCCGTAGCCGACCAGGCCGACGCGCACGGCCGCTGTGGGGGCAGCGGAAAGGGAAGGGGGCATGGGGCGGTGTCCAGGAGAATGTCCGAGGAGGGTGGCGGGGCACTGTAACGGAGGCGGCCGCGCGGCAATGGCATGATGCGCGCCGCACTTTCTGAAGGATGCCCCGGAATGAGTTTCGCTCCCCGCCTCGCTGCCGCCCCCTGGGTGCTCGCTGCCTGCATCGCCGGCCT
>Ga0209050_1003574_pt1 | contig 11312 bp, 12 predicted proteins | sample Araplavi_mTSA_r2_FD_184276 | JGI IMG/M metagenome (GOLD analysis project Ga0209050, IMG submission 184276) | Arabidopsis root microbial communities from North Carolina, USA - plate scrape MF_Cvi_mTSA_r2 (SPAdes) (version 2) | ecosystem: Host-associated > Plants > Roots > Endosphere | place: USA...
CCGAAACCCCGGCCGGCGAGCAGGTGCTGCGCGGCAACAAGGTCACCGAGACCAACCTGGTCGATGCGCTCACGCCCGACCCCGAACCCGTGGTCACCCGCAGCCTGAAGGTCACGCGCGATGGCGCACCCACCGTGCCGGCGCGCAAGCCGAGCGCCTCGCTGCTGATCACGTTCGAGACCAACTCGGCCGAACTCACCGCGCCGGCCAAGAAGCAGCTCGACGTGGTGGCGGCCGCGCTGAAGAACGACCGCCTCGCCGAGTACAACTTCAACGTCGAAGGCCACGCCGACCCGCGCGGCGACGCCGAGGGCAACCTGACGCTGTCGCAGCAGCGCGCCGACAGCGTGCGCGAGTACCTGATCACCACGCACGGCATCGCCGCCGAACGCCTGAAGGCCGAAGGCCGCGGCGACCGCGACCTGCTGAACCGCAAGGTGCCGTCCGCACCGGAGAACCGGCGCGTCACCATCGTCACGAACCTGCGCTGAAACACCGCGATGGCGCCCGGCCGGGAGGCCGGGCCGTCAGGCCTGCGTGCGCGCGTGGCGCACGCCCCGGTTCAGCATGAATTCGGTGTGGTGCAGCTGCCCCACCGACACCAGCCCGCCGCGGGCCAGCACCTCGAAGTCGAGCTCCACCTTCTCGGCCGGCACCGTGGTGTCGTAGAGGTACACGATGTCGGACTGCAGCCGCCCGCCCGGCCCCATCTGGATGCGGTGGATGCACTTGCGGCCGGCGTCCCCGTTCTCGCCGTGCAGCAGGCGGATGTGCAGTTCACCGGGGTGGCCGTGGACGATGATGCGCTCGCGGACGACGGTGGCATTTTCGTAGGTGGACATGGTTCGGACTCCGGGTGGGCACCCCGCATCGTAACCACTGCGGGCCGCGGCCTCTGTCCCGGGCGTTTCATCGCGGTGACCCGCCGTCGCTAGTCGGGACAGTGGCCGTCGATTTCCCCGAACCGTGGCGCCTCGCCGCGTTTCCCCGCTTCGACCCAGGCGAGCTTCTCCCGCAGGAACACCAGGGCGCCGTCCAGCTCGGCGCGCCGGTCCTCCAGCTTCAGGATCTGCGTGCGCAGGACGTCCGCCGTGCGCGCGGCGGACCGTGCCCCGGACCGGTACGCCCGATCGAGTTCGGCGATCTCGGCGAGTGAATAGCCCAGCGACTTCTGCAGCAGGATCATCCGGGCCGCCGTCACATCGTCGGCCGAGAACACCTGGTAGGGATTGGAGCCCCCGACGACGCTGCGGCTCGGCCGGAGCAGTCCGCGCCCGACATAGAAGCGCACGGTCTCCGGCGACAGCCCGGTCACCCGGGCGAATTCAGACATCAGCATCGAACTCCTCCTTGACCCTGTAGTGCACTGCGTACTTATAACCGTGGCATCCCAAGACAGGAGTCCTTCCGATGCAACTTTCCTCTTTCGAACTGCCACGAATCCGGCTGGGTGCCGACGGCCCCTGGGTGGGGGCCCAAGGCCTCGGCTGCATGGGCATGAGCGAGTTCTATGGCGACACCGATCCCGCCGAGGCCAAGGCGACGCTCGAACGGGCGCTGTCCCTCGGCATCACGCTGTTCGACACGGCGGACATGTACGGCCTCGGGGCCAACGAATCGTTCCTCGCGCCCTTTGTCCGCGCGCACCGCGACCGCGTGGTGATCGCCACCAAGTTCGGCTACACCCGCACCCCGGAAGACCCCGACAACTGGAGCCTGAGCAACCGTCCCGAGTACATCCGCGCCGCCGTCGACCGCTCTCTGCAGCGCCTGGGCATCGACGTGATCGATCTGTACTACATGCACCGGCGCACGCCGGACGTTCCGCTCCAGGAATCGGTGGGTGCGATGGCCGAACTGGTGACGGCGGGCAAGGTGCGGGCGCTGGGCTTGTGCGAGGTGAGCGCCGCGGAACTGCGCGAGGCCCACGCCATCCACCCCATCGCGGCGCTGCAGTCGGAATGGTCGGTGTTCAGCCGGCAGGTCGAGCACGAGGTCGTTCCGGCGGCCGTGTCGCTCGGAATCACGCTGGTTCCCTATGCCCCGCTGGGCCGGGGTCTGCTGACCGGCCAGGCTTTTTCCACCACGCTGTCGCCGGACGACACGCGCCAGCACTTCCCGCGCTTCCAGCCGGAGAACCGCGCCGCGAACGCAAGGCTCGTGGCGACGGTCGACACCCTGGCCGCCGTGCGAGGCATCCCCAGTGCACAACTGGCCCTCGCCTGGCTCCAGACGAAGGCCGCACAGATGGGCGTGGCCGTCGTGCCGATTCCGGGCACCCGCCGACGCGCACGCCTCGAGGTCAACGTGGCGGCCGCGGCGACCCGCCTCGATGCCGTCGAGATGGCGGCCCTCGAGCCCCTGGCCGGCGCGGTGCGAGGTGTGGCGGTCTGACCGCTGACGGTTCAGGCGACGCAGGCGGCCCGCAGTTCCTCGAGCCCCTGCGTCCGGCTGACCGGCGGCGCATAGCCCAGGTCCCGGCGGGCCTTGCCGATGTCGAGGGTCACCTCGACGGCCGAAGTCGCGAGCACCTGCCGGGTGACGGGCGGTCGCCAGCGCCCTCCGGTCAGCCGCGCCACGCCCTCGCTCGCCGCGGCCACCCCGCGCACCAGCCAGCCCGGCACGGCCTTGTCCGGCACCGCCCGCCCCTGCGTGGCCAGCATCGCACCGACGAAGGCACGGAACTCCACGTCGTCGGCATCGGTGATGAAGTAGCACTCGCCGGAAACCCCAGCGAGCAGCGCACGTTCGATGCCATGCACCAGGTTGCCGACGTGGGTCGTCGAGGTGCGGTAGCGGCCCCCGTCGATCCACGCGAAGCGACCACCATCGACTGCGGCCAGCAGCTGCGGCAACGCCGTGGTGTCGTCGCGGCCCCAAACGAAACGGGGGCGCACCGCGACGACCTCGAACCCGTCGCTGCTCATCGCCAGCGCGAGGCGTTCCGCTTCCGCCTTCGTGGCTGAGTACCCGCCGGCCGGCCGCCGGGGAAAGGGAAGCCGCTCGTGGGCCCGCACGAGTGCCGCGCCGTCCAGCAGCACCGACTCCGTGCTCAGGTGCACCACGCGGCGGATGCCCGCGTCGCGTGCCGCGGCGAGCACGTGCCGCGTACCCTCCACGTTCGTCCGGTGCTGGGCGGCCGATGGCAGGCCGTGACCGGTGTCCGCCGCAGCGTGGACCAGCGCCTCGCAGCCGGCCATGCCGGCCCGCAGGTCCGGCGAGAACAGATCGCCCCGGACGGCGCGGGCACCGGCGGCTTCGACGACATCGCAGGCCTCCGCACTGCGCGCCAGCGCGCGCACCTCGACGCCGAGCGAGGTGAAATGCCGGATCAGGTTGCGGCCGACGTAGCCGCTGCCTCCCGTCACGAAGAGCGGAGTCACGGACGATGGACAGGACATGCCGCTCATGCCGGGGCCTTCGCGCCGGAGGCGGGTGCGATGCCATCCACCAGCCCGCCGATCTCCGTCAGCAGGCGATCACGCTCCGCTCTCGGGAACGTGTGGAAGTCGAGGCTCTCCAGCAGCTTGAGGCCTTCGAGCGCCAGATAGGCGAGCAGCGCGTTGCGGGGTTCCGCGGCATCGCGTTGCAGCGCCTCGATGACCGCCGCCTGGTTCGCTTGCATGGACTGGCGCAGCGATGCGTCCTGGGCCAGCGCGGCGCAGAGCGTCAATGCCACCGCGCGCTGCTGGGGCGGCAGGGGGTTGGCCGCGGCGGCGATGCGGCCCCGGATGACACGCGCGTCGACGGCATCGAGCTGTTCGGCCGCGGCCTGGTTGAAGGCATTGTCGCGCTCGAGGGCCCGGCCCACCAGGGCCCCGATCAGGGTCTGTTTGCTCTTGTGGTCGTAGACCACGCTGGCCTTGCTGACACCCGCCTGCGCCGCCACGGACTCCAGCGTGAGTCTCGCGGCCCCGTCGCGGGCGACCACGGCCTCCGCGGCGTCCAGCAGATGATCTCGATCGATGACTCTTGTCCGGCCCACGTGATGTCCTGATTCAATTAATTTCCGACCGGACGGATATTAATTATCAGGGTGCGACGGGTCAAGCCCTCCCCGTCGAGGGCGCTTCTTCCAAGCGCATGCCGGCGAAGCGTTGCTTGGCGGCCGCGTGGGTGTCGTCGGCCCGCGCCGCCGGGCCGGTGGACAGCAGCGTGATGGCCACCAGGGCGGGCCACCCGCGGGAAAGGCAACGCGTCATCGGCGCGACGCCTCCGCCACCGCCCTCAGATCCTTCGCCAGCGCGTCCACCCGCTCCGGCAGCGTGTCCCACGCGAACATCAGCCGCACGCCCCCGCCGATGAAGGTGTAGAACTTCCAGCCCTTCGCCCGCAGCGCGTCCACGAGCGGTGGCGCCATCTTCAGGAACACGCCGTTGGCGTCGGCCGGGAACATCAGCGGCAGCTCGGGGATGTCGGCGATCTGGTCGACGAGGCGGCGGGCACACGTGTTGGCGTGGGCCGCACGCGCGCGCCACGCGCCCGTCTCCAGCATGCGCACCCAGGGTGCCGACAGGAACCGCATCTTCGAAGCGAGTTGCCCGGCCTGCTTGCAGCGGTAGTCGAAGTCTTCCGCCTGCGGGCGGTTGAAGAACAGGATGGCCTCGCCCACCGCCATGCCGTTCTTCGTGCCACCGAAACAGAGCACGTCGACGCCCACGCGCCAGGTGATGTCGGCCGGCTCGCAGTCGAGCGCCGCGCAGGCGTTCGAGAAGCGCGAGCCGTCCATGTGCAGCACGAGGCCCAGCTCGCGGCACACGTCGGAGATGGCCTGCAGTTCCTCGGGCCGGTACACCACGCCGGTCTCGGTGGGCTGCGTCACGGTCACCACCCGCGGCTTGGGGAAGTGGATGTCGCTGCGCTGCGTGGCGATGGTGCGGATGGCTTCGGGCGTGAGCTTGCCGTCGAGCGACGCCGCCACGAGCAGCTTGGAACCGTTCGAGAAGAACTCGGGCGCGCCGCATTCGTCGGTCTCGATGTGCGAGGTCGAGGCGCAGATCACGCTGTGGTACGACTGGCACAGCGACGCGAGCGCGAGCGAGTTCGCGGCGGTGCCGTTGAACACGAAGAACACCTCGCAGTCGCGCTGGAACAGCGTGCGGAAGGCGTCGGACGCCTTCTGGGTCCAGGTGTCGTCGCCATAGGCGGGAGCGTGGCCGGCGTTGGCTTCGGCCATCGCGGCCCACGCTTCGGGGCAGATGCCCGCGTAGTTGTCGCTGGCGAACTGTTGCTGGTTGTCGAGCATGGCGGGGCTTTCGGAAGGAAACGGTTCCGCGAGATGGTGACCCAATCCGCGTGCGGTGTCACGTCCTGACCAAAAACCGTCATGGCGCGGTCACGGCCGCTGCCTAACCTCGCGGGCTTTCGTCCTCCAGAGAAGAGACCTTCCGTGAAGTACCCCACCCTGCTCGCCCTCGTCCTCGGCACCGCCCTCCTCTCCGCCTGCGGCGGCGACGGCGACGACACGCCCGCCGCCACGACGCCCGTGGCCACCACGCCGGCGCCCCTCGTGATCGCCCACCGCGGCGCCAGCGGCTACCTGCCCGAACACACCCTCGGCGGCTACGAACTCGCGATCAAGCTGAAGGCCGACTACATCGAGCCCGACCTGCAATTCACGCAGGACGGCAAGCTCGTCGCGATGCACGACGACACGCTCAACCGCACCACCAACGTCGCCACGCTCTTCGCCGCGCGCAACGGCGGCTACAAGGTCTCCGACTTCACGCTGGCCGAGATCAAGACGCTGACCGTGGTGCCCGCCGGCACCGCGTCGACCACGTACCCCGGCTTCACGCCGTCGATGGCCGACCCGTACCGCGTGCCCACCTTCGACGAGTTCCTCGCGTTCGCGAAGACCCACCCCAAGGTCGGCATCTACCCGGAAGCCAAGCAGGCCGACCCGGCGATGGAAGACGCCATCCTCGCCGCACTGAAGGCCAACGGCTACACGGCCGCCGACAGCAAGGTGTTCGTCCAGTCGTTCAGCGATGCCACCGTGCGCAGCCTGAAGGTCAAGCAGAACGCCCAGGGCACGAAGGTGCCGCTGATCCTGCTGGGCGCGGCCGTGATGGACAACGGCGTCGCGAAGATGGGCGTGATCGGCAGCGCCGGCATCTCGAAGCTCGAGCTGGCCGACGTCGCGAGCTTCGCCAACGGCATCGGCGTGGTCATCAACTACGACGCCGCCGGCTATCCGATCACCAAGGCCTTCATCGACCAGGCCCACGCCGCCGGCCTGAAGGTGCACGGCTGGACCTTCGCCATCGCCGACAGCACCAAGGCCCCCGCCGAGTACCGCAAGTACCTCGACATGGGCATGGACGGCATGTTCAGCAACTACAGCGACCTGGCCGTGCAGGCCCGCGACGCCTTCATCGCGAAGTGAGTCGGCCGCCCGGGGCGGGCCGGCCCCGGGCGTGCACCTGTCAAGTCCTCCAGTAGGCGCACGTCCGCGGCGCGCCTAAGCTGCGCGCTCATTCCAACGCGCATCCATGGCCCGACTCGACAACGCCACCCCGTTCGCCGCCACGCTGATGCCGTCGTGCGACCGGGAGGGCCGGGACCTGCTGCTGCTCGTCATCGCCGCCCACTTCGATCTGCCCACGCCCGACGGCGGCCCCACCGGTCCGCGGATCGCCGCGGATCAGCCCCCGCCGCCCATGGCCGACACCTGGACCGGCGAGCCCGGCCTCAGCAGCCTGTGCGACGAAGGCCAGAGCGCCTACACCCGCCAGGGCACCGACATCTACGTCCGCGGACACGCCGTGGCCCCCGGGGAACAACCGGTGCGGCGCATGGGCGTCGCGGTGCAGGTCGGCCCCTGCGCCGTGAATGTGCTGGTGCATGGCGACCGGGTCTGGGAACGCGCCCCGGGGCGTGGCGCCGTCCCCTCCGAAGCCCGCCCGTTCGTCCGCATGCCGCTCACGTGGGAACGGGCCTACGGCGGGGTCGCGGCCGAGTCCACGCCGCAGCGTCCGGTCTGCGAACCGCGCAACCCGGTGGGGTGCGGCTTCGAGACCGACCCGGCCGCCGCCGCCGGCCGCCCCGTGCCGAACCTCGAGGATCCCCGAGCCGCCCTCACCCGCCTCGATGATCGGCCCGCACCGGTGGGCCTCGGGCCGGTGGCGCGGCACTGGCCCGCGCGCGTGCGTCACGCGGGCACCTACGACGGCGCATGGCAGCGCCACCGCGCGCCCCTGTGGCCCGACGACTTCGATCCCGCCTTCTTCAGCGCGGCCGCACCGCCGCTCCAGGCCGCCTCGTTCCTGCAGGGCGGTGAAGCCGTCCGGCTCGACGGCGTCCACGCGGCCGGTCCCATCGGCTTCTTCCTGCCCCGGCTGCGGATGGAATCGAGCCACCAGTTCACCGGCCTTCCCACCCGGCGGGCCGTCCCCGTGCTCGACGGCGTGCAGATCGACACGGACACGCTGCGCCTCACGCTGTACTACCGCGCCGCCCTCCCGGCCGCGCTCGTGCTGGCGCGACACCACGGCTCGCTCCTGCGCCTGCGCCAGCGCTGGGAGGCCGCGGCATGAAGGTCCGGGCCACCATCCTCGGCTTCGCCGCCGCCACGCCGCTCGGGTACAGCCTCGAGGCCACGCTCGCGGCCATGGGTGCCGACCTGAGCGTGTTCGCTGACAGCCCGGCCCTCGCGCTGTCCGGCGAGCCGGCTCCCGCCTCGTGCCTGGTCGACCCCACCCTGCCAGCGGCCGAGCGGCTCGTGCGGCTGTTCGCCCACGGCCTGGCCGACCTGCTCGCGCTGCTCGGCCCGCTCGGCATCGAACGCCCGCCGGTGCTGCTGGGCATGCCCGCCAACCTCGACGCTGGCACCCTGGCACGCCTGGACACCCTGCTGCACGACCACGACCTCGACGCCCCCGCCAACGCCCGCTTCGCCTACGGGCGTGCCAGCACGTTCGCGGCACTGTCGCATGCGGTGAAGCTGCTGCACGGCGGCGGGCATCCGTGCGTCGTGGTCGGTGGCGTGGACAGCCTGTGCGCCCCCGCCACCATCGAGGCCCTGGTGCACGCCCGCCGCGTGCTGGAACCCTTCACCGAGGGCGCCGTGCCCGGCGAAGCCGCGGCCTTCGTCGTGCTCGCCCCCGCCGACGCGCCCGGCCTCGACCCGGACCGGAGCCTGTGGCTCGAGGACGTGGCCGTGGGCCGCGGCCCGCCCTTCCTCGATGCCACCACGGTGAACGCCGACGCGCTGACCCAGGTGCTGCACCGGCTCGCCCAAACACCCGCCGGCCGCGCGCACCGCGTGGTGGCGGCGCACAGTGGCGAAGGCTACTTCGCACGCAGCTTCTCGCTCGCGTGCCTGCGCGCCGTCGACCTGATGCCCGAACCGCTGCGGGTCGCGCTCACCGCCGACAAGGTCGGTGACGTCGGCGCCGCCGTGGGGCCGCTGGGCCTCGCGTTCGCGGCCTACCAGATGGCCAACGACCTGCGCCAGGAGCCGGCACCGCGCCGCGCGATCGTCTATACCGAGTCCGATGGAGGCGAGGTGGGCGCCGCCCTGCTCCACGGCCAGCCTCGCAGCTGGCGTCGCGCCGGCCTTCTCCAGGGAGACTGATCATGGGTGGCACCGTGCTGGCCAACGGCCGCAGCATCCTCCACAAGGGCCACGGCCAGACGCACGTCTGCGCCGTGCCCGACGTCTGCAAGACGCCCAGCCCGGGTGGCCCCGTGCCCATTCCGTACGTCAACGTGGCCAGGGACGGCGACCTCGTCGACGGCGCCGACTCGGTCCGCATCGAAGGCAATCCGGTGGCCCACGTCGGCGCGAAGCTCAGCACGAGCAGCGGCGACGAGGCGGGTTCGGCGGGGGGTGTGCTGTCGGGCAAGTTCAAGGGCGCGATGACCTGGAAGATGGGCAGCCTGAACGTCAAGGCCGAAGGCCAGAGCGTCGTGCGGTTCCTCGACAACGGCCTGCACAACGGCAACTCGTTCAACTCGGCCTTCATCAACCAGGGCGGCACCGGCGCGGCCTATGCCGACGACTTCAAGGGCGAGTGCCCCATCTGCAGCAAGGGCCCCGAGGCGCACCGCGTGCTGGAGACCCCGTCCTCCGCGGAGCTGTGCACGAAGCTGGTGAACGAGGTCAAGCGCCGGTACGACGCCGAGACCACCGACCCGGGGCGCAAGAAGTTCGCCAAGCAGCGCGCGGACAAGAGCTTCGGCGGCTACATGATCGGGGTCATGGTGTGCAAGTGCGGCAAGAGCTTCGCGTCGATGTCCGGCAAGTCGCTCGCCGGCTTCGACGAGGTGGCCAAGACGATCGTGGACCAGGTCGTTTCAGGCTCCAACGCCACGATGAACGAGATGGCCGACGCCAACAAGTCGGCCGCTGCGAACGCCGGCCAGAAGCTGGAGAAACTCACCGAGGCGAAGAACCGCATCGAGGCGTTGAAGAAGAACCCGGACAAGACCGTCGGCAAGGGCTACAACGTTCCCGGCGCCTGCGCCGGCGCGAAACTGATGGCCCGCAGCGGACACGCCCCCCTCTACATGACCGAGATGTTCTTCATGCCCCCGTGGAGCGCCAGCTACCGCTGGCTGACGACCCGCCGCACCGAGGAGCAGCTGGCCGAGGCGAAGCCCCGCATGATCCGCCGGCTGCTGCGCAACCGGTTCGCCGAACTCGAAGACACCCCGTTCACCACCGGCGAGACCGTGGCCTCGTGCCACTCCTGCCAGGAACTGCTGTTCATGACCAACTGCCCCGAAAGAACCTGCTGATGGACTGGCCCCGCCTGATCGACTTCATCCGGCAACGCGACCCCGGCTTCATCGCCTCGATCGAAGGCGTGCCGGCCGAGGACGTCGCGGCCATGGCCGCCGACGCCGGCGTCGCGCTGCCTGCCGCGTACGCCGGTTTCCTCGAGCGGATGGGCGTGCGCAGCGAGCCGTTCACCCCGTTCGGTGCCACGCAGGACCACGGGTTCGCGGTCATCCTCCAGCGGCTGGACGACGAGGCCGACACCTTCAGCGGCCGCTACATGCCGGTTGCGATCGAAACCGACACGTCCCTCGAGGCGCTCTACGACCACCACATCGACCTCGCCCTCTCGGACGGCACCGACGCCCCGCTCGTGCTGCTGGAGCAGGTGTCGCCCGTGGACGAGCAGCCCCCGATCGACCTCGGCGAAACGCTGGGCGAACGCATCACGGCCGGCGCGTTCACGCAGTTCGAACTGGAACGGCTCGCGGAACGCGGTCTCGTGCACCTGGGAGGCACCCTCCAGCCGGGCGAAGGCCGCGCGGCGCTGGCGCAGGCGCTGTCGCTGCTGCAGCGCGCCGGGTTCGAGCCGGTGCTGCCGCCGCTCGGCCGCGTGGTGTGCCTCCGCGCAGGCGACGTGAGCCTGCTGGCCCAGGTCGACGAGAGCGTGGAGTTGCTGTCGCTGCGCTTCGGCAGCGAGCATGCGCTGGCGGTGAAGTCCCTGACCGACCAGTTGCTGGCCGGCCTGCCGGGCGCCCGTCTTCCCGCTGGCCCGCGCACCCTCGGCTGACGGCGCTCAGGCGCCGGTGCGCCCGTTCCCCGGCCGCTTGCCGGTGATCACCAGCGCGAGCAGCTCGTCCTCGTGCGTGTCGGCCGAACGGCCCTCGCCCACGAGGCGGCCGTTCTTCATCACCGCATAGCGGTCCGACAGCTCGAACACCTCCGACATGTCATGGGTGATCAGGAAGATGCCCACGCCGTCGGCCTTCAGCCGCCGCACGAGGTCGGCCACCATCGAGCGTTCGTGCGGACCGAGGGCCGCACACGGCTCGTCCATGATGAGCACGCGCGCGTTGAAGTACAGCGCCCGCGAGATCGCCACCACCTGGCGCTGCCCGCCCGACAGCAGCCTCACCGGCACGCGGATGTTCGTGAAGTTCGGGTTGAGCTTCCGGAACACCTCGCGCGCGGCCACCTCCATCGCGTCGTCGTCCATCGTGCCCCAGCGGGTCACGAGTTCGCGGCCGAGGAACAGGTTCGCGACGCTGTCGAGGTTGTCGGCGAGGGCCAGCGTCTGGTAGATGGTCTCGATGCCGAGCGCCTGCGATTCGGACGGGCTGCCGATGCGGGCCGGCGTGCCGTTCACGAGGATCTCGCCGGTGTCGATGGGGTACGCGCCCGCGAGCATCTTCATCAGCGTGCTCTTGCCCGCGCCGTTGTGGCCCAGCAGGGCCACCACCTCGCCGGCGTGCAGCTGCAGCGACACGTCGTCGACGGCACGCACGCCGCCGAAGGCCTTGTGGATCCCGCGCAGGTCGACCAGGGGAATGGCTGCGGTCATCAGGTCATCCGTTCGCCGCTCCAGCGG
>Ga0209050_1003575_pt1 | contig 11309 bp, 10 predicted proteins | sample Araplavi_mTSA_r2_FD_184276 | JGI IMG/M metagenome (GOLD analysis project Ga0209050, IMG submission 184276) | Arabidopsis root microbial communities from North Carolina, USA - plate scrape MF_Cvi_mTSA_r2 (SPAdes) (version 2) | ecosystem: Host-associated > Plants > Roots > Endosphere | place: USA...
TGGAACCGAAGACCAGGTCGGCACGCGTGCCGGTCCATCGGAGCTCGCCCGACCTGCGGTCGCGTCCTTCGTAGTGCGCCTGGCCCGCTGCCGGCTTCCATTCCGTGCCCATGTCGAGCAGGTTGACGAAGAAGTCGTTGCTCAGGGCGCCGGGCTTCTTCGTGAAGACGCCGTCCTGCGACTGCCCGGCATTGGCGCCGAGCACGCGAAGGCCACCGACCAGCACCGTCATCTCGGGCGCAGTCAGCGTCAGCAGCTGCGCCCTGTCGACCAGCAGCACCTCGGCGGGAACGCTGAAGCGGGCCTTGGTGTAGTTGCGGAAGCCGTCGGCGACGGGCTCCAGCGGCGCGAACGACGCCACGTCGGTCTGTTCCTGAGAGGCGTCGGTGCGGCCCGGCGCGAACGGCACGCGAATCTCGCGGCCGGCGTTGCGCGCGGCCTGCTCCACACCCGCGCCGCCGGCCAGAACGATCAGGTCGGCCAGCGAGATCTTCTTGCCGCCGGCCTGCGCGGAATTGAATTCGCCGCGAATGCCTTCGAGCACCTGGAGCACCGCGGAGAGCTGCGCCGGCTCGTTGACTGCCCAGTCCTTCTGCGGCGCGAGCCGGATGCGCGCACCGTTGGCGCCGCCGCGCTTGTCGGAGCCGCGGAAGGTCGATGCCGATGCCCATGCCGTGGCGATCAGTTGCGAGGGCGTGAGAGCCGATGCAAGCACCTTCTTCGTGAGCGCGTCGACGTCCTGCGCGTCGACCAGCGCATGGTCGGCCTCGGGGATGGGGTCTTGCCAGACGAACACTTCGGCAGGCACGTCCGGGCCGAGGTAGCGGGCGCGCGGGCCCATGTCGCGGTGCGTGAGCTTGAACCAGGCGCGCGCGAAGGCGTCGGCGAACTGGTCGGGGTTGGCGAGAAAACGACGCGAGATCTTCTCGTAGGCCGGATCGACGCGCAGCGACAGGTCGGTGGTGAGCATGGTCGGCGCGAGGCGCTGGCTGGCGTCGTGTGCATGCGGAATGGTGCCGGCGCCGGCGCCATTGCTGGCCACCCACTGGTGCGCGCCGGCGGGGCTCTTCGTGAGTTCCCATTCGTAGCCGAAGAGGTTCTCGAAGAAGTTGTTGCCCCACTTCGTCGGCGTGGTGGTCCAGGTGACTTCGAGGCCGCTGGTGATGGTGTCGCCGCCCTTGCCGCTGCCGAAGCTGTTGTGCCAGCCCAGGCCTTGGTTCTCGAGGCCGGCCGCCTCGGGTTCGTGCGCCACGTGCGAGGCCGCTGCCGCACCGTGGGTCTTGCCGAAAGTGTGGCCGCCTGCGATGAGCGCCACGGTTTCCTCGTCGTCCATCGCCATGCGGGCGAAGGTGTCGCGGATGTCGCGCGCCGCGGCCAGCGGATCGGGCTTGCCGTCCGGGCCTTCGGGGTTCACGTAGATCAGGCCCATCTGCACGGCGGCCAGCGGGTTCTCGAGGTCGCGTGAATGCGGCACCTCGCTGTCGTCGTCCTTCACCAGCACGCCGTGGTTCTCCTCGACGCCCGGCGAGCCCTTCGAGTAGCGGACATCGCCGCCGAGCCAGGTGGTCTCTCGGCCCCAGTACACGTCCTGGTCGGGCTCCCACACGTCCGCGCGACCGCCGGCGAAGCCCAGGGTCTTGAAGCCCATGGTTTCCAGCGCGACGTTGCCCGTGAGGATCAGCAGGTCGGCCCAGGAGAGCTTGTTGCCGTACTTCTGCTTGACCGGCCACAGCAGGCGGCGCGCCTTGTCGAGGCTCACGTTGTCGGGCCAGCTGTTGAGCGGCGCGAAGCGCTGCTGGCCGCGGCCGGCGCCGCCACGGCCGTCGCCCACGCGGTACGTGCCTGCGCTGTGCCATGCCATGCGGACGAACAGCGGGCCGTAGTGGCCGAAGTCAGCCGGCCACCAGTCCTGCGAGTCGGTCATGAGCGCGGCAAGGTCCTGCTTCACCGCTGCGAGGTCGAGGCTGCGGAACGCCGCGGCGTAGTCGAAGTCCTTGTCCATCGGATCGGATTTCGACGAGTGCTGGTGAAGCAGGTCGATGCGCAGTTGCTTCGGCCACCAGTCGCGGTTGGTGGTGCCGGCGCCTGCGGCCTGGCTGAAAGGACACTTCGCTTCGGTCTTGTCGCTGCTCATGGGGAACTCCTGTTTGGTGCTGCGGGGAAGCGACAAATTCTCGGCCGGATGACGCTGCCGGACGATTGAACGACCCAATGCCGCCGATAGCACCAACGCGCGATACGGCGCCGTATCGGGCCTATCGCATGCGCTGCTTCGCCACGAACTCCGGAGTCACCGTGGCCTGCTTGTTGCCGAACTGCGCAATGACGTAGTTGGCCAGCGCCGCGACCTCGGTGTCGGTGTAGGCGCTGCCGAAGGCCGGCATGTAGATCTCGCGGTCGCGCACATGCATGTTCACGCCCTGCAGGATCATCTGCGTGACGTTGGCACCGCTCGGGTCGTTCACGCCGCGCGTGCCCAGCAGTGTCGCGAAGCTGGTCTGCTGGCCTTGCCCGTTCCACTGGTGGCAGCTTGCGCACGCCGCCGCGAACAGGCGCAGCCCCTGCTCGTGGCCTTCCGCGGTGTTGGCCGCGGGCGCGGCCGCGCTGGCGGCCACGGCCCACGGCGGTTTCGCATCGACCTCGATGGGGTCCTTGCCGGACCTGGCGGGCACGGTGCGCAGATAGCTCACGAGCGCCGCGGTGTCCTCGGGCTTCAGGTACTGCAGGCTGTGCTCCACCGCCTCGCCCATGGGGCCCGAAGCCGAGCCGCGCCCGTCGGCATGGCCGGTCGTGAGGTAGGAGGCGATGTCGGCGTCGCTCCACGCGCCGATGCCGTTCTTCGCGTCCGAGGTGATGTTGTAGGCGCGCCAGCCCTGGATGGATTCGCCCGCGAGGTTGTCCCCCTGCTTCATGGCGAAGGCGAAGTTGCGCGGCGTGTGGCACTCGGCGCAATGGGCCAGCGCGGTGGCCAGGTACTTGCCCTGGTTCCATGCGGCCGGCTTCGAGGGATCGGCCTCGAAGCGGCTGCTCTTGAAGAAGGCGGCGTTCCAGAAGCCCATGGCCCAGCGCTGGTTGAACGGGAAGCCGAGGTCGGGCTCCCGGTTCGGCTGGCTCACCTTGGGCAAACTGAACAGGTAGGCCTTGATCGCCAGCACATCCTTGCGGCTGAGCGCGGTGTACGAGGTGTACGGAAACGCCGGGTACAGGCGGCTGCCGTCCGCGCGCACGCCGTCGTGCAGCGCACGCACGAACTGGTCGTCGCTCCAGTTGCCGATGCCCGTGGCCGGGTCGGCCGTGATGTTCGACGAGTAGATGGTGCCGAAGGGCAGCACGAACGGCAGCCCGCCTGCGAAGGGCTCGCCCTTGCCTGGCACGGTGTGGCACGCGACGCAGTCGGCCATTTTGGCGAGGTATTCGCCGCGCACCAGCAGCGCCGCGTCGGGCGCGGCGCCCGCCAGCACCGGCGCCTCGCCCTCCGAGCTGTCGCTGCGATTCAAGAAGAAGTACAGCGCGGCGCCCACCACGAACAGTGCCACCAGCACCTTGAGCAATCGCTTCATGCCGCGCTCCTTTCGCTGCGCCCGCCGATGGAGGCATCGGCCACCTTCTTCTTCAGCGCGTCCTTGTCCTGCGCCAGCAGCGCGCGGTCCACGGGCAGCGCGCGCAGGCGCACGCCGGTCGCCGCGAAGATGGCGTTGGCCAGCGCCGGCGCGGCGATGGCCGTGCCGACCTCGCCGATGCCGCCGGGCGCCTCGCTGCTCCTGACGGCATGCACCTCCACCGGCGGCGACTCGTTGATGCGCAGCATCCGGTAGTCGTGGAAATTGCTCTGCTCGATGGCGCCGTCGCGCAGCGTGACTTCGCTGAACAACGCGGCGCCCAGGCCGAACAGCAGGCCGCCCTGGATCTGCGCCTCGACCGAGCCCGCATTCACCACGAGGCCGCAGTCGATCGCAACCACCGCGCGGCGCATGCGCACCTCGCCCTGCGGCGACACCTCGACCTCGACCATCGCGCACACGCGGCTGCCGAAGGGGTCGCCGACGGCCACGCCGCGCCCGACGCGCGCGGGCAGAGTGCCCTTGCCCCAGCCGATCTTCTCTGCCGCCAGGTCGAGCACCGCGAGCGTGCGCGGGTTCTTCCCGAGCATCGCGCGCCGGTAGGCCACCGGGTCCGTCTTCGCGCGATGCGCCAGTTCGTCGATGAAGCTCTCCATCACGAAGAGGTTGTGCGTCGGTCCCACGCCGCGCCACCAGCCGACGTTCAGGCCGGGCGGCATGTCGTGGCGCACCCATTCGACCTTGAGGTTCGGCAGGTCGTAGCATGGCTCGGCCACGCATTCGATCAGGTCGCCGTCCATGCCGTCCTTGCCCATGAAGGCCGGCGCCCAGCGGCCCAGCACCGTGCCGCCCGCGATGCGGTCGCCGAACCAGAGGATCCGGCCGTCGCCGTCCACCACCGCCGAGATGTCGTCGTGGTACATCGGGCGCACGATGTCGTGGCGGATGTCTTCCTCGCGCGTCCACACCACCTTCAGCGGATAGGGCACCTGCCTCGCGAAGGCCACGGCCTGCTCGACCGAATCGGTCTCCAGCCGCCGCCCGAAGCCGCCGCCGAGGTACTGGTTGTGCAGCACCACCTTGTCTTCCGCGAGGCCGGTGATCTTCGCGGCCACCCCGACGCAGCGTGCCGGCACCTGCGTGCCGACCCAGATCTCGCACGCGTCGGGCCGCACGTGCACCGTGGTGTTCAGCGGCTCCATGGTCGCGTGCGCCAGCATCGGCGAGTCGTAAGTGGCCTGCACCAGCGTGCCTTCGGGCCGCTTGCCGGTTTCCTTGCCGACGATGGCCTTGCCGCTGGCCAGCGCACCGGCGAGCGCCGAACGCAGCTGGCGCGTGGTGAGCGCGGCGTTCTGCCCGGGCGTCCAGCGGATCTTCAGCGCGTCGAGCCCTTTCCTCGCAGCCCAGAAATGTTCGCCCACGACGGCGACCGCGTCCTTGATGCGGATCACGTCGATCACGCCAGGGATGGCACGCGCCGCCTTGTCGTCCACCGAGGCCAGCACGCCGCCGAGCGTGGGGCAGGCCCTGACCGTGGCCACCTTCATGCCGGGCACGCGCACATCGAGCCCGAACTGCGTGCTGCCGTCGACCTTGCCGGCCGAATCGACACGGCGCAGCGGCTGGCCGATGAGCCTGAAGTCCTTCTGCTCCTTCAGCGCGACCTTCTCGGGCATCGGCAATTGCGCGGCGCTGGCGGCGAGCGCGCCGAAGCCGAGCTGCCGGCCCGAGCCCGCGTGGCTCACCACTCCGCGTGCCACGGTGCAGCTGGCCGGCTCGACCTTCCATTGCATGGCCGCGGCGCTCACCAGCAGCGTGCGAGCCACGGCGCCGGCTTCGCGCAGCACGCCGTAGGTGCCGCGCGTGCTGGTCGAGCCGCCGGTGATCTGGCCGCCCAGCAGCGGCATGCCGTAGAGGGCTTCGTTCGGCGGCGAATGTTCCACGCGCACCTGGTCGAGGTCCACGCCGAGCTCCTCGGCCAGCAGCATCGCCGAGCCGGTGTAGATCGCCTGGCCCATCTCGACCATCGGCATCACCAGGCGCACGCCGCCGTCGGCATCGATGCGGATGAAGGCATTCGGCGCGAACGGCGGATTGCCGTCCGCCAGCGCGGCGGCCGCATCGGCGGGTTGCCGGCGCGGGCTGATGGCCGCGAACGCCTTGCTGCCGCCGATCCAGGTGAAGGCCAGCGCGAGGCCGCCGGCGTGGAGTGCGCTGCGGCGGTTGATGCCGGCCGTGCCGGCGGCGGGCTTCACGACGCGCTCCTTGCAGGCATCGCCACCACCGACTGCAGCACCTCGGGCTTGCCGGTGGCAGCCTGCTTGATGGCCGCGCGGATGCGCGAATAGGTGCAGCACCGGCAGACATTGCCCGACATGGCCATGTCGATGTCGGCGTCGCTCGGGTTGGGCGTGCGCTGGATGAGCGCCGCGGCCGACATGACCTGGCCCGACTGGCAGTAGCCGCACTGCACCACGTCCACCTCGAGCCAGGCCTTCTGCACGCGTTGGCCGGCGGGGGTCTTCGAGATGGCTTCGATGGTGGTGACGGCCCGCTTGCCGATGCTGCCGATGGGCAGCACGCACGAGCGCACGGGCTGGCCGTCGAGGTGCACGGTGCAGGCGCCGCACTGCGCGATGCCGCAACCGAACTTGGTGCCGGTGAGTCCGACGATGTCGCGCAATGCCCAGAGCAGAGGCATGTCGTCGGGGGCGTCGATGGCGACGGACTGACCGTTGATGAGAAGGTCGATCATGAGCCTGCCTTTTTTGAGGTTCGCCGTGGGGTGGCAGCGAACCATAGCGCGTCTTTGCAAAGCGCGCTTGGCGGGCACCGCGACGCTCGGGCGCGCGGCTCGGGTTTCAGCAGGCGGCGCCCGTTGCGGGCAACCGGAGGTACTCGTCCGCGCAGCGGGCACCCGACGCGCGAACCGGTTTGCGGATCAGGCTGCCACCTTCTGCGCGGCCGGCGCCTGCAGCGGCGGCGTGCCGCTCCTGAACAGGGTCGCCAGTTGCCGGCGAAGCTCGGGCGTGTCGTCATGTCCGTGAACGGCCACGGCGTGCTGGACAGCGGCCTCGAGCAGTTCGCCCTCTGTGTCGGCGCTGAGCGCGACACTGCAGTTCATCGTGCTCGGAAACTCGCGGCAGTCGATGTATTGGCGTGGCATGGCAGCTCCTGGTGTGTCGTCAAGGACGGGCTTCGAAGATCAGGTTGAAGGGGGTCTGGCTCGCGCGGCGGAAGCGCGTGAAGCCGCCTTGAGCGACGACCTCGGCGATGCGCGCCTCGCCTGCCTGTGCACCGAGGCACAGGCCGACCTCCTGCGAGCGCGAAGCCGGTGTGCAGATGAAGCTCGATGCCGAATAGAACACCCGCCCCACGGGGTTGAGGTTGTCCTCGAGCCGGTCGTTGGCAAAGGGCTCGACGATCATCCACGTGCCTTGAGGTTTGAGGCTGCGCCGCACGTGCGTCGCTGCGCCGACGGGGTCGCCCATGTCGTGCAGGCAGTCGAACACCGCGACCATGTCGTAGTCGTCTCCGGGAAAGTCCTTGGCGCTGGCCACTTCGAAGCGCAGGCGCTGCGCGTCGTCGATACCTGCCTTTCGCGCGGTCTCGCGTGCGTGCTCGATGGAAGGCGCGTGGTAGTCGAAGCCGATGAAGCTCGACTTCGGATAGGCCTGCGCCATCAGCAGCGTCGATGCGCCGTGGCCGCAGCCCACGTCGGCCACGTGCGCACCGCGCTCGAGCAGCGGCGCGACGCCTTCCAGCGCGGGAATCCACTGGCTCGCGAGGTTGGCCGCGTAGCCGGGCCGGAAGAATCGCTCGGTACCGTGGAAGAGGGATGCATCGTGCTCGTGCCAGCCGATGCCCAGGCCGGTGCGCATGGCCTGGACCATCTTGGGAATGATCCTGAACTGCGCGACCGCGATCTGGAAGGCGCCGGGTATGAACGCCGGACTGCCTTCCTGTGCGAGGGCGAAGGCCTGCTCCTCCGACAGCGAGAACATCTCGCCCTGCGGCTCGTACTGCACATAGCCGCTGGCGGCCTGGGCGCAGAGCCATTCGCGCAGGTAGCGCGGATCGGTCCCGGTGCGGCGCGCGAGCGTCTCGGCGCTGGCCGGGCCTTCGGCCAAGGCCTTGTACAGGCCCAGCTGGTCGCCCACGACGACGGTGGCGGCATGCATCACGGCGCCCAGGTCGTGAACGAAGTTACCCATGAACGCGTTAAGCCGTGTTTCGTCGATGGCCATGTGTGTCCCCTTCGCCCGCAGGCGCCATGCGCGGCCTTCGCGTGCCTATACTGGATCGGCGGCGAGGGCCTGCGAGCATCCTGCGTCCCGATGCGCGCGGGCGCCATACGCAGCAATGCGTATGCGTCGTGAAAGGAACATGCCATGACGCACTTGACGCGCAAGGACTGTGCAAGCGCGCTGCGCTTGCTGGAGCAACTGGAGTCCGGATGCTCGCCGGTGCGAAGGGGCATGCGCATGGCCGATGCGCTGCCGGGCCGCCGCGGATGGCGCCGTCGTTCGATGCGCGCCGACGACTATCGCCGCGCGGGCCTCGAGCACGCGGTCGCGGTCGCTTTCCTCTACCGCCTGGCGTGTCACGTCGAACTGCCGTTGCCTGCGGCGCCCGATGACGTGGCGCCGGCCGTCCTCACGCCGCGAGAAGTCGATGTGATGCACTGGGTGTCGCGCGGCAAGACCGATGCCGAGATCGCCGCCTTGCTGAAGATAAGCCCGCGCACGGTCCACAAGCATCTGGAGCACATCTACGTGAAGCTGGGCGTTGAGACGCGCACGGCGGCGGTGATGCGCACGCTCGCGATGGGCAGGCCTCGCGCGCCGTGGCCGGCATCGTGACGGCGCGGCCCAGCCGTCGATGGCGAAGCGCTTGCGGGTGTGCACCGCGCCTGGCTGCGGCGCCTTCAGGCGCTCACATCGAGCGGCCGTCGAACTGCTTCACGGGGATAGCCTGGAGGTCGATGCCTTCGATGCAGCGCAGGTTGATGGCGGCCATGGGCTCGCCCTTGGGCGTGCTGGCTTCGCCGTAGGGATGGATGCCGCAGGTCGGGCAGAAGCGGTGCTTGATGACGTGCTTGTTGAACAGGTAGGTCGATGCGTGCTGTTCGGGCGTGAGCAGATGCAGCGCGTCGCGCGGCACGAACCACATCAGCGTGCCCTTGCGCTGGCACATCGAGCAGTTGCATGCGGTGGCCGTTCCGATTTCTCCTTCGGCCTCGAAGCGGATGGCGCCGCAATGGCAGCTTCCCTGGTACTTCATGTCGCGTCTCCTGTTGATTGTCAACCGACGGGTTGAGTATTCGGCAGGGTCGCGGCCGTTGTCAAGGGCAGCGGTTCTGGCGCAGAGCGACCGGTCAGCCGCGCGGCGCAATGCCGAGCGCGTCCGCGTGGGACAGCAGCGTGTCGATCGAATCGTTGAGCCGCTGAACCGCGAGCGGCACGTCGCGGCTCACCACGGCCTCCATGATCTCGCGGTGCTCCGTGCGCGTGTGCTCGAGGTCGCGCTCGCGCACGTTGAGGCGGCGGTAGCGATCGGACGCGTCGAACAGCAGTTCATGGAAATCGATCAGCCACTTCGACGGGCAGGCCGCGATCAGCGATGCATGGAACCTGCGGTGCAGCACCTCCCATTCGCGATGGGTCTGGCCGGTCGGCGAGGTCATGGGGCAGCGCCACATGCGGTGGTAGGCCAGCACCACTTCGTCTTCCCAGGCCTGGTCGCCATGCACGAGCGATTCGCGCACCACCACTTCATTGAGCAGCCGGCGCGCACGCACGAGGTCGATGAGGTCGTCGCGCGACAGCGCCGCCACGCGGAAGCCCCGGCGCTCGAACTGCTCGACCAGCCGCACCGAGATGAGCCGGTTGAGCGCCTCGCGGATCGGGCTCGCGCCCACCTCGTAGCGCGCCTCGAGCGCCTCGATGCGCAGCTTCTCGCCCGGCGCCAGCCGGCCTTCGAGGATGTCTTCGCGCAGGCGTTCGAACACCATGCTCGCGCGCGTGGCGCCTTGCAGTTCCTCGGTGGGCGATGGCGGGTTCTGGCTCATGGCATCGGGTGTGTCGCTCGGGTTTGTACCGAGCAGGGTCGGCAGCATGCGTAAATATTATCGATAAAAATAGAGATCAGGTCGTTCAATCCTCTTTTATCGATAAAAGGTGACATTCATGGCCGCCGGCATTCGCCCCACCACGTTCGCGCACATCGTCTACCGCACGTACCGCTTCGAGCAGATGCTGGCCTGGTACACCTCGGTGTTCTGCGCCAAGGTGCAGTACCAGAACCCGGTGATCGCCTTCGTCACCTACGACGACGAACACCATCGCGTGGCGCTGTTGAATCTCGGGCTGATGAAGGGCCCTTCGGAGGCCGCGGCTCCGCGCGGCCAGCCGGGCGTCGATCACGTGGCCTACGGCTTCGGTTCGCTGCGCGAGCTGCTCGACAAGCATGCCGAGCTCAAGGCCCAGGGCATCGTGCCGTACTGGTGCGTGCACCATGGCATCACTGTGTCGCTGTACTACGCGGACCCCGACGGCAACCAGATGGAATTCCAGACCGACAGCTACACCACGAACGACGACGCCAATGCGTTCATGCACGGCCCGCATTTCGAGACCAACCCCATCGGCGTGGAGTTCGACCCCGACGAGATGCGCGCGCGGCTGGACGCCGGCGAGGACGTGGCCACGCTGCTGCTGCGCACCACGCACCTGCCGGTGGCGGACGTGCGCGGCTCGATGATGGGTTGAACGCGTGGAACGGGACATGCCAGCCATGCCGGCGAGCCGGCTCGAGGACGAGGCTGCATGCGCGCGGCTGTGCATCGACTTCGCGAACCATCTCGATGCGCGGCGCTACGAGCGGGTGCTGGGCCTTTTCACCGAAGATGCGGCGCTCGACCGCATGGGCAACGTGTCGCAGGGCCGCGCGGAGATCGCGCGCTTCCTGGCGGGGCGGCCCGTGCAGACGACCACGCGCCACGTGTGCTCGAACATCCGCGTGAGCTTCGAGGGCGAGCCCGAAGGAGAGGCCGGCGGCGTCTGCTACGTGCTTTTCTTCCAGGGCGCGGATGATGCCGACGGTGGGGCGCCACGGCTGTCGGGGCCGCCCTCGGTGGTCGAGTACCACGACAGGTTCAGGCGAACGCCCGACGGCTGGAAGATCCACTCGCGGCGCATTTGCATGGCCATCCGCGCCTGAGCGCGCTCAGCCCCAGCGCGCCAGCACGTCCGACATGGCTGTCGCCTGCGACGGCGCAGGCCCCTGGACCGCCGATGGCGTGCGCGAGAAGCGCGGCGCGGGCGCAGGATGTGCCACGCCGTCCACATCGACGAAGGCCTCGCGTGCGCGCTGGTGCGGATGCGCCGCCGCCTCGCTCAGCGCCAGCACCGGCGCAAAGCAGGCGTCGCTGCCTTCGAGCCGCGCGGTCCAGTCGTCGCGGGTGCGCGTGCGGAAGATGCGCTCGAGTTCCGCGCGCAACGCCGGCCATTGCGCGCGGTCGTGCTGCGCGCCTCGCAACGCGGGGTCGACGCCGATGCGTTCGCACAGGTCGGCGAAGAACTGAGGCTCGATCGGGCCGATGCATACGTGGCGCGCGTCCGTCGTCTCGTAGGTGCCGTAGTAGGGCGCTCCGCCGTCCAGCGCATTGCTGCCGCGCGCCTCGGCGAAGCTGCCGCGCATCGCGCTGGTCGCGAACAGGCTCATCAGCGAGGTCACGCCGTCGGTGAT
>Ga0209050_1003578_pt1 | contig 11303 bp, 11 predicted proteins | sample Araplavi_mTSA_r2_FD_184276 | JGI IMG/M metagenome (GOLD analysis project Ga0209050, IMG submission 184276) | Arabidopsis root microbial communities from North Carolina, USA - plate scrape MF_Cvi_mTSA_r2 (SPAdes) (version 2) | ecosystem: Host-associated > Plants > Roots > Endosphere | place: USA...
GTTCAGGCTTATGGACAGTGATTTCAAATCGGTTATGAGCTGACGGACCAGTTCCTTGGTATCCTCAATCTGAAGACGCATCTTCTCTTTGTCATGGGTCTGAAGCGTGTTGAGGTTTATTTTGATCAGGCTTGCCACCTGGCCGAGATTGTCGTGAAGTTCAAAGGCGATCCGTTGGAGGGTCTGCTCTTTTATTTCCAATTGAGATTGAAGCAGCACCTGGGAAAAGTGCGTCTGAAGTTGTTCTTTTTCCGCTTTATGCTGTTTTCTTTTCCGGATATAAAGGGCGGAGAAGGCAACAATAAAAGCACATAAGAAAAATAGCAATAATGATCCTGCTATTATCGATACAAGAATGTCTTTGTCCACCTGATCAAATGCCATTTTTTCTCGTTAAGTGTCTCGCTTTAATTTCGATGAAAAAGCCAAATGAAAAAATTAAGTACATGAAGATATTGAACAGGTCGTGTATAATCCACAGGTTGTTCAAATACGAATCCCGCTTGGTCATGATATAGTACCAGAATGAAAAGATAAGCATCGTGCAACTTGAGTAGAGAAACAAACCGGACAGGTAGCAAAGCAATGATGGCGCTAGTTCCGAGAGCTTCTCATCATTATCATAGAGATCATACAGGAGGATCAACGTCCACGCGGTATACATCAAGTTATTTACACATAGCCACTCCGTCAGGAACTTCGCATAGAAACCAAAAAGAAACACTGAAACAACACCCGATACTACACAAACCGTTGCCAGCACGATAAAAAGCATGTTTCTCTTTTTCGTACTGTAGCTATCCCTGAAAAAAAGGATGAGGATCACCAATTCAAGAAGAATATTAGTATTGTAAAGAACATTTAAAATAGGTGTTCTTCCCATAAACGCTCTTGCGAGTTGAGGTACGCACGCCAGCAGCACGAGAAACAAGATAAACCTGGACTTTGGCAAGAGCTTATTAAAGAAAGAACACCCCACAATCGTCGGTATCAGGATGCTCCAGATTGATATTTTATTGATGATCTCTTGAATATCTAAAGATAGCTATTTACTCGGCAACCAGGAAGAATCCATCAGGAAGAAGTCCCTCCTTCGGTTCAAGCTGGAGAACAACTTGATGAGGAGGATATTCGTTTGCAGCTTCAGGAATGTTAAGGGCATAAAATCCGACCCTGTCCTCGTCATTGACTTTTACAACACGCCGTTCACAGCCGGCCGTCAAAACGGTGAAAGACCCTGCTTTAAATTCCTGACCATCCCTAACCACATCCTCCGTATGCGCCCCTAAAATAACCATCAAAAAATTGGCGCTACGTGGGTTGCCAAATTCATCCTCCTCTCCTCCATCAAAAAAGCGCATAATCAGATCCTTCGAAAATATGAATGCATTGCACCTGTTTCCGTTTAATTCCACCGCCCTGGTCCTTCTTGACGGCTCAATGTTTATACCCTGTCCTCCATCCTGCTTTACAGACTTGACAGTAATCGCATTTAAATCGATAAATTCCTTTATCATTTTGTTGGCATCGGCTAAAAGGATTTTTTCGCCGTAAGTTTTTTTCATCAGATTCTCGATGTTCATAATTTTCTTTGGTTTGGTTATTTAATAATGAAATCTAGCAATAGATTGATTGTGTTAGAATAGACCATAGAAGAATCAGTCATTTTCCCTCCGCAAATACAGGAAAAACCCTGTGCCTATTCCATTCTTTTCCGGTTGATCCAGGCCGTTGATCTCATAACCTTTGACTAACGATAACGGATTAGCATATTCAAAAAACTGGCGCATTATAGAATACCTAGCATAAACAAAAGGAAATGAAAACAATCGAACATCTCTTAGCCATGACGCGGTTGCCTTGACTTCTCTTCACCAACAACAATCATGTTTACGCCCTTATTCTCACTTCGAAAGTCACTAGTCAATCCACATCTGAGCGCACCAAAAACGCTAGATGCGAAATTAGCAAAAACCGCGACCATTAACCGCCATTACATCATTATGCACTGACCCCACCAATCCAAATAAAAAAATGAAAATAATCCCTCTACTATTTAAAGTGGCAATACTTCTCCTGCCCATATGTCTATTGCATGCGCAAAATGCCCCCGAAGACGCGGTCGTTACGATAGATCCCGTAACCGGATTAACCGACAAGAACTTTCCCTTTGACAAAAGCTTCTACGCTAAACTAAAACTGCCCGTAGGTGATGATGTCTATTCAGTGGGAATAGTAAAAATCTCTAACAATGGAGATAGGGAAATAAAAACTCCACAGATACTTTTCAACGTCGACACCGTACTCTATGAGACGATCAAGGATGAGCCCGGAAAAAAATTCATTAAAATTCTAATGCCGCCACTATCGCCGAATCGTCTCTATGACATAGTGATCTATAAGGCTCTATCGGGAGAGCCTCTCAAAATACTTTTAGAAGTCAACCAAATGTTATACACCCGACAGTTTGGGCCTCAATTCCTTAATCTCACACCCGGCGTATTTCCCGTCATGGTCCTGCCTCCAGACGTATTGAACGAGCTTTCAGAACAATTGCAAGTACCCCAAGCGACTATACCCGTAACACTTGACTCACTGATTTTCACCAATAGCCCGGCCTTTGGAAATCAATACAATCTTTATCAAGCGATTTCAGATGGACGCATATCCCCCACTTCGCGATTGGATCCGGCACAGACAGCGTACATCAACCGGGTACTTTTAACCGACGCTCAGACTGCAACGCTCTTTAGAAAATATAACGGCCTCCGACCTTTCTTTTGGGGTCAGCCGTTGCTATCAAATCCAACATACCACCTGTGGTACTACCAAGAAATTTTCACCACATCGCTTCTACCCCTGTATACTCGACTGAATGGCCCCGAGAATTTCATTGGAACTGATATTACCGAACTAAGTAGAGATACCGCCAGAATTCACGACATCTACAAGACCCTTGTTGCTGCCAAATCGACGAATAAAGATGCCTTAAAAATACTGAACAATTTATACTTTGGTCGAACGCTGGGCCTCACCCTTGGCAGGCTAAACGGAGACACCACCGTAAATGCAAATTACAACGCAACCGCCGTCCCTGCCTTCGACCTTTCGAAACGAATTATAATATCGGAGAAGAACAAATCTTTACTTACATCGCTCAACGAAGAAATCAAGAATCTCATGATTGTTAAGCCTGTCCTTCAGCAAACCGCCTTATTACCCTTGATCCTGGAAATTGACAATATCCTCGCAAAACTCACTACCCGAATAGCGACCATGAAGGAAGTAATTTCAACTATGAATTCCTTCGATAATTTGAAACTCAAAACAATAGTTAGCGCGAATACCCACTTTATCCAAATCTCAGATGAAGCCAATACGATTGTCATACCGGATTTTGGACTGTTATTCGTTCCGAATAAAACGCAAAATATTCTACGTCCATTTCTAGGTGTTAATATTAATTTCGGACCGGTCAACAAGGATGTTAAGACCCGCTTCCTCTCCAAAAAAACAGTTCCCGGCGACAATTTAATCTTGCGTCATATTCGAAATCACGTCTCCCTCACTGCAGGTGTGGTCCTGGGAAGCATTAAAATCGAAAACGAGCGGGACGATTTGTTCAACTCTGTTAACATATTTACTGGCGGCGCCTATCGCATTAATAGAGCCATTCGTTTTTCGGGGGGCGTGCTTTGGTATAATAATGAAAGTGATAGCCCCCTCCTCTCCACGAAAAAAATCAGCGGCTATGGCTACGCAGCAATATCATTTGATATTTCGTTCAAAAACGCCAGTGGCAGTACTTTCTCATCAATTTTTAAATAATATGAAAAAAGTCATTATCTGTATCCTGATTATTCTGGTTATGTCCTGCGGGGAAGATCAACTCAACCCTTCTACCGTGATCTTTATCCAAATTGAAGATAATAAGACCTCCATCCTCGCCGACAATTCATCCACTTTAACGGTAGAGGCTCTAATTGACGTTAAGGCCGACAAGGACAAAAGAGAGATCACCTTCACCACTACCGGAGGCTCGTTCTCATCGAATGGCACGCAGGAGCTCAAAGTAATCGCGAATGATACGCTCCTCAGGGACGGGAACCAATATTTGGGCGCCAAGGCGACTTTAAAATCAGGATACACCACTTCGGAGTCGGTCGTTGTAACCGCCGACATTGAACACTACAAGGCCAGGACCTCTCCAATTCGTTTCACGCCATCAGAGCCAGTTTCAATTAAACTATCCTCAAATGTCTTCGGTATTGCAAATACGTATGACTCCGAGGCCATCCTTACTGCAAAAATTTCATCCGCTACCGGCGTACCCTCAAAGGGGGAATCTGTTCAGTTTCACGTTCTAGATGCTGCAACAAATTCCGAGTTTTCCACTACACTATTCCGCGAGGAACATCTGTCGTTCAACTCAGAAGGCATTGCCTCTGCTATCTTCTCCGCAGGCAATCTTACGACGGGAAGTACGCCCTTTATAGGAAATCTTCTTGTGATCGCCAAAGTGGCCAACCGGGAAAATTTAACGGACACTTTAACACTCAATGTCTCACCTAAACCAAAATAAAAAAATGAAACCTATTAAAAATCACGATGCGGAAGAGAATCAAAAAGATATCACTCCTGCCAAAGAAGGCCAAGTTAATACTCCAAAGTCAAATGAAATCGGAGAAGATAAAGAGAAAGAAATAATTGGGCATCTGGACGATTTTCGCAAGATCATCGAATCCGTGATCAATCTCAGCCCCCTTCCAAATTCAGATATTGAAAAATTATCTCTCGATTTTACAAGAAACGCGAAATGTCACAAAGTCTGCGTAACCATCGCTGGCAAGGAGGTTTGTTGGTGCCAAGTATAGTATAGAGATGTATACATTTTCGCTTGGATGATGTCTGACGGATGCGGATAAAGCGGAGAATGACTTATACTTTATTTTAGCGGGTCTGACCTCGTCGATCCGGGAACCATAAGAAAAGAGCAATTCAGTAGAATGAAACTTTGAAGAATTCCTTCCATTAAAACAGATCGTGTCAAATGAAAAAGCACACCCTAATTCTGATTATCCTATTCGCCTTTGCTTTAAGTAGCCAGGCGCAACAGGAAGCGTCGAGGGATGGAAAAAAAGAAAATCAAGAATTTACTGTCCCTAAGAATAAAACAGCCATTAACGAAGCATTAGAGGATATCAAGGTAAAAATTGCCAAAGCAGACGCTAAAATTAGCGGTTTCAAGGCCTATGGAAGATCACTTGAAAACCTCAAGACGAGGCTATCATCTTATGAGCCCAATTCGATTGATCAGATACTCAAAGACATTGAATCTGCTATAACCGCCAAGTCAAACGACGATATCTACAGCCAGGAAGAAACCCTGATCGCCAATCTGAATATTTTCAGTTTTGAGTACAGCGTTCGTTTCTATTCTTTTGGCACCGGTGCAGACGACGACTTTAGTTCCGATTTTTTTAAAGAAAGTTCCGAGATCACGAAGCCGATAAAAAGTGAATTATTAAGATCAATCGAAAACAATCACGAAAGCGACAACAACAAGGTCATTCTTAACAGTCAAGAAAAGCTAACCAAATTAAAATCGGTTCTCAACGCCAAAAACCTCGGCGACATCAAAGCACGGTTGACGACTCGAGTTGATACAGAGTTAGCTGTCAACAAGACCAATATCGAAAATACTGAAACGGAAATCAAAACCGCAAAAACCAACAAGGCTAAATTGCTTGATCAGTTAGATGAACAAGAGACGCAAATAAATGACCTTGCTATTAAATTAGGGCTGCCGCTATTCTGTTTAACCATTCTACTTCTTTTTTTGGGCCCCAAAATTCTCATCGCCATTAAGAAGACCGCCATTAATATCGGGCAAGGCGATGAGGCATCACAAAATGTATTGTTGGAGATCGGCACCGTTTTGTTACTAACAATGTCCATCCTAATTCTAGGATTGTCCGGAAAAATACAGAGCGATGTTTTAGGAACTTTAATCGGAGGAATTTCGGGATATGTTCTTAACAGGATCAGAGCCAAGCAGTGACCGCGGGTCCGATTTTGTCGGGGCCACTCCCTTGGGAGCGTAATGAGAACTGATTTTGTCCGGCGAAATTGAATCTGCAATTGGCTATCGGCGAGGCCTTCGTTGCCAGGGGAAGTAGTAGGTTGCTTGCCATCCTAAGCCGAGGGAGACTTCCGTGAACGCTTCCACTTTATAGTAGCGGGCAAAAACGTTGATCCGGCGTTTCAGTCTTTTTCGGAGTTCGGCGTTGTATTCGGCCAGGCCATTATAGATGGAGGCTTTCACTGTTATGTTCGTGTTGATGGGCCTGCCTATCCATTTGCCGAGACCAACGAGGGGGCCTGACCGCTGCTGGTGTGTGCCGCTTTCCAGGTCGTTGAAGCTAATGGCGCTGTAGCCCAGCAGGAGAGAGAGCCCGCCTTTGCTGGCAAAATTAAGGTTGGTTTGGATCGACTTTGAGGTCATGTCTACATGCTCCTTCCACTTCACCTTGTTGTAATTGAACAACAGGTCCTGGTCATAATTACAGGACAGAAAGAGATGATCGAGGCCGGCTTGTAGATTGAGAAATTCATTGCCGTTGAAATTGGTTTGATAGCCAACGGCGGCTTTCAGATTTAGATCCTTATAAAATGCCGGGCCTGTTAATTCTATCCTCAGCCCGGCCGGTGTATGCACCAGCCCACTGGAGGCATATAAGCCAAACTTCTGAGCGTCGAAAAAATCACGGATACAATCCACCTTCAGGGCGATCTCGACATAGTCCCTTCCCTGCAAAGGAACCTCCGTGGTAACACACCCGATAAACGAAGTAACCAGGGTCGCATCCAGGGTACTTACGTTGAGACTGAATTTACCATCGACATCCGTCACCGTACCATTTTGCGTTCCCAGTTCGACAACATTCACCCCGGGCGCCAAGCTGTTGTCGGGCTTGAACCTGACGATTCCTGTAACGGACTGGCCTATTCCATGAAATGAGATCAGCAGTAAGACGGACAAGGCAATGAATCGGTAGATCATGGGCTTAGGATTTTATGTGGGATGCAACGGTGCCCCAATCTCCACAAAAATTTTGGCAGATTCTTCCCGACCTGCTTTAGCTGCAGCGTTGCATCTATCCTTTTATTTATGTTTATTGTATAGCTATCAAACGCGTTTTAAACATTCCACAACCTCCCCTCGTTGCCTATGACTCACCCTAAACCCCAAAAAAATCGCCTGTTGGCTGCGGGCGCGTTCAGCATTTTTAGCTTCGTTTTAGTGGTTATCTTGGCGCAGTGTAGCGGCAATGATGAAGCGACGGCTATTTGCTTGCCAGCCGTTGTATTTACTGGAAGCGATTCGATTTTCTACGTTTACGATGGCACCAACCGGCTGGCCGAGATCCAAATCATGGATGGGAAGACGCTCGCAGAGCGCTATGCGATGACCTACGCTGAAGGCAAGCTTACCCAATGTACACATAGCTTTCCCCAGGTCTCAGGCCCCGACCGCGTAGCGGAAACCTTCATGCTCACCTATGGCAGCAACGGCAAGCCCGCCACGCGCACGTATGCCTATGGCAGTTTCCCTGCGTTCGAAACCATCGTTTACTCCTATGACGAAAAAGACCGGCTTACCCAACGCGTAACCAAGAGCTTCGACTCGCCGATCATGAGCACGCGATATGAATACAACGGCGACAATGTTTCAAAAATATATTACGTGCAAGCCCCGGGGGACGACGAGATCCTCGGCGCTGAATTACTGAGCTTCGACAATCACAAGCGATTCTTCGCCGGGTCGCCCGATCTCACCTTAGTGGAGACTTATATTTTCAATTATGAGCCCAGCGTCAATAATGTCCTGACGATGACAATCACTGCCACTCCGGGAACCACCTATGGCACGCCATTTTCCTACACCTTTCAAATGGGCTACAACGAGCAAGGCTATGTGAAGTCCATTCACAACGTTTCTTCCGGATACATTTTCCCGATATTTACATTTTCGCAAATGAACTACACGTGCCGTTGACAAGCTGAACTCACCCCAATCCAAGGCCTGGTTGTCGGGATGATGGCATAAACAAAAATTACGATCTCATTATTACGCCACGGCGGCGTGAAGCAACCAAAAATAGGGTAAATGCGCAGACTGCCTTATCTTGCGAGCTAAACGAACCTGCCCTCCATGAGACTCACGCTCACAGATCCTAAAACCGGTGGCGATCTGATCCTGTTTAAAGGTGAAACCGAAATTGAAAGCCTCTTCTACAAACGCGACCACGACAACAAGTACTTCACCATCGCCTGGAACCACGGCAAAAAGCAAACGGTCTATATCGACAAGGAGGCACATACCTTTATGCCGCACACGATACTGCCGATCATGTTCAACCAGACCTTTCAATTTGAACGGGCCAAAGATGTGGTGGCCTGGCAATTCAACCGGGAGTTCTATTGCATCATCGATCATGATGCCGAAGTGAGTTGTGTGGGGTTCTTGTTTGGTCTTGGTGATAATCTGTTCATCACTTTGAATAAACAGGAACAAGAGAAATTTGAATTGTTATTGAATGTGTTCGTCGAAGAGATGAACACTTCCGACCACATTCAGAGCGAGATGTTGTTGGTGTTATTGAAACGCCTGATCATTCTGATCACCAAGCTGGCCAAATCGAATTATGCGCCCGAGGAGAAAATAACCGATGAACGGCTAAACCTCGTTCGCAAATTCAATTTACTGGTAGAAGCCAATTTCCGCTCTCAACACGCGCTGGGATACTATGCAGAGCGGTTGAATAAATCGCCAAAGACCATATCCAATCTCTTCGCACTCTACAACGACAAAACGCCGCTGCAAATCATCCAGGAGCGGATCTTGATAGAGGCGAAACGTCTCTTATACTATACCGACAAATCGGTCAAGCAAATCACCTTTGAGCTGGGCTTTGAAGATTCGGCCTACTTTTCTGCATACTTTAAACGACACACTCTACAATCCCCGCTGGAGTTCAGAAGCGGCGCCAAAATGGCACGGACCAAGTAATCTCCAGGTTGTCCGGCAGAAAGGGAAGTAATCACAATCCTTCGGGAAGAATCCATATTTCCCCGGCCCTGCCGTTGCTGCACCTTTGTACTGTTGATTTAAACATAACCCATCAACGGAAAACAAAATGAAAACATCAAATTTCAAATCCAAAATCACAAGAGGTCTGATGGCCTTTGTTGTTGCGTTGTCTATCCTCGGAAGTGTGGACGCTGATGCACAAGCACAAGCTCAAGCTCAAGCTGTAAAAAATGTTGTTCTCGTACACGGCGCTTTCGCCGATGGCTCGGGCTACAAGGCCCTTTACACTGTTCTCACGAAAAAAGGCTATCATGTCACGGTCGTTCAGAATCCCCTCACTTCACTGGAAGACGATGTGGCTGCCACCAAAGTGGTGCTCGACAAACAAGATGGACCGGTCATCCTGGTTGGTCACTCCTGGGGTGGCGCGGTGATCACAGAAGCTGGCAATCATCCGAAAGTTGTTGCCTTGGTCTACGTCGCCGCGTTCCAGCCCGGCAATGGCGAAACGGCCTTACAATGGTTGCAAACTGCACCTCCCGCACCGGAAAATGGTGTTTTGCCCCCCGACGAAAAGGGCATCGTATACTATGACAAAGCAAAATATCATGCCGGATTCTGTGCCGACCTCAGCAAAGAAGAAGCAGAATTTATGTACGCCTCGCAAGGAGCGTTCTACGCCAAAGGATTTGCCACACCCATCACCAAAGCTGCCTGGTTGGACAAACCCTCCTATGGCTTGGTAGCCACGGACGACAAAAGTATCGCACCGGAAATCCAACGCGCCATGTACAAACGCTCCCACACCAAAGTAACCGAGATCAAAGGCAGCCATGTGATCTACATGTCACAACCCGATGCTGTCGCCAAAGTAATTATCGAAGCGGCTGTAAAAGCTTCCACTACGAAATAGGGTATCGCCTGTATCGCTTCCAACCACATGGCATGTCGCCGTGTGGTTTTTGCGCGTGGAGCACGATCAGTAGTCAGTAGTCAGTAGCCAGTAGTCAGTAGTCAGTAGAAGCCATGTATCGGAAAAATGTTTCTGGACAATAGGCTTGGCTACTGGCCTCTTGACTAAATACCGCGCATTGAAATCCTGGCTACTGGCTACTGATATTTATATTGCCTCGAAACAATCGTACTCCCCCCTGCATCGATCTGCGTATACGTCGACCGGTCAGGAAAGTCCTGATCGTTGTAGGCAAATATCGTTGGGGCATCATATTGCAGCACGCCATCCTCGATCAGTTCGGTGTTGATGATGTTATTCAGGGAAAGCACTTCTTCAAAACCTCCCACGTAGGCAAAGACCAGGTTTTGTTTGGCGGGGTTGTGTTTGTTGTCGTAGGTGTAGTTATAGGTAGCATACAATTGTCTTTCGACGTTGTTTACGAGATAGCGGTTGCTGCGCGTCACGTTGCCGGCTTGCCATTCGTATTCAAATTCGAAGTAATAAGTTGCCGGCTGGCCCGCACTGTTCTTCGTGGGGCGCTGTGTTTTCAGGATGACGTTACCCGCGTCGTCGTAGGCATAGGTGCGGGTGGCGTAAACTTCTTCTTGCCCCGCTGCCGGGAACCGGTACTCAATTTCTGAAATGCGTTTGCCTGCGTCGTCATACGTCAACTCGATCCGGCTGGCGACCACATCGCTGCTGATCACTTCCACAGAGATGAGGCGATCGCCATCATAGTTAAATTTTGTGTAGGTCTTGGTATCGGAGCTTATTTTGAAAGTGCTCAACCGGTCGTGTTCGTAAGTATAAAATTGCGAGTAATTGGATCCGACTATTTCTATGAGCTGGTTTTTTACCGGCGAGTCGTCATGACAACCGGAAAAGACCAAGCAAGTCAGGCTAATGGCCAAAGGTATGAGTTGGGGGAATCTTTTTGTCATAGGAGTATCCCTAAGCTGGTGGGATGTTGTGGTTAGAGCGCGTGGGGAGAATTTGAGTGCTCTATACAAATATAGACGATTTTACTGCTTATCAAAGCGGGAAATCAGGAGCCAGAAGCCAGGAGCCAGGAGCCAGAATTTTAGTAGCCAGTAGTCAGTAGTCAGTAGCCAGTAGTTGGAAGTCATTTGTTGAGAAAATATTTCTCAGCAAACAGATCAGCTGCTGGTTTATGAATAGTTGAAAATACTGTGTGCTGACTAGTGGCTACTGACTACTGAATGCCGAGCACCAAATTCTGGCTCCTGGATTTCT
>Ga0209050_1003597_pt1 | contig 11251 bp, 8 predicted proteins | sample Araplavi_mTSA_r2_FD_184276 | JGI IMG/M metagenome (GOLD analysis project Ga0209050, IMG submission 184276) | Arabidopsis root microbial communities from North Carolina, USA - plate scrape MF_Cvi_mTSA_r2 (SPAdes) (version 2) | ecosystem: Host-associated > Plants > Roots > Endosphere | place: USA...
AGCTCGATGTGCGCTCCATGCGCGTCGAGCGGCTTGAAGGTCACATGAATCGACCGTGGCTCCGTCACCGCCTCCGGCACGATAGCCACGCCAACGCCGGCCCGGACCATCCCCAGCAGCGATGAAAACTCCTGCGTTTCCATGACCACCTTCGGCTCACGGTTCTCATCCGAAAAAATCTGTGCGAGCCGTTCGTTCAGCGCCGTTCCGAGCCGATTGGAGATCGCGAGCAGCGGTTCATCCTGAAGATCCGAAATCGAGATCGACGAGAACCGGGCCAACCTGTGGTCCCTGGGAATTGCAACGAGCAACGGCTCGGTGGCCAGCAGGATGACGCGATCGGAGCCCCATCTATCGACATGCCGAGGCAGGGGTCCACGCACAAAGGCACCGTCGATTTCCCCGGCCAGCAATGCGCGAATGCTGCAGCGCGTGGTGGGTTCTGTGAAATGAATGGTGATACCAGGATGCAGGCGACGGAACTCAGCGATCGCGTTCAGCACCACGCTGGAGTACAGGGCAGAGACGGAGTAGCCGAGCCGGATCGGTCCGATCTCTCGCAGGCCTGCCTGCCGCGCAGAATGCGCGGCGATCTCCGCGCTTTCAAGAATGCTCCTGGCATGTTTCAGATACTCGGCACCCGCCGGCGTCAGCGTGACTTTGCGACGGTCACGCTCGAACAGGACGACCTCCAGATCCCTCTCCAGCAACTTCATTTGCTGACTCAAGGGCGATTGCGAAATATGCACCCGAGCTGCTGCTCGCCCGAAGTGAAGCTCTTCCGCGACTGCGACGAAATATCTGAGCTGTCGAAAGTTCATGAACTGCAGTGCAACGATCAGACGGTTTACGAACAACTCGGATGGGGTGGGCTTGTACTTTCGTGCAAAGGGCGAGCCACCCTGCACGAATGCAAGTCCGTTCTATCCGAGGTTCGTCGTGTTTCGTCCGTCGAAGCACTTGCAGAAGCACCGTTTCCGACTTGTTGACGGCACTACTACACGCAAACGGCGACCGACTCCCACCGTCATCACCGAGAACGCGGCGGATCAGCACAACACTGCCGCCAGAAGCGCGCGCGAGCGACACCGCCAGTGAGCATGAAGAGTGAATGAACGTCATGTTGCCGCTGCGCTACGCGTATCACTACACGCGACACTCGGCAACCACACCGATGGCCTCGACCGGCGACCTCCCGGTCAGCGCCTGCGACAGCGCGGACCAGCCTGGTCTGAGAGGAAATGCCGGCGCCTTGTACAGTCCCGCGTTGCCAGCGACACGAGGCAGCCGTCATCTCTCCACCCCGGCCAAGGCACTGAAGCCATCCTGCGCGAACGAATGCGCGGGTCCGTCGCTGTTCGGCGCGGCAAGCGAAGACGCTACGGATTCTTCGCCGGCTTGACCGTGTCGCGCACCTTGGCGACCTGATCGGCCGTCACCGCCTCGCCGCGGTTGCCCCAGCTCGAACGCGCGAAGCTCAGCACGCTGGCCACGTCGGCATCGCTCAGGCGCCAGCCGAAGTCGGGCATGGCGATGGGCGATGGCGCCTTCGAGGTGGCCGGCATGGCGGAGCCTGCGAGCACCAGGCGGATCAGCGAGGTCGGGTCCTTCGCGTTCACCACGCTGTTGCCGGCCAGCGCCGGAAAGGTCTTGTCGGCGCCCGTGCCGTCGGAACGGTGGCAGGCGTTGCAGTTGTTCAGGTAGACCATCGCGCCGCTGTTGCCTTCGACAGTGCCGTTGCGCAGCGCGAGCGCCACCGGATGCTTCGGGGCAGCGGCGACCAGCGAAGCCGGCGACGCTGCGGCTGGCGCGCCCTCCGTCGCTCCCAGCGACTTCAGGTAGGCCGACACAGCCTGCAGATCCTGCGTCGACAAGTGCTGCGTGCTGTTCTGCACCACGTCGACCATCGCGCCGAAGGCCGCCGTGTGACTGGTACGGCCGGTCTGCAGGTACTGCACGATCTCCTCGGCGGGCCATTGCGCCATGGTCGGCCGGTCGGTGTGCCGCAGGGGCTGCGCGTACCAGCCGTCGATGACCGCGCCCGACAGGAACGCATCGCCCTTTCTGTCGTTGGCCGCCTTCACGCCGCCAAGCATGCTGCGCGGCGTGTGGCAGTCGCCGCAGTGGCCCAGGCCCTGGACCAGGTAGGCGCCGCGGTTCCACTCGGCGCTTCGCGCGCTGTCGCTCTGGTACACGCCCTTGTCTAGGTAAATCCAGTTCCAGCCGATCATCAGGCCGCGCATGCTGAAGGGCCATGGCAGGTCGGTGGCCGGCGGCTTCTGCGCAACAGGCTGGACGCCGTTGCGGAAGAAGACGAAGAGCGCATGCATGTCCTCGTCGTTCACGCGGGCGAACGACGGATAGGGCATCGCCGGGTAGAGCCGATGGCCGTCCCTGGCCACGCCCTCGCGCAGCGCACGAGCGAACTCGGCCTCGGTGTAGGCGCCGATGCCGGCCTCGGTGTCGGGTGTGATGTTGGTGGAGACGATGGTGCCGAACGGCGTCTTCATCGGCAGCCCGCCGCCGAAGGCGGGCTTGCCCGGCGCGGTGTGGCAGCTGACGCAATCGCCGGCGCGCGCAAGGTAACGGCCGTGTTCCAGCACGGGGTCGGTGGATGCGGCAGGGGCCGCCGCGCCGGTTGCCATGGCAACGGGGGTGGACGCCGACGCCGGTGCGGATGCGGATGCGGCCGCAGCGGGCGCATCGGCCTTCTGCGCCACGGCCCATGCCCCGGCGCATAGAAACACCACGGCCGCGGCGATGCCGCCGTACACACGCCGCGCGCTCATGCCAGCGCTCCCGGGTTCTTCAGGTACTGCTCGCGGATGGCCTTGGCCGACCAGTACGCCAGGGCCCCCACCATGCCGGTCGGGTTGTAGCCGAAGTTCTGCGGGAAGGCGCTGGCGCCCATCACGAACACGTTGGGCACGTCCCACACCTGCAGAAACCGGTTGACGGCACTGGTCTTCGGGTCGGTGCCCATGGGCGCGCCGCCGGTGTTGTGGGTCGACTGGTAGTAGCGCACGTCATAGTGCGCGCCGGCCTTCTGGAAGTTCATCTTCAGCTGCTTCGGCCCCATGGCCCTGGCGATCTGCTCGACCTTGGTGCCGATGAACTGCGTCATCGCGAGGTCGTTGTCCTTCCAGTCGAAGGTCATGCGCAGCAAGGGCTGGCCGTGCACGTCCTTGTAGGTCGGGTCGAGGTCGAGGTAGTTGTCGCGGTAGGCCATCACCGAGCCCTGGCTGCCCACGCTGGCCATGTAGAGATAGTTCTCCTTCACGGCCTTCTTCCATCCTGCGCCCCAGGCGGGCGCGCCGGGCGGCAGGCTCATCTGCTGGATCGGCCGCCCGCCGGTGTTGATGCTGTTGATGGTGGCGCCGCCGACGAAGCCGAGCGGGCCGTGGTCGAAGTTGTCGCCGTCGAAGTCGTCGATCACGGTGCCGCTCGCGCCGGCGCCGACGAACGGGTTCATCGGCTGCTCCTTGTCGAAGAACAGGCTCGCGCCGCCGTTGAGCTGGTAGGCGTAGTTGCGGCCGACCACGCCCTCGCCGGTGGCGGGGTCGTAGCGCTTGCCGATGTTCGACAGCATCAGCAGCCGCACGTTGTGCAGCTGGTAGGCGCACAGCACCACGAGGTCCGCAGGCTGCTCGACCTCGTTGCCCTCGGCGTCGACGTAGGTCACGCCGGTGGCGCGCTTGCCGTCGGGCGACATGTTCACGCGCAGCACGTGCGAGCGCGTGCGCAGCTCGAAGTTGGGACGCTTCATCAGCACCGGCAGCAGCGTCGTCTGCGGCGAGGCCTTGGAGTACATGTAGCAGCCGTAGCGCTCGCAGAAGCCGCAGAAGTTGCAGGGGCCCAACTGCGCGCCGTGCGGGTTGGTGTAGGCGCGCGAGGCGTTGGCCGCGGCCTGCGGGAACGGGTGGTAGCCCAGCTCGCGCGCGGCCTTCTCGAACAGCTTCGCGCTGTTGACCGAGGCCAGCGGCGGCAGCGGAAACTCGTTGGCACGCGCGCCCTCGAACGGGTTGCCGCCCGGCTGGATCTTGCCGCCGATGTTCCCCGCCTTGCCCGAGGTGCCGCAGATCTTCTCGAACTGGTCGAAGTGCGGCTCGAGCTCTTCGTAGCTCACGCCGAAGTCCTGGATGGTCATGCCTTCCGGAATGAATTTCCTGCCGTAGCGCTCTTCGTAGGTGCTGCGGATGCGCAGGTCGCTCGGCAGCGGGCGCCAGTGGTGGCCGTTCCAGTGCACGCCCGCGCCGCCCACGCCGTCGCCGGGCAGAAAGGAGGCGAGCTGCCGGTACGGCACGGCCACGTCGGCCGGCGTGTGGCGGATGGTGACGGTCTCGCGCGAGAGGTTCTGGAACAGCTTGCCGCGGATGCCGTAGCTCAGTTCGTCGGTGATGCGCGGATAGGCGAAGTCGGGCTGCGTGTCGCGGTTCTCGCCGCGCTCCAGCGCCAGCACCTTCAAGCCTGCGGCGGTGAGTTCCATGCCCATGATGGCACCGGTCCAGCCGAAGCCGACCAGCACCGCGTCGACACCGGGTTTCCTGATGTTTGCCATGGTGCGCGCCCTCAGCCTTGCGGGCCGGCGATGCTCACCGGCGGCAGGTTGTACTTGACGCCGGGGCGGTCGACCCAGTCGGCGTAGTCGGCACGCGCGCCGGGGAAGCCGATCATCTTCCAGGCGGCGGCGTTCTTGTTGCCGCCGTGGATGGGGTCGCTGAAGTAGCCCTCCTTCGTGTTCTGCAGCAGAAAGCCGAAGAAGTCGGTCGCGCCCACGCCGTCGAGCGTGATGCTGCCGCCCTCCAGGCCCTTGAGAACCTCGTCTTGCTGCGCCGCGGAGAGTTGCGCGAAAGGCTTGTCGGCGTACTGCTTGCGGCAGTGCGCATCGGTGGCGGCGATGCCGGCGCGGTACACCTCGCGCGGCGGCATCTTCTTCTGGTAGCCGAACAATGGCGATACCTCGACGAACGGGCCCTGCATGTACCAGGTGGCAGCGTGGCCGAGGGCGCCTTCCATCTGCCGGTCGATGAACTCGGGCACACCCGCCTCGATGGCACCGGGGCCGGTGTCGTCGGACGGTATCAGCCGGGCGACGGCGGCCTGCACGAATTTCCATTCGTCGGCATTGAAATAGACCGGGCTGTAAGCGGCACCCGGACTGGCTGCGGGTGCAGCGGCAGGAGCAGGTGCGGTGGCCTGCGCGAGCGCGGCGCCGGTGACGCCACCGGCACCGAAGGCCGTGGCCGCCGGCACGATGGCGATGGACCGGCGCAGGAACCCTCGCCGGTCGGAATACGACAAGTCTTTCATCGCGTTCTGTGCGGAACGAGACCGCGTGTTGTTATGCGAAGCCTGATCATCGCGACACCGCGTGCAACATCTTGTAGGAAGGCGGCTTGCCTATGATGGAAACGGCAATTCGCCTTTCAGAACGCTTTCAATGCCGCCCCGCAAGGACAACACAGGAGACCACGTGACCGCCAACCGCTACCCGCTCGCCGAACTCAAGGACCTGCCCGAAGACATCCGCACCGCGATCCTCGCCGTGCAGGAGAAGGCCGGCTTCGTGCCCAACGTGTTCCTCGGCCTCGCACGTCGCCCGGCCGAGTGGCGCGCCTTCTTCGCGTACCACGACGCGCTGATGCTGAAGGAGGAAGGCTCACTCACCAAGGGCGACCGCGAGATGATCGTCACCACCACCAGCGCAGCCAACCAGTGCCTGTACTGCGTGGTGGCGCACGGTGCGCTGCTGCGCATCTACGAGAAGAAGCCGCTGGTGGCCGACCAGGTGGCAGTGAACTACCGCAAGGCCGACATCACGCCGCGGCAGCGCGCGATGCTCGACTTCGCGATGAAGGTCTGCGACCGCTCGCACGAGATCGACGACAGCGACTTCCCGCCGCTGCATGCGCACGGCTTCGACGACGAGGACATCTGGGACATCGCGGCCATCACCGCCTTCTTCGGCCTGAGCAACCGGCTCGCGAGCTTCAGCGGCATGCAGCCGAACAACGAGTTCTTCCTGATGGGGCGCGTGCCCCGCGAGAAGAAGTAGCCCGGCGTTCAGGCCTTGCCGCGGCAGGAGGCCAGCGCATCGAGCGCCGGCTTGTAGGTGGGCGTGGTCACGTCCATCAGGCCGAGCACCGTGTGGTAGAGGTTGTCGTGCGTGAGCGGCGCGTCGAGCCCCGCCTCCATGCACGAGCGCGAGAGCTTGCGACGCTCGCTCATGCCGTCGCTGAACCACGTCACCATCGGCACGTGCTTCTGCGCCTCGGGCGCGAAGCTGTACGGCACGCCGTGCAGGAAGAGGCCGTACTCGCCGAGCGACTCACCGTGGTCGCTCACGTACAGCAGGGCCGGGTCGTAGGCCTTCGACTGCGCCTTGAGCCAGTCGATGGTCTCGCCGAGGAAACGGTCGGTTTGCACGATCGAGTTGTCGTACACGTTCATCAGCTCGTTGTGGCCGCATTCGGCCAGCGCATTGGTCCTGCACTCGGGCTGGAAGCGCTTCACGTCGGGCGCGGAGCGCTTGTAGTAGGCCGGGCCGTGGCTGCCCATCTGGTGCATGACCAGGACGACACCCTTGGCACGGCGCTCGGCCGGCAGCGCGGCGATGCGCTCGTCCAGGTTCTTCAGCATCACGTCGTCCAGGCACTCGTCGCCGTCGCACAGCGCCTTCTTCGTCGCGGCATCGAGGCCGTCGAAGGCCGAGGCATTGGGCACGCGCACGCACACGCCCTTGCAGCCGGCCTGGTTGTCGAGCCAGAACACGGCCAGGCCGGAAGCCTGCAGCACGTCGACCAGCGTTTCGTACTCGTCCTTGCGCGACTCGTAGCCCTGCTTGCCCAGCGGGGAGAACATGCATGGCACCGAAGCCAGCGTGTTGGTGCCGCACGAATGCACGTCGCGGTAGCTCAGCACGCCGCGCTTCGCGAGCTCGGGCGTGGTGTCGCGGGCGTAGCCGTTCAGCGCGAAGTGGTCGGCCCGTGCGGTCTCGCCCACCACCAGCACGAACAGCGGCGGCTTCGCCTGCGCGGCGTAGCTTGCGCCGAGCGCCGTGCCGGCGGTGATCGGAATGAGCTTGCTGCTGCGCTTGAACAGCGGCTTGATGAACATCGCACCCGTCGAATAGAGCGTCGCGATGGGGTTCATCATGTAGCGCAGGTGCACGTTGTTGCGCATCAGCGGTGCGAGCTCGCGGTTCATCGAAACGGCCGCGGCCAGCGCCACGACCACCGCGAGCGCCAGCAGCGCCACGTTGCGCCACAGCTTCGACAGGAAGCGCATCGGCGCGATGCGCATGCGCCAGAGCGCCCAGCCGGCGGGCAGCGCCACCACGAGCACGTTGAAGGCCATGCGCCAGCTCAGCAGGTCGCGCGCCTCGTTGGGATCGGTCTGCATCGCGTTGGCGATCATGGTCGGGTCCATCACCACGCGGTACTCGAGCATGTAGTGCTGCACGACCGCGGCCAGCACCACCACGGCGAACCACAGCGGCTTCATCCAGCGCGACCAGGCCGTGAACGACAGCAGCGCCACGGTGCCGCACAGCGTGAGCACGCTCATCGCGGCGATGGTGCTCATGTACGTGCTGGGGGCGCCGCCGATGCGGGCCAGTTCGTTCCACAGCGGCCAGTTGGTCGTGAGCACGAGGTAGAGGCCCAGCCACAGGACCACCGTGCTGGCGGGACGGGGACGCGACAACCAGGCATCGAAGCGATGCCACGGGTTGCCGAAAGCAGGGAGAGGCGGCGCCTTGGACTCGGAGGAACCAACGTGCTGCAGGGGCACGGCCGCGGTACGCGAAACAGACATTCGGCGAATTTAGAAGGTTCGCCTGAAGGGAGCCTGAACTCCCTGTTCAGCCAGTGTTCAGGCTCGCGCGCGGCGCAGTCTCTGGCGCCGGCGCGCGGTGATGCGGGCACCGGATGCAAGCAGCGACAGGGGCCGGCTGACGCCGCGTTCCACCAGGATCGACACCAGCGCACCGAGCATCACCGCCGCCAGGATGTCCGAAGGGAAATGCAGGCCCAGGTACATGCGGCTCCAGCCCACCACGGCGGCCACCAGCAGCGCCGCATACATCGGCACGCGCGAGGGGAGGCACCAGAGCGAGAACGCCGCGGCGAAGGTGCCGGCTGCATGCAGGCTCGGGAAGCCGGGGCGAACGCCCTGCGGCACCCACTGGACACCCAGGCCGTAGAAGGCGGGCCGCGGAATCGGCGCCACGGTGCGGATCAGCTGCACCAGCAGCCAGACCACCAGAAGGCTCACCAGCACGGTCAGCAGCGCGTGGCGCCAGCGCCGGCTGACGAGCGCGCCCGCGCCGATGGCGAGCATCAGCAGGGCCGGCATCAGGTCGGAGGCGAACTCGGCGAAGCCCAGCGTCCACGGCGGCACCGTGACGCCGGCGTTGATGGCCCGGAACAGGGCGAAGTCAAGATCCTGCATGCACGGAAGCGGTCGGTTGATGGACGGCATGCGCCTTAAAACGCGTCGCCGCCAGGTCGATGACGAAGCCCACGGTCCAGCAGACCCAGGCGGTCCAGAAGGTGTGGCTCATGTAGTGGGCGCCGCGCAGCTGCTGCGACACGCCGAGCAGCAGTCCCGCGGCCATCGCCACGACCAGCCAGATGGCGGCGGCACGCGGCACGGTGCGGCGCAGCACGAAGTACCCGCCCACGTAGGCGAACGCGGCCGAGGCATGGCCGGCCGGGAAGCATCCGCCCGGCCCGCCGTCGTCGAGACCCCACGACCAGTGCGACACGTAGCGCGCCACGCCGCCGAACTCCTGCAGGTCCCACGGGCAGCTGGTGTGGCTGGCATGCTTGAGCAGGCTGACGGCAATCACCGAGGCCAGCACCGTCAAGGCCAGCTGCGCGCGCTCGCTGGTGGACAGGCGGCGAAGGAAGCCCAGCGGCCAACGGATCGCGACGAACAGCGAGATCACCAGAACCCAGCTGAGATCGCGCATGCCTTCATGCATGACATGGACCATGAACGGGTTCGAACGCAACGGGAAGCCCAAGGCAGAGCCCGCCATGCGCGCCAGTGCCAGGTCTCCGGTCGTCGCGTCCCATACCATCAGCGCAGCCAGGGCGAGCAAAGTGAACATCCCCATGCGGAGATTCGGAGAACGGGTCATGGACGGAGGCAGGGCTGGATGAGAGCCGCGAGCCTACGGACGCGGAATGAACCGCGCCTGAAGCAACCTGAACCGAAACTGAACGGCCGTTGCGCAACCGGTGGGCGCTAGACTTCTTTCTTTGTTCGAAGGACATGGCGTGCGCATCTTGCTTGTCGAAGATGACAGCTCTCTGGCAGATGCCGTCTGCAGCTACCTGCTGGCCAAGGCGTTTGTGGTCGACGTGGCGCCCAGCCTGGCCGACGCACGCGGCGCGTTGCTGTCGGTGCAATATGCGGCGGTGCTGCTCGACCTGCACCTGGGCGACGGCGACGGCCTTTCGCTGCTGCCGCAGGTGCGTGCACTGGCCGAACGCCCTATCGTCATCGTGCTGACCGCACGCGACCAGGTGACCGACCGCATCCGTGGCCTCGACGCGGGCGCGGACGACTACCTGATCAAGCCCTACGACCCGGCCGAGCTGCTGGCACGGCTTCGCGCGGTCGAGCGGCGGCGCAGCGCCAGCAGCACGCCCGTGCTGAAGCTGGGCACGCTCGAGATCGACCTGGCGCGCGACATGGTGCGCAAGGACGGCGCGACGATCACGCTCACGCAGAAGGAATGGGCGCTGTTGCGCGTGATGGCCACGCGCCCCGAACGCATCCACACGCGCGAGAACCTGGCCGACGCGCTCTACGGCTTCGGCGACGAGGCCGACAGCAACACGCTCGAGGTCTTCATCAGCCGGCTGCGGCGCAAGCTCGGGCGCAGCCACATCCAGACCCTGCGCGGCCTGGGATACCGGCTGTCGACCTCGGCGGACGACGACGAATGAGCGCGAGCAGTTTCCTGGCCGGCCGCGACTCGCTGGCCGGACGGCTGACACGCACGCTGATCGTGTGGGTCGGCGGCGTGTGGCTGATGTGCGTGTTCGCCGTGGTCTGGTACGTGGACCGCGAGATCAACCACAACTTCGACAACGAACTGGTCGAGGTCTCGCATCGCATGTTCGCGATGGCGGTGCAGGAGCTGGAGAAACTCCAGCACCCCGGCGAAGACCCGCCGCGCCATCCGCTGATCGCGCCCAAGCAGCTGTTCTCCGAGGACGCGGTGATCTACCAGATCGTCGACCTGCACGAGCACGTGCTGCTGCGCTCCGCCGAAGCCCCGCCCGACACCTTCGACGTGCCGCTGGCCGCAGGCTTCGCCAACAACCCGACCTGGCGCATCTACACGGTGCGCCACCCGACGCTGGGCCTCTTCTTCCAGGTGGCCGACCCGCTCGACGAGCGGCGGCACGCCCTCAACCGCACACTCTTCGGCCTGATCATTCCGCTCGGCGCGGTGCTTCCGCTGCTGGCGCTGGTGCTGCGCAACGTGGCGCGCACCGAGTTGCGCGTGCTGCAGCAGCTGGCCGGCGAGATCGAGAAGCGCAGCGGTGCCGACCTGCGCGCCATCGCGCTGGCACCGGGGCTGCCTCAGGAGCTGCGCTCGGTGGGCGACCACGTCAACCGCCTGCTGGAGCGGCTGTCGCAGTCGCTCGACGTCGAACGCGCACTGGCCGCGAACGCGGCGCACGAACTGCGCACGCCGCTGGCCGCGGCACGGCTGCGGCTGCAGACAGCGCTCGAGCACGACCTGCGGCGCAAAGATGTGCAGGCCGCGCTCGACGCGCTGCAGATGCTGAGCCATCGCGCCGAGAAGCTGCTGCAGCTCTCGCGCGCGGAATCGGGCGCGTCATTGGCGCGCGCGCAGGTCGACCTGGTGCAGCTGGCGGGCACCGTGGTTCAGGAGTTCTGGCAGGACGCGCAGATCAATGAACGGCTCACGCTCAAGGTGCCCGACCGCGAGACTCCGATGGCACTCGGCGACGTCGACGCACTGGCGATCGCGCTGCGCAACCTGGTGGAGAACGCGTTGCGCTACGGCGGCGGCGGGCGCGTGGCCATCGAGGTGATGACGCCCTGCACGCTGGCCGTGCGCGACTTCGGCGCCGGCGTGAGCGCCGAGCAGTTGCAGACGCTGCAGCAACGCCACGTGCGGCACAGCGCCGACCGCGCAGGCTACGGGCTGGGCATGTCGATCGTCGGAACCATCGTAGAGAAACACGGCGCGAAGCTGGTGCTG
>Ga0209050_1003599_pt1 | contig 11247 bp, 7 predicted proteins | sample Araplavi_mTSA_r2_FD_184276 | JGI IMG/M metagenome (GOLD analysis project Ga0209050, IMG submission 184276) | Arabidopsis root microbial communities from North Carolina, USA - plate scrape MF_Cvi_mTSA_r2 (SPAdes) (version 2) | ecosystem: Host-associated > Plants > Roots > Endosphere | place: USA...
TTATCATGGCGGCGTTTCTTTGCGGACTGCCACCATGGTTGATTCTTACGACGACTCCCTCGATACGGGAGAAAAAAGCAAATCCCAGGTCAAACGCGAGCTGCATGCTCTGGTTGACCTCGGCGAGCGCCTTACAACGCTCAAGCCTGACCTGCTCAACAAACTGCCATTGACCGACGGATTGCGCCGGGCCCTGGCCGATGCGCCCAAGCACACCGCGAATATCGCGCGTAAACGGCACCTTCAGTTCATCGGTAAACTGATGCGCGATCAGGACACTGACGCGATTCTGGTTCTGCTCGATCAACTCGATGCCTCCACCCGTCAATACAACGAACGCTTCCATAACCTGGAACGCTGGCGCGATCGTCTGATTGCCGGTGACGACGCCGTACTGGAAAAATTCGTCGTCGAATACCCCGACGCGGATCGCCAGCAACTGCGTTCCCTGATCCGTCAGGCCCAGCATGAGGTTGCGCAAAACAAGCCTCCTGCTTCCAGCCGTAAAATCTTCAAGTACATCCGTGAACTGGACGAGACTCAACGCGGACTGCGTTAAGTCATCGCAGCCCTTGTAGGAGCTGCCGAAGGCTGCGATCTTTGCTTTTTAAAGATCAAAAGATCGCAGCCTTCGGCAGCGCCTACAAAGGCGGTGTATCTCCTTACGACCCCGTGCCACCCACGGTGATCGCATCAATTTTCAGCGTTGGCTGGCCGACACCCACCGGCACCGACTGCCCATCCTTGCCGCATGTGCCCACGCCGCTGTCCAGCGACAGATCATTACCGACCATCGACACCTTGCTCATGGCTTCCGGACCGTTGCCGATCAGGGTCGCGCCCTTGACTGGAGCTGTGATCTTGCCGTCCTCGATCAGGTACGCCTCGCTGGTGGAGAACACGAACTTGCCGCTGGTGATGTCCACCTGACCACCGCCGAGGTTGGCGCAATAGATGCCGCGTTTCACCGAGGCGATGATTTCTTGCGGATCGCTTTCGCCGGCGAGCATGTAGGTGTTGGTCATGCGCGGCATCGGCAGGTGCGCGTAAGACTCGCGACGACCGTTGCCGGTACGTGCCACACCCATCAGGCGGGCGTTGAGCTTGTCCTGCATGTAGCCCTTGAGTACGCCGTTCTCGATCAGCGTGGTGCACTCGGTCGGCGTGCCTTCGTCATCGACGCTCAAGGAGCCACGGCGACCGGCCAGGGTGCCGTCATCGACGATGGTGCACAGCTTGGAAGCAACCATCTCGCCCATGCGCCCGCTATAAGCCGAGCTGCCCTTGCGGTTGAAGTCGCCTTCCAGACCATGCCCGACGGCTTCGTGCAGCAGCACGCCCGACCAGCCGGAGCCGAGTACCACCGGCAAGGTACCGGCAGGAGCCGGAATGGCTTCAAGGTTGACCAGCGCCTGGCGCAACGCTTCACGGGCATAGCCCATGGCGCGGTCTTCACCAAGGAAATAGCGGTAATCGGTGCGGCCGCCACCGCCATGACCACCACGCTCGCGGCGACCGTTCTGCTCGACGATCACACTGACATTGAATCGCACCAGCGGGCGTACATCCGCCGCCAGGCCGCCGTCGGTGGACGCCACCAGAATCCGCTCCCAGACACCGGCCATGCTTACGGTAACCTGCTGGATGCGTGGGTCGAGGGCGCGGGTCGCGGCGTCGACGCGCTTGAGCAAATCGACCTTTTCGGCACGGGTCAGCACTTCCAGGGGGTTGTCCGGCGCATACAACTGCGCGACATCCTGGCTGGTAAAGGCCTGTACGGTACCGTGCTGCCCGGCCCGGGAAATCGAACGGGCGGCACGCGCCGCCGCACCCAGGGCTTCAAGGGTGATGGCATTGCTGTAGGCAAAACCGGTTTTCTCACCCGATTGCGCACGTACGCCGACACCCTGGTCAAGGTTGAAGCTGCCTTCCTTGACGATGCCGTCTTCCAGCGCCCAGGACTCGGAGATCTGCCCCTGAAAATACAGGTCGGCGGCATCGATGCCCGGCCCGGCCAGGTCGCCGAGCACGCCTTGCAGGCTCTCGATCGTGACGCCACCGGGCGCCAGCAGGTGTTCACTGACTGAGGACAACAACTCGCTCATATGCTTTACGCCTTAAATTCGTGTTTCTGATGCAGGCCGCTGGGCGCCCTGCGAGAAAAAGCGCCGGTGACTGGACACCGGCATCCGCGCCCGGATGGACGCCTGTTCGCTGCTGTCGCGTTCGGCCAGCAGCACGGCCTCGCCTTGATCCTGTTGTGCCAGCACCCGCCCCCACGGGTCGACGATGGCGGCATGCCCGAAGGTTTCCCGCGGCCCTGGATGCGTGCCGCCCTGGGCTGCCGCGAGTACATAGCATTGGGTCTCGATGGCCCGCGCACGAATCAGCACATCCCAATGCGCCGCGCCGGTCACCGCCGTGAAGGCCGAGGGAGCGGTAATCAGCTCCGCGCCGGCAGCCCGCAGTTCGCTGTACAGTTCGGGAAAGCGCAGGTCATAGCAGACCGTCAGGCCGACCCGGCCAACCGGTGTATCCGCGACGACCACACCGCTGCCATAAGCATAGTCATCGGACTCACGGTAACGGCCACGATTGTCCGCCACGTCCACGTCGAACAGGTGCAGCTTGTCGTAGCGCGCCACCGTTTCGCCCTGGTCATCGACCAGCAACGAACAGGCATGCGCCTTCGCCGTCGGCTGATCCACCGGCGGCAACGGCAACGTGCCGGCCACTATCCATAACTTGAGGTCGTGTGCGGTCTGTTTCAACCAGGGCAGGATCGGGCCTTCGCCCAGGGCTTCGGCGCGCCCGATGTCGGCAACGTCGCGCCGGCCCATGGCGGCGAAATTTTCCGGCAATACCGCGAGTTTCGCGCCGCCGGCGGCCGCTTGCTCGAGCAGTCGACGGGCCTGGGCCAGATTGGCCAGCACATCGCTCTGGCTGACCATTTGAATCACCGCTACAGACATGGCCTTTTCCCTATTGAAACAATGCGTTCCTGTAGGAACTGCCGCAGGCTGCGATTTTTTGATCTTGAAAAATAAAGGTAAAAAGATCGCAGCCTGCGGCAGCTCCTACAGGTGAACCGTACAGCCATGCTACTCCATAGGTCTGGAAAATGGTTTTTCAAAAAGCCTTGTCGAAGGTGATTTTCGGTTCTTTCCACGGCCCTTTGACGCTGTACTTCACACTGGCGAAACGGGAGACCCGGTCACCGATCAGCTTGTCGATCAGGAACAACGCCCCGCCGACCGCCGGTGCGCCGACGATCAGCGCGGCAATCGGCAGGTTATTGGTCACCGGCAAGGTCACCATCAGTTTCGCATCGATCTGATCGGCCACCATGTTCAGCGTGCCGTCGAGTTCGATGGTGCTCGACGGCCCCGTCAGCTGGATCGGCTGACGGGTGACATACACACCATTCGTCCCGACCAGCAGCCCCTTGACCCGGTCGTAGCTCAGGCCTTTGCCGAACAGGTCGGAGAAGTCCAGGCGCAGGCGCCGGCCGATGGAGTTGAAGTTGAGCAAACCAAATACCCGCAGCGCCTGGGCACTGCCTTCGACTTCGACGAACTGGCCCTGATTGAGTGTCGCATCGAGCGATCCGGAGAAACGCTTGGTCGCCACCCACGCCGGCGAGCCGGGCCAGCGGCCATCGACATCCATATAAAAGTCCCGGCTGGTGACACTCGGTGCAAACCCCCAGCCCTTGAGCACATCGGCGAGGTTCTTGCCGCTCATGCGGCCCTTGTACCAGCTGTTGCTGGCGCCGGGTACGCCTTCCCAGCCACCACTGCCCACCAGCAGCATGCCCTTGAGTCCCAGATCCAGCGAGTTGAACACAATACCCCTGGCCGTCGGGCGAACCTTCAGCGACCAGGTACCGACCAGATCCTGGCCCTGGAATAACTGATTGACCGTGATGTCCATCGCGGGGATTTTCGTCGGGTCCACCGACGCCAGCGGATCCGGCGAGTTCTCATCGGCCAGTACGGTCGGGTCCGGTGCCGGCAAGCGTACGGTTTGCAGATTGATCGCAATGGGCGTGGCCTTCGAATCGGGCAGGTTGGCGCTGCCCTTGATCTGCTGGCTGTCGAGTTGCAGCGCCCAGGCGGAGGGTTTGCGCGCCAGCTGAATCGAAGCCTGATCAAGCGTGGTGCCGATACCGCTGAGCTTGCCTACCTTGAAGTCCGCACCGCTGAGCAATTGCTTGGCGCTGCCGCCGGGGTCCTGCCCGGCGTATTTATCCACCAGATCCTTCCACGGGCCTACGTCCAGCTCGGACAACACGCCCCGTACCCGCAGACCTTTGGTGTCCGGCAACACCGCCTCGCCGCCACCGAGGAACAAGTCCCCGCGACCCTCGGCGAAATTGCCGGCCGGGGCCGCAAACGTGAAATTCGCCAGATCCCCGTAATTGACCCAATAGCGCCGCTCGTCGCCCTGTAACGTCATGCGAAACGTCGTGTCGCGCCCGGCATCGGCGGCCATGCCGAAGGGCGCAGGCAAATCGACCGCCACGCCCTTGAGGTTGGAGTTGACCCGCAATTGGCTGTCGGCGCCATTGAGGGTCAGTTGCAGTTGATAAGGGATCACGCCACTCACCGGCAGAGGCTGGGTCACCTTCAGCCAGTCGGTCAATTTCCTGACCTCGACCTGGCCCGACGCGGTTACCCGGGTATTGAGCTTACCCGGGCTGCCATCGGCAAAAATCTGTGCGGTGACCGGTTTGTCGAATGCCCTGGCGCCGATGTTCTGCCCGCTCAGGCCTTTGCCGCTGTCGAAACGGAAGTCACCTTTAAGCTGGGTTAGCTCCAGCACCGGCTCGGCCAGTTTCAAGCGTGCCCTGGCGGTCTTGAAATCGACGAGGATCTTCGGTTCCTCGCCTTTTGCCAGCGGAATATCCAGCTTCAACTTGCCGCTCAGTTCACCCTCGCCTTCCCAGCCGGCAAAGGTCGCCCCGGTGCCGATCGGCGCTTCCTGAAGGATTTTCAGGCCATCGCCCAAACCGCCGGCGAATCCGCCGTCGAGGAACAAATGAACGTTCTGTCCCGCAGGCACATGGGGAATGTTGACGTAAACATCGCTGACCTCGGTGTCGAGCAACTGGCCTTTGCTGGCCAGGATCCGCACGCCGCTGTCTTCGACAAACACATCGCCGCTGACCTTGCTGACATGGGGCCAGCCCGGCTGGAAGGCCAGCTCGGCATCGTGAACCTTGAAGTACAGGCTGATGCTGCGATCGACGTCTGCGGCACCGTGGTTGAGCGACCCTTGATACTGGAAGAAGCCCTGGTCCACCGCGCCCTTGAGAATCGCCGTGCGCAGCCATTCGTCCAGCGCCGGGCTGAGGACCGTCGGCAGGTACTTGGCGGTGTAGCGACCGTCGCCGTCCACCATGCCCACCCGCAAGTCCATGTAGTCTTCCTGGGTGTGATCGAAATGCAGGCGAATCAGAAAGTCGCCGGCAATCTTGCCCTCCTCGCCCAGCACCTTCAGATACGGCGCAATCAGGGTGAAGCCTTCTTTATCGAGCTTCCAGGTCAGCCGCGCGTTGGCCTGAATGTACTGCCATGGCTTGGCGAAAATCGGGTCCAGGTGCAGCATGAAATCCTTGCTGTCCATGCGCAGTTCGCCGTGCCCCAGGTCACCGCTGATGCTGCCGCTGACATTTCGCGCCGCTGGCGCACCGTGATAGGCATCGAAGCCCACCTGGTCGAGGTTGGCGGCAAAGCTGAACTTGCTGTCATCGGTGGCGTTGGGCCGCACGTCGATCAACACATTGCGCAGTCCGCCCTTCACCTTGAGCCGTTCGACAACGGTGGCAAAGCCTTGCGGAAACGGCGCCAGGGAATTGAGCAGCGGCGTGAGCGGGGTCAGGTCGACGCGGTCGGCCTGTAGATGCCAGAGCTCTTCGGTCTTGTCGGTGGCGGCGCTTTGCTTGAGCTGCAAATGCGTTTCCCAGCGGACGTCGCCCAGGTTCATTGCCAGGGAATCCAGGGTCACCTGCATGCCTTCGGCACTGCGCTCGAAGTAGCCATTGAGCGCCAGGTTGTTGATCTGGATCGGCTTGCGCTCGGCGTAGGCGCCCTTGAGTTGTGGCGCGTTCAAGCGCACTGCAGCGCTTTGCAAGAGGCCTTTGCCCCAGGTCAGCCACAGCTCGCCGCCGGCCTTGATCTCGGAGAAATTCCATTGCTGGCTGACGCGCTCGGGCAGCCACTTCGACCAGTCGCTTTGCGGCAGGCTCAGGTAGAACTCGGCTTCACCGTCCTGCCATTGGCTGGCTCGAATGCGGGTACGCAGGCTCATGGCCACGGGCTGGCCGTCGGGCAGGGTCAGGCGGGCGTCGAGACGCTGCCGCGACGCACCGGTTTTCAGATTCAGGCCGACGTAGGTCAGGGTCAGCGGCGACTGTGCAAAGGGCTGCAAGGTCACCTGGCTGTCGAGTACTGACAGTTGCTGGATCATCTGCATGCGATTGAGCAATTGTTCCGGATCGGTCGGCTGATCCTGTTGCACCGGCAAACCTTCCAGCGCCCATTGACCGTCGTCGCCCTCCTTGACGCTGATCCTCAGGCCGCTGAGCTCCAGATGAGCGATGCGTACCTGACGTGCCAACAGACTGGCCCAAAGGTCCGGCACCGCGCGCACCTGATCCAGGTGCAGGGCATTGGCGCCCTCGCCGACGGTCACGTCGTGCGCCATCAATACGGGGGCAAATCCACTCCAGTTGCCTTCCAGTTCTCCGATTTGCAGCGGCATGCCCAAGGCTTCGCTGGCTTTGGTTTCGATATCGGCACGGTACTCGGCGACCAGCGGCGTCAGCTCCCGGCCAAGGCTGACGTAGAGCGCCATCAACACCAAAACCAACGCGCACAGGCCCAGACCCCAGCGGGTCAGTGCGGCCAAAATGCGTGTCAGACGGTCCATGTCAGATGGCCCCCATGGCAAAAGTTTTGCAAAAAGCTGAGGCCAGCCATTCTCGAACAATCAAAACGAAACGCTTCAGAGCAGCACCACGTCGTATTGTTCCTGGGAATACATGGTTTCGACCTGGAAACGGATGGTGCGCCCGATAAACCCTTCCAGTTCGGCGACGTTGCCCGACTCCTCGTCGAGCAGGCGGTCGACAACTTTCTGGTTGGCCAATACACGATAGCCCTCTGCCTGATAGGCGCGAGCCTCACGCAGGATTTCGCGAAAGATTTCGTAGCAAACGGTTTCCGGCGTCTTGAGCTTGCCGCGGCCCTGACAGGCGTTGCACGGCTCGCACAAGACCTGTTCAAGGCTTTCGCGAGTGCGCTTGCGGGTCATCTGCACCAGGCCCAACTCGGTGATACCGATGATGTTGGTCTTGGCGTGATCGCGTTCCAGCTGCTTCTCGAGCGTGCGCAGCACCTGGCGCTGGTGCTCTTCATCTTCCATGTCGATGAAGTCGATGATGATGATGCCGCCGAGGTTGCGCAGGCGCAATTGACGGGCGATGGCCGTCGCGGCTTCGAGGTTGGTCTTGAAGATGGTTTCTTCGAGGTTGCGATGACCGACGAACGCCCCGGTATTGACGTCGATGGTGCTCATGGCTTCCGCCGGGTCGACCACCAGATATCCGCCGGACTTTAGCGGGACCTTGCGCTCGAGGGCCTTCTGGATTTCGTCTTCGACGCCATACAGGTCGAAAATCGGCCGCTCGCCCGGATAATGCTCCAGACGGTCGGCAATCTCCGGCATCAATTCGGCGACGAATTGCGTGGTCTTCTGGAAGGTTTCCCGGGAGTCGATGCGGATCTTCTCGATCTTCGGGCTTACCAGGTCACGCAGGGTGCGCAGCGCCAGACCGAGGTCTTCGTAGATCACGCTGGGCGCGCTGATGGTTTTGATCTGGGCGCTGATCTGATCCCAGAGCCTTCGCAGGTAGCGGATGTCCATGAGGATTTCATCGGCGCCGGCGCCTTCGGCTGCCGTACGCAGGATGAAACCGCCGGCTTCCTTGATACCTTCCTTGGCCACGCAATCGGTGACCACTTGCTTGAGACGTTCGCGCTCGGCTTCGTCTTCGATCTTCAGGGAAATCCCGACATGGGCCGTGCGCGGCATGTACACCAGGTAGCGTGAAGGGATTGACAGCTGGGTGGTCAGGCGTGCGCCTTTGGAACCGATCGGGTCCTTGGTCACTTGCACCACCAGGCTCTGGCCTTCGTGCACCAGTGCGCTGATGCTCTCGACCGCCGGACCTTCGCGCAGGGAAATTTCCGAGGCGTGAATGAACGCCGCGCGATCCAGGCCGATATCGACGAATGCCGCCTGCATCCCCGGCAATACCCGCACGACTTTGCCTTTATAGATGTTGCCGACGATCCCGCGCTTTTGCGTACGCTCGACGTGGACCTCTTGCAGGACACCGTTTTCGACCACCGCCACGCGCGACTCCATCGGCGTGATGTTGATCAGGATCTCTTCACTCATGGCAGGGTCTCGTTCAGGCATGTTCACGATAATGGCCGCATCTGTTCAGAACGTTGCTTAGTGTGCGTTCCGGGTTTGCCAACAGGGTATGCCGAAATGGCCGAGCAGTTCCGCGGTTTCGCAAAGCGGCAGTCCGACCACCGCTGAATAACTTCCATTGAGCCCGGCGACAAACACCGCACCCAGTCCTTGAATGCCATAACCGCCCGCCTTGTCCTGTGGTTCACCGCTGGCCCAGTAGGCCACGGCTTCATCACGACTGATATCCCGAAAACGCACGCGACTGGTGACAACCCGGGACTCGCAGCGTTCGCCGTCCAGCAGCGCAATCGCGGTCAGGACTTCATGCTCACACCCCGACAACATCATCAGCATGGCGCAGGCATCCGCTTGATCAACCGGTTTGCCGAGAATTTTTCCATCGAGCACCACGGCGGTATCGGCACCGAGCACGCAGAACGGCTCGTCAGACACGACGCTGCCGCGCCCGGCCTCGGCCTTGCCGCGTGCCAGACGCTCGACATAGGCCGACGGGGATTCTTGATCTATAGGAGTTTCATCGATGTCCGCACTGACGGCGGAGAACGGAACGCCGATCTGCGTGAGCAATTCACGCCGGCGTGGCGAGCCAGAGGCGAGGTACAACCGTTTCATCAAGACCTCTCCCTGTCTAATGCCTGAGCGAATTAATTGATTTTGTAGCGTCGACGCAGTCCGCGCAAACCGAAACTGATCCAGGGCCAGAGCAATGCGCTGACCAGTGCCGGCAGCACCAGCGCCAGCGTCGGCTGACGATTGCCGGTCAAGGCACTGAGCCAGAGTTGTACCAGCTGGGCGAGGCCGAAGATCACCAGGATCACCAGGCTCTGCTGCCACATCGGGAACATCCGCAGGCGTTGTTGCAGCGCCAGCACCAGATAGGTGATGAGCGTCAGGATCAAGGCATTCTGACCCAGCAAGGTGCCGTAGAGCACGTCTTCAGCCAGCCCCAGGCAAAACGCCGTCACCATCCCGACCGTCTGCGGCAGGTTCAACGCCCAGAATGCCAGCAACAAGGCCAGCCACAGCGGGCGCAGGATTTCCATGAATTGCGGCAATGGCGAAACGCTGAGGAGTAGACCGACGGCGAACGTCAGCCAGACTATCCAGCCGTTTCGGGATGCTTTTACACCGCCCATTATTCTCTCCCCACTGGAGTGGCCGGCGCGGAGACTGGCGGTTTGGCGGCAGGCTTCGCGGCAGCGGGTTGCGCCGCCGGCGGTTTAGCCGCCGCAGGATGTGTGGCCGCAGGCTTGGCGGGCGTGGTGGCTGGCTTGACGGGTGCGGTGGCCGCAGGCGCCGCCGTGGCAGGTATCGCCGGTGCGGCGGCCGGTGCGGCAGGGACCGCGGGGCTGACCAGTTTCGGAACCGTCGCCGGAATGGTCGGCCCACCGCCCTGTGCATCCAGGCTTTCCTGGGCCTGGGCGGCAGCGTTGGCGCGTTCTTCCGGGGTACGGGTGTCGCTGAACACCAGCAGCAGGTAGCGGCTGCGGTTCAAGGCGGCGGTCGGAATGGCGCGGACAATGGCAAACGGCTGACCGGAGTCGTGAATCACTTCCTTGACCGTCGCCACCGGATAACCGGCCGGGAAACGTTGGCCGAGACCAGAGCTGACCAGCAAGTCGCCTTCCTTGATGTCGGCGGTATCGGCCACATGCCGCAACTCGAGGCGCTCCGGGTTGCCGGTGCCGCTGGCGATCGCCCGCAAACCGTTACGGTTCACCTGCACCGGAATGCTGTGGGTGGTGTCGGTCAGCAACAGGACGCGGGAGGTGTAGGGCATCAACTCGACCACCTGGCCCATCAGGCCACGGGCATCGAGCACCGGCTGACCGAGGACCACGCCGTCGCGCTCACCTTTATTGATGATGATGCGATGGGTGAAGGGGTTGGGGTCCATGCCGATCAACTCGGCCACTTCGACCTTCTCGTTGACCAGTGCCGAAGAGTTGAGCAACTCGCGCAGCCGAACGTTCTGCTCGGTCAGGGCGGCAAGCTTCTGCATGCGCCCCTGCAACAGCAGGTTCTCGGTCTTGAGTTTTTCGTTTTCGGCGACGAGTTCGGTCCGGCTGCCAAACTGACTGGCAACGCCTTCCCAGAGTCGTCCGGGCAGGTCGGTGATCCAGTAGGCGTCCATCAGCACCAGCGACATCTGGCTGCGTGCAGGCTTGAGCAGACTGAAACGGGCATCGACCACCATCAGCGCGACCGATAGCACGACCAGCACCAACAGGCGCACGCCCAGTGAAGGGCCCTTGGTGAAAAGCGGTTTAATAAGCCGCTCCTCCCAGGCAAATGTTCTGTTTATTCATACGGCAGCAATCCGGCCTGGATGCAGACTGACAGAAGATAAACGCGAACAGGCAGCACTGCAAAGTGCCGCCTGCGCGCTCAACAGCATAGAAGCGATCCGGCGACTTATTCGCTGGAAAGCAGGTCCATGGTGTGTTTATCCATCATTTCCAACGCACGGCCACCGCCGCGAGCAACGCAGGTCAGCGGGTCTTCGGCAACGATCACCGGCAGACCGGTTTCCTGGGCCAGCAACTTGTCCAGGTCACGCAGCAAGGCACCACCACCGGTCAGCACCAGGCCGCGCTCGGCGATATCGGAAGCCAGTTCCGGAGGCGATTGCTCCAGGGCGCTTTTCACGGCCTGAACGATGGTTGCCAGGGACTCTTGCAGAGCTTCCAGCACTTCATTGGAGTTCAGGGTGAATGCGCGTGGAACGCCTTCGGCCAG
>Ga0209050_1003601_pt1 | contig 11242 bp, 9 predicted proteins | sample Araplavi_mTSA_r2_FD_184276 | JGI IMG/M metagenome (GOLD analysis project Ga0209050, IMG submission 184276) | Arabidopsis root microbial communities from North Carolina, USA - plate scrape MF_Cvi_mTSA_r2 (SPAdes) (version 2) | ecosystem: Host-associated > Plants > Roots > Endosphere | place: USA...
TCAAGGTCGAGACCGCGGTCGATGCGCGGACTGGGCTTCCAGATGCTGCGGCCACCGCTTGGTTCGATGATCTTTCCCACGCTGAGGTGGTTCGTATATTTGAACAGCATTTCGGTGATGTGGCGGTCCAAAGCCATCAGCGCCTGGGGTTTGGTGGCCTTATCGCCATAAAGCAATTTTACGCTCTCTTGTATGCCCGCCAGATCGTAGTCGGCAGGGTCCAATCCAAACTTCCCGGCATCGCTCAATACGGCCTCTGCGGCGGCATAAAACGGCGACGGTTGATTGTCCAACAGCCAGTGGCTTTGGAAGGCATGCTTTCTGTAAAATTGCTGTGCCTTGGATTGCTCTTTGGTAAGCGATTTTCCGAAAACGGTTGAATCCAGCAAAACGGGTCTCCCCGGAGTCTGTGTTGCCACGGCCGTTGAGTCCGCTTTCGCAGGAACGGGAGCGGAAACCTGGGCGACATGCTGGCTGCACGAATAAAAAATGCCAGACAGCAACGTCAATGTCATTAAGCGGTGTGCGTTGAGCTGTTTAAAGCTCCTGATCGATGAGTACATGTAGATTAAGCCCTCCAAGCGCATAGTGCAAAAACAATTCCAGTTAAAACAACTCCGGATTCCAACTAAAGTGTAGAATCATTAACCCACAACGAGAGGGAATTGTGGAATTTTGAGGTATTATCGAGCGCATAGTGCTCTCTCTAACGAAAGAGATCACACAAGGTTGAGGCCAAACTTTTAAAGTATTGAAACCGGGTTAAACAAGCGTCAAACGTTGAAAACACTTGTCCTGGGTTTTAGAAATGTCCTATAAAGGGAACGTATTTCCAACGCAAATCGGTCGCATCACTGCCGGCAGAGATGAACAGCAAATTTTGCGACATGAAAGTCTTTAACCAGCGTCCGCGTTGTGTCGAAATTTCCTGGATTTTTGCGAGATAAAAAGTTGCGACTGAAGCCAGCGTGCAGTTTAGAAACAGGGCACGCTGCAGGAAGCAAATCAAGCCCAAAAATGACGGCGATAAGAGAATAAACGAAGGTAAAAATGCGTGCGCCTATTTAGTTCCCAAGGCGGCCCTCACCACTTCGCCATCCTGTGCGGATGTCATCCCGGAAACACCGATGGCGCCAATGATCTTTCCGTCAGCCGAATAGATGGGTTCGCCTCCTTCGACCGGAACCACATTCAAACCGAGCACTTTCATGCCCGCGCCGCCGCCGGCGACGACGTCTTCAAAGGCTTTCGTAGGACGCTTGAAATTGTTGGCGGTTTTTGCTTTTCCAATAGCCACCTCGATGGATCCTAACTGCGTGTTGTCCATTTTGGTGAGCATCACCAGGTTGCCTCCCGTATCGACGATCGCCACGACCACGGTGTATTGTTTACCCACGGCGAAAGCCTCTGCGGCGGCGACGATTTTTTTAGCGGCGTCCAATGTAATGGAGGGTCCGTAGGCAACGGGTTTGGTCTGGGCTTGCGCCGTCACCGAGATCGTGACAGCGAGGAGGGCGAGGATCAGGGTTGTTTTCATACTGCACTTGGTTTGGGTTGGATAGCGATTCGTAAATAAAGATAACACGCTAATGGCAATGGTTTGCTATCCGGTTTGCGGACGGAAAGGGAAGCGGTTGGGCGGTTCTATCCCTGCATTTTTCTTTCCTGGATAATCTTCAGACAATAGCCGGGGGCTTAAATCCGTCGCGGACCAGCCGAACAGGAGCAGCGAACCGTGTGAAGGGTACCTGTCTGTGCAGCCGCAGGGATTTCTATTTATCCGATCCCGACACCAATAGTTTTTCCAACTCTTCCTTATCCTTCATGCTCACGCCTTCCGACCCGGCCATGGGTTCGGCAAGTCTTGTGTCGGGAGTTGGGGTGGACGGGGCAGCGACGGTGATGTAACGATACCTGTACCGGTAAATGATCTTACGGCGATACACCGTGTCGGGTGCGGTGGCCAGGTACACCGTGTCACGCACCGTGCGTACGGCGACGGATGGAGGTGCCGGCACGGGTTTTAGCCACCACAAGATGACGACAATGGCCAGGCAGGCACCGGCCATGACATAGGCCGGTACTTGCGCCTGGAAAAAGCTGGTCCACAGGGACGGCCGTTGGCGGGCCTTTACCTGATCTTGCAGGGAGGCCAGTATCCATGGATCGGGAGAAAGACCGGTCTTGAGTTTTACCAAAGCCTGACCGATTTTTCTCGCGAGTCTGTATTGCTCTTCCGATCCAAATTCTTGGAGCACCACTTCTTTTTCTTCGTGGGTGAGTTGGTCGAAGCTTTTTTCGTCCAACAGGTGCTCGAGTTTTTGTTCTTTTTCCGATGGTGTCATGTCATTGCGTTTTCGGGGTGATAGGCGCCCAGGTAGCCGGCTAATTTTTTCTTCAGGTAGAATAATCTCGACTTCACGGTTCCTTCGGGGCATTCCAGAATCGCGGCTATTTCTTCAAGATTCAACTCGGCTTCATAGCGGAGGGTGAACAGGTGCTTGTCGGCTTCTTCCAGTTTTTCGAGGGCGCCGTCGAGAGCATCCCTCAACTGTTGATCCTGTAGTGCAGCATAGCCAAGGTTTTCCACGCTTTCGTCGGCAGGCGTGGGGCCATGGGCTTTGCGGAAGGCTTGTTTTCGATATTCGTTCTTGCACATGTTGTGGGCGATGGAATACAGCCAGGTTGAAAATTTTCGTTCGGGTTGAAAGCGCGTCGCGTTTTCGATCACCTTCACGAACAGGTCGTGAAGAAAATCCTGGGCGCGGTCGCGGTCTTTCCAAAGCATGCGATAGAAGTAGCGCAGCAGCCGTGTGCCATAGCGCTCGTACAGGGCGGTCAGGGCACGCTTGTCGCCCCGTTGCACCTGTAGCATTAATTCTTCGTCGGTTTTTTTACCGGTCCGGTCAAAAAACATGCGTGGTTATTTTGTCAACACTTCCATAAAAACCCGGAAGCCAATATCGTCGCCGGGGCCTTGGTAGGTGTTGATGCTTTTGATGGTCGATTCTTCCGGCGGATGATTCCAGCTGCCGCCGCAGGCTTTGCCTTCTTCGTTCGTCATCTCGGCTACGTTGCCCACCACGTCGTACAACCCGATGTCATTGGGGAAATAGGATTTCACCGGTCCCATCAGCCAGAAGCCATCGGCGGTCGTTGCCTTTGTTCCGGGGCAGGGCTTGAGATGGTCGGGATATCGGAAATTACCCAACGAGCACCCACGCGAATTCAGCGGACTGTTGCGCATACTATAGTATCTGAACCACGGATACAGGATATCCTTGTCGGCCATTGACACCACCTTGGTTTCATATTTCTTGGAAATGTCATGTCCCGGTTCGAATATTTTTACCTCGACCATATTTTCATCCAATACCCACGACTTGGCGTTGCGCAGGCTAGCCGCCGCCACTTGCCACTCGTTCACGGAAGGCAACCGGAACTTCACTTTCTGATATTTGCGGCCGGGAGCGTTGTTGTATTGTTCCGTAAGCCAGTCGCAATACGCCAATGCGCCCTGGTAAGAAATGTTGATTGCCGGGTGGTTTGTAAAATATTTTTTCTTTTTTGTCGGTGTTGACCGTACGATATAACTCTTCATGAACGACAGCGCCGGTTCTTCGTATTGCGCAAGATCGAACCGGGCCTTTTCGTAGGTCTCCGTGCGTTTGTTAGCCTGAAGATAGTCTAAAAAATTGTTGTATTCAGCATTGGTCACTTCTGCGTCGCTGGCATAGACGTTGTCTTTTACCAATTTGAATTCTTCTTCAATTTTTTTAAGGTTCAAAGGGTAGGGGATGAAGGGTGTGGTCTCGTAGGTTTTGCCAGCGAGAAAATTGTTTACCAGGTCTTCCTTTCCGCTTTCGGCCGCCAGCTTCACCACGAGGCCTTCCCAGTATTGGGCGTGTTTTCGGTCGCCCGTTTTTTGGTAGTGCTCGTGCAACAGCAACATGGGCACGAGGTAGTTGGTTTGCAAAACTTTGCCGGCGCCCGATTCACCTTCTCCGTCAAAATTCACGGTGAGGTAATCCAACAAGAAACGATTTTCCAGGTTCTCTTTGATAATGGCGAGGTTGTCGAGCCGTTCGGTGCTGAGCTGTGAGGCCAGCCCCACCACGTAAAGCTGGTTTTTGATCGCGGCAATATTTTCCTGCCCCAGGGTGAGGGTGTAATAGAATTTTGCGGTTTGATTTTGGCTGGGCAGTGCGGTGCAAAGGCGTTTCTTTTGTTCAGCGGGTGTCAGCGTCTCAAGCGCGGTGTCGTCCCATCGCAGGGCCAAGGTGTTGAGCTTTCGGTTCCGGTAGGCCGGCTCCAGCAATAAGTCGAGGCTCAATACTTTTATGTCGGGGCGCACCTGGAGCACGTCCTGGAGAACCACGATGGGCAGTGTGACGTGATCGGCTTCGGTGAAAAGAATGGCATCTTTTTCCACCGACATCAACACATTGTAACTATAATGTAAAAGGGATGGCGACAACTGCCCGCTGCTAAAAAGTTTCTGACTAAACGCTTTTCGGGTTTCTTCCTTGCCATAGAATTCATTTTCGAGAAACAACGCGGCATAAGTGGCGGCATTGTCGGGTTGCAGGGCATAGGCTTTGTCGAGCAGTTGGAGAGCCTTGGCGCGATCGGTTTCCTGCCAGGCTTGTACGCACAGCAATTCGAACGATCCCGGCACGGCAGCCCCCATGTCTTCGGCAATGTGCGAGAGCCGTTCTTCCGGTCGCTGGGCATACCGGCTGGCCATGTAATAGTTCATCCAAGACGCCGGACTGTTTTTTTGATTGACCATTTCCCGTTCCCACTCGCCGGCCTGCTCCTCATACCAGGCAACGGACTTAATCACTTTCGTCTTGGCGGCAATGGGCTGTGGCGAGGCGGCCTGAAGTAAAGATGAGAATAACATCAACGAGAGCACGAAATTCAATTTCAGCATAGGAGATAAACGTTAGGTTTCAACAATGCTGTACACGCGAATTGCCATGAGGTTCAAAGAATCTTTTGAAAAACATGGCTTTCTTACCGTCACTCCCGCTGAACGTGGCGCTCACCAACACCATGACAAAGCGTGAAGCCAGCTCAAGAATATGAAGCGATCGGGGAGGGGCACGTCTCCTTGTTAAAATACATCGGTGGCTCTATTATAACACTGCCATGTAGAGGCTATGCCGACAAACACCTTTGTGTTCGTTGTGGAGAATGTTCCCCGGAACCGGTAATGTTTTGGGCAGTTTTTCAGGCAATGGTTTTACTGGCTTTTGATGAAAGCGGCAACACGGGGAGGATTTCGTTAGTTTGTTGTGCGTCGCGGGAAATTGAACGACCTCCCGACAGCATTCATTTTAGGTATAGAAATTGGGATGAGGCCAATGACAGACAACCCTGCATGACGCGTCGTGTTGACACGTCGTGTTCCAAGGCTGTCCATAACAAAAATGAAATGATAAAAATATTGGCCCTGATTCTTGTGGTACTGGGTATTGCAGGTCTCATTCTTGGTATACTTGGCCTCTTCGGCCCGAACATGGTGGCGCTGAGTCCCTGGGCGCTCGCTATCCTGGGGTTCATCTTCTTTGTTTCCGGTATTGGTCTGCTGAAAAGCAGGAGGGATACGGATGAAATCTAAAGGGCACTAGTCCTCGCGTCCGCGTCGCGTATCCTTCTCCGAAACATTTGGACTCGACCGGTCCGGCGATATCGGTTTGTGTTTCCCCCAGTCACCGTCCGACCCAAACTTGCCCGCCTGGCCTTGGCCTTCGTCGCTTCCTACTTTCTTCTTTGATTTATCGGTTTGATCCTTTTTTGTTTTCATGGCCTTGTAAATGATGGTTACGGGAAGCCCTGCAAAAAAGATACCCAATGCACTACACTTTATTCCATTGCCAGCCGGAATCCAAAGACCGGCAGTTCGCCTTGTTTAAAATATAGAAAAAAGAAACGTCGGCTTTCATGATCGTGCGCGCCTTAATCATGAGGTATTCGCGTCTTTTCAATTTAAATACTTTCTGAAAATGCCCATCACTTCGGCCGGCGTTGCATTCATCGAACCCTTGGCGATGACGTAATCTATAATTTCACCGACAGCGTTTGGATGAAGCCCCATTTTTATACCCATCGTAAAACAATAGTGTTTCTCACGCTCGTCAATCGCGTTGTCGATCATGATGATGATGGCGAGTCGATGAAACAGTGCATAGACTTTATATTCCCGGTCGGGTAGTTCAAGCGTTGGTTCGATTTTCGGATCAAAATTGATCAGTTCTTCGAGGCTAACACCAAGCCGCTCGGCTACGTTCTTTATGTAGATCCCTTCAACTTTTGATAAAACATCGTCGGCCGCAGCAAGGTGATAAAGGGCTTTGAGGTGGGAGACTTTTTGCTGGTGATTGTCCACTATCGGTTTAATTTATACTGGCAAAGATAGGGCGAACGCTTTTGATTATCTAATTTCCGGGACGGCGAGGACTTTATAACGGTTCAGGCGCAGTTAGTCAATTTTATTTTTATGGATGTCAGGCCTGTAGTCTCATCGTCATTCCATGAGCGTCCAAACGGAAATGTCCAGACGTCTATTGACCGGTGTCGAACGATAACGTCCGCTCACGGCCGGGCCTTTGGTTGAATCATTCGTTATTGAACCCGTATCCGTGGTTGTTTTTTTGGCATTAATTTGGACTTGCGATCGGTTACTATTTGGACGTCATCTGCCATGACTTAAAAACTAAACGCTATCCCCAATGTTCCGAAGCTACGTTACCATCGCCTGGCGCAATATCATCCGCAGCAAAGCATACTCCATCATTAATGTGTCGGGCCTTTCGCTTGGCGTGGCATGTTGTCTCTTGCTGGTACTCTACATCCAGGATGAAATGACCTACGACCAGCACCACGAACGACTGGATGATCTGTACCGGGTGACCACCACGTTTGAGGGGGTAGTCAACAAGACAAGTGGCGCCACCTCTCCGCCTATCGCAAAAGCGCTGAGTAATGAAATACCCGAAGTGGAATTTGCTGCACGTATCGTGACGCCTCCCGGGGCGTCGCAGAACCTGATCCGGTATAAGGACAAACTTTTTTATGAACCGGATGGTGCTATCGCCGACGCCACCCTGTTTGATGTACTCACTTACCCCTTCATCGCGGGCGACCCGAAACATGCGTTGACGGACGCGCACGCGGTAGTGATCACCGACCAATTAGCCAAGCGATTATTCGGCAATGAAACCGCGCTTGATCAAACCATTTCTATCCAGGGAGTCGGTACGGGAGAGTATAAAGTGACCGGAGTGATCAAAAGCGATACAAAGACTTTCTTGCCCGTCAATTTCATCATATCGATGACCAGCACCGGTGGCATGGCCGATTATATCAATTCGGATCATGTGGCCAACGCGTGGGCCGGTCAGAATTTTGTGCCCACGTTTGTACGACTGTCGCCCGGGCATAGCACTGCGGCGGTGGTTGAAAAGATGAACCAGGTTTTGCAGAAGTTTGGGGCGGAGGACCTGAAGGCGCGAGGTATGAAAAAAACGTTGGGACTGGAACCGGTTAAAGAGATTTATCTGCGATCGGCTATTGATCAAAGTCCGCGTGTAACGTATTTGTATGTGATCGCTTCTATTGCCGGGTTTATTTTGCTCATTGCCTGTATTAATTTTATCAATCTCTCCACCGCGAAGGCTACGAAGCGCGCAGCCGAAATCGGGGTGCGCAAAGTGATGGGTGCTTTCCGTAGTTCCCTTATGCGGCAGATACTAAGTGAGGCCATGGTGATCGTTTTGATCTCCATGGTGCTGGGCGTCGTGGTCGTACAGGTTATGCTGCCGTTCTTCAATGACCTTACCGGCAAGACGATCTCTCTGATGACCGAGCATACAGGCTACTTCCTGATGGCGCTGGCATTATTGTCTATTCTGACCGGGTTACTCGCCGGCGGCTACCCGGCATTTTATATTTCGTCTTTTCAGCCTGCCCAGGTTTTAAAAGGTAAGTTCAACCCGGATGGCGCAAGCGGGTGGCTGAGGAGAAGCTTGGTTGTTTTTCAGTTCATGATCGCTATTGCGCTGGTGTGTGGGGTGATCATCATCTCCCGGCAACTGAATTACATGCAGGAGAAAGACCTCGGTTTTGATGCCAACGCAAAGATCATTTTGCCCCTGCGCACCGACGACGCGCGCGCGCACTATGAAACCCTGCAGAATGCCTTGACCGGCATCAGCTCCGTGAAGGCGGTGTCTGCAGCCGAGTATATGCCGGGATCGCACATTTACAGCGACTCGCGGCTCCATTTGGAAGGAAGCACCGTGGAGATGGACGTTAACCTTCAACACAACGTAGTCGATTACCGGTATGTGGAACTGCTCGGCCTCAAGCTGATTGCAGGCCGCACGTTTACCGACAACCGCGCAGTAGAAAACGAACGCATGACCATACTGAATCGCACCGCGGCAAAAAAATATGGACTGGAGCCGGACGCGATCATTGGAAAGCACCTCTTCTTTGAAGGCCAAGGACAGAAGTATGATTTTGAAATAATTGGTGTGATCGAAGACTATCACCAGGCGTCGCTGAAGGAGGAGATATTCCCCACCATGTTCACCATGGCAGCTGAAAAAAACAGCTATGGGCTCATGATCGTAAGCCTGAATACAAATGATTTTCAGCAAACGGTGGCGACGATCGAGGAGATCTGGAAGAAGAATGTGGACAGTACACCTTTTGAATATTCGTTCCTGGACGAGGATATTCAAAAACAATACACGGCCGACCGCAAGGTATCACGCATTGTTACATCGTTTACATTGATCGCCATGCTGATCTCCTGCCTGGGACTTTATGGTTTGTCCACGTTCATGGCCGAACGACGGTTCAAAGAAATCGGTATCCGCAAAGTATTGGGTGCATCGGTGAGCCAAATTGCCGGACTGATGTCGACTGAATTTGTGAAACTTGTGCTCGTTGCCGTGGCCATTGCTATTCCGATCGCCTGGTATGCCATGGACAAATGGTTGGAGGGATTTGCCTATCACATTTCTGTGGATGGATTTGTCTTTGTTTATGCCGCCGCCGGAGCGCTGGTCATTGCATTGCTCACGGTGAGTTTCGAATCGATACGCGCCGCGTCGGCCAATCCGGTGAAGTCGTTGAGGAATGAATAGGGAGACGCGTGCGGATCGACACGTCACTTTAAGGCTTCCGCCTGTTTGAGGGCTTCGAATGCATTGACGATGCCGCCACTTTTGGAGAGCGTGTTGAACTTTACTTTTTTTGGTTTCCCGCCGGATTTGGTTGGCTGTAAGACTTTGTGATTGACTTTAAATGACGACTCCAGCAAGAGCTGGATCAATTGTTTGCTGGTCAGGTCAGGGTAATAGGAAAGAACGAGGGCTGCAACGCCGGTCACCACGGGCGCCGACAGGCTGGTGCCGTCGTTCATGCTGTAGTAGCTGCCGGTGTCGGCTGAGATGATGTTTGCACCCGGGGCAAAGAGGTCGACATGTTTTTTTCCGTAGTTGCTAAAGCTGGCCGCGGTGGCATCGCCGTCGGTGGAAGAGGAGGCGCCGATGTTTATCCAGGTGGTAGCCTTGGCGTTGTTCAGATAGCGGTCGCTGGGATAGCTATCGATGTTGTCGATATTGTTGCCATCGTTTCCTGCTGCGTGTATGAGCAGGACATCTTTTTCTTCGGCCAGCTTCACGGCGTCGTCAACAAATTTCTTTTGAGGGGATATGGGTTTCCCAAAACTCATGTTTATGATATCGGCGCCGTTGTTTACAGCATACCGTATGGCCAACGCAACATCCTTGTCGCGTTCGTCTCCTTCGGGTGTTGAGCGGAGGCACATGATCCTGACCTCGGTGGCAATGCCGTCGATACCCAGGTGGTTGTCGCGAACCGCGGCGATGATGCCGGCGACGGAGGTGCCGTGGTCTGCGCGAGGACCCTTCACGTCGGGGTTTCCATATGCTACGTCGTTTATATCGCTGGGATCGTCGCCCACCAGCGTACGCGCGTTGAGGTCTGGATTCAGATATTTTTCGAGTATATTTTTGTTGTACGTTTTGTAATCCTCGAGACCCTTTTCACTGAATCCCTGCTCATAGCGCGGCACTAAAAAACGTTTGGCGCGCATCACCGGCTCGCCATATTCGGGCATGACGCGATCCAGGTCTTTTAGCGAAGTGACCTCAATGCCTGTTTTGGTTTTTATGGTTGCCTTGGCTTCGTAATAGAGCGTTTCAAATCTGGCAATGCTCGCTTTTTCTTGCGTTCGTTTGGCGATGGCCTCTTCCTGGAGTTTTTTCGCCTGTTCATAGAAGGGGCCACTTCCCGCCTTATAGATGCGCGTGAATTCGTAGTTCTCGTAGTGCAGGTTTTCTCCGTTTTTGTTGCCGATGAAATTCCAGCCGTGAACGTCGTCGATGTAGCCGTTGTTGTCGTCGTCGATGTTGTTGCCCGGGATCTCGTCTTCATTTACCCAGATCTTTCCTTGAAGGTCTTCGTGGTCAATGTCCACGCCGCCATCGATCACGGCAACTATCACCACTTTTTTAGGCGTCTTTTTTACAAGCAATTCGCGATACGCTTTATCGACACTGGCGCCCAGTTCCCGGTCCGTTGCCAGATCATGATTTTGCCAGTTCAGATACTTGGCGTCAAGTTTATCGACCGATCTTTCCTGCGAAAAACCGGAAATGAGACAACAAACAAGACTGGAACCCAGGAGTGATTTTTTCAGGAAGGGAAACAACATACAACTATGTGGTGAAAAACGTACAACGGCAATGATATGAACTTCAATTCAGACTCGCAAGTTTGTCCTGATACTATAGAAACGACATTTTCTTACACTCGCTTGCTAATTCGAGATCGGAATATATCTTTCGGGGCAATTGCTCTGCCTAACGACGGACGTAAAAGCTTAGGGAAATACAGAGTTGATGGTTCAAGGTGAACAATGTTGAAAATGGCCCAAAATTGATAAAGAAAACCACCATGATGTTGGCGGCGGTTTTCACGGCCGGCGTCATCTATTCTTTCTATAAACTCTTTAGCGGCCACGGGGGAAGTGGGCTTTATGATTTTGTAGATGCTATAACCTATTCTTCTGTTGTCCTATTTTTTGCTTCAGCAGCAGTTTTATTAACTAGAATCGGGCAATTGAAAGACCAGCATGGCGCAATACTATTTTTGCTGATCGGGTTGCCTTTGACCATCACGTTGGCTAATCAAAAAATTG
>Ga0209050_1003604_pt1 | contig 11233 bp, 8 predicted proteins | sample Araplavi_mTSA_r2_FD_184276 | JGI IMG/M metagenome (GOLD analysis project Ga0209050, IMG submission 184276) | Arabidopsis root microbial communities from North Carolina, USA - plate scrape MF_Cvi_mTSA_r2 (SPAdes) (version 2) | ecosystem: Host-associated > Plants > Roots > Endosphere | place: USA...
TTTTCGCGTGATCGCGTACAATATCAGCGATCGGCCCCAGCGCGCCGAGATGAGCAGCTGGAACGTCGCCGCCGGCCGCTGGCGAATGCGCACGGGGACGAAGGCCGATGGCTCCGATCTCGGCGCCGGCAGTCCGCTCCAGCTCGAGCGCAGCGCCGCCACCGATCTCAGCTTCGCGCCGCGGGCGACTACCGTCTTCGACTTCACGCTCGAAACACCGGGCGACGAACCGGCAACCCGTCCCGATCTGGGCATCGGCGTCGACGATGTCTCCTTGAAGGGCCGCGGACTCACCGTCATCGTGCACAGCCTGGGCTCGGCGGCAGCGCCGGGCGGCATGCTTTTCCTGGAGGATTCCTCGGGTCGCACCGTGGCCTCCACGAAGATCGCGGCGCTCGCCGCACCGGCGGACCTGACGCCCAAAACGGCGCGGGTGCGGCTCACGGTGCCGACGGGCGTCGCGGTCGAAACGCTGCGGCTCCGCCTTTCGCTCGGCGGTGGCGGCCGCGAGGTCACGATGCGCAACAACATGCTTCCGCTCGCAACGGTGATTCGCCGGTGACCGCGCTGGGCCGTCGCGATTTTCTGGGCAGTCTCGCCGCTTGCGCGACGCTTCACGCGCTTCCGGCGCGTGCCGGTTCCAGCGGCGACACGAAGCTGCGCGAGGTGCTCGACGGCCTGAATGCGATCCCCGGCTACGATGCCCGGCTGGCCCGTCTCGAAGCCTTCGATGTCGGCGCATTGTCGCAATCGGCAAGCCTCGACCTGCGAACCATTCGCAACGCTCTTGCGATAGATTCGCAGCTGATGCGCTTCATTCCCGGCGGCAAGTCGGAAGGGCCGTATCGCCTCCCGCCCGCCTCGGAGCCCGGGCTCTGGCGCCGTGCCAACGGTCCGCTCGCATATCGGCTGCTGCTCGAACGCCATGTCGGCGAACGCGTCGATCCCGAGGCAGCGCATCGCCGCTTCGAGCGCGAGGTCGCGGCGCTCGGCAAGCGTGCCGACCGGCTGATGCGCGATGCCGGGTTCGCACAAGGCGGCGTCGGCAGTCGTTTCAAGGCAATGTTCGGCGATCCACGCTGGCTCTATCCGGACGACGATGCCGGCCGCGACGCCGCGGTCGCCGATATGAACCGTTGGCTCGATCACGCGCGCAGGATCACGCCCACGCTCGTCGGTTCGATCCCACCCTCCAGCCTCGACGTCAGCGTCCGCCGCATGAGCCGCGCCGACGAGGCGGCGGGGAAGCAGGGCTATCGCCAGATCCCGTCGGAGCACCAATCGGGCGTCTATGTCGTCGACCTCAAGCAAATCCGCCGCCGTCCGCGCTGGAGCCTGCACAGTGTCGTCCATCACGAGTTGCTGCCGGGGCATATGGTCCAGCTGCCGATCGAGGCCGAGGCGAACGTGCATCCGCTGCGCATCGCCTATCTGCCCGCATTCTCCGAAGGCTGGGCAGTCCACGCCGAGCAGTTGATGGCTGATCGCGGCGCATATCGTGGCGCGCCGCTCGAAGAGCTCGGCCATGTCCATTGGCTGTTGTTCCGCGCGGTGCGCGGGCTGATCGATACCGGCATCCACCACCGGCGTTGGAGTCTCGACAAGGCGCGCGCCGAGTTCGACCGGCTGCAGGGCGTGCCGGCCTATTTCGCGCCGTTCGAGACCGATCTCGTACGAATCGCAGGCGAGCCTGCCGTCCGCGCCGCCGAGGCGCTGATCTGGCTCAGCCTCGCTGGCCTGACACCACGCGGCAATAGCCGCTTGCTGTGTCAGGCCAATTCGCGAATATTGGCCAGCGGCCGCAAACCCCTGCAAACCATCCCGAATATTGGGAGTGATTCGCAAAATGCGAAATTTATGCTCCAAAGCTTCCCACGGCAGGGGGTTGCAGCTAACCAACCAGGCCGCGAGCGGGAAATCCGGCGGCAAATGACAGCGGGAGAGACTGGATGAGCGATACGCGGGAAGCGACATTATCCGGCGCGGCGGAACGCGCTGGGCGCTATCGCTGGATGATCGTGGCATTGCTGTTCGCGGCGACGGTGATCAACTATGTCGATCGCCAGATGATCGGCGTGCTTAAGCCGACGCTGATGACCGATCTCGGCTGGACCGAGAAGGACTTTGCCGGCGTCATCATCTGGTTCCAGTTCGCTTATGCGATCGGTTATATCGCCTTCGGCAAGATCGTCGACAGTGCCGGCGCGCGTGTCGGTTATACGATCGCTTTCGTGATCTGGCAGGTTGCGCATATCGCCCATGGCGCCGCTTCCACCATGACCCAGTTCGCGATGGCGCGCTTCGGCCTCGGCATTGGCGAATCGGGCAATTTCCCTGCGGGTATCAAGGCGGTGACCGAATGGTTCCCGGCCAAGGAACGTGCTTTCGCGATCGGTGTGTTCAATGCCGGATCGAACATCGGCGCGATCCTTACGCCGTTGATCATACCGCTGATGGTGGTTGCCTGGGGTTGGCGCTCGGCGTTCGTGATCACCGGCGTGGTCAGCTTCGTCTGGCTGATCGCCTGGTGGATCATGTACCGCCGCCCGCGCGAGCACAGCAAGGTCGGCGCGGCCGAGCTCGCCTGGATCGAGCAGGACCCCGCCGATCCCACCACCCCGCTCGGCTACGGCGCGGTATTCACGCGCCGCGAGACCTGGGCCTTCGCACTCGGCAAGTTCTTCATCGATCCGATCTGGTGGTTCTTCCTGTTCTGGCTGCCGGGCTATCTGTTCGAGCGTTACGACCTCAATCTGATGACCTTCGGCCTGCCGCTCGCCGCGATCTACCTGATCTCGGATTTCGGCAGCGTCGCGGGCGGGTGGATGTCGTCGCGGCTGATGAAGGCCGGCTGGACCGCCAATCGCGCCCGCAAGCTGACGATGTTCATCTGCGCCTGCCTGGTGGTGCCGGTAGTGTTCGCGGAGTCGATCTCCAGCGTGTGGGTGGCCGTGCTGATCATCGGCATCGCGACCGCCGCGCACCAGGCCTTTTCGGCGAACCTCTATGCAGTGCCGGCCGATATCTTTCCCCGCGCGGCAGTGGGATCGGTGATCGGCATCGGCGGCACCGCCGGCGCGGTGGGGGGCATGCTGATGTCCTTCTATGCCGGCGAGGTGCTCGAGCGGCTGGGGACCTATTGGCCGTTGTTCATGGTGGCGGCGGGCGCCTATTTCCTCGCCTTGCTTTGCATCCACTTGCTCTCGCCGCGGTTCGAGCGAGTCGATATGGCCTCGCGGGCCTGACAGTAGCGTAACGGAGAAGATCGATGGCCCGGCCACTCACGCTAGACCCCGACAGGCTGTTTCCCTCCGACGACCGTACGCGGAGCATCGCGCGTGCGCTTTACGCGGAGGTCTCCGGGTTGCCGATCATCAGTCCGCACGGCCATACCGATCCGAAATGGTTTGCGACGGACGAGAACTGGTCGAACGCGACCGAGCTGCTGCTCTCGCCCGATCACTACCTTTATCGCATGCTCTATTCGCAGGGTGTCGCGCTCGACGATCTCTGCGTGCCGAGCAAGGCGGGCCTGCCCTCGACCGATCCGCGGAAGGCGTGGCGGACGTTCGCGGAGAATTTCCACCTGTTCCGCGGCACGCCGTCCAGCATGTGGCTCGGCCATGTCTTTGCCGAGGTGTTCGGCTTCGACGTCGCGCTCGATGCCTCTACGGCCGACCTCTATTACGACCGCGTCAACGAGAAGCTCGCGAGCGACGCCTTCCGCCCACGCGCGCTGTTCGATCGCTTCGGCATCGAGTTTCTCGCCACCACCGAAGGGCCTCAGGACGATCTCTCGCCGCACCACGCGATCCACAAATCGGGTTGGAAGGGCAGGGTGGTCACCACCTATCGCCCGGACGCAGTGATCGATGTCGAGCACGAGCAGTTCGCCGGCGCGATGAAGATCTTTGCCGAGAAGACAGGCGAGGACGTCTGGTCATGGGACGGCTATCTCGCCGCGCACCGCAAGCGCCGCGCCGATTTCCGCGCGGCCGGCGCCACTGCGACCGATCACGGTCACCCCACGGCCCGCACCGCGAACCTGCCTTATGACGAGGCCGAGCGGCTGTTCCGTACGATCCTGTCGGACAGCTGGACGCCGCAGGACGCCGAGCTGTTCCGCGCGCAGATGCTCACCGAAATGGCGGCGATGAGCATCGAGGACGGGATGGTGATGCAGATCCACCCGGGATCTTTCCGCAACCATAATGGCGGGCTGTTCGCGAGCCATGGCCGCGACAAGGGCGCAGACATTCCGATGCGCACCGATTACGTCCACGCATTGAAGCCTCTGCTCGATCGCTTCGGCACCTCGACATCGCTGTCGATCATCCTCTTCACGCTCGACGAGACGGTGTATGCGCGCGAGCTGGCGCCGTTGGCGGGGCATTATCCGTGCCTCAAGTTGGGGCCGAGCTGGTGGTTCCACGACAGTCCCGAGGGGATGCGCCGTTTCCGCGAGCAGGTCACCGAGACTGCGGGCTTCTACAACACCGTCGGCTTCAACGACGATACCCGCGCCTTCCTGTCGATCCCCGCGCGGCATGATGTCGCTCGGCGGATCGACTGCGGCTTCCTCGGCCAGCTGGTCGCCGAAGGGCGGCTGCTCGACTGGGAAGCCTTTGAACTCGCGCACGAGCTGACTAACGGGCTCGTCCGCAAGGCCTACAAACTCGACCAATCCGCGCCGGCGCCCGTCGCCGCAGCAGCCTGAACCAAACGGAGTATCCTATGTTTGACCGCACCTATTACGCTACGCACCCCGATATGATGGAGTGCGTCTCGAACGAGGAGCTTCGCGACCGCTATCTGATCGACGGCCTGTTCCGCGAAGGCGAGTGCGTGCTTAACTATACGCACGCCGATCGCTTCGTGATCGGCGGCGTTGCGGTTGGATCGGGCGCGGTGAAGCTGCCCGACCAGACCGAGCCGCCGTCCGCGGCGGGCCACCCGTTCCTCGAGCGTCGCGAACTGGCGGTGGTCAACGTGTCGTCCGTCGAAGGTACCGTCACCGTCGACGGTGAGAGCTTCACGCTGGGCAACAAGGACTGCCTCTACGTCACGATGGGCGCGAAGGAGGTCCAGTTCTCGGGCGATGGCGCGCGCTTCTATCTGGCCTCGTGCCCCGCGCATAAAGGCTTCCAGACCCGGAAACTCTCGATCGCCGACGCCAACGCGCTCGAGCGCGGCAGCCTCGAGGAATCGAACGAGCGGACGATCTTCCAGCTCGTCATCCCCGGCGTGTGCGACAGCGCGCAGCTCGTCATGGGCCTGACCGTGCTCAAGCCGGGCAGCGTGTGGAACACCATGCCTCCGCATATCCACGAGCGCCGCAGCGAGATTTATTTCTACTTCGAGCTCGACGGCTCCAACGATCGCGTCTTCCATTACATGGGCGAAGGCGAGGCGATGCGGCATATCGTCGTCGCCAACGAGGAAGCGGTGATCTCGCCGCCCTGGTCGATCCACATGGGCTCGGGCACCAAGGCCTATGCTTTCATCTGGGCGATGGCGGGCGAGAACCAGGATTATACCGACATGAACGTGCTGGACATCTGCCAGCTGGCGTAACGCGCGCGGCGGGGCGCTCCTTTTCCGTTCGTGTCGAGCGAAGTCGAGACACGGCCGCAAGTGCCCCGCCACGGTTTCTCGACTTCGCTCGAAACGAACGGTTCCTTTTGACATGACCAATCCCTTCGACCTGACCGGCAAGGTCGCAATCGTCACCGGGGCGAACACCGGCATCGGGCAGGGTATCGCGCTCGCGCTCGCCGGCGCCGGCGCCAGCATCGCGGCCGTCGGCCGCTCGGCCGCCACCGAGACCGTGGAAAAGGCCCGCGCGCTCGGCGTGCAGGCCGAGATCATCTCCGCGGATCTCTCGACGATCGAGCCTGTGGGCAAGATTGTGGACGAAACTGTGGATAAACTCGGCGGGCTCGATATCCTCGTCAACAATGCGGGGATCATCCGCCGCAACGACAGCCTCGATTTCTCGGAGGAGGATTGGGATGCGGTGATCGACACCAATCTCAAATCCACGTTCTTCCTCTGCCAGGCCGCCGGCCGTCACATGGTCAAGCAAGGCCGCGGCAAGATCATCAACATCGCCTCGATGCTGAGCTTCCAGGGCGGCATTCGCGTGCCGTCCTACACTGCATCCAAATCCGGCGTCGCGGGGCTCACCAAGCTCCTCGCCTGCGAATGGGCATCGAAGGGCATCAACGTCAACGCGATCGCCCCCGGCTATATCGCCACCAACAACACCACCGCGCTTCAGGCCGACGAGACCCGCAACCGCCAGATCGTCGAGCGTATCCCCGCGGGCCGCTGGGGCGATCCGGGCGACCTCGGCGGTGCCGCGGTGTTCCTCGCCTCTTCGGCCTCGGACTATGTCCAGGGCCATGTCCTCGCGGTTGACGGCGGGTGGCTGGCGCGATGACCATCGCATTCTTCGGCGAAGTGATGCTGCGGATCTCGCCGCCGGGGCGCGAGTTGCTGCTGCAGACGCCCAAGCTCGAAGTGAATGTCGGCGGTGCCGAGGCGAATGTCGCCACGGGGCTCGCCTGTCTCGGTCACGCCACGCGCATGATCAGTGCCGTCGCAGACAATCCGCTGGGCAGCGCGGTCATCGGCGAGCTGCGCCGGCGCGGCGTCGATACGTCGACCGTGGCGAGCGAGGAGGGGCGTCTCGGCCTCTATTTCCTCACTCCGGGGGCGGGGCTGCGGGCTTCCGAAGTCGTCTATGACCGGGCGCATTCGGTGTTCGCCACGCGCCCGGCCGACAGCTGGGACTGGGACCGGCTGCTCGAAGGCGCGACCCGACTGCATCTGTCGGGGATCACCCCGGCGCTCGGCCACAACACCGCGGAGGCGGCGATCGCCGCCGCCGAGGCTGCGTCCGCCAGGGGCGTCCCGGTTTCGTTCGACGGCAATTACCGTGCGAAGCTTTGGGAAGCCTGGGACAGTGACCCGCGCGCGGTGCTCAACCAGCTGATCGGCCATGCCGACATATTGTTCGGCAATCACCGCGACGTCTCGCTGCTGCTCGGCAAGCCGTTTTCGGGCGAAGGCTCGGATCGGCGGCGCGAGGCGGCAGAGGCGGCCTTCGCGCATTTCCCCAGGCTCCAGACGATCGCTTCCACCGCGCGGCACGTCGACGATGCGGACAGCCACCGCGTCTCGGCACGGGTCGATATGCGCGGCGGCGCGCACCAGACCGACGAAGTGCTGATCGCCGGCATCGTCGACCGGATCGGCGCGGGCGATGCCTTTGCCGCGGGCGTGCTGCACGGTCTGATCGAAAGCAATGGCGACGCGCGCGCCGCCGCGAAGTCGGGACTGGCGCTGACTGCGCTCAAGCACTCCCTGCCCGGCGATGCCAGCCTGTTCACGCGTGCCGATCTCGCGGCCTTCGAAGCTGGAGGACTGGACGTTCGTCGATGACAGAGAGGCGCAGCGGCGCCCGTGGGAGGGTGTATGTCGAGGGATATCGTCGCGGATGAGGCGGCATTGCCGCGCCCGGGCGCAGTAGCGTTCAGGCAGATCTACGGTATCGATGACGGCTTCGAGACGGAGCTGCGCGAGGCCTGGACCTTCATCGAGCCGCATATTGCAGGCATTGCGCGCGACTTGCTCGAGCGACGCGCGGGCGGGGCCGTTTCCGACGAACTCGTCGCGTCACGCGTCGAATATGCCCGCGAGAAGCTGTCGCGACCCATCGACCAGCGCTGGCTCGACACAGTCGTCGTCGAGGCGGACCGGATCGCTCAGCGCGATCTCGATTTTTCGGTCGTGGCGACGTCGATGCTGGTCGCGCAGATGCGCATCCACGCGTTGTTCTTCGAACTCACCCGGGATCCCGACCAGCTCGAACGACTTACGCGCTCGACCCAGAAGCTCGCCGGGATCGAGTTCGAGATCATTGCCAGCCGGTTGCGGGCGATCGCCCGGGCGCGCAACCAGACCGCAGTGCGCGCGGAGGCAGCGGCGGTGGGGCAACAATTGGGCGAGGCGATCACCATCAGCGCCCGCGCCAGCCGCGACGTCGCCGGCTTCACCGAACGTACCGCAGCCGAGATGGAGTCGCTGAGCAAGCCCGCCGCCGAAGTCGCGAGCGCCGCCGATCAGTCGGCGACGGCGATGGGGCAATCGGCGGAGAGCGCCGCGGTGCTGATCTCGGCCTTCGATCGCGCGCGCGCGGAGGCGCTGGCGGCAACCGAAGTCGCTGCGCGAGCCGATGCCATCGCGATGCAGGGCGCCGAGAACGCCGCGAATCTCGCTTCCCACACTGCGCAGATCGAATCGGTGCTGACGCTGATCGCCGGTATCGCCCAGCAGACCAAGCTGCTCGCGCTCAACGCCAGCATCGAGGCCGCGCGCGCGGGCGAGAGCGGGCATGGCTTCGCCGTGGTCGCGCAGGAGGTGCGCAGCCTCGCCGATCAGGCGGCCGACGCCACCGGCGGCGTCACCGTCACGATCCGCCAGGCGCAGAATGCCAGCGAAGTCATGGCGCACACCAATCAGGCGATCCTCGCGGTCGTGAGCGAGCTGATGGAGCGGGTGCGCGGCCTTTCGTCCGAGATGGAGGCGCAGGTGAGCACGGTCGGTGCGATCCTAGCCTCGATCGACGAGACCGCGATGTCGTCGCGCGAGATCGCGGGGCTGATCGCGCAGATCAGCGGGCGCGTCTCGGAGCTTGCCGCCGCCGCGCAGGATGCCGGGCGGCAGGCTGCGCAGGCAGGGGATGCGCTGCGCCGGGTCGAGGAGACCGTCAGCCAGTTCATGTCCGAAGTGTCGCGTCAGGAGTGATCATGGATCGTCGCACTGTCCTCGCCTCCGGGCTCGCGCTGGGCATTGCCGGCGCCGCGCGTGCATCGGCGTCCGCCGAAATCGAGCGGGTACCGCTGTGGCCGGGAACGCCGCCGGGCGGAGAGGGGCTGGGAGTCGCGGACGTGACGGTCCCGCGCTCGCCGAAACCCGACGACATCGCTTGGACGCATATCGGCACGCCGGCGATAACAGTCGCGCGCGCCGCGAAGCCCAATGGCGCGGCGGTGCTGCTCATTCCCGGCGGGGGCTATGCGCGAGTCGCGGTGGGCCGTGGGCCGGGCAAGATCGCGCAGATGTTCGCCGCGCAGGGGATCACGGCGTTCGAATTGCTCTACCGCCTGCCGCACGACGGCTGGCGTGCCGGCCCGGCGACGCCGCTGCAGGACGCGCAGCGCGCGATGCGGCTGATCCGCGCGGGTGCCGCCAAATGGGCGATCGATCCCGCGCGCGTCGCCGCAATGGGTTTTTCCGCGGGCGGGCACGTGGTGGGCTCGCTCGGCACGCGTGCCGACAAGGTCATTTATGATCCGATCGACGCCGCCGACCGGCTGCCTGCGCGGCCGATTGCGGTCGCGATGTTCTTCCCGGTGGTATCGATGCTGCCGCCGATCGCGCACGACCAGTCGCGCCGCGAGTTGCTCGGCGCCGATCCTGCCGAGGCGCTGGCCCGCGCATGGTCGCTCGAGCTCGACGTTCCCGCCGCGACGCCGCCCACCCTCGTCTGTCACGCCGCCGACGACAAGACCGTCAAGCCGGCGAACAGCCTCGCGATGTTCGCAGGGCTGCAGGCGGCGCGCATCCCGTCCGAACTGATGATCGCTGAGAAGGGCGGGCACGGCATCCCGCTGTTCGATGCCGACGGCAAGCCGTACGTCTGGTTCGATCTCTTCCGCCTCTTTGCCGCCCGCCACGGCTGGCTTCCCAATTTGTGAGACGCTTTTCCACATTGGCTTGACAGGCGTAATGCCGATAAGACAGGTTGGCCTGACCAATTGGGAGGGTGCCTTGTCCAGATCCGTCGGTGCCGTGCTCGGCATGTTGCTATCGACTGTCGCAGCCCCCGCGATCGCGCACGATGCGTCGACCGTGGTCGCCTCTCCGCGCGCGACGTACAATCTCAATCCCGGCTGGCGCATGGCCACCGGCGAGCAAGCAGGTGCCCAGCAGGCGGGCTTCGACGACGGCGGCTGGCATCAGGTCACGCTCCCCAACGCCTTCAACGAGAAAGAAGCCTTCGCCCGCGACATCAAGGATCTCTCGACAGGCATCATCTGGTACCGCAAGCGCATCACGCTCCCCACGCAAGGCTCCGTCGCGCGCGCGTTCCTCGAGTTCGAAGGCGTGCGTCAGGCCGCGGAGGTCTGGGTCAACGGCCAGTCGGTCGCCTTGTCCGAGAACGGCGCGATGGCGTTCGGCGCCGACATCACTGCGGCGCTCCGGCCCGGCGAAAACGTCATCGCGGTCCGCGTCGACAATGACTGGAAATACAAGGAGCGCGCGACCGGCAGCGGCTTCCAGTGGAACAACAACAATTTCAATGTCAATTACGGCGGCATCACCAAGAATGTCCGGCTGCACCTGACCGGTCCGGTCTATCAGACCCTCCCGCTCTATGCCGGGCTCGGCACCACAGGCCAATATGTCTGGGCCGACGGCTTCGACGTGAAGGCCCGCCGCGCGACGATCCACGCCCAGACCCAGATCCGCAACGCCGGTGCGACTCCGCGCAAGATCGGCTACCGCGCCGAGATCCGCGACCGCGACGGCCGCGTCGTCCGCCGTCTCGACGGCGGCAACGCGACGCTGGCCCCCGGCGAAACCCGCCTGCTGACTGCCGCCGGCACCGCAGAAAACCTCCATTTCTGGAGCTGGGGTTATGGCTATCTCTACACCGTCACCACGATCCTGACCGAGAACGGCAAGGTGATCGACAGCGTCGATACCAGAACCGGTTTCCGCCAGACGAAGTTCGCGGACGGCATGGTCACCCTCAATGGCCGTGTCATCCAGATGCACGGCTATGCCCAGCGCACCTCGAACGAATGGCCCGCAGTCGGCATCTCGATCCCGCCCTGGCTCAGCGATTTCTCCAATGGCCTGATGGTCGAAAGCGGCGGCAATCTCGTCCGCTGGATGCACATCGCGCCGTCGAAGCAGGACGTCGAGAGCGCCGATCGCGTCGGCCTCATCCAGGCGATGCCCGCCGGCGATGCCGAGAGCGACGTCATCGGCCGCCGCTGGGACCAGCGCAAGGAAGTGATGCGCGACGCGATCGTCTATAATCGCAACAACCCCTCGATCCTGTTCTACGAGGGCGGCAATGAGAATATCAGCGACGCGCACATGGCCGAACTCAAGGCGATCCGCGACCAATATGATCCGCATGGCGGCCGCGCCATCG
>Ga0209050_1003610_pt1 | contig 11220 bp, 11 predicted proteins | sample Araplavi_mTSA_r2_FD_184276 | JGI IMG/M metagenome (GOLD analysis project Ga0209050, IMG submission 184276) | Arabidopsis root microbial communities from North Carolina, USA - plate scrape MF_Cvi_mTSA_r2 (SPAdes) (version 2) | ecosystem: Host-associated > Plants > Roots > Endosphere | place: USA...
CAGTCAACCTCATTGCCAGGAAGGTGCCCTTTCATACCTCCGTTGCGACGGCGTGGTTGGGCCTGGCCGCGGTACCGCTGATGGGATCGCTGATCACGGAACCGGCCGCCATGACCATCGCTGCCCTGATGCTGGCGCCGCAACTGTTCCGGCCCGTAATCCCGGCTGTTCCCAAGTACTTCGCGCTTGGCGTGCTGTTCGTCAACATCTCGATCGGAGGAACCTTGACGGCCTATGCCGCCCCTCCCGTCTTGATGGTTGCTGCAACCTGGCAATGGGATTCCGCTTTCATGCTGGCAACCTTTGGCTGGAAAGCCGCGATTGCCGTCATCGTGAACGCGACCGTTGCGACACTCATGATGCGCAAGTATCTGCTGCAATTGCCGACTGAAAGCGTAGGCCGGTCGGAAAGGCCTCCCGTGCCGCTCTCGGTTGTTCTGGTCCATCTGGCCGTGCTGGCGGCGGTCGTGGCACTGGCGCACCACCCTGTCGCGTTCATCGGCCTCTTTCTGCTGTTCCTGGGTTACACCCAGGCGTACGAACGGCATCAGAATCCGCTGATCATCAAAGAAGCGTTGCTCGTTGGTTTCTTCCTGGCTGGGCTGGTCATCCTGGGAGGCATGCAGGGCTGGTGGCTGCAACCCATCATCTCGAGCCTGGAACCGCTAGCGTTGTTTTTCGGATCTCTGTCGCTCACCGCGATCACCGACAATGCCGCGTTGACCTACCTGGGTTCGCTGATTGAGGGCATATCCGACGAATCGAAGTACATGCTCGTGTCGGGCGCGGTTGCGGGCGGCGGCTTGACGGTTATCGCGAACGCACCGAACCCTGCGGGCGTAGCGCTGCTGAAACGCGGATTTTCGGACGAGACGATCAGCGTTGGCGGGTTATTGCTGGGTGCGTTGGGGCCCACAGCCGTTGCGGCTGGCGCATTGCTGTTTTTATAGGATGCAAAGAGGGGGCTAGAACGGTACGCGCGGGCGCCACGAAACGCGCGTACTCCACGGCATCTTGTGAATTTGGCTAGAACCAGGAACCTGAGCCCGCAAATGAGAAAGGCCGTCAGTGATTTCTCACTAACGGCCTTGGAACTCTTGGTCGAGATGGCGGGATTCGAACTCGCGACCCCTTGCACCTCATGCAAGCAGAATTATAGAAATTCCAAGAATTTCAACAACTTAGGCGGTTGGCTCGCTGAAAACCATGCGCAACACCGCTCTGTGATGGTCAACAACGTCCCGCAAATCTTCCGCAGAAACAATGGTGGGCGGGCGACACTCAGGGCTACCCTTCACCGCCAGATTGCGCCTCCAAATCGGCCATTGCACAAACCTGCACTACCAAGTTAATACTCGTCTGGAATGAGCTCCATTTCCGGTGGGCGCGTGCCACATGTCTTTTGAGTTCGTCCTGATTGGTATCTTCTGTATAGACGACGATCTGCCGCACTTCCGTAATGCCCCAATGGGCGAGCTCCGGGACCTGGAGATTTGCGTACATGTTCTGTAGCTTAAAAGGCAAATTCGCTCCCGAACTTGGCCCGGCCAAAAGGACATCTACGACGGTCAATTGCCAGGGATCCCCAATTACAGCGTCGACTGCGAAAACACCACCGAGAGTGACGTGACGCTGTAATTTTTCACCATATTGATTTTGGAGCATCTGGAAGACCAAGTCCTCCGCGTGGTAGTAGAGCGCAAGCATATCGCCGCCTTGCTCCAAAACGAACCTGCCACGACGCGTTTTTATCCAGTTACTACGATACGTTCGTGTAGGAGCATCATTCTCTGCAACTGCCGCAGTAGCCTCCGCACGTCCCTCCGGCGAGGCCTGCGCTGACGGTTTGGCGGCCGGTTCGTCACTATCTTGTGTTCTGCCGTCTGTGTCATCAACCCCAGACTCCTCTTGCGGGGGCACTGAAGAAGCTGTCGCCGCGTCAGCAGCTGCTTGCATCTGAACCACGCTATCTGGAGTTGGCGTAATCTCCAACACCCCCAGCTTGACACCGCTCCCGGTCATTATTCGATGATGAAGGGCAACGATAAGGCGGGTCATCGGCCCCTCATACCTCTTGGCTGCCCAAAAAATCAAGCCCGCCCAAATCGCAGTCGTTACGACCTGATGTGGAATTACAGTAATGAGGCTTTTGACCGCATCTACGTAAGCAAGATAGTCGGTCCACGCAGGGGCAAACCGCTGGCCTGCGGCCATCAATGTATCGGCAAAATCCATCATCCTCTCTTTCACTGTTGACACAGATTTGCAGCATATACACTATGTAACATAAGGCGCGAAAGTTCTGCGAGCCAGAATGACGCGCCCATAATTCGAGTTCATCGGAGATCTCACTCTCGACTGCCTCTGGAGTGTTCCATGTGCACCCACTACCAAACCCTCAAAGACGCCGAGTTGCTGCTGAAGAAATTCGGCGTGACCAGGCCAGGGGTGCTCGGCAAGTACGACATGTGGCCACGGTACCAGAGCGTGTTTGTCCGCCGGCCGCCAGAGCATGACTCCGGCGACGAGGCCGTGACCGGTATCGAGCTGTGACGGGCCGCTGGGGCCTGATATCTGGTTCCACCAGACGCGCTGGCTGTCGCGGAGGAGCTTTCCACGTTTAACGCGCGCGACGACCGCGTTGCCAGCGCCTTCACCTTCCGCAACGCTTGGCGCCGCGCGCAGCATTGCATTGTTCCTGCCGAAGCCATCTTCGAACCCAACTAGCGACCCGGCAAGGCTGTGGCCACGCGATTCACGCGGGCCGACGGCGCGCCGCTCGGGATAGCCGGGCTGTGGGATCGTTACCGGGACGCGGCCGGCCAGTGGCACGAGAGCTACACGATGCTCACCATCAACGCCGACCAGGATCCGCTGTTCCGCCACTACCACCAGCCCAATAAAGAAAAACGCATGGTCGTGATTCTTCCCGAGGGCGCGTATGGCGACTGGCTGACCGCCAGCCCCGATCAAAGCCGCGACTTCCTCGAACCCTTCCCCTCCGACAAGCTGGTCGCAGCTCCGATGACCTACCCCCGATTCTGCCCCCTCAAATACTGTACATACATACAGCTTTTCGCCCGCCGAAGTATGCTTTGCTCGGTCGTACGCACCCACTACCTCGGTCAAAAGCGCCGGGACAATGACCCCGCACCAGCCGTCACCGGCACCGTGCGGATGTACTCCATCACCCGCCAAGACATGCGACGTCAGGTGCGCGTCATGACAATGGACGGTCTCGCCAAGTTCGGCGCGACGGCGAAGGGGCCAACACCTGACCTGCTGGAGCCGGAACTGCTCACCTTCTGTTCCGACCGTGAAATGATGGTGTACGGCTTCGAAGAGATTAACGGGCGGCGCTATTACCAGGGCTGGTGGATGCAGTGGTGCGCAGGGAACGAATAAGAAGCCGTTTGTTGCATAAATCCTACTATTAGCCCAGACACTAAATTTATAACCTTGTTGACTAGAATTAGTCGTTGGGCTAAATTCACTCCATCCACATTACAGGCCTTTCTTATGACGCGCCCCACTGCCGCCGATTTGTACCCTTCGCGTGCACCTCAAGTGCCGAAGGAAAATATGGGCATGGTGAATCCCTACACGCCGGGCGCCGGGCACTCACCCCCTTTCCTTGCTGGCCGAGCGAATGAACGTGCAGACGCGGAGCGTTATTTCGACCAAACGACGATCTTGTGCAATGTCGTTCTCACCGGGCTTCGCGGTGTGGGTAAGACGGTCCTGCTGGAGGATCTGCGCCGTCCCGCGCGGGAAAGGGGATGGCACTGGGTCTCCACGGATCTCTCCGAATCCGCATCGGTATCCGAAGAAAATATGGTGACCCGCCTACTAGCCGACCTTTCTGTTGCCACGTCTGGATATCAGGTTATCGAACAACGACCAGCATCGAGCTTGGTGTCTCCCGCGTCGACCATCGTACGACGACTCGACCACCAACATCTCCTGAGCGTTTATCAAAACACCCCGGGCCTTATCGGCGACAAGCTTAAAGCTGTGCTTGAATTGTCCTGGGAGGCTATAAAAGCAGCCGGGGGACGCGGAATCGTCTTCGCCTACGACGAGGCACAGAACCTTGCAGACCATGCTCAAAAGGAGCAGTACCCTCTCTCGATGTTGTTGGACACGTTTCAGTCCATTCAAAGGAAAGGCGTGCCGTACATGCTATTGCTAACCGGCCTGCCGACCCTTTTCCCCAAGCTTGTAGAAGCTCGAACATACTCAGAACGTATGTTCCACGTGATTACCCTTGATCGACTCGAGCCAGCCGATTCCGAAGCAGCTATTACGAAGCCGATTGCTAACTCTCCGATGCAATTCACACAGGCTGGGATCGAAAAAATTGTCGAAGTCTCCGGAGGTTATCCGTATTTCATCCAATTCATATGTCGTGAGTGCTATGACTTGGTATTGCGCGGAGAGACATTGGACGATGAGCGATTTACGTCAATCGTGGCCAAATTGGACAACGATTTTTTCTCGGGACGATGGGCGCGTGCTACAGATCGGCAACGAGACCTGATGACTGTAATCGCGAACTTACCCAACGCCGAAATGGAATTCTCGGTCCAAGAAATTGTCGAGGCTTCAAAAACCGCTGGAATGAAATCATTTTCTAACAGCCACGTAAACCAAATGCTCGGCTCACTTGTGACTGCGGGGCTTGTTTTTAAGAATCGATATGGCCGATATGCTTTTGCCGTACCGCTTCTTTCGCACTTCATCCTGCGGCAAGCGGATTTACAGGACCGACTATGACGGTCGCCAAAATAGAAAGGGCCTCGCAGCGCGCCAACGCCGTGAAGCCCAGGGGAAAAGAGCACCAAAGCCTTCGGTCGCTCTCTCAGATGTTTCGAACGAGAAACCTGTGGATTGTAGGTCTTTCGAGATCGCGCGGTCAACGACTGAGTTGTTACGTAAGGCACTCCTTACAAGGAGGGCAAGATGGCTCATTTTCTGAACCGTCCACGCCTCGTCCGTGTTCGGACATACACCCGGGTGCGCTTCGGCAAGCCTGAGCTCGTATGCCAACACTGGCGCTCCGCGCCGCGATAGGCGCATTGTCGTGAAGGCGCGGGCTCGGCTTCGACTGGCCCGCCCCAAGCGATCAAGCGCTTTGCTTAATCACTCAATCCACACTGAAAGGAGCCGTCATGGCTACTAAAACTGTTCGCATTGGCCGAGATGCCGGAACCGGCAAATTCATCCCGGTGAAAAAGGCTGAGCAACGCCCTAGGACAACCGTGATTGAAACGGTTCGTCGCCCGGCACCCGCCAAGCCCAAGAAGTAGACGCCGCGTAACTCGCCCCTTCCTTTCCAGGGAAGGGGCGTTTTCGCACGCCCCGTGTCCGCTCGAGCGGACGGCCGAAGGCGGTGCTATTTCGCGGAGTGACCACACCTGGCTCACGAGTTGCCAGCCCGCACATCATCGTATGAACGCCCGCCTATCAGTCCCGCGATGCGTGCGCGGCCTGCAGTTCCCGCAAGTTCTCCAACTCGGCTGCTATCCGGGCCGAGCATGTAGGTAAATAGATCGAAGGGTCGCCACCAGCGCGTTCCCTTAGCCCTGGCGACAAACTTCGATCGAAACGAAGTGCCCAAAGTGTCGTTAGATTTTGGGCGCTTCGCTACGCTCAAGAGTCATTGGGGTTTACTCCGTTAGCCCGGAAAAATTCGTAGGCTTGCAGTTGGACTGCGGCAATATTATCCAACAGCCTTTTTGCCTGCACCAGCACCTCATCAAGCGCTTTGGCGAACTCAAGCTCGAATTCTTTGAGCGCTACATACCCAGCAACGTCATTGGCTTGCGCCTGCAGCTTTGCAATTTCACGTTGCGCGGATCGTCCCCCGCGATCAACATTTTGCGCAAACTCTTGGTAGTCGATCAAGACACCGCCGTACAGTTGGAAGATACTGTCATTCCCTAGACGGTCAATGGCGCGCTGCTCCAACCGCGCCCGTTGTGCCGCAATATCGAGGAGTTGCAACTCAATCACGGCTTTTTTCCTACTAGCCTCTCTGATAAGAAGCGCTCCCTCTGCTGCCCGCCTGCTATCTCGCACTGGGGCGGTTTCCGTGAACTTCCGCAGCCAACCCATGACTCCTCCATATCCTAGACGGCAACAACTGGGCTTATACACCACGGTCAGTGTCTCGGCACAGACGGGAGAAGGCGCGCCTGGCAAGCCTGTAGCTGCGCGGTCAGCTTCCGGATACCGGCTCGTAAGGCGAAATAATCCGATCGAGCAGTGGGATCAAGTTCGGGGCGGGTTCCATGATCCACGCCGGTGGCGATTCCGGTTCCGGGCACTCTACCACCGGTGGGGGGCTGCTGGTCGCGTGGACGCGCAGCCGTTGGGCGCCCAGCATCAATATCAGCCCGCAGGCCGTCATCTTCGATTGCGCACTGCTCAGCCCTCCATATGCGGCCCACTCGGCCATCGCGTTTCGTTCATTGATTACGCCCACCGCGGCGTAGCGCCGCTGCAGGATCTCGCGCGCCTGGCGCTGCGCCTCCGACACGCGGTCGGACTCATCTGAGCGCATCGTGGCAATGTCCGCGCCATAGCGCCAGCCCTGTGCGGTCCAGGCCGCACTGCCGGCTGCCAGCGCGCCAGCAAGCGCCGCGGCCGCGTAGCCACGCCAATCAACCAGAATGCCTACCAGCTTCCCACCGGCGGCCATCATGCTGCTGCCTGCCAGCCGCGGGGCAGTTGGAAATGCGGTCCGTCCTTGAGCGTCCTCCAGTCCCCGCCCCACTCCACCGGCACGCCTAGCTCCGCGGCGCAGGCCTTTACCACGTCGGCCAACTCTTTGAACCTGGCCCATTCGTTCCACGGAATGGCGCCACCGACAAGCGGCGCCAGATCGACGGCATGGCCTTAGCCATCCGCCTGGCGAAGGCGCAGGCCGTTCGCGGCTTGGCTTTTGCCTGCGGCCACCAGATCGCGCTGGCGCTCGGACGTCCGCAGGCCTTCCACCACTGTGAAATCCACCGCCGTTCGTTGAATCGCCAGTTTGACGATTTCGACAAGCTGGGCGTATACCCCCTCAAGGCGCTGTAGACTGCGCGCCGACAAGGCAAATCCAGACATAGTTGCTCCCAAAAAAACGCGCCCGAAGGGCGGTGTTGCTCAGAAATGGCGGGTTCCATCAGGGGCGCGCGGCCCGCGCACGCTCGTCCGCCAGCATGGCCAGCCGCTTGCGCGCGCGGTACAGCAGATCCAGCTGAGCGCGCTTCTCCTCCGACTGCAGGTCGGCGCACCCCAGTGCTTTGATCCTGGTGTTCACGTCCCGCAGTTGGCTATCCGCAGCCTTGAACAGAGCGCGCACGCGTTGCCGGTCATCGCCGGCCAGCTCGCGCGCGCGCTCCAGGCCGCCCAGCTCACGGGCCTGCGAATACGCCGCATAGACCTGGTTCACTTCCCGCTGCTCATAGTAGAAGCGCTGGATGTATTTGCTGCTTCGTGGGTCAGCCTCCTTCACGAAATCGCCCACAACGATCCAGTTGTCTACGCGGCCAAGGTCGCGGCGGGGGTTCTCCGGCAAGCCCGACAGTGGCCGCGCCAGATAGTCCGAGACGTTCAGCGCCTGTGTGCCCAGCCAGCCGAAGTACCCGCGCGCCAGGTGCTCGACCCGCTGTGGCGAGACACCCAGCGCCTGGCCTAGCGCCACCGCGCCGGCGGAAGTCGATGCCATGAAGCGATCGCCGGCAGGCAGGCGCTGCTGGCCCACGCTGTCGATGTCGCGCTCGCGGAAGGAGTCGTAGTTGAACGCCGCTTCCATGGCGGGCTTCACCAGTTGGGGCACGGGGTTCATGGATAGCTGCTCCGTCAGGATGGCGCCCACCGTGCGGCCGAAGTCGCCCAGGCGGAAGTCATCGCCGCCAAACGCCAGCTCGGTGCCGCGCTCGACCACGCTGCCCAGGGCGCCGATTTCGAACGGCTTGGGGATGTAGACGAACTGATTGGTGCCCGGCAGCTTGGTGATCCAGAACGTGTTGCGTGCCCAGTCCGGCAACTGTTTGTAGTCGTCGTCGTCCTTCATGCCCAGGTAGAGCAGCGCCGACGCCATCGCGACCGCGCCCGTCACGGCGGCAAAGCGCGCGGGGTCAGCGGCCGCGCCGCGGCCCAGCTTGTACACGCCTTGCAGACGGGCGTTGAAGAACGGCACTACCTGGGACAACAGGCGGATCGCCGAGAACGTACCGCCAGCGGTAAAGTCCATCAAGTCCCGCGCGGCGTAGCTGGCCTCCAGGTGACTGCGCCCGGCTTTGCGCGCCTGCTGGTAGATGGCCGCGCGGTTGATTGTCTCCGCCCTGTCGCCCGTTTCCTGGTACCAGTCGAAGGCCTTGCGTAACGCCCGTCCCATACCGACGGGCGACGTGATGACGTCGTCGGGGTGGGCGCCCAGCTCGTCCACCAGGCGCTTCACGTTGCGGGCGTTGCCGTCATTGAAGGATCCGAACCGGACCGCACCACCGCCCGCCATCAGCCGGCGCCGGGTGTCGCTTTCGGCCCCCGTCGCCTTCCAGCCTTCGGCCAAGTTGCGCAGCGGGTTGACGGACAGATTGATGTCGATCGACATGGCCTGGATGGTGTCGCGCAGCAGGTTGCGAACGCGGAACGTCGGACTGATCGTCACGCCCACCGTCAGAGCCTGCTTGAACTTGCGGGCCGCCTTGGTGAATGGGTCACTGGACCCCACGTAATGCAGCGCCGAGCGCGTTCATCACCAGGGGATCGTCCACGAGGTAGTGACGCTCCTGGCCGTTGAACATGGCCCGCACGCTCCCGCGCTCGGCCTGGCGCACGCGCGTGGCAATGCCAAGCTTTTCCGCCTCTTGCAGGGCGCCCTGTGCGGCCAGGGTCTTCATGCTGGCCGAAAGCAGGTGGGACCAGTTCGACACCGTGTTGGCGACCAAGTCACCCAGCTTGTCGGTGCCGCCCTTCAACCGCTTGTAGGCGTGCTGGCGACTAGGCCGCCGATTTGGTCAGGCCCCATCGTGCCGGTGGCATCGTCCTCCATAACACGGTAGAACGGGACGTAAAACTCGCTCCCCCCCAGATGGCGGGCGGTGGGATTGACCAAGCCGGCCTCCTGCGCCACGTTCAGCCCTGAGCGCTGAAGGGCATTGAACTCGGCCAGCGCCTCACGGTAAACCGCCGCGCGGTCGCGGCCGTCGGCCATCTTGCCGGCGGCGAGCCGTTTGCCAGCCGCGATATCTTCGGGAGTGAACAGGCGCTCGCGCGACGCAGCTTCGGCCTTGGCGCCCGGCCACTTCGCCGCTTCTGCACGCGCCGCGCCTTCGTTGGCAAAGCAATCGGCCACGCCATTGTCGAATCGCACCTGCCATTCCGCAGCCAGGCGCTCGGCTCAGTAGGCTGCAATCCAGGCCTTGAAATGATCGTGCTCGCCATTCAGACAGGCCAGGATCTCGGTTGCGCCTTTTCCACCGGCGGTATCTGGTGCGCCGCCCTGCAACTTAATGGCACTATGGAGGACAAGGTATTCAGCCGCGCCTCAGCGCCCTTGGACAGCCGCGCCGCACGTAGGCGGTGGCGCTAATGCCCTTGAGCAGCCTGAACTGGGCGAAGATCCCGGCGGATCGCGTGGGAAGTTCGGGTCATCGTCGATGTCCTAAAAGGTCGGATGTGCGGATCACTTATGATGTGGTTTGGCGCAACAGGTTAGGCGCGAGCCCCACCCGAAACTGCCAAGATGCGCGAAACCGCCAAAGTCTTCGGGATCCGCCTAAGTGCCTTCAGCACGATTCTAAAGACAGCCCTCCGCCTAGGCCACTAAGTCGTCACTGTGCTCGGAGGTACGACGCGGCCAAGGGATCCTTACTGGCACGAAGGGTGAGTAGCCCAGAGGTTTACCCGCGTTTGAGAAAAATTTTGTTTGTATGTAACGAAAGACGATTTTTGTAGCTATTATTTTGCGGCGAACAAACGACCGCCCTGCCGTCACTATCGAATGAAATGGGACCAACAATCCATACCCACTACGACAACCTGAAGGTTGCGCGCAACGCTCCCGATTTCGTGATTCGGGCGGCATATAAAGCCCTGTCCCAGCAGTACCATCCGGATAAGCACGGGGGGTCTGCGGCCGCGGCAAACGCCATGCGACTTATAAATGAGGCGTATGCGGAGTTGTCGGACCCTGTACGTCGTGCGTCTCATGACGCATGGATTGCTCAGCAAGAAATTAAGGCAAGGGTCGACAATCAAGCGGATGCTCGCAGGCAGGGGGCTGCTCCTCGCGACTCAGCGCCCCGTCCCGATCCGCCATCGAAGGCCCCTTCCCCGCAACCGCCGCCGCAAGCAACAACGCGATCCGCGCGGTCGTCCGGATGGTCCTGGGGTGGGGTCCTTTTGATACTGGTAGTAGTTTTAGCGTTGATGAACACGCAAGGGTCTAAGACGAAAACCGCACATAAATCCGCGGGACCGACGGACTCATCCATTCCCAGTCCAAGCGCCAGTCGATATGGGTCGACTGCCAGTGCGGCGAACCCACCATTCGTCAATCGAACTCCAGCCCCCGTGGCGTTGCAACCTGCGACCTTCCCATCAACACCTGCTTCTGTCCCAATGACAAGCCAATTGCCGAGGGGACGTGTTAACGCAGTAGAGCTGAACGTTCGTGCCGGCCCGGGCGTTAACCACGACGTTCTCGCCCGACTACGCTTTCTCGATACGGTGTCATTTGAAGGTCCTGCAAGTAATGGCTGGATTCCGGTTTCCCACCGGGCGGGATTTGGATATGTCAACGCCACATACATTCTGGCAGGATCAGATGCAGATACGCTTCGGCAACTGTGCCAAGAAGAGGGAACTCCCCTGAGCACCGGAACGGTATTGATGCATCCAAGCGCGCACGGAGATCACGAACTTCGTATCGTCGCTAATCACAACCGAGATGCGCTGGTAAAGCTCAAGGACGCGCAAGGTCACACAGCGTTTAGCGGGTTTGTCAGGCGCGGTCAGGCACACACTTTTCAAGGTATCCCCTCCGGCGTATACACCGCTTGGTTCGCGACAGGAACCGGCTTTAGTTCAAAGTGCGGACGATTTCTTGTTGATATGCACGTCTCCTACGACCCCACCCCCCGTCACTTTAGGAATACTCAAGCTGGAAATTTGGAGTATTCGACGGTCATGGAATACTCGTTGCAACTACAGCGGAACGGAAAT
>Ga0209050_1003613_pt1 | contig 11212 bp, 10 predicted proteins | sample Araplavi_mTSA_r2_FD_184276 | JGI IMG/M metagenome (GOLD analysis project Ga0209050, IMG submission 184276) | Arabidopsis root microbial communities from North Carolina, USA - plate scrape MF_Cvi_mTSA_r2 (SPAdes) (version 2) | ecosystem: Host-associated > Plants > Roots > Endosphere | place: USA...
TTTCCATTCTTTTAACAGGACTCCCCAGAGGTTAGCCACGAAGATGATAAACGCCATGTGCAGGATCCACGAGCTGGCGCCATTGCCCAGCTTGCTTTCGCCCATGCCATAGAAAAAGAACTGGAGGAACCAGATCGTGCCGGCCAGGGCCGCGAAGAAATAGTTTTGAAGCAACGGCGTTTTGGCATTCGTATAATCCCCGAACGTTTTGTTCCGCGCATTCAGGATCAGGCACCACACCAGGTTGGTGGTGAGACCGCCCCAAAGTAACACGACATAGATGACATTGTTCTGATACAGGAATTCACTGGTGGCGTCCGGGTTGGCCGTCTGCCAGAGGGCATTGGCCTGCTCGGCCATGGACGTGCCCGCCTCGATACCATAGTTAAAACAGGCGCTGAGGATACCCGAAAAGGTGCACACGATCAGGCCTTTCACGAGGTTGAATTCTTTGATGCTTTCTTTTTTCTTTTCTTCGGGGAGTTCTTTTTCTTTCATCATCCCGGCGCGTCCGCAGAGGTAGATCCCCACCAGGCAAAGGGCCACACCGAGCAACACCACACGGCCCCACGAGGTGGTCATCAGTTCGTGGAAGGTGGTCTTGCCGGGCGTGGGGACAAAATCGTAATACAAAGCCGGAACGATCGATCCGCACACCGACGTGAACCCCAGCAACACTGAGTTTCCCAGCGACATGCCCAGGTAACGCATGCCTAACCCGTACGTTAGTCCACCGATGCCCCACAGGATGCCCCAGAAATAGGTCCACCAGAACGTTGAAGCGGGGGCTTGCGAAATGATGTCGGAAAAATGAGGGATGGTGAGCCACGCGGCAAAAGGAGGGATGATGAGCCATGAGAAAAGGCCGCCCACGATCCAATAGCTTTCCCACGACCATTCTTTTACTTTTTTAAAGGGGACATAGAAGCTGCCGGAAGCAAACCCGCCGATGAAATGAAAAATGATACCAAAAATGACCTGCATAGCTAGGGTGGTGTAAGGTTCAGGGAACAATGTGATCCCGGTAAAAATAGAAACTCTATGCAAACGAAACCGTCATGAGCTGTCTGCATAAGAAAAAGGCGGGGCGCCTGCTACTCCCAGCGCCCCAAAAATTGAACCTCCCTGATTCTTTTTCTCCACACTCGACGGGTCCAAACGCTGCTTTTGGAGTCTGAAAGCATTGGCATGCAAATCGTCATGGCCTGAAATAAAAAGCTATGGAAACGCATAAGAAAATGAGCGGGACGGAATGGCTGGTGGAAACGGTCACCTGGGCGGTACTGACGCTGGTGCTGTTTTACGCTTAAGAAACCCGGGTCCTTCCGCGGCAGAACAGCCGGTCAGGGAACGCCCATAAGAATACACACGGCAAAAAAGAAGGCAACGGAAGGTCAGAAATGGCAAAACGGAAGCTGCACAACACCCACCATGAATGCCCACCGTTGGAACAGCGTATTGAATATGAGGGCATTAGTGCGAAACTTATCCATTAATTACCGATATTTCACAATCCTTCTAACTTTGTGCCGACAAAATCGACCATATGCTATTGGATTTTGAAAAGCCCATTGCTGCTCTGGAGGCTAAACTTGAAGATATGAATCAGCTGGCCAGCGACAGCGACAAGGAAGTTCAGGCCGCCGTAAAAGCACTCGAAAGAAAAATTCTGGACCTCAAGCGGGAGACCTTCGAAAATCTCACGGGCTGGCAGCGCGTTCAACTGTCGCGCCACCCGGATCGCCCCTATACCCTGGATTACATTTACGAGATCACGTCCGACTTCATTGAATTGCACGGCGACCGTACCGTGTCTGACGACAAGGCCATGATCGGCGGCTTCGGCACCATCGATGGCCAGACGTATATGCTCATCGGCCAGCAAAAAGGGCGCAACACCAAACAGCGCCAACTGCGCAACTTTGGTATGGCCAACCCCGAGGGCTATCGCAAGGCCTTGCGCCTCATGAAGATCGCCGAGAAGTTCAACAAGCCCATCGTTACGTTTATTGATACCCCTGGCGCTTTCCCCGGCCTCGAAGCCGAGGAGCGTGGGCAAGGTGAAGCCATCGCCCGCAACCTCAAGGAAATGTTCGGTCTCAAAGTGCCGGTCATTTGCATTGTGATTGGTGAAGGAGCTTCGGGCGGCGCGCTGGGCATCGCCATCGGCGACCGCGTGCTCATGCTGGAAAACTCGTGGTACTCCGTGATCTCCCCCGAAAACTGCTCCACCATCCTCTGGCGCAGCTGGGATTTCAAAGAACAAGCCGCAGAGCTGCTCAAGCTGACCGCCAAAGACATGCATGCTTTGAAACTGGTCGACGGCATCATCAACGAACCCCTGGGCGGCGCCCACACCGATGTGAAGTGGATGGCCAATGAGATCAAGCGCGTGATCCTCGAGACCACGAAAGAGCTCTCGGCCCTAAGCCCCGAAAAGCGCATCGACCAACGCATCGATAAGTTTTGTGCGATGGGCGTAGTGAAAGAATAGTCATCGAAACGATATACCGAAGGCTGCAATGCAAGTTGCAGCCTTTTCTTTTTAGAGACCCTAACCGGAGCGCAACCCATGAAGCTTCACGTGATCGACACCGGATTTTTCAAACTCGACGGCGGCGCCATGTTTGGCGTAGTTCCTAAATCCATCTGGCAAAAAACAAACCCCGCCAACGAACAAAACCTCTGCAACTGGGCCATGCGTTGCCTGCTCATCCAGGAGGGGAACCGGGTCATACTCATCGACAACGGCCTGGGAACAAAACAGGATGCGAAGTTCTTCAGCCACTATTTTCTCAGCGGAGAGGCCACGCTCCAATCGTCGCTGCAACGCGCCGGCTTTGCGCCCGCCGACATCACCGATATGTTTCTCACGCACCTGCATTTTGATCATTGTGGCGGCGGCGTCGAAAGGAGGGGGGACAAGCTGGAGCTGACCTTCCCCAAAGCGCAATATTGGAGCAACGCCGACCATTGGCAATGGGCCACCCAACCCAACCCTCGCGAGAAGGCAAGCTTCCTGAAAGAGAATATTCTTCCCATGCAGGAAAGCGGTCACTTGAAATTTGTAGACATCCATGCCGCCTCGCCCTTTTCATCGTTCGACATTCAATATGTTTCGGGACATACCGACAAAATGATGATCCCGGTGATCCGTTATAAAAACAAAGTGATCTGTTTCATGGCCGATTTGCTGCCGTCCGTGGGCCACATCCCGTTGCCCTATGTGATGGGCTACGACACGCGGCCGTTGATAACCCTCGAAGAAAAGGAACGCTTTCTCCATGAAGCGGCCACACACGGCTACGTCCTCTTTCTCGAACATGACCCGGAGAACGAATGTTGCACGGTGAAGCACACGGAAAAAGGCGTTCGCGTGGATCAGACCTTCCGGCTGGCTGAAATTCTTTGACGCCGTTGGCGCGTAACAATATCACAAGCATAAATCAGGAAAGAGACATGAAAATCGGATTGGTATTATCGGGCGGTGGTGCGCGGGGGATTTCGCACATCGGCGTACTGAAAGCATTGGAAGAATTTGGTGTGAAGATCGATGTCGTGGCCGGCACAAGTGCGGGCTCCATCGTGGGCTCGCTGTTTGCGTATGGCTATTCTCCCGACAAGATCATGGACATCATTCTCACCACCAGCTTTCTCCGGTCGCTCCGTCCGGCGTGGACGATGAGAGGCTTGCTGAGCCTGGATGGGCTCCGCGATGTCCTCCAGAAATATATCCCCGAAAACACTTTCGAAGCCCTGAAGTTGCCCATGACCGTCGCCACCACCAACATCGGGCAAGGCACGACCGAGTATTTTACAAAAGGCGAATTGATCCCCACCATCCTGGCTTCGTGTTGCGTGCCCCTCGTGTTCAATCCCATACAATTCGACAACAAAATCTTTGTGGATGGCGGCATCACGGACAATCTCCCCGCCCACAGCATTCGCGGGGCGTGCGACTTGTTGATCGGCGCCAATTGCAATTTCATCCGCGGTGATTTCAATACGTTGAATTTCAGATCCGTCATCGAGCGAAGCCTCATGATGGCGGTCAACGGCAACACCGCGACCAGCAAAGCGTTGTGCGACGTGTTGATCGATCCTCCGGGCGCCGGCGGGGTCAGCGGTTTTGACGTGAGCAAGGCGAAAGACCTCTTTCAAACCGGCTACCAGTTTACAAAGGAAAATTTCAAACCGGAAGATTTCAGGATAAACCCGAAGCGACCATGAGCCTTACCTTCCAACAAGAAATCCTGCAGGGCATACCCGACACGTTGCCCCAGCCTAAACCCTACGACCTGGCGGTGAGCCACGCCCCCAAACGCAAAGACATCCTCACCGCCAACGAAAAGAAGCTCGCCGTGCGCAACGCCCTCCGCTATTTTCATCCGCGGCATCAGGCCTTGCTGGCAAAAGAATTTTATGACGAGTTGATCGCGTACGGTCGCATCTACATGCATCGCTTCCGTCCGGACTATGCCATGCACGCGCGGCCCATCACCGATTATCCGCACCGTTCCTTGCATGCCGCGGCGATCATGCTCATGATTCAAAACAACCTCGACCCCGCCGTCGCGCAGCACCCGCATGAGTTGATCACGTATGGCGGCAACGGCGCGGTATTTCAAAACTGGGCGCAATATTTACTGACCATGCAATACCTCGCCCAACTAACGAACGAGCAAACGCTGCACATGTATTCAGGCCATCCCATGGGCGTGTTCCCCTCAACCGCCGAGGCACCGCGCGTGGTGGTGACCAACGGCATGATGATCCCCAACTATTCCAAGCCCGACGATTGGGAGAAATACAACGCCCTGGGCGTGACACAGTATGGTCAGATGACTGCCGGGTCGTATATGTACATCGGTCCACAGGGCATTGTACACGGCACCACCATAACGGTACTCAACGCCGGCAGAAACATCAGCCGCCAGGGCGAAGGATTGGAAGGGAAGTTGTTTCTCACGTCAGGGCTGGGCGGCATGAGTGGCGCCCAACCCAAAGCGGGCAACATTGCGGGTTGTATCACGGTGGTGGCGGAAGTGAATGGCAAGGCCGTCCATAAACGGCACGAGCAGGGTTGGGTGGACGAGATCGTTGGCAACCTGGAAGCATTGGTGGCCCGGGTGCGAAAGGCACAAGCTGCCAGGGAAGTGGTCTCGCTCGCATACCACGGCAACATTGTCGACGTTTGGGAGAAATTTGATACGGAAAATATTCATGTGGCGTTGGGCTCCGACCAAACGTCGTTGCACAACCCTTGGGCGGGGGGCTACTACCCTGTAGGCCTATCGTTGGATGAGTCGAATGCGCTCATGGTGAATAACCCCGGCGCATTCAAACAAAAAGTAGAGGAGTCTCTGCGCCGGCAGGCGGTCGCCATTGCAAAACACGTGGCGAAAGGCACCTACTTTTTCGACTACGGCAACGCATTTCTCCTGGAGGCCTCCCGCGCCGGTGCGGCGGTGATGGCGGAAGACGGTATCAATTTCCGTTATCCTTCCTACGTGCAGGACATCATGGGACCCTTGTGTTTTGACTTTGGTTTTGGCCCGTTCCGCTGGGTGTGCACGTCAGGCAAAGACAGCGACCTCGATTTCACCGACGCTTTGGCGGCCCAGGTGTTGCAGGAAATTATGACCCACGCTGAGGAAGAAATTCAACAACAGTGGAACGACAACCTGCAATGGATACGCCAGGCCAAACAAAACAAACTCGTCGTCGGCTCCAAGGCAAGAATTCTCTACGCGGATGCCGAAGGCCGCATTAAAATTGCTGAGGCTTTTAACAACGCCGTAGCAGCAGGCAAGATCGGCCCGGTAGTATTGGGCCGCGATCACCACGACGTATCCGGAACCGACAGCCCCTACCGCGAAACGTCCAACATTTACGACGGCTCACGCTTCACCGCCGACATGGCCGTGCACAACGTTATCGGCGACTCCTTCCGCGGCGCTACCTGGGTGTCGCTTCACAACGGTGGGGGAGTGGGCTGGGGAGAGGTAATGAACGGAGGCTTTGGCCTCGTGCTCGATGGCACCCCCGATGCCGGCCGCAAATTGCGCAACATGTTGCACTACGATGTTAATAATGGCATCGCCCGCAGAGCCTGGGCACGTAACAAGAACGCGCAGTGGACAGCCCAACAGGAGCAAACAAAAGGTACAGGCATGATCCTGACATTTGCCCACAACGTTGATGATGCGTTTTTGGACAGACTGGGTTAGCCAGGCGTCAGAGGAAACATGCATGAACTGATAAATACTTTAATAGCTAGTCAGGACGTTAACAAGTAAAAACCACCGCTGAACAGCCGGTATTTTTCTAGTTTAAGGCACTATCTTTGCCTGTAGTTAAAAAAACTTAACCAGTATGAAAAAAATCATTATCGCATTAGTTTTTATAGCCGCTTCCGCAGGCGCCTATGCGCAAGCGCAGTTCGCCATCGGTATCAAGGGAGGGCCTAACTTTTCAAATTTGAATGTTTCGGATCCCGGGGCTACGTATAAAGCAAGAACAGGATGGCATGCAGGCGGGTTTGTGCTGATGAAATTTTCGAAGATCGGAATCCAGCCGGAAATTCTTTTCTCTCAGCAGGGCTCAAAGATCAAAGTCAACAGTAATGACTTGAATGCCAACTACAGCTACATAAACATCCCCATCATGGTTAAACTTTATACGGTGGCGGGCATCAACCTTCAAGCCGGTCCCCAGTTCGGGTTCCTGACCAAGGCCGAGTCCGATTACAACCCGGTAACGGGTGAACCGATAAACTCCACACAAGATTTTAAAAACGCCTACAAGAAATCCGACGTCAGCCTCGCCATGGGTGTGGGTTGGGACTTGCCGTTTGGCCTAACCATCGATGGTCGCTATAACCTAGGCCTCAGCGATGTAAGCGATCAAGCAGCCTATGAAACCAAAAATCAAGTTTGGCAAATTTCAGTAGGCTACAAACTGATCAAATTCGGCAAAGGAAATTAAAGCCTGGGCCCTGACAAATAAAAAAGCCGCAAGAACCTCTTGCGGCTTTTTTTATGCTTTGCGTTTTTTCTTTACGCCTTTGCGGTTGAAAAGTACTACTCCACCACAATCAGATAATAATTCTTCTTTCCCTTCTGCGCCAGTAAATATTTACCCTGCAAAAGATCGAACGCCACCGCATGATTCGGGTCGGCCACCTTGGCTTTATTGATACTGACACCACCCGCCTGGATCATTTTTCTCGCCTCGCCCTTGGAAGCAAACACCAAACTGTTCGTCGCCACCGATAGCAGGTCCGTTACGTTGGCACAAGTTTCCAAAGCGGCTTTCGAGATCGTGGTCTGCGGCACGCCTTCAAACACCGCCAGCAACGTACGTTCATCAATGCTCTTCAGTTCATCCGTGGTGGCGTTGCCAAAAAGGATATTGGAAGCCCGCACCGCCGTCTCGTATTCCTCCGCAGAGTGCACACGGGTCGTGATGTCTTTCGCCAACACCTGTTGCAATTTGCGCAGGTGCGGAGCCGTGGCATGCTCGGCCAGCAACCCGTCCACTTCTGCGCGGGTCAGCTGGGTAAAGATCTTGATGAAGTTCGAAGCATCCTCGTCTGAAGTGTTCAGCCAATATTGATAAAAAGCATAGGGCGACGTCTTCTTCGGATCGAGCCAGACATTGCCGCCTTCTGTTTTGCCAAACTTGGTTCCGTCGGCCTTGGTGATGAGTTTGGTGGTCAAGGCAAACGCCTCGCTGCCCGACTTGCGCCGGATCAATTCCGTGCCGGTAACAATATTGCCCCATTGGTCGGAACCGCCCATTTGCAGCTTGCAGCCTTTGTGGGTGTTCAGCCAATAAAAATCATAGCCTTGTACCAGTTGATAGGTAAACTCCGTAAACGACAATCCCGACTCCAGGCGTTTCTGCACGGAGTCCTTGGCCATCATATAATTTACGGTGATGTGTTTGCCTACATCGCGGATGAAGTCGAGAAATTTGAAATCCTTGAACCAGTCATAGTTGTTCACCATCTCCGCTGCGTTGTCGCCACGGAAGTCGAGGAATTTTTCCAGCTGCTGTTTCACACACGCCACGTTGTGGGTCAACACCTCTTCCGACAGCAGGTTGCGCTCCTGCGACTTGCCCGATGGGTCGCCCACCATCCCCGTGGCACCGCCCACCAGGGCATAAGGCTTATGGCCCGCCTTCTGGAAATTGAGCAGCGTCATGATCTGGGCCAGGTGGCCGATGTGCAACGAATCGGCCGTTGGGTCGAACCCAATATAGCCGCTGGTGCGTTCCTTGTTCAACTGTTCCTCGGTGCCGGGCATCACATCGTGCAGCATGCCACGCCAGCGAAGCTCTTCAACAAAATTCTTCGTCATCTCAAAATTTCAATTGGGCGCAAATATATGAAATTTTACCCCTGCGCCCTTATTAGCTGCCCTTCACCACCTTGCTGTCAATGCGGTAGATGGCCGGAAGCTCGGTGGTGCTGTTCATGGTCACCCCCAGGTCCTTGATCAGGCCGGTTTCCAGGTCGTAGACCCAGCCGTGGACATAGGGTGAACTGCGTTCGCGCCAGGCGTTTTGGATGATGCTGGTCTTGCTCAAGTCGAAAACCTGCTCCATCACGTTCACTTCCACCAGGCGTTTGAAACGTTCGTTTTCGTCCGTAATGGCTTCCAGCTCGTCGCTGTGGAAACGGTAAACATCTTTGATGTGGCGCAACCAGTTGTCGATCAGGCCATATTGGTCATTGTTCATGGCCGCTTTCACGCCACCGCAGCCGTAGTGGCCGCAGACGATCACGTGTTTCACTTTCAGGATCGTCACCGCATAGTCGAGCACACTCAGCATGTTCATGTCCGAGTGCACCACCATGTTGGCGATGTTCCGGTGTACAAAGATCTCGCCCGGGTCGGTACCGGTGATTTCGTTGGCGGGAACGCGACTATCGCTACAGCCGATCCATAAGAAATCGGGTGATTGTGTGTTTTGGTTGCGTTTAAAAAACTCGTGGTCGTGTTTGGTTTTTTCTTCGGACCAAGCTTGGTTTTGCAACAAAAGTCTATTGTAAGAATCCATAGGAGTTTATTAGTCGTGTTTGCGAAAGAAATCGTTTAGGGATGCGTAACTCTTTTTTATTTCTACTTGAATATGGCGACTCGGTGCGTTTAGCATAAAGTCTTCGATGGTCTCAATAATGTCAGCGTCAATGAACTGCGAATCGCCACCATCGATGATGAGGTTCGTATTCCGGGGAATTTTCTCGAACGTCTGGCGCAGCAGGGCTTTGTTCAGGAAAGAGACGTCTTTGTGCATGCGCAACAAATAATTCTCGCCGTGCTTCACCAGCGACAGGGCTTCCTGGAAATTGGACCGCAATACAAAGAAGACGCCGACGACAATGCCGATAAAAATACCGATCAAAAGGTTGGTAAACAAAATGGCCGCCACCGTGACAATGAACGGGAGATATTGGCTGACACCTTTCCGGAACATGCTCACATAAAGGGCCGGCTTGGTGAGCTTGAACCCGGTCATGATGAGGATGGCTGCCAGACAGGCGAGGGGAATAAGATTTAGAAACCGGGGGATCAAAATAACGGCCAGCAGCAGCCACATTCCGTGCATGATGGTGGAGGCCCGCGAGCGTCCACCCGATGAAATGTTGGCCGAGCTGCGCACGATGACGGCGGTGATGGGCAATCCGCCGAGGAGCCCGGAGATCATGTTGCCGATCCCTTGGGCTTTCAATTCCCGGTTGGGGGGCGTGGTGCGTTTGAAAGGATCCATTTTGTCGGCTGCCTCCAGGCTGAGGAGGCTCTCCAGGCTGGCCACCAGCGCCAGCGTTATGGCGGTGAAATAGACCTTCGAATTGTTCAGCGCACTAAAATCGGGGAGGGTGAGTTGTCCCAGAAAATCTGAAACCCCTGTCGACGCCTGGATGGCCACAAGGTGCTCCGCGGGAATGTCGAGGAAGGGCACGGAATGTTCGAAGAAGAGGTTGGCGGAGATACCCACCAACACGACCACCAGCGGAGAGGGCACCCACTGGAAAAATGCATATTTTTTTAAGGCCGGCCTTTCCCACAGCATAATGATGGCCAGCGACACCAGGCAGATCAGGATCGCGCCGGGGGTAACATACTCCCAGGCATTCAGGATCTCGGTAAATGTATTTTGACCGTCGGATTGCATAAAGCTTTCGTCGCCTTCGAAGTCGCGGTCATATCCCAACGCGTGGGGTATTTGTTTCAGGATGAGGATGATACCAATCGCCGCCAGCATCCCTTTGATCACCGACGAGGGAAAGAAGTGCCCGATGGATCCGGCCTTTAAAAAGCCCAACCCGATTTGAATAGCACCGCCCAGCACCACGGCACACAAAAAGACCTGGAACGACCCCAGGTCGTGAATGGCGGCAATAACAATGGTGGTCAGGCCTGCCGCAGGCCCGCTCACACTGACGTTGGAACCGCTGAGCGACCCGATGACAAGTCCTCCAACAATACCGGCAATGATCCCGGCAAACATGGGCGCGCCCGATGCCAGCGCGATCCCTAAACACAACGGTAATGCTACCAGAAAGACGACTATACTGGCAGGAATATCATGGGAAAGGTTTCCCAGTGGATTTGATACGTTTCGCATATAAATAAGATAAAAAAAATGAATGAATACTTCAGCGCACCGCATGCTTTATGGATGGCCATTCATAACTAACCCCGGTAGAAAACCGGGTTAAAGATCGCTATGCGAAATGTTTGGGAGGGGGATTCTTGATGTCGAAAACGCCGGGACGGAGGTCCGCGCCTTCAATGTGAACGACAGGCTTGGCAATGATAATGAAATGCAGGGTGATGGCGTTGATTACGTTTGCTTCCAGGTCAACTTCCTTGGTGAGCGGATCGGCCTCGTCAGCCAGTTCTCCCGCGCAGCCTTTTTCTTCTTCGTTGACGCCGGCAAACACCTTTACCATATTTTCCCACAGCACCTTATTCTTTTTCCGGAGCTCCAGCGCATTCATCTCGACCAGGAAAAAGCTCATGTTGATAAACACAAGCCCCGTAAAGGCCGTCAGGATGCGACGTAGCAGGGTGGTCTCCAGAAATTCATCGTGTAAAGATAAGCCAAAAATTATGTTTTAGACGTCGGGTTTGATGGCGTTCGTTGCCGATTTGGCAACAATCGGGCCAATGAATTGATAATCCGTGGGTTCGCGCAA
>Ga0209050_1003614_pt1 | contig 11212 bp, 6 predicted proteins | sample Araplavi_mTSA_r2_FD_184276 | JGI IMG/M metagenome (GOLD analysis project Ga0209050, IMG submission 184276) | Arabidopsis root microbial communities from North Carolina, USA - plate scrape MF_Cvi_mTSA_r2 (SPAdes) (version 2) | ecosystem: Host-associated > Plants > Roots > Endosphere | place: USA...
GCACGCCGCCATGATGTCCGCGCTGAGTCCATAGCCCGATTTGCGCGAATACAGAATGAAGGTCTCGTGCTGCAGGTCGGCGGGGGCGACGCGCTTGCGGCGCGCCAGCGCATGACCCAGCGGCAGCGCCGCCACCAGCGGCTCCTCGACCAACTGCGTGAACGCCAACCCGCCATCCAGCGCGAAAGGCGGACGCACGAACGCGGCGTCGATCGTACCGTCGCGCAACTGCGCCACCAGCGTTTCACTATCCCCCTGAGACAGCGTCATCTCGACCTCCGGATAGCGCTCGCGATATTGCCGGATCAGCTCGGTCACCACGCCATTGAAGGACGCTGATTCGGTAAACCCCAATGTCAGTTCACCGACTTCGCCGCGCGCGGCGCGCTGGGCCGTGCGCACTGCGGCGTCCGCGCGTTGCAGGATGTCCTGGGCGCACGCCAGGAATGCGCGTCCCGCGTCGTTCAGCGCCACGCCGCGGCCCATGCGGTCAAACAGCGGTGTGCCGACTTCCTGTTCAAGCTGGCGGATCTGCTGGCTGAGCGGCGGCTGCGCCATGTTCAGCAGTTCGGCCGCGCGCGTGAAATGCTGGGCTTCGGCAGTGACGACGAAATAGCGCAGATGGCGCAGTTCCATTTTGATATCCAAAAAGTACTGATAAGCAATTTTCAATATATTGGACATTCTAATGGCGCGCGCCGATCATGCAGGCATCAGATCTCCGGAATGAAGGAACGCCCATCATGACTGCCAATCCATCCCCCGGCGCGCGACTGCGCCAGCACCTTGCCGACAGCATCGTGGTGGCGCCCGGCGCATACGACGGCCTATCGGCCCGCCTGGTCGCCGCGGCCGGGTTTCCAGCGGTGTACGCCAGCGGCGGCGCCATTGCGCGCGCCGCCGGCTATCCGGACATCGGACTGCTCAGCTTTACCGAAGTCATGGACCGCGTTGAAAAGATCGTCGAGGCCAGCGGCCTGCCGGTGATCGCGGATGCGGACACCGGATTCGGCGGATCGGCCAATGTTGAACGCACGGTGCGCACGATGGAACGCGCGGGCGTGGCGGCGTTCCATATCGAAGACCAGTCCTTTCCAAAGCGCTGCGGCCATCTGGACGACAAGAGTCTGGTGGACGCCGCCGAGATGGCCCGCAAGGTCCACATCGCGCGCCAGACGCTTGCCGACGCGGACACGCTGGTCATCGCGCGCACGGACGCCATTGCGGTCGAAGGCTTTGACGCCGCCATCGCGCGCGCCGAGCTGTACCTGAAGGCCGGCGCCGACATGATCTTTGTCGAGGCGCCCGAGACGCTGGCGCAGATCCGCGCCATTGCTGAACGGTTGCCGGGCCTGAAACTCATCAACATGTTCTACGGCGGCAAGACGCCGCTGGTGCCGCTGCCGGATCTGGCCGCGATGGGCTATCGCCTGGCGATTATCCCGTCGGACCTGCAGCGCGCGGCGATCCACGCGATGCAGGCCACGCTCCAGGCCATCGGGCAGACGGGCGATAGCAGCGCGCTGGCGGATCGCCTGACCAGCTTCGCGGAGCGCGAAGAGATCGTGCAGACCCGCCGCTATCTGGCGCTGGACGCTCAGTAGGCGCGAGACGCCGCCGCGCGGTTGCAGCCGTGCGGCATGCGCAGCGGCCACAGCCGTTGGCCGGCCGCACCGTACAGCGTGCGGATGCCGCATTGCATCTTCACCTGCGCCAGCATCTGGCCGGCGGGGTCGATGATGCGCGAATCGTCTTCCGTGGACACCACCGCGCGTTGGTCCGTAAAGCCCGACAAGGCCCGGAACTCGGCTGGAATGGCGAACTGGCCCTGGCCGTTCACGTAGCCATAGCTGCGGTCTTCGCTGGCGGGCGCCAGGCCTTCGCGCATCGGACCCAGCGCGTCGAAAGCCGGTCCCGTCAGCGCACCCTTGGCATCCACCCAACGCGCCCCGCCGCCGGACAGCTGCGTCACGGCGCGTCCTTCCGAAAACGCGGACGCAAAGCCTTCGACCGTCACCCGGGTCTTGCCCGAGAGGTCGGTGTAGTCCGTCATGGTGCCGCGGTCCGCCGAGTAATGGCGGATCAGCAGGTCGGAACGCGACGGCCAGCTCCATTCGCCCTTGGGCAGGGTCGCGAGGATCTTGCCGCTGGCGTCCATCACGTGCGTGCCCGCCGCGTCCGTCGCCAGCGCGCGCGCCGGCGCGCCCTGGAACGCGGTGCCGATACGGGACGACGGCGCTATCTGCCAGGCGCCCTTCGCGTTCAGGTAACCCTGACGGTCGGCGCGGCGGATCTCCATCCAGTCACCCAGACGGACGTAGTCGGCGTCCTTCATGTCCAGCGCATCCTCGCCGTCCGGCGAGATGATCCAGCGGCGCTCGCTATTGCCCGCGCTGACCGAGCCGTCTCCAAAATCACCCACCTGTAAGCCGCGCATGAATGCGGTCAGCGCCTTGCCCTTGGTGTTGAAGACCGCGGCGGGACGTTCGTATTCGTTCTCTTGCTTGCCCGGCTGCGTCACGCGCCACAGCGTGTCGTTCACGCGTTCCGCGCCTTGATGGCTGGCCGGCAGGATCCACCGCCCCTGCAGGTCGATGACGCCGACGCGCCCCGTGCCCAGCGAAGCGACGGCCTGGCCGTTCTGGAACTCGCCGATGCTGCGGAACGCCGGCGCGGCCAGCTCCTTGCCGGCGACGAAGTCGTACAGGCCCCACGGCGCGCCGTCGGCCGCCGTCTTCAAATAGCGCACCACGCCCGGGGCGACGACCTGCGTATCGAAGTTCTCGGGCAGTTCGAACGTCTTGCCGGCACGGTCGATCATGCGTACCACGCCGTCGCCATACACCTGCGCGTAGCCCTGGCGGAACATACCGATGTGCTGCTGCGCGGGCAGGTCCAGCGGCTTGCCGCGTGCATCCAGCAGCACCATGCCGTCGGCCGTCTCGGCTGCATAGCGCAACTGGTCCGCCGTGAGATCGGCGCCTTCGCCGGCGTCGTCCAGCGGCGTCACGGCGGTCCACGACGGATCGGTGACCGTGCTGCCGTCGGCCAGCAGCAGTCCCACCTGGACATCATCGCAGTGGCAATGGCTTTGACCCAGCAGGCCCAGCGGCGCGCCAGGCACGCCGGCCGGCAGTGACTGAAGCTGCTGGTTCTGAAGCGTCTTCACTATCTCGGGCTTGAGGAGCGCCTTGCCGTTCTTGTCCAGCACATTGAGCAGCGCGCCTTGCGCGTCGGACAGCCACAGATTGCCTTCGCGCGTTTCCATGCGGCGGGCGTCCGCCAGCCACGCGGGCGCCGCGTCGCCGTGCACCCACGCGCCCGTGGGCGTCAGTACGCCCGCGGTGCGGCTGGCGCCGTCCACGAACAACACATAGCCTTCGCGTTCGTCGCCGGCCGACAGGCCCTTGCCCAGCGTCAGGGGCTGCGGGCGCCCCGGCACCAGCGCCACGAGGTTTTCTCCGGACGGGTACACGATGGTGTCGGCAAAGCGTTGGGATGCGTGGCCTTCCGCGTCCGTCAGCGTCGCAATCACCGCGCCGTCGCGGTCCAGCACCGCAAACCCCGCGCGGCGCGGCAGCGCTGCGCTGTAGAAAGCCTTGCCCACGGGGTTCATGCTTTCGTATTGCTGGTCCGCGCCGATCAGTTTGCCGTCCGCCGTCACCAGCACGGAACCATCCGGGCCATAGCCGGTGGCCAGGTTGCCGCTGTCCTGCGCGTAGATGTCGTCCAGCACCGGTTCCACGACCCAGTTCCAGTCCTTGTCCACCACGCCGTACTTGGACTCGCCATTGGTGGCGATGTACAGGCCCTTGTCGCCCAGCGGCCGCGTGATCACGACGCCGGTTCCGCCGTAGCGCCGCTCGCCCTTGGCCGAGCGGTATTCCTCCTTGTACTGGACCGTGGCGCGCGCGGGCACGCCGTCATACAGGCGCACCGCGCGCACCACGTCCTCGAACGGTTCGCCCGCAGGATTGCCCTGGCGATCGATCAGCAGCGGCTTGCCGTCCAGCGTCACAACTGCCAGTCCGATCTCGACAAAGTCCTGCACCGCGTCAAAGCGGGGCGGAACGGCCATGCGGCCATTGCGGTCGATGTATCCCCACTTGCCTTGCCAACGCACCGCGGCCAGCCCGTGGCGGAAGTCGCCAACCGCCTCGAAGATCGGCTCGATCGCGACGCGGCCGTTCTGGTCCAGAAAACCCCAGGCGTGGCGGCGCAGCGAGTTGTCGCGCGGTACGCGGTCGATGTTCTCGATGGCGGACGGCAGCAGCACCGCGGCGCGGCCGTCGTGCAGGTCCCGGATGCAGCCGTTGCCGAAGGGGTTGCGCGAGGAAATGTCGTCGGCTGCCGGATAGGCCTGGTACTCCGCATCGCTCATGCAATACAGGTGCATCGACGGTATATAGCCGTTCTGCGCCTGGGCGGACAGGGATACGCCCAGCGCGGCCAGGGCGCAGGCAAGGCGGGTGGTTCGTAGCACGCGTGACGTCATGATTATTCTGCGTTGGCGTTGGCGGTCTCGGCGACGGGCGGTTTGACGCCGGTGGCCTCGGGGCAGGTGAGCTTCTGGGGCGGCCAGCTCTGCTGGTCCTTCGCATCCACGATCACCATCGTGTCGCACAGCACGCCGAACAGCGCGGTCGTGTTGCCCTTGGTGTCGATGTACTCGATCAGCCGATTTCGGCGGACCAGCGCGCGGCCTTCGTGGAAGTTGTCGGCCCACGTGAACGCCGGCGCAATCGCATAGCGTCCGCTCAGGTCGACGTACCCGAACAGCTTGCCGGTGCGTTCCAGGCGGCGGGCCCGCGCCAGGCCGTCCTTCAAGGGGCCAAGCTGATTGAAGTGCGCGCCCACGACGCGCTTGCCGTTTGCGTCGATGAAGCCGTACTTGTTGTCGCCATCGCTGTAAGGCACGACGCCTTCGCTGGCTTTGTCATAGTCGACGGCGTGGCGGCCCGGCAGGCGCGCGATCTCGCGTCCTTGGAGGTCCACCAGGATGCTGGACGAGCCCTCGTCGTCGTTGAATACGACGCGCTGCATCGAAGCCAGCGGCATGCCATCGCCCCATTTTTCCAGCATCGTCTTGCCGGTCTGGTCGATCACGCGATAGCCCGCGCCGCTGTTGGCGCGCGCCAGGCCTTCGGGCTGGGTGAAGAAAGGATTGAATTCTCCATAGCGCGCCGGCACCTTCATGTTGCCGCGCGCGTCGATGGCGCCTTCGCGCTCGTCGAACTTGATGTAAAGCCAGTCGCCGTACTGCTGCTTGTCTTCGGGACGGCCGTCGGAGACACGAATCGCGCCGCCTTGCGCGTCGAACAACACGGCGCTCGCGTCGGCCAGTTCGCCCAGAAAGCGCCCATCCTTCAGCTTCTGCGGCTTGCCTACTACCGGCTCGCTTGCCTTGCCGGTGCGCAGGTTGATGACGCGATAGGCGCGTTCGGTGTAGCCGCCGCGCTTGCGCGTGTCTTCGGGCGCTTCGGCCAGCATCATGCCGTTGCCCAGGTATTCCAGGTCGTAGGCGCCGTTGTAGCGGGCAGGCACCACCCACTGACCCTCGCGGTTGACCACGCCCCAGCGATTCTTGTCCCGCACCTTGGCCCAGTCGTCCTCGAACTCCTGGACTTCATCGAAGGCGGGCTTGAGCACGGGCGCACCCTTGCGCACGTTCCACAGGCCCATGCGGCGCTGGCGGTTTTCGTTCACCGCACGGTATTGCAGCAGTTCGCCGTCGAGGCGCGATGCGTCTTCCAGCACGTTGGCCGGAACCGCCACCGTCTGGCCGCGGGTATCGATGAGCAGCGCATCGCCGCGCAGCATGTCCTTCGTGCGGGCCCAGGTGTAGGGGCCTTTGAAGGGACGCATTTCGCTGTACTGGGGCTCGATGGCCCACGTGCCGTCCGCGCCGATCGCGCCGACCGCGCCGGCCCGATCGGCCTTTGAACGCGCCACGATCGGCAGCGTGACGTCGTAGGTGTCGATGTTTGCCCAGTCTGGATTCGTGACGATATCGCCCGCCGCCGTCAGGATGCCAAGCGGCTGGTCATATTCGCTGGGTCGCAGGAGGGCCAGCGGCGCAGCGGCATCGGCGGCGGATTTGCGCGCATAGTGGAACTCGCTGATGTCGTAGGCGCGCAGCTTGGCGACGGTGGTTTCGTCAAGGATGCCCAGGCCGTCGGGGTTGTAGATTTGATGCAGCGTCTCGTCGTCCGCGACGGCGTTGACGCTGCTTTGCACGGCGTCGGCGGCTGCGGTGGCGGTGTCGCTGGCGGCGTCCATTGCCGCGTCCATGGCAGCGTCTGCGGTCGCTTCTGACGGCGTTGCGGGGGTTGGGGCTGCGTCCGCGTAGGTCGCCTCCTTCGCGGCGTCCGCGGCGTCAGCTGCGACCGGCGGATCCTGGATCGCGGCTGCGGTCTCCGCTTGCGACGCGGCCTGCACGGCTGCACCCACCGCAGCCGCCGCGGCCTCGTCTTCCGCGCTCATGTCGTCACGGGTGGCGTCCATGCCGGCGCCGGTAGCGCCTGCCGAAGAGACAGGCACGCCATACACCCACGCGCGTCCCTGATGAATCTTGACGTCGCCGTTGCGCAGGGCGAGCAGCTGCACGCTGCCTGCGGGATCGATCAGCAGCGTCATGCCGGGTTCGGCGGCAAAGCCCCAGCCGTCGCGGCGCTGCACGCCCAGATAGTCGCTCTTGAACGCGTGCAGGGTTTCAAGCTTGCTGTCCAACAGCACCGAACCGCCCTTGGCGTGCCGCGCCAGCCAGACGCCCGGCGCCAGCAATTCGACGCGTTCGTAGCGCTGTTCAGACAGCGGTTCGCCGCGTGCATCCACGAATTCCCAAGCGCGTTCGCGGTTCACAGCCAGCACGTCGCCATCGCGCAGCGGCGGGGCGAGCGAGCGCAGCACCTGCGGACTGATCGCCCATGCGCCGCTTTGGTCCAGCAATCCCCACCAGCCGCCGTAGCGCGAGTCGCGCGATTGCGCCGGCAGATAGTCGCCCGTCGGTTCGGCCAGCGCCATCACGCCGTCGGGCAGCGTGGCCGGTTTGCCGGTTGCGGTGTTGAAAAGGCGCGGCGGGGTAGGGATCTCCATCGCCGCGAGCTTTTGGCCGGGCTGGAACCCGCCAGTGCGCGTGCCCAGCGGAAAGGTCTTCACGACCTTGCCCTGCCGGTCGATCAGCACGTCCCGGCCATCTTCCTCGGCCAGCGCCGTGCCTTCGGCATTGAAGCCGGTGGCTTCCGAAAAGCGCGGCTCGATGACCCAGCGTCCACGCTTGTCGATGTAACCCCAGCGTTCATCCTGACTGACGGCGGCCAGCCCGTTCTGGAAGGATCGGGCGTCCGAATACGCAGGCGTAATCGACATCACGCCCTGCTTGTCGATGTAGCCCCACGCCGCGGATTCGCCATCGGCGGTGCCCACGAGCACCGCCGCCAGGCCTTCCTGGTAAGGCTGGTGGCACATGGTCCCCGCGCCTTCGCCATAGCTGCTGTAAGAGCACTGCTGCGTCCAGTCAGGCCGCGCCTGCGCGTTGCCCGGCGCCAGCAGCGTCACCCCGGCCAGCGCCACGACCAGCGCCAAGGGCTTGAAGAAGGGCGCCGCCGTCATGGCTTGCAGGCGCGGCGCAAGACCGCGGAAATGAAAGAGCCAGACCGGGCGTGCCACATGATTCGATGCCTGCCGAATGATTGGGAAGGCAGCACTGTAACCAGGGGTACCCGGGGACGGATCGGCAGATGTAACTATTGCGGACGAAGCGTTAACACCAAGCACGGGTGCGTCGCATTTTCCCGCAATTTCGCCTAATTTCATCCAAATAAGCGGATTTCGTGGTTATGCGTCGGATAAGGATCGTTTGCCGCTAGAAGAAGGTAAGGGGCCATCGACCAGCTCAGATATCTTCTTTCAGGCCAATGCTTCTGACTAATCGCTCTGTGATTGCAGTTCCTTCACGCCCAAAATGAACTTCCCTGTGGCACGCCGGGCAAAGCGCGGCCGTATTGATGGGATGGTCGACGCCTCCATCTGAGAGACGGTGGACGTGATGCACTTCGAGATAAGGAGATCCGTCAACTCGTTTAAAGGGGGCGGGAGAACCACAGCTTTCACAAATTCCATCCGCGCGCTTAAGAACGTATGAACGAATCACTTCGCTTCGTTGATATTGGGTGTAAACCGTGCTCTTAGTCCCTTTGCCTCGATGCGCTTCAAACGCCGCAATAGCGAGGTTGCGAGCCTCTCGAAGCGAGGAACTCGGCCCCACCTCGGCAGGTGAAGCGTAGGAGGCTGGCAGTTCGTCAGTATTGCCTCCGGGTAAAAGCTCGAAAATGATGAGCTTTCGTTCGGCCCCGTTGCGATCTGGCCCCCTTCTATCGGTGTGCGCTCGGATCAATGAGAACTCGCCCAGGTACCGTTGCTTGCGCGGCTTTCTAAGCGCTTCGAACAAATGAAGCGTCTTTCCGTTAACCGCATGCTCTTGAATGGCTTTGTTGCCCCGGACGAATTGCATGTCCCCGACTTGCCCTTCTCCCGTGTATAGAAATGTTCCGCTGGGCGTATGGCCGTCGCGATATCCATATTGGTCACCCGTTTCACCAGTGAATAAAAAAATCACTGGAAAGACGCTCGAAGTGGAAATTCCGCTCTGGGCGCTACCACCAAAAGGAGCATGAATTTCTGTTCTGCGGTCATAGTCCGCGCCGACCACGAAGCGGGGCGGTTCAGAAGAGCGACGTGCCGACACGCCAAGACAATCCGAGCACCGCTGCACTTCGCGAGCGAGGGGGCGGTGATTCTCGGCCCAGTGAATCAGCTCATGTTCATGCGGCGAGCAGATTTTTACGTAGCCATTTCCCGTAAAAGCATCACCTTGGTGCGCGGATTGATAAATCGAAATGTGCCGACAACTGGCCAGGTGCAAAACTGCATATTGGGTGTTGGAGCTTGCACGAGCGTTCAGTACGAAGCCATCGGCGTTTTCTTCACGCCAGGCTTGATAGGCATCCTCTCGATTTTCAAACACCTCCGCCATTCGCCGCTCCTGAGCATAAATACCTAGTGTGGATTACGGAGTGTAATTTTTGTTTATTTGTTGAAGCAAGTGGAGGTCCTTCGGCTCCTCTCACATTCCCCCCGCGCATGCAGCGGACAAAAATTAATCGGTTGAATCGCCCGCGCGTCAGTTCTGTAATACATCCACTGCCCGCCCGGACGGGGGCGACGTTCCCCTGCAAGAGGTTCGCCATGTCCACCCCCCAAAAACCTTCATTGGACGCATCCCAGCTTTGGCTGCTGGTCCTCGCCGGCGGCGTCGTCATGGGGCTTGCCCTGGGCGTGCGCCATGTGCAGGGCTTGTTTCTCCTGCCCGTCACGATGGACAGGGGCTGGAGCCGCGAGACCTTCGCCATTGCCCTGGCCGTGCAGAACCTGACGTGGGGCATCGTGCAGCCCTTCACCGGCATGATTGCCGACCGCTATGGCTCGGCCAAGGTGATTGCCGGCGGGTTGGTGTTCTACGCGCTGGGCCTTGCCGGCATGGCGCATGCCACGACGCCCGCCGCCTTCATGTGGACGGCGGGCGTGTGCATCGGCATCGCGCTGTCCGGCACGGCATTCGCAGCCATCTACGGCGCGCTCAGCCGTCTGGTGCCGCCGGAGCGCCGAAGCTGGGCGTTGGGCGTGGCGGGAGCGGTTGGCGGCCTGGGACAGTTCACGATGGTGCCGGCGGCGCAATGGCTGATCGGCGGCTGGGGCTGGGTCGCGGCGATGCTGGTGTTCGCGATGGTGCTGATGGTCTTGCTGCCGCTGGCGTTTCCGCTGCGCGAGCCCGCGAACCGCGTGCGCGATGCGGCCGCGCCCGACGCGAACCTGTCGCTGTCTGACGCCATCCGCGAGGCCTTCACACGCCCCGGTTTCTGGCTGCTGAATCTGGGATTTCTGGCGTGCGGCTTCCAACTGGCGTTCATCGGCACGCACCTGCCCGCCTACCTGATGGACAAGGGCCTGCGCGCCTCGGACGCGGTGGCGGCGCTGGCCATTATTGCGCTCACCAACGTCATGGGCACGTACGTCTGCGGCATCCTTGGCGCGCATCATCGGCGCAAGTATCTGCTCGCGGGCATCTACCTGGTGCGGACCGCGGCGATTGCACTCTTCGTGCTCGTGCCGCTATCCACGTGGTCGGTCTATGCTTTCGCGGCCGTGATGGGGTTTGTGTGGCTGGGCACGGTGCCGCTCACCAATGGGCTCATCTCGCAGGTGTTCGGCGTGCGCTACATCACGACGCTCTTTGGCTTCGTGTTCTTTGGCCATCAGGTCGGCTCGTTCCTTGGCGTGTGGCTGGGCGGCGTGGTGTTCGAGGCCACGCGTTCCTATGACCTGATCTGGCTGGGCGCGATGGCGCTGGGCGTGCTGTCGGCCGCCTTGCACTGGCCGATCGACGACCGCGAGATCCAGCGCGCACGGCCAGCGGGCGCGGCGGGATAACTAGCGGGGACGCGGCTACGCCAGCCGGTGCTGCGTGCCCGCGCCCATGGTGATGTGCAGCATGCGGCAAGGCTCCATGACCTTGACCGTATGCCATGCCCCTTTGGGGATGACGTAGGCGTCGCCGGCCAGCATCTTCACCACCTGAATGCCGGTGGGCCATTCCAGGTGCAGCTCGGCCGCGCCAGCCATCAGGCGCACGATCTCGTCGGCGCCGGGGTGCATCTCCCATTGCGGCCAGTCCGCGGTGAACTCGTATTCGGACACCAGCCAGCCGCGCCCGTATTGTTCGAGGTCTACCGGGGATTGGGACCAGAACTCGTCGCCGCCCGTCACGGTGGCGGCGGCGCCGGAGGCGTCCAGGTACACATAGTGCGACGTCAGGTCGATAGCCATGTTGCGGGTCCTCGGGTGTGGGGATCAGGGCAGTGTATGTCAGCGCGCATCCTGTCACATCGTTGCGTTTATCATGTCTGCCATCGGCAACAGGGAGAGCATGCGATGAGCAAGGGATTCGAAGGGGTGCGTCCCGCGTCCGAATCGTCCATCGAGATCGGGTTCTTCCACGACGGCCGGCATTGTGTCGAGCGTATCCGGGTCAAGCCCACCGCCGCCAACCTCAAGCGCGCTGCCGACCGGCGCGTTGCCATCCTGGAGGCCATTGCGCGCGGGGACTTCGACTACGACGCCGAATTCCCCAAACGCGGCGCTAAGCCATCACAGG
>Ga0209050_1003618_pt1 | contig 11203 bp, 12 predicted proteins | sample Araplavi_mTSA_r2_FD_184276 | JGI IMG/M metagenome (GOLD analysis project Ga0209050, IMG submission 184276) | Arabidopsis root microbial communities from North Carolina, USA - plate scrape MF_Cvi_mTSA_r2 (SPAdes) (version 2) | ecosystem: Host-associated > Plants > Roots > Endosphere | place: USA...
CTGAACTGGCCTAATGATCCCGGACACCTCTTAAGGGCGATATGATTCGTCCAATCAGGAGGTTCCATGCAAGAACGAAAGACCTACACCCGCGAGTTCAAGCAACGTGCTGCGAGCATGGTTCTTGATGACAACTGCTCAATTACTGATGTCTGTGCGTCGATGGATGTCGGCCCTACGGCTCTGCGCCGCTGGGTTGATCAGGTTCGCAAAGAGCGTCAGAAAGGCCAGCCACTAGCCGGTACCAAGGCCATCAGCGACGAACAGCGAGAGCTCCAACAGCTGCGAGCCAAGGTCAAGCGTCTGGAGACCGAGGCTGAAATCTTAAAAAAGGCTACGGCTCTCTTGATGTCGGATCCCGATCGTTTTTCCTGATCGAGGAGCTGAGGGAGTCAGGCTCGTATCCGACTAGCCTGCTTTGCAGTGCGCTGAACGTATCCCGTAGCGCGTTTTACGACTGGCTTCGCCGCCGTTCAGCGCCGAATACCAAGCGTGACGTGCTCAGAGCCAAAGTCGTGCAATTGCATATTGAAAGCCGGGGAAGCGTAGGCGCGAGAATGCTCTCTGAGCATTTGAAGGCCCAGCAGCTCAAGGTAGGACGGTATCTGGCCGGAAAACTCATGGAGGAGGCAAATCTGGCCAGCCGACAGCGCCGCAGGCATCAGTATCGCTCCAGAGGCGTCGAAGCTTTTGTGGTCAAGAACCTGCTCGAGCGCAACTTCGAGCCGACCTCAATAAACCAGGTCTGGTGCGGCGACGTTACCAGCTTGTTGGTCGCAAAGCGCTGGTACCACCTGGCAGTCGTGATTGATCTGTTCGCCCGCCGGATCGTTGGTTGGGCGTTTTCTCTGATCAATGACGCCAACCTGGTTAGCAGGGCGCTGAGAATGGCGGTGGGGGTTCGAGGCAAGCATACGGGCTTGATGTTTCATTCAGATCAAGGCTGCCAATACACCAGCCAGCGCTTCCAGTCCGAGCTGCTTGAGCACGGGATAACGCAAAGCATGAGCCGCAGAGGGCAATGCTGGGACAACGCTCCAACGGAGCGATTCTTTGGGACACTCAAGTCAGAGTGGGTACCCACCAAGGGCTACAAGGAAATTGAAGAAGCCAGGCGAGATATGACCAGCTTCTTCATGCGATACAACCGAATTAGGCTCCATAGCTACAACAAATACCTGTCGCCGATAGCCATGGAGCAGCAGGTGGCTTGATCACCGTAAATGGTGTCCGGCAAAACTTGACCAGAACAGCCCGCTCGCGAAAAACCCAAGGCATCCACATGTCCCGCTGAACACCCCCGCCCACCGCAACCAAGCCCGCCCTCACAACATCACGCCCGACGCTTGAAATCAAAAGCGATCCCGGCGCGTCGCCCACTACCCCTCAGCCTTAGCCCCCGCCCGCTTGGACGCCACTTCATTATCCCGATCCCGCATCAGCACCTTCACCGCATCATCCACCAACGCCTTACTCATTGAAGTTAGATAATGCGCAGCCCAGGCGTGACGGTCGGTGTCTCTGGCATAAGCAGCATCTTCAGTGAGCGTCTTGGCCAGGAACAGAAAATCGGAGGCCATGGACAACGCATCGCCGAGAGGAACACCGCGAGTGACATGAAACAGCGCTTGATCCGCACAGTAGATCGCGGGCGTTAGGCCGATGGTTTTGAGTTCGTGTTGTTCATTCATTGGCCACCTCCGAGGATGGAGAGGCAATGGGGGAGGGGGGTACGCGATAGGGAATTGCGTAGAGGGGAAAGCCAAATTTCAAACGGATTGATACTGCGCATTCTGAAGCTCCTTAATTTGAAGAGCTGCCGCATTCGTTACCAAGCGAATGGGTGGCAGCTGTGCGCAGGTTGGTAAACCGGGAAATCAAGGAAACCGGCACGTCCGAAGACGTCCCACGCACAGCCGCCATAACGCAGATTGCAGGCGAAAAAAAGCGCCTGCGAACGCATAGCACTGTTGCGCAGTGATTTACCTCGGGTTACCAAGCCCGGTCGCTGATTTGGCAGCGACGGCGGAAGGGTATCGTCCAGATCCATTTCCTGCAACCTTCGAAGGCATCGATCCCAAACCACCCGAGTTGAAAAACGTATGTTGTTCCTGTTTTGTTCGGTCGCCGTTTTGTTTTTAGGGGTATTACATATGTTACATGCTCACTCATGCTGTTGATATTCATGGTGTTTATTAGAAATATGCTCTGTCCTATGACAAAGTTAGAGTGTTACTGAGTCGATTGCTACTACATCTCACCGGGGGTTAATTCGAACTGAGGTACTGCCTGAGCTAGGCCTCTGTTTGGCATGGGCAGCCTCTAGCTAAAAACTCCGCTATCAGCTATGGATTCAAACGGTCGATGCAACACTCCTCCTGTTTGCACAGAATCTTGTGTGTTGCATCGACTGGTTGAATCCACAGCCAAAAGCGGACGTTTACTGACGTGGCGATCAACCCAAGCCGGCCATAGACACACTGCCAACGACTTCGTAACCTACGTACGGGGCTTTAGGGTTTTTCTCTTATGCCTATGTCGTGTCTCTAACGCGGGACTCTATTAGCTTAAAGGGTTACGCATGGACAAGAAACTCACTCGACACCTGTGGCGTAAAAATTACGCTGTTTATGTCGCCTACTTATAGTTAGATTTTTCAAAGGATAAACAATGAGCCTGGAAGATAAGTTGTCAGGATGGATTGGTCCTTCGAGTGACACTGAGCAGGACAAGCAGGATAGAACGGAACGAATGATTCGCCAAGCGATAGATTCACATGAACCATTCAACAATTGCTCGTTGAGGGTTTATGCGAAAGGATCTTACGCTAACAATACTAATGTGCGTTCAGATAGTGATGTTGATATAGCTGTTGAGTGTACAGAAGTTCTATATTGGGAGGAATCTGAAAAAGGGAATCATACACCGGGCAAGCCATATGAGGGGATTTGGACCCCTACAAAGCTGAGAACCGAGCTTCTTTCTGCGATGAAGGCAACGTTTTCTGGTCAAGTAGACTCTACGGGATCTACCGCAATACAGATAAATTCTAGCTCTGCGCGCGTAGACGCTGATGTTGTCCCTTGTTTTAGCTATCGATATTACATGGGGCATGAAGCGAGAGATGGAACTAAAATATTCAAAGCAGATGGTAGTAGTATCGTCAATTATCCAGCTCAGCAAATGAAAAACGGAATAGCTAAGAATAAGCGAACTGGTAATGCCTATAAAAAAGGGGTGCGACTTCTAAAACGCATTGAAAACGCAATGGCAGAAGATGGAGTATTTCATGAATTGCCATCCTTTTTTATGGAGTGCTTGGCTTACAACTGTCCAGACACTGTATTTACTCATTCTACATGGACGGAATGCCTCCGATCTATGCTTTTTAATATTTGGGAAAAGCTTCAAGGTGATGAACCGGACTCCAGTCGCTGGATAGAGGTTAATGAATGCTTTTATTTGTTTCATTCAAGTCAGAAGTGGACTCGTGAAGATGGGCGCGAGTTTGCAAAAGCGGCTTGGAACTACTTTGGTTTTAAATAATGCGTAATATAAATCGTAAAGAATCCCCTGTCGGAAGGTTTTTCCGATCCGCTCCAATATTTCCGCAGAGCTTTGCGCTAGTTGGCTAGGAAAATTTGTGCAGAAGAGTGAAGGATAAGAAATTATGAAGCCGCGCTAAGAATCGCACCATAACTCAGGCCGATTTCATTAGAGGGCTGGGTCGCACGTATGCCTAAAGCGGCTGGCTTGCAAGATAGAAAAATGGAAACCATGGGGGAGAAGGAAAGAAGAGAAGGTAGATTTATTGTTAAAATGAATATGAGGCTGTCCTCTTTGTGCAGTCTCTTTGTGCTCCATAATTAGCCTGTTTTATATTGTGCGCTTAATTTAAATTGGAGAAATCTGCTGCAGCCAATAAACCGAATCATGCCGGTGCTGCCGAACTGGATGCCCATTTGGAAAGCGAAATACTGGTTGTGGAAAGTGGTGCGAGAATTTTGCGAAATGGACGAAACGCCACTGGAAGGCTAGTATTGAAAAAGTCTATAGTGAATAGTTGATAGCACTTTTGTCTTGGAAAGGGAATGGTCAAGTGTTAAATCATGAGTATGCTTTGCTAGGTGGTATAAATCGCGCTTTTATCGGTCGTTACATTGGATTGGCGGCTGGCGTAATTTCAGGGGTTATCGTCTTTTTGCTGCTTTCCCTGATTGATTTGGCTTCAGCATTCGGTGTGGCAGTGAATCTACCGCCTACTGCCCTGTCATTAGTTGGCGCTGGCATGGTTTTCTCAGTGTTATACATGCTATTCGATAAGTTTGTGTGGCGTTGGCGTATTGCAACCAAGTGGCTCAAGGTCGCTGACCTTTCTGGTGAGTGGGTTTGCACTGGGCAAACTCTGAGCGAAAGCGGGGACGTCCGGTATGAGTGGAGCGCAGAGGTCACAATTTGCCAGACGTGGGATAAGATTCGTGTTCGGCTAAAGACTTCACAATCAGGGTCCAATAGTATCGCTGCAGCTTTACTATATGACGAGGCTGAAGGGTATCGACTGCTTTATAACTACAGAAATGACCCAAGGGCGGACCAGCCTGAACTCCGTAGCCATGTGGGTTGTGCCAATATATTGTTTGATAAGAGTTTGATGGCAGGTAGTGGAGAGTATTTTAATGGTCACGGTCGGCCCACCTTTGGCAGGATGGAATTTTCTAGAAAATTCGGATAGGCAGCTTATTGCTTTATTGTAGTAAGGAATAATTGTTGTTCAAATACGAGGTGACCAATGTTGTGGATTGATAGGTTGTTGTCCGCTCTTGTTTCCAGGCGAGTAAGCGATTTTTCAGGTTTGGGTATTGTGTTCTATAAGTGTCCGATGGTTCTTCCGACTCATTCGATGGGAGGAGTTCTGCCTGTAGGGATGCACTTGCCAAATTCAGATTTCGAAGAGGTTGTAAAGTGTTTAGTTGATGTTTCGGCTTATCAAAGCAAATGGCATGACGGATTTCACCTTGTTGATTTTGATGCGCAATCCTTAACGCATATGTGTCAATTTTTAAGTCCGCCACCTGAATTAATTCTACCTCCAACTAAAGGCGCTCTCCCTGTAGGCTCCAGATATTTTACCGCACAGGCTGTATCTAGATTGGCTGGTGTATACAGCTGTGCCGTTATCAACTCTCAGGGTGCGGTAAATATATTCAAGGGCGGGGAGGTTGGAGCTTGGAAAATCTGACGTTAACATCCAAAGAGCTTGGCTTGTTAGTAAAATTTATATTTTGGTCTACGGTGGTTGTATTCGTTTCTTGGGTGGCGCTTCAGCTTGCTTATTTTGATATTTCTTTAACTTGGCAGCGGCTTTTTTCAATGATGTCAAGTTCGCTTGCATTGATCAGTGGGGTATTTTTAGTATTCTGTAAATGGGGGTGGAAAGTGTCTGTTTTGCCAGGCGTCCTAGGTCGCCCGGTTCTCGGTGGTGTCTGGATTGGCGAACTTGTTTCAAGTTATCAAGTAAACCCCGGGGAGTCCATGCCACCAGTTAAAATGGTCTTCATAATCAAGCAGACCTATCTTACTTTATCAGTTCAGAGTTTTTCTGCTGTTCAAAGCGGGAGTTCGGAGGTTGAGGCGATACTCAGCAACCCTAGAACTGGTTCGCTTCGTCTAACTTACATTTTTGAACTTCGAAGTCCGTATAAAGGCGAGGTTAGGTTGATTAAAGGGGTTGGTGATCTGAATGTTGTTTCTAAGACAGTCCTGACGGGTGGGTATTGGACAAATAGTCCAAGCAATGGAGAGTTGAAAATGAAGAGAGTATCGGCTACATCGAAGCACTTAACGGGCTTTGCCGATGTTAGGGCTAGGTGGAGTAATGATCGAGATTGGAAAGTGACGTGAAATTGGTTGTTGGCTGGCTAAAAGGGGACAGATTTATTTTCCGGCTAAGGGAAATAAATCTGTCCTCATTTCGATTCTCTCCATCACGCTACGCTCCTGCTCCAGTTACTGAGCAGCAAAGTCTACTAGATCATGCTTCAGCCGGCTCAGGCGCACCGCCCAGAAAACTAATCCTCGCGCTAGCTGACCAGACCCTTCAGCACTCATCATAGCTGGAAGCATTCGGTAAAAACAGATATCGGTGAACTACCACAAAACTACGAATTATTCAACCCCTCCCCCTGTCTTAACGCCGCCAACTGCAGATTTGATAGCGTCAGACTGTGATAGAGACCTACGAAATCGCAGTCGTGGTTTAGAAAATTTTCGATGCGGATGCTGAGAAGAATATTTTCTTGCTACAATCTCCGCAGGATACATGTAATAGATATAAAATATAATCATATCCAAGGATTTTTGATGGCAGCTACAGACGAAGTTAAAGATGCAGTAGCTAAACAAATTATAGACTATTTAAAGGCAACGCCTCAAGCCCTGGCCTTCCTTGTTATGGCTTTTGCCTCAGGCCATCTTTGGGCATATGTCATCACAAATTTTGTGAAGGAAAAAAAAGGTGGGAATAAAGAAATACGCTCAATTATTGGGCGGCTATCACTCGGTTTAGTCTGGCTAGCCAGCAATCTTGTCGTTGTATATGGCTTTGTGCATCATAGCTGGCCGCGCGATTACGCGAAAATCATAGACTTAATAATCCCCACTATCGTTCTCGGTCTTTTCATTCAACTAATAGTGCTTGCTGGTATAGTGATTTTTGGAGAGCGACCATGAATGCAACAATCATTAACATCGTCAGTGGTAAAGGTGGCACAGGCAAGACACTGCTGAGTTGTGTTCTGGCTGACATGTTAGGGAATTCTCCTGACGCAAAGACTATAGTCGTTGACCTAGATGTATTTGTTAGAGGTCTAACCTCTCTCCTTTATTTTCATCGTGATGAAAAGCTTCATATTGTCGAAAAAGACAAGCTCACAGTATCTGATTATTTTGTAAGAAAAATATTTCATCTTTCAAAAAATCTTGGGATTGTAAAATATAGATCTTTTGACGTCCTTCCTGCAGTCCATAGAATTGATCAAAAACTTAATTTTCAAGATCTTGCCCCAAATACTAAAAGTGAAGCAAAAGAGATTTTATCTGCATTGATAAGAAGTCTTTCAAGTGAATATAGATACATTATCCTAGATAGTCGTGCGGGCTATGACGAGCTGGTCGCTGCGACACATGAGTTGAGTACAATATCAGTATGTGTCGAAGAGCAAGATCAAATATCAAAAGTTACATCGGATAATTTGATTGCTCAGCTTAGCGAAGATTCAACTCCGATTTTTAGATTGACGAACAAGGCTAGAGGTATAAATACTCTAAAAGATATTGATCAAGAGTTTAGAGGTGTCACAGATCTGGGGATAATACCATTTGATATGGATATTCTCAATAATTTTGGCACTACTACCTTTTGGGAGACTACTGGGCGATCCTTGTATCGATGGGCGCTTGCCCGAGCGTGGAATGTTTTAAATGCAAAGATTCAACTCGGAACAATGTTAGATCTTCCACGTCAGAGCCCTATAATAAGCGAAAAAGCAGAAACCATTCTTGGCTTTCTTGGATTAAAAGAACGTATATTTTTTGCGTACGGTCTTCTGATTGCCGTATTTGGTTTTACCTACACTATTCTCGGAAGAGATTTTTTGTCCATTATGGGGCAGGATCCAACTCGGCTAGCTACATCTATCCTCGGGTTGTTAGGGCTTACAATGGCCATTGGGGTTATTTTAAAAAAACCAAGACGTTGATAAGGGAGGCAGATGTATTCATTGATGTGAAATACATCTGCCAAACTAACAGATCTAATAAGATGCTTGGATATTAGCGATTGCCAAGATCGGTAGCTAATAGAAAAGATTCTCACGGACTGCTTTTGCTGTGAATCAATCGTTGGTTAGAGGGCGATCACTGGATGCCAGTTTGGCGCGTTGAATGATTCAGTTGCGAGTGTCCGAGATGAGCTGTCAGTTGGTCTGGGCAAACCAATAGTGAAGATTGCTTTTATTATGAAGTGTAATTGCTTCAATGTCCTGTTCGACTAGCTCGCATTCTATTTTTACGTTAAGGGATTTTTCCGCAATCGCCAAGCTGGTGAGTAAATTATGCAAAAAAGCCGTCCTTCAGTATTGCAGGGGTGATTCAATGCGCCTCAGCTTTCTCATTTTTAAAAGAAAGTGATCCAAGCTATATAGGAAGATGGCTCCATAGTAAGGCAGCAGGTGATAAGTGAGAATTATCAATCTTTCGACAAGTCGTGATTAGCGCGGAGATAGAAAATAGGGGGGCAGAAAGGGGAAAAATTTTTATTATTAATTTTTAATTCGCCTGCCTTCATTCATTGAATGTCTTTCAGATAATCCTTGAGCGCAATGAGCGGCACATCAAGCTGCTCCACCGTCTGAACCCCAGCAAATTCCCCCACCAACCTCCCCAGCTCCCGCCCCAACGGCTTATCCACACCCCCAACCGCCTCCAACGCCAACCCCACACACTCACCCACCTTCACCTGAATCGCCTCAACATCCCCCCGCCGCACCAGCAACTCAAACACATCACGCTGGTAATCGCCCATCACCAGATCGTCGCGCAAGATCGGGCTGGAATCTTCCGATTCGTAAGCCAGTTTGAGGGAGAAGAGGGCGACGGTTTCCAGGTGCAATTCCATGGGGGGAATCCTTGTGAAGTGTTCTTCCGGCGAGAGGGGCAGAAGAGAGCAAGATCAAAAGATCGCAGCCTTCGACAGCTCCTACAGGTTGGTGCGTTGTCGGGGTGTTTGTCGGTGGGGTGCTGGCCACTTTATCGCAGGCGAAAAAAAAGGCCTTGCTAAGCAAGACCTTTCTTAATTTTGGTGCCCCGAGGGAGACTCGAACTCCCACTCCTTTCGAAAACGGATTTTGAATCCGCCGCGTCTACCAATTCCGCCATCAGGGCTCAATGGCGGCGAAGTATAGAGATGAGATAACCGCTGGTCAATCAGGTACATGGAGAATTTTTGATAATTCCGCTAGACTTCCCGGCCCTGCTAGACGAACCCCATCATGCGCGTTGCTGACTTTACTTTCGAACTCCCTGATTCGCTGATTGCCCGCCATCCTTTGGCCGAGCGTCGCAATAGTCGTCTGTTGACCCTGGATGGGGTCAGCGGCGCCCTGGCACACCGTCAATTCACTGATTTGCTGGAGCATTTGCGCCCCGGCGATTTGATGGTGTTCAACAATACCCGGGTGATTCCGGCGCGGCTGTTTGGCCAGAAGGCTTCCGGCGGCAAGCTGGAAATCCTGGTGGAGCGGGTGCTCGACAGTCATCGCGTGCTGGCCCATGTGCGTTCCAGCAAGTCGCCGAAGCCTGGGTCGAAGATCCTGATCGACGGCGGTGGCGAGGCCGAGATGCTGGCGCGTCATGATGCGTTGTTCGAGCTGGGGTTTGCTGAAGAGGTGTTGCCGCTGCTCGACCGCGTCGGGCACATGCCGTTGCCTCCTTATATAGACCGCCCGGATGAAGGTGCCGACCGCGAGCGTTACCAGACCGTCTACGCCGAGCGTTTGGGTGCGGTGGCGGCGCCGACGGCGGGGCTGCATTTCGATCAGGTGCTGATGGAGGCGATTGCCGCCAAGGGCGTCGAGACGGCGTTCGTGACCCTGCACGTTGGCGCGGGTACGTTCCAGCCGGTGCGGGTCGAGAAGATCGAAGACCACCACATGCACAGCGAATGGCTGGAAGTCGGCCAGGATGTGGTCGATGCCGTTGCCGCCTGCCGCGCGCGCGGTGGTCGTGTGGTGGCGGTGGGGACCACCAGTGTGCGCTCGCTGGAAAGTGCGGCGCGCGATGGCGTGCTCAAGCCGTTCAGCGGCGATACAGACATTTTCATTTACCCTGGCCGGCCGTTTCATGTGGTCGATGCCCTGGTCACCAACTTCCATTTGCCCGAATCCACGCTGTTGATGCTGGTTTCGGCGTTCGCCGGTTATCCCGAGACCATGGCCGCCTACAAGGCCGCCGTCGATAACGGTTACCGCTTTTTCAGCTACGGTGATGCGATGTTCATCACGCGTAATCCTGCGCCGACTGCCCCTAAAGAATCGGGCCCAGAGGAAACAGTATGAGTCGCACCTGTCGTATGTCTTTCGAGCTGCTGGCCACTGATGGCAAGGCTCGTCGCGGTCGTTTGACCTTCCCGCGCGGTACCGTCGAGACCCCGGCCTTCATGCCGGTGGGCACCTACGGCACGGTCAAGGGCATGCTGCCACGGGATATCGAGGCGACTGGCGCTGAAATCATTCTGGGCAACACCTTCCACCTGTGGCTGCGCCCGGGCACGGAAGTGATCAAGAAGCACGGCGACCTGCACGATTTCATGCAGTGGAAAGGCCCGATCCTGACCGACTCCGGCGGTTTCCAGGTGTTCAGCCTGGGCGCCATGCGCAAGATCAAGGAGGAGGGCGTGACCTTCGCCTCCCCGGTCGACGGCGCCAAGGTGTTCATGGGCCCGGAAGAGTCGATGCAGGTCCAGCGTGACCTGGGTTCGGACATCGTGATGATTTTCGACGAATGCACGCCGTACCCGGCGGATGAAGACGTCGCGCGTATTTCCATGGAATTGTCCCTGCGTTGGGCCAAGCGTTCGAAAGAAGCCCATGGCGACAATACCGCAGCGCTGTTCGGCATCGTTCAGGGCGGCATGCACCAGGACCTGCGCATGCGCTCCCTGGAAGGCCTGGACAAGATCGGCTTCGATGGTTTGGCCATCGGCGGCCTGTCGGTGGGCGAGCCCAAGCACGAGATGATCAAGGTGCTGGATTACCTGCCGGGCATGATGCCGGCTGACAAACCTCGTTACCTTATGGGCGTTGGCAAACCGGAAGACTTGGTTGAGGGTGTGCGCCGCGGTGTGGACATGTTCGATTGCGTGATGCCAACCCGTAATGCCCGCAATGGGCATCTGTTCATCGATACCGGCGTGCTGAAGATCCGAAACGCGTTCCATCGCCATGATGATTCGCCGCTCGATCCGACCTGCGATTGCTATACCTGCCAGAACTTCTCCCGCGCTTATCTGCATCACCTGGACAAGTGCGGCGAAATGCTGGGAAGCATGCTCAATACCATCCATAACTTGCGTCATTATCAAGTGCTTATGGCTGGTTTGCGCGAGGCTATTCAACAGGGTACATTGGCCGCCTTTGTCGATGCCTTC
>Ga0209050_1003619_pt1 | contig 11202 bp, 9 predicted proteins | sample Araplavi_mTSA_r2_FD_184276 | JGI IMG/M metagenome (GOLD analysis project Ga0209050, IMG submission 184276) | Arabidopsis root microbial communities from North Carolina, USA - plate scrape MF_Cvi_mTSA_r2 (SPAdes) (version 2) | ecosystem: Host-associated > Plants > Roots > Endosphere | place: USA...
AACGTGATCGTGGCCGACCTGAAAAACACCGCCGTGCCGGTGCAGCGCAACCTCAACGACGCGGGCTCGTTCGGCTTCATCAGCCCGTCGATCTTCGTCTACAACAAGGGCAGCCACGTGCTGGAGACCATCCAGAACTACATCGGCGAGGAGGCGATGCAGAAGGGCCTGCAGATCTATCTGAAGGACTACGCGTTCGGCAACGTCACGCCGTCGCGCCTGTGGGCCTCGCTGGAGAAGGCCAGCGGCGGAAAGAAGGTCAGCGAGATCGGCGACAGCCTGATCCGCCAGACCGGCATTCCGCTGCTCACGGTGGATGCGCAATGCGCGGGCAACAGCACCTACGTGAACATCACGCAGGAGTCGTTCCCCAATCAGAACCAGTTTCCGGCCTCGACGTGGACCATCCCGGTCACGCTGGCGTATGGCGACGCGCTGGCGCAGCGCACCACCTTCGTGATGTCGAACAACAGCACGCAGGTCGAGCTGCCAGGCTGCACCGCGGTGCTGGCAGGGCCGACGGGGCAGGACTACTACGTGACCAACTACAGCGCGCCCTCCTGGAGCGCGCTGCTGGCCAACGCGCAAAGCCTCGCGGGCAACAAGCCGCTGCTGCTGAACATCGAGCGCGATGCGTTCCGGCTGCTGAGCGTGGGCCGCATCACGCAGGCGCAGTACGACCAGATCAAGGGCGTGGTGAACCTGCCGGCGCCGCTGCTGGCCAAGACGCAGGTCAGCGAGCAGACCATGGCGGCGGTGGCGACCGGGGAGCAGAAGGAGTCGTACCCGCACGCACTGCGCTTCCAGGGCAGCATGAAGCTGCGCGACAACGAGAAGCGTTGAGTCCTGAATGAGCGGGCACGCGTCGCCGGCGCCGCAGGTTGCCGAAGCGCCGCGGCGCGTGCCCGGTCCCTTTCACGATCACCGGGAAACATCACCATGAAGACTTCATTCAGATCATTGGCCGCGGCAGCAGGCGTTGCCGCCGCGCTGGCACTGGCCGGCTGCGGCGCGCGCAGCGAACCCGAAGCCGACCTCGTCGGCATCTACGCCGTGAAGCAGAACGGCACGCTCAGGGAGCTCGTCAAGATCGAGCGGCAGGGCGACCGCTACGTGATGCGCGACAAGGTGCGCACGGCGGACTGGAGCGAGCCGAAGATGCAGATGCAGCCCGTGACGCGCGAGCGCTGGAGCCGCATCACCACCGACCGGGAAAACACCGCCTTCGTGGGCGTGGCGAGCGAGCAGCTCGGCATCTTCAAGGTGCCGGCGGGCTGGCAGAAGAACGGCTTCAAGACCTCGACCGGCTACTTCCTGTTCTATTCGCAGGGACCGGTGGAAGCGTACAAGCTCTGAATCGCGGCTGCGAAGGCCGGCCGCCGCTCAGGCGGCGGGCGCCACGCTGGCGCCCTCGATGCGGTGGCGCTTCAGGGCGTCCGCCACGAAGCCGCTGGCCTTCATTTCCTCGACGAAGCCCGCCAGCAGCGCCTGCGCCTGCGCGCCGCGGCTGACCGGCGTGCCCATGGCCTGCTGGATCACCATGAAGCGCCCGGGCAGCACGCGCACGCCGGGTGCGCGCCGCGCCTCGCCTTCGAGCATCTGGCGGATGCCGGCGGCCACCTCAACCTCGCCCGAGCGCAGCGCCGCCAGCGCGGGGCCGGCGCCTTGCAGCCGGACGATCTCGGCGGCCCTGATCTCGCGCGTGAGGAACAGGTCGTAGGCGCTGCCCGAGCCGACGGAGATGCGGTGGCCCCTGGCGTCGATCTGTGCGTTGTCCGTGAGCGGCGACGATTCGGGAACGAGGTAGCTTCCCTCGATCAGCACGTAGGGTGCGGTGAACAGCAACCCCTCGCTGCGGGCCGGGTCGATGGCGAAGAAGCCGATGTCGGCCTTCTCGTTCTTCACCGCGTCGACCGACGCAGCCGCTTTCTCGAACTGCACCAGCTCGATGTCCACGCCCAGCCGGCGGGCGAATTCGCGGGCCAGGTCGACCGACACGCCCACCGGCGCGCCAGTGGCGGCGTCCTTGTTGGCCAGGATCGGGTTGCCGAGGTTGATCGAGGCGCGCAGCGTGCCGTTCGGGGCGAAGGCGGCGACGAGGGCAGGGGAGACCGGGGCAGAGGGCTGAGTCATGGCGGTAGTTCGCCAGCAAAGGCGAGAGTTGGCAGGAGTTGGCTGAAGTTCGCAGGAAAGTCGGTTCAGAAGTCCAATGCCAGTTTACGGGTGCTTCTTGCCGAATTTCCTACTGGATGTAGGGAAGCACGCTCACCGGCCGTGCGCCATGTTCGCGTAGGCTTGGCACATTCGCAGACCGACCATCCGCAGCCGTGCCGCTTTCCACTTTCCTCGTCGAAGACAACGCCCTCATCCGCCACCACCTGATCGCCGCGATGGAGGACGAAGCCGACATCCGTCTCATCGGCACCGCCACTACCGAAGCAGAAGCCGTCGCCTGGCTCGAGGAGAACCCGGCCGCCTGGGACCTGCTCGTGGTCGACCTGTTCCTGCAGGAAGGGTCGGGGCTGGGCATCGTCAAGCGCTGCGGCAGGTGCCGTCCGGGCCAGCGGGTGGTGGTACTGACCAATTACGCCACCGGCGAGATCGCCGACTGGGCGCGCGAGCTCGGCGCCGATGCGGTGTTCGACAAGGCCGCCGACCTCGGCGAGTTCTTCGCGCTGTGCGCCGGCCTCGACGGCGAGGCGCGATCGCGCGGCGACGAGCCGCTGGAACAGGTGGCCCCATGAGTGCGGCCGCTCCTCTTTCGACCGCGCCATCCGTGGCCGAAGTGCTGCGCCCGCTGCGCACCGCGACCCACGCGCTGCACGAGGCGCTCGACAGCAGCCTGCCCATCGCCCGAGAGAACGCCTCCCTGGCCGACTACGCAGCGCACCTGCGCGCGTTGCGTCCCTGGCTCGAGTCGGTGCGCGAGGCGCTGGCCGCCGCCGGCGACCCGGGCCTGGACCGCGTGGCGCACCGCGCCGGACGCCGGCTGGCTGCACTCGAGCTCGACCTGGACGACGCCGGGCTGAATGACGACGCGTCGGTCGGCAAGCCGCTCGATACGCCGCACGGGGAGGGCGATGCCCGCCGGCTCGCCGATGCCTCGCGCGACCCCGCCTTCGCCTGGGGCCTGGCCTATGTGCTGGAGGGCTCCCAGCTCGGCGGTGCGGTCATGCTCAAGCGCCTCGGGCCGCGCCTGGCACCGCACCCGATGCGGTACTTCCATCCGGTCGATGCGCCCGAGGGCCTGCCCGCGCAATGGAAGGAGTTCGTCGCCCAGCTGGCCTCGGCCCTGCACGACCCGGCCGCGGTCGACGCGGCGCAGCGCGGCGCTGTGGCCGGTTTCGAGTCGCTGATGCCGCGCTTCGGCATGGGCAGTCCGCAGCCGCAATGCCTGTAGGAACCCGCCGACGAAACGCCCCGCGACCCACAGGCATGATCGATCCGACCCACCTTCCGATGAACCCGCGCGGACACCGCCGCGCCGATTGACCGTGCCCATGCCCATCGCGACCACAGCGACCATTGCCGAATCCCGGGTCATCGAGCCGCCCCAGGTCGACCTGTCCTCCTGCGACCTCGAACCGATCCGCGTGCCCGGATCGATCCAGCCGCACGGCCGTCTGCTGGTGCTGGAGCCCGAATCGCTCGCGCTCGTGGCCTGGAGCGACAACTGGCCGGACGCGCATCTCAACGCCATGCCGGCCCTTCTCGGCGCGCGGCGCATGCCGGTGCTGCTGCCCGGCGGCTCGCCGGTCTCGCTGGGCACGGTGGAGGTGGGCGGCGAGCTGTTCGACGCCTCTGCACATCGCAGCGAGCGCCACCTGATCGTCGAGTTCGAGGCGGCCCTGCCGCCCGCCGGCAACGAGGCGCCCATCTACACGCTCGGCCGGGTCTTCCTCCCGCAACTGCAGGAGGCCGACACCCTGGTGCGGCTGGCGGCGCTCGCGGCGCGCGAGATGAAGCGGCTCACCGGATTCGGACGCTGCCTGGTCTACCGCTTCGACGAGGCCGGACACGGCGAGGTGCTGGCCGAGGAGATCGAGCCCGGCTACGACAGCTACATCGGCCATCACTTCCCGGCCTCCGACATCCCGCAGCAGGCGCGTGCGCTCTACCTGGTCAACCACTTCCGGCTGATTGCCGACGCCAACTACCAGCCGGTGCGCCTGCGTGCCGCCGATGCGGCGCTCACCGCATCCGACATCGACCTGTCGCAGGCGCAGCTGCGCAGCGTCTCGCCGATCCACCTGGAGTACATGCGCAACATGGGCACGCTGGCGTCCATGTCGGTGTCGATCGTGATCGACGGCCGGCTCTGGGGGCTCATCTCGTGCCACGACCACGCGCCGCGTTTCCTCGACACCGGCACGCGGCTGGCCTGCGAGCACCTCGGGCAGTTGCTGTCGCTGCAGATCCAGTCGAAGGAGACCAACGGCGAGGTGGCCGAACGGCTCGAGCTGCGCCAGCTCACGCTGCAGATCGTCTCGCACCTGGCCGAGAGCGACGCCACCTTGCAGCACCTGGTGTCCGAAGCCTCGCTGATGCTGCGCGTGATGCGTGCCACCGGCGCCGCCGTGGTGCTCGACGACGAGGTATGGAGCGTGGGCGATGTGCCCGAGCGCGCGCAGGTGCAGGACCTTGCGAGCTGGATCGCCGGGCTGGGCGTGGAGGTGTACGACAGCGACGCGCTGGCGGCGCATTTCGCGCCCGCGGAAGCCTTCGCCGGCACGGCGGCAGGCGTGCTCGCCATTTCCATCTCTCAGGTGCACCGCCACCTGATCCTGTGGTTCCGGCCGGAGATCGTGCGCACCGTGCGCTGGGCGGGCGATCCGCACAAGCCGATGAGCGCGCACGGCGGGCGCATGCACCCGCGGCTGAGCTTCACGAGCTGGGTCGAGCACATCCGGGGCCGGTCGCTGCCTTGGTCGGCCGCCGAGGCCGGCGCTGCGTCCGAACTCCGCCAGGCGCTGATCGGCGTGGTGCTGCGCCGTGCCGAAGAGCTCGCGGCCGTGGCCACCGAGCTGGGCCGGGCCAACAAGGAGCTCGAGGCGTTCTCGTACACCGTGTCGCACGACCTGCGCGCGCCCATGCGCCACATCGCGGGCTACGTCGACCTGGTGGCGCAGACCGAGGGCAGGCAACTCAGCGAGCGGGCCCACCGCTACCTGGGGCACGTCAAGGATGCCGCGGCGTTTGCCGGACAGATGGTCGACGCGCTGCTCGACTTCTCGCGCATGGGCCGCGCCGCTCTGAAGCAGCGGCCGGTCGACACCGCCTCGCTGGTCGACGGGCTGGTGCGCGAACTCACGCGGCTGGAGCCGCAGCGCGCCATCGAGTGGCAGATCGACGCGGCGCTGCCCACGCTGTATGCCGACCCGCTGCTGCTGCAGGTGGCGGTGCGCAACCTGCTGGCCAACGCGGTCAAGTACTCGCGCACGCGCCACCCCGCGCGCATCGCGGTGCGCGCCGTGCACGACGCGCTCGGCGACGGGCTCGAGGTGCAGGACAACGGTGTCGGCTTCCAGATGAAGTACGCGGACAAGCTGTTCGGCGTGTTCCAGCGGCTGCACCAGGCGGAAGAATTCGAAGGCACGGGCATCGGCCTGGCCAATGTGAAGCGGATCGTGGAGCGTCATGGCGGCACGGTCCGGGCCGTGGGAGAGGTGGATGCCGGCGCGTGCTTCGGCTTCATCCTCCCGCGGTGGGACCCTGAACAGGCAGCGGCGGCGGCGCCGGCTGCGAACGGAGAAGGACATGCTTAAGCCGATCCTGCTTGTCGAAGACGACAAGCGCGACCTGGAACTCACCCTGATTGCGCTGGAGCGCAGCCAGCTTGCCAATGAAGTGGTGGTGCTGCGCGATGGCGCGCAGGCCCTCGAATACCTGCACCGGCAGGGCGAGTACGCCGAGCGCGACGAGGGAAACCCGGCCGTGATCCTGCTCGACCTCAAGCTGCCCAAGGTCACCGGCCTGGAGGTGCTGCAGGAGGTGCGCGGCGACGCGGCGCTGCGCAGCATCCCGGTGGTGATGCTCACCTCGTCGCAGGAAGAATCGGACGTGCTGCGCAGCTATGAACTCGGCGTGAACGCCTACGTGGTCAAGCCCGTGGCGTTCGATCGCTTCGTCTCGGCCATTGCAGAGCTCGGTGTCTTCTGGGCGGTGCTCAACGAGCCGCCGCCCGGCTCGCTGAAGGCGGCGCGCAAGCATGAGTGACGCGGGCGTCACAGTCGCTGCGACGGCCGTGCACGCACCGCCGCTGGACGTGCTGATCCTCGAAGACTCGCGCTTCGACGTCGAGCTGCTGCTCGAAGCGCTGGCGCTCGCCTTGCCGACGGCCCGGCCGCGCGTGGTGCGCGACGAGGCCGGCTTCACCGGCGCACTGGCCGAGCAGCCCTATGCACTGATCCTGTCCGACTTCGAGCTCCCGGGCTTCTCGGGCGCGCACGCACTCGAACTGGCCCGCGCCACGGTGCCCGACACGCCCTTCATCTTCGTGTCCGGCGTGATCGGCGAGGACAACGCGGTCGAGCTGCTGAAGAGCGGCGCCACCGACTACGTGAGCAAGGGCCGCCTCGCGCGGTTGCCGGTGGTGGTGGAGCGCGCGCTCAACGAGGCCGCCGACCGCCGCGCCAAGGCACTGGCGGAACAGCGCCTGAGCGCGGCGAACACGTCCATCATGCGGGCCGAGGCAAGGCGCCTGGCGCTGATGGAGCTGGGCGACCGCATCCGCGACATGGACGAGCCGACGGACATCGCCTATGCCGCGTCCGAGATGCTGGGGCTGCAGTTGTGCGTCGACCGCGCCGGCTACGGCCTGGTCGACACCGCGGCCGAGACCATCGCGATCGACCGCGACTGGACCGCGCCCGGCATCGCGAGCTTGGCGGGTGTGCTGCACTTCCGCGACTACGGCTCCTACATCGAAGACCTGCGCCGCGGCGTGACCGTGGCCTTCGCCGATGCGCGCACCGACCCGCGCACGCGAGACAACGCCGATGCGCTCGACGCCATCACCGCGCGCGCCGTGCTGAACATGCCGCTCACCGAACGCGGCGGGCTGGTGGGGCTGCTCTACCTGAACCATGGGCAGGCGCGGCCCTGGCTGCGCGACGAACTCGACTTCGTGCGCGAGGTCGGCGACCGCGTGCGCTCGGCCATCGCGCGGCGCGAGGCGCAGATCGAACTGATGGCGTTCGCCGCGTCGCTGGAGCAGCAGGTGCGCGCGCGGACCCAGGAGCGCGACCGCACCTGGGCGCTGAGCCAGGACCTGCTGGGCGTGGCCACGCACGACGGCCGCTTCGTCAGCGTCAACCCCGCCTGGCAGACCGTGCTGGGATGGAGCGCCGACGAGGTCTGCGCCACGCCGTTCCGCGAACTGCTGCATCCCGACGACCGCGAAACGACCGAGGCCGAGCTGGTCCGGCTCGCCGGCGGGGCGCGCACCATCGATTTCGAGAACCGCTACCGCACCAAGGCGGGCGGCTACCGGTGGCTCTCGTGGACCGCGGTGCCCGACAACGGGCTGCTGTACGCGGCCGCGCGCGACATCACCGAACAGAAGGAGCGCGCGGCCGAGCTCGAGGCGGCGCGCGAGCAGCTGCGCCAGAGCCAGAAACTCGAAGCCGTGGGCCAGCTCACCGGCGGGCTCGCGCACGACTTCAACAACCTGCTGGCCGCCATCAGCGGCAGCCTCGAACTCATGCGTCGCCGCGGCCTCGAAGGCCGTCCGACCGACATGGAGCGCTACATCGGCGTGGCGCAGGGCGCGGTCAAGCGCGCGGCCTCGCTCACGCACCGCCTGCTGGCCTTCTCGCGGCGACAGACACTCGAGCCCAAGCCGCTGAATGCCAACCGGCTCGTCACCGACATGGAAGAGCTGCTGCGCCGCACGCTGGGCCCGCACATCGCGCTGGAGAACGTGGCCGCCGTGGGCCTGTGGAACGTGCACGCCGACCCGGGACAGCTCGAGAACGCGCTGCTGAACCTGTGCATCAATGCGCGCGACGCCATGCCCGAGGGCGGCAAGCTGGTCATCGAGACGGCCAACCGCTGGATCGATGCGCGCGCCTCGCGCGGGCGCGACCTGCCCATGGGGCAGTACGTGTCGCTCACCGTCAGCGACAACGGCGTGGGCATGCCGCCCGAAGTGGTGGCGCGCGCCTTCGACCCGTTCTTCACCACCAAGCCGATCGGCATGGGCACGGGACTGGGCCTGTCGATGATCTACGGCTTCGCCAAGCAGTCGGGCGGACAGGTGCGCATCTACTCCGAGGTGGGCAAGGGCACCTCGGTGAGCATCTACCTGCCGCGCCACGACATGCAGGAGGAAGCCGCCTCCGCGCCTGCCGAGGCCGTGCTCGCGCCGCGCGCCGACCAGGGCGATACCGTGCTGGTGGTGGACGACGAGCCGGCGCTGCGGATGATCATCGTCGAGGTGATGCAGGGCCTGGGCTACGCCACGCTGGAGGCCGGCGACGGCGCCGAGGCGCTGCGCATCCTGCAGACGCCGCGCCAGCGCATCGACCTGCTGGTGAGCGACGTGGGCCTGCCCGGCGGCATGAACGGCCGCCAGGTGGCCGACGCCGCGCGCACCGCGCGCCCCGACCTCAAGGTGCTGTTCATCACCGGCTATGCCGAGAACGCGGTGCTCAGCCATGGCCACCTCGACCGCGGCATGCACGTGATGACCAAGCCCTTCGAAATGGACGTGCTGGCAAGGCGCGTGAAGCAGCTCATCGAGAGCCGGTAGCGGCGAGGTGCCAGGAGGTGCCGGGTGCCTCCGGCACCGGGACCTGCCGGATCTTCAGCAGACCTTCAGGCGAGCGGCTCACCATCGCGGGTGTCGCAAAAGAACGCACTGCCGATGAGCCCTTTCGAAGCACGTCTCTTCGCCGGGCATTTCCGCTCGCCGGAAGCCCATTCCTCGCTGCTGGATTCGTATGCCCGCGTGCTCGCGCGCTGGCCCGTGCCGTACGACAGCCGCTATGTGGAAACGCGCTGCGGCCGCGCGCACGTGCTGGCCTGCGGGCCGGCCTATGCGCCGCCCGTGGTGCTGCTGCATGCCGGCGGCGCGAACTCGACGGCGTGGATCCACGTCATCGAACGGCTCGCTGCCTCGCTGCAGGTCTATGCGGTCGACATCATCGGCGACGCCGGCCGCACCGAGGGGCGCCGGCCTTCGTCCGAGGACGCGTACTGCAACTGGCTGGACGACGTCCTCATCGGTCTCGGGCGGCCGAAGGTGGGTCTTTGCGGCGTCTCGTTCGGCGGCTGGCTCGCAGCGGCCTACCTGCGCCAGAGTTCGCGCCGCGCCTCGAAGCTCGCGCTGCTGGCGCCGCCCAACATCGAGTCGCCCGGCGTCGGCTACCTTGTCCGTGCGGGCCTGGCGGCCCTCTTGCCGAACGAGCGCACCGTGCGCGGCCTGCGCGGCATGCTTTCCTCGCCGGTGGTACCACCGCCGCCGGCCTGGGCGTTCGACGACCTGCTGGTGCGCGCGCGCTGCCAGCGCGGCCACCCGCGGCCATCCGGCCGCATGAGCGACGACGACCTGCGTGTGCTGCCGAAGGACACGCTCATGCTGCTCGGCGGCGACGAGGCGCTGTACGACCCGACGCACGCCTGGGCCCGCGTGAGGGCGCACGCGCCGCACGTGCGTGTGGAGCTCGTGCCCGATGCAGGCCACCTGATCGACGGCGACCAGCCGTTCAAGGTCGGCAATGCGCTGGTGGAGTTCTTCCGGCGCGACGGGTGGACCCTGTAGCGCGCCTTCAGCGTGCCGGCAGCGGCTCGAGGCCGGTTTTCGCGATGGCCGGTGCCGCGGCGGGGGAGTTCAGGTAGCGGATCAGCTGCCGTGCCGCGTCGGGCTGCTTCGAGCCGGTGGCGATGCCTGCGGAGAACACCGTCACCTGCTGCACCTCGGCGGGCAGCGGGCCGATGTAGTCGATGCCCGCGATCGGCAGCAGCTCGCTCACCTGCTGCAGCCCGAGCGCCGCGTCGCCGCGCGCCACCACCGCGCCGACGCGCTCGCTCAGGATGCGCTTGCTCCTGGGCTTGACCTGCTCCTCGATGCCGAGCTTGCGAAGCAGCTCGGTCTCGTAGTAGGTGCCGCTGGCGCTGGCCGAGTAGGCGATCGACGGTGCGGCGAGCAGCGTGCGCCTGAGCGCGTCGACCGTGCCGATGTCGGGCCTGGGCGCGCCCTTGCGCACCGCGAAGCCGATGGTCGAGCGCACGAGGTCGACTTGGCTGCCGGGCACCACCTTGCCCTGCGCGACCAGCGCGTCGAGCGCGGGCCGCGCCAGGATCACCACGTCGGCCGGCTCGTTGCGCGCGAGCCGGCTCGGGATCGAGTCGGTGGCATTGCCCATCGACGCGCCGTACGCCGTCTTCACCGTGCGGCCGCTGCTGCGCTCGAACGCCGGACGCAGGTCGTTGTAGGCGGCGGTGAAGCCGCCCGATGTCATGACGTGGATATCGTCCGATGCGGCCGCAGGCATGCCGCCGTTCGGAGTGCCGAGGCTGCCGCAGCCGGCGAGCGCCAGCGCGGCGAGCAGGGGCAGGGCGGCGCGGCGGGTGAGCGCGAGAGGGGGCTTCATCGGATGTCTCCTTGGCAAAGGTCCATCGTAGGAGCCGGGGCTGTCATTCAGCCCTCAGGAAATTCGGGGTTAGTACCGAAGCCTTTCGTCTTCCCTCGTGGCGGACAGGCGAGGCGTGCTGTCGTTCCCGAAGCGGCCGGCCTCGGCCGGTTCAGGCCGCGAGGTCGAAGCAGCAGCCTGCGTAGTAGGGCTTGTCGCCGCCAGCGACGAAGGGCACCTCGATCGGCTTGCCTTCGTTGCGCCACACATCGCGCTTCTTGTAGCCGGCGCGCGCGAACTCGGCCAGCAGGTCGTCGTGGTGCTGGATGCGGTACGGGCACACCGCCACGCCGATGCTGTTGAGCGTGAAGATGGTGCGCTCCGGGTGCACGGCGGTGGTGTTCATGATGATCCGCTTCGGCTTCACATGCAGCGCCGACAGGATCTCCTCCATTCGCGTGGGCAGGTACTGCAGGCTGCCCGAGGCGTACAGCACGTCGCAGCCGCTCGCATCGCGGTAGTCGGTCGTGAAGTCGAGCTGCGCGGTGGCCTCGCGCTTGATGGCCATGGCGCGCCCGCTGTCGACCACGCCGGGCACGTCGCACACGGTCCAGTGAAGGTCTTCGGG
>Ga0209050_1003624_pt1 | contig 11187 bp, 6 predicted proteins | sample Araplavi_mTSA_r2_FD_184276 | JGI IMG/M metagenome (GOLD analysis project Ga0209050, IMG submission 184276) | Arabidopsis root microbial communities from North Carolina, USA - plate scrape MF_Cvi_mTSA_r2 (SPAdes) (version 2) | ecosystem: Host-associated > Plants > Roots > Endosphere | place: USA...
AGAATATAGAGGTCGCGGTCGCGCGCGCGCGCCAATATCGCGCTGCCGTCGGAGGCGGTGATCAGCGAGTCGAGGCCGTCGCCGCCGATCGTATGGAGCTGGGCGGGATCGACCAGGCGTATCTCGTGCCCGCCAACGCGACCGCGCGCATTTTCATTGGCCCATTTAGCGCGGCCGAGACGGACCTTCCCGAAATATTCCTCGGGCAGCAGCCGGGCCGGAGGCAAAACAGCGATACCGCCGCTCACCCAGCCGGGCTTCGGCGCCTGCCCGGGCATGCCGCCCGCCGCCCATTTGGGAAGCACGACCAGCACCGGCGCGTCGCCTTGCGCGGCGAGCAGCTCCTTCATTTCGGCGGGCCGCGTGCGTGCGGTCGGGGTCAGGATGGTGAGCTGGGTATAATCGTCATATTGGGTCGGTTCGACCCGCCGCCGCAATTCGACATGGCCGCCGGCGCGCTCGACGAGGTCGACGATGCCGGCATAGCCCGGCGCCGCCTTCGACAGCGCATGGCCGCCGCCATCATTGCCGCTGCTGATTTGCGGGCCGAGCGCGATCAGCGCCCACAGCGCGACAAAGGCGACGATCCCGATCACCGCCACCCCCGCGATCAGGCGCGGGTTGAAGCTATCGTTCGTCGCGGCGCCGCTCATGCACGCGCCCAATTCTTCGCTACGGTCATCTCGGCATAGGCGCCGCGACAAATCTGCCACGCGCCCGCATCGATCGCCCGCCCGCCGAACAGGCTGATCTCGACCGCGCGTGCGATACGGCTGAACGCATCGCGCGCGACCGCAGGCAAGCCTTCCGCCTCGGCGAGATCGCGCGACGTCATCGCCGGTTTGACCAGCCCCGGCCGGCGACCCTCGATATCCTCGACGCTGCGATAGAGGAGAAGGTGGGCCGCCTCGGCATAGCGGCCTGCGGCGGCGAGTGCGTCGGCCTCGGCGAGCAGCGCGCGCGCCGCGCCGGCCTCGGCCTGTCCGACAGGATCGGCTTCGTCGCCGCGGGCCTTGCGGCCGAAGCGCAGATTGTCGACCCACTGCGCAAAGGCCGGGACGAAATGATAGAGGAGGAACAGTGCCAGCGCCGCGACCGCGATCCACATCAGCGGCTGGGCAGCGGGCGCGCTCCACTGGAAAAAACTGCGGATCGCGTCGAAGATCGCTTGCAACCATTCGGGGGTCGGCGGCGGGGGTGGCGGCGGCGGTGGAAAGGCGGTCTGGATCGTGCCGCCCGCGATCGTCTGGCTATAGCCCGGGTCGACGAGTTCGGGATCGAGCAGCCAGCCCCCGCCGTCGGCGCCGGACGTGCCGGCAGCGGCCGATGCCTGGGCGATCCACAAGGATATCATGTTGAAATACTGGTCCCGCCCCGGTCGATCATCGCGCTAAGTGGTAGCGCGGGCGTCATCGGGAAGGCAAGACATGCTTGCGCGCGAAACTGCCCCGTTCTAGCGCGCGAAGAGTTTAGACGGAGGACCAAGGTGGACGCAGCGCAGGCGGTGCATGAAAAATTCCTCGCGGCGCTGGCCGAAGGACGATTGCCCGATCGCGCCGACGCGCCCGATCCCGCGGTGGTCGGCCTGTCGCGTGCGGAGGCGACCGACATCTTCCTGTCGCAGCTCACGAGCCGCCAGATGGACCGGCTGTCGCGCCATTTGCAGGCGCGCGGCGAGGGTTTCTATACGATCGGATCGTCGGGGCACGAGGGCAATGCCGCGGTCGCGGCGGCGCTGCGCGTCACCGACATGGCGTTCCTCCATTATCGCTCGAACGCATTCCAGCTGCACCGCGCGCGCTCGGTCCCCGGACACACATCGACGTGGGACATGCTGCTGAGCTTCGCCGCGTCGTCCGAAGATCCGATTTCGGGCGGCCGCCACAAGGTGATCGGCTCGAAGCCGCTCAATATCCCGCCGCAAACCTCGACGATCGCCTCGCATTTGCCGAAGGCGGTCGGGGCCGCCTTCTCGATCGGCATCGCGCGCCGCCTCGGCATGACCGGGCTGCCGCTTCCCGACGACGCGGTGGTGCTGACCAGCTTCGGCGACGCTTCGGCGAACCATTCGACCGCGCAGGGCGCGTTCAACACCGCCGGCTGGGCGGCGTTCCAGGGCTCGCCGATGCCGCTGATCTTCCTCTGCGAAGACAATGGCATCGGCATTTCGACGCGCACCCCGACGGGATGGATCGAGGCGCAATTCCGCCACCGCGCGGGGCTCCACTATATCAAATGCGACGGCACCGACCTCGCCTCGGCCTATGCCGGCGCCGCCGAAGCCGCCGACTATGCGCGCCGCACCCGCAAGCCCGTCTTCCTCCATATGGCGACGGTGCGGCTTTACGGTCACGCCGGTTCCGACGTGCAGGGCGCCTATCTGCCGAAGGCCTTGATCGAGGCCGACGAAGCGCGCGATCCGCTGCTCGCCGGCGCGGCGCTGATGGTCGAACATGGCTGGATGACCGCGGCCGAGATCGCCGAAACGTATGAGGATATCGGCGCGACCTTGGCGCGGCAGGCCGAGGCGGCGATCCAGCGACCCAAGATCACCACCCCGGCGCATGTGATGGACAGCCTGATCCCGCCGAAGCGCGAGGTTGCGCGCGCCAACACGCCGTCGGACGAGGATCGCAAGGCGATGTTCGGCAGCGACGCCGGCGCGATGGACAAGCCGCAGCATATGGCGCGGCTTTTGAGCTGGGCGCTTGCCGACCTGATGCTCGCGCACAAGGAAATCGTCGTCGCGGGCGAGGATGTCGGGCCCAAGGGCGGGGTCTATAATGTCACTGCCAAGCTCCACCAACGTTTCGGATCGGCGCGTGTCGTCAACACGCTACTCGACGAACAGGCGATCCTCGGGCTCGCGATCGGCATGGCGCACAACGACTTCCTGCCGATGCCCGAGATCCAGTTCCTCGCCTATGTCCACAATGCCGAGGACCAGATCCGCGGCGAGGCGGCGACATTGAGCTTCTTCTCCGACGGCCAATATACCAACCCGATGGTGCTCCGCATCGCGGGGCTTGGGTACCAGAAGGGCTTCGGCGGCCATTTCCACAACGACAACAGTCTCGCGGTTTTCCGGGACATTCCGGGGGTGATCCTCGCGGTGCCGTCGAACGGGCGCGATGCGGTGGCGATGCTCCGCGAATGCGTGCGGCTGGCGCGCGAGGAACAGCGCGTCGTCGTCTTCGTCGAGCCGATCGCGCTTTATATGACGCGCGACCTCCACGAAGAGGGCGATGGCCTGTGGACCAGCGTCTATGAAGCGCCCGGCGACGGCGCGGCGATCCGCTTCGGCGACGTCGGAGTGCATGGCACCGGCACCGACCTCGCGATCGTTACCTATGGCAATGGATATTATCTGTCGCGGCAGGCCGAGAAACTGCTCGCCGCCGATGGCGTCAAAGCGCGCGTGATCGACCTGCGCTGGCTCGGACCCGTCGACGAGGACAAGCTGGTCGCCGCGGTGGGCGATGCCAAACGGATCCTGATCGTCGACGAATGCCGCATTACCGGGTCGCAGAGCGAGGCGCTGATGGCGACCTTCGTCGAGTGCACCCCGGACAAGAAACTCAAGCGCATCGCCGCCGACGACAGCTTCATCCCCTTGGGGCGCGCCGCGACGCTCACCCTGCCGAGCCGCGATTCGATCTATGCCGCCGCGAAGGAGCTTTTGGCATGAGCGCGCGCAAGAAGGCGCTCGTCGTCGCCCCCGGCCGCGGCACATATGGCAAGGGCGAGCTTGGCAGCATCGCGCGGCTGCACGGCGCGCGCTTCGGAGACCTTATCGCGAATTTCGACGCGCAGCGCCGCCAGCGCGGCCAGCCGACGGTGAGCGAGCTCGACGGCGCTGAGCGTTTCAGCGTTGCGACGCATATGCGCGGCGATGTCGCGGCGCCGCTGATCTACACCGCGACCGCGCTCGACTATCTCAGCATCGACCGCGAGGCCTATGACGTCGTCGCCGTCGCCGGCAATTCGATGGGCTGGTACAGCGCGCTCGCGCTTGGCGGCGCGGTGTCGGTGGAGGATGGCTTCCGCATTTCAAATGCCATGGGGCTCAACAGCCAGACGCACGGGCCGGGCGGACAAATATTGCTGCAGGTCGTCGACGAGGATTGGCGCGCCGTCCCCGGCCTCCGCGAAACGCTCCTCGCGCTCGTCGCCGATATCGGCTCGCGCCCCGGCCACGCGCTCGCGCTCTCGATCGACCTTGCCGGCATGCTTGTGCTCGCGGGCAACGAAGAGGGCCTCGCCGCCTTGCTCGCCGAAGCGCCGCCAACCCCGGGGCGCGATCCGCTCCGCCTTGCGGGCCATGGCCCGTTCCACACGCCGCTGATGTTCGGCAGTTCGGACAAGGCGATGGCCGAATTGCCGCATTCGCTGTTCCACCGCCCCGCGCTGCCGCTGGTCGACGGCCGCGGTCATATCTGGCGGCGGCATGCGAGCGATCCTGCCGCGATCTGGGACTACACCTTTGGCCACCAGATCCTCGCGCCTTATGATTTTGCGCTTTCGGTGCAGGTCGCGGTGAAGGAATATGCCCCCGACGTCATCATCCTGCCCGGCCCCGGCGACACGCTGGGCGGCGCGATCGCGCAATCGCTGATTGGCATTGGTTGGCAGGGAATTTCGAGCAAAGCCGATTTCGCGGCACGGCAGGCGGCCGACCCGATCCTGCTGTCGATGGGCCGCGCCGATCAGCGCGCGCTGGTGACCGGACAAGAATAGGGCCGGCAGAATATTCTTCTGCCGACCCGTTGCATGGAATCAGGTGGGGTTGACCCCATGCGGATGAACGGCAGCGCCAATGGGGACCAACTCAAGGGCGGTACACCGTTCATGTCCCTTATAGGCGCTACGCGTTGTTTATGGCCAAGTTCCAGTAGAATTAGATGTCAAAACGGATCGATTACTTGGTGCGCCGCGCGCGAATTCGGCGGTGAATTGAAGTCGCAGCAGTTCGGCGACATTGCCGGCGCCCGCGCGGCGCATGATGTTTGCGCGGTGCACCTCGACCGTGCGCGGGCTCAGCGCCAGTTGTCGAGCGATCGCCTTGTTGCCGAGTCCCGCGGCGATCGCATCCAAAATGTCGCGCTCGCGCGGGGTCAGCGCCGCCAGCCGCGCTTCGGCTTCGCGGTGCCGGTCGAGCGTACCTTGCCGCGCGCGCCAGTCGGCCAGCGCTGCATCGATCGTGCGGCGGACGAGGCGCGGTTCAAGCGGTGCGGGTAACAGATCCTGCGCCCCGCCGCGCAGGATTGCCCGCGATTCGGTAATGCTCAGCTGTTCGGCGGCGACGAAGGCGGCGATCTCGCCGCGCGCAGCGACATGGTCGAGCAGCGCTGCGCCATCGGTCGCGCCCGGCAGGCGCCAATGAAAGAGCAGGATTGCGCAGGAATCCTCACCCTCGGCCTCGATCCACGCATCGGCGCTGGCAAAGCTGCGGATGATGCGTTCGGAGCCTGCGGCGAGGACGCGGAAACAGGCCGCCCGTTCGGTCGGGTCGGGAAGGATCAGATGGATATGGCCCCCATTTTCGGTCACCCGGCCATGCTGCCCGCGAAGCCCGTTCGCGGACAGCATGGACATATCGGGGGCGGCGCCATTTCGGAGGGCTATGCCGAGCGGTTGCTCCCAAACCGATCGACCGCGGCGGATCGGGAAGCCGCCGCCGGGCGCGCGTCAGTCGGCCGGGTTATGCTTGGCGAGGAAGGTTTCGATCGAGGTCAGCAAGGTCATGCGGTCGGCCTGACGCGTGAAATAATGGTCGGCAAGCGGGACCGAGACGAACTCGACCGTCTTGCCGGCCTTCGTCATAGCAGCATGCATGCGCGCCGACTGGCCGTGATCGACCGTGACGTCCTTCTTGCCGTGGATCAGCAGCAGCGGCGCCTTGATTCTGGCGATCGCGTTGATCGGCGACACGGCGGCGAAATCGGGGGTCATCTTCTGCCATTGGCCGCGATAGAGGCGCTCGCGCATCAGCCCGCCGAAGTCATTGACCTCGCGGCGCAAATTGGCGACCCCGTTGACCGAAATCGCGCAGCGATAGAGGTCGGGATCCTTGACGGTGCCCCACATCGCAGCATAGCCGCCGTACGAGCCGCCGACGATGCAGACGCGTTTCGGGTCGGCGATCCCCTCCTTCACCGCCCAATGCACGCCGTCGCTGACATCGTCCTGCATCGCGAAGCCGAGCTGTCCCTGACCCGCTTTTTCGAATGCGGCGCCATAGCCGGTCGAGCCGCGGAAATTGGGCTGGAGCACCGCATAGCCGCGCTCGGCAAGGAACTGCGCCCAATAATCATAGGTCAGTTCGTCATGTCCCCACGGGCCGCCGTGGGGCATGACGATGAAGGGCAGGTTTTTGTCGCGGCGACCGCGGGGCATCGTCAGCACGCCCTCGATTTCCAGCCCGTCGCGCGCCTTGTACCTTACCATCCGCCCGCGCGACAGGCGCCGGCCGCCGATCGTTTCGTTCATCGCCGCCAGCTTGACCAGATCGCCCGTCGTCGCATCGAAATAGAAGAGCAGGCCCGGATTGTCGGGAGTGCTGAACCGGACGAGCATCTTGCTCTGATCGGCGCTGATACTCTCGATCCGCACGGCGGACTGCGGCGATGCCTCCTCGAGCGTCTTTTGATGCGCCGCCATCGCCGGATCGATCCAGCGCAGCGGGGCGTCGCGGTCGCTGGTCCGGACGCCGAGCAGCTTCGCCCCGTTCGACCCCAGCAACACGCTTTCGACATCGACGCCCTCGGCCGCATAGACCGTCCGCACGGGCTTGCCGGTCGGAATGTCGACTTCGACGACCGCCGACCGGCCGCCTTCGTTCTCCTTGATTACGAAACCATTGTTGCTGCCGGGCACGAAGTGGAAGGGAACGGTCAGTTCTTCTTCGGCGCCGAGCTTCGCGCTGTCGATGATGCGCAACGATCCTTCGCCGTTCGATCGGAACAACAGGGTCGATTGGGTGCTGGCGTCGCGATAGCCGATGCCGAAACGCACCTGGCCGAGATGATCGGCGCCCCAATCGAAGATGTTCGCACGCGGCCTTTCGGCGACCCGCTTGCGTCCGGTCGCCACATCGACGCGATAGACCGTCGGCCAGAAATCGGCCTCATTGGTATAGATCGAATTTTGGGCGGCGATGAGGACTTCGGTCCCGCCGTCGGCCGGAACCCATAATATGTCGGATGCATTCTGCCCGCCGCTGTCCCACAGCAGCTTGGTGATCTTGCCCGTGCCGCGATTGATGCCGATCGCGCGCGAAATATACCAGCGATCCCCCTCGACGGGCATCAGCGCATAGAGGCCGACGATGATATTGTCGTTTCCGACCCAGCGGATCCACGCGACCTGGGTTTGGTCGGGAACCGCGACGATGATCGGTTTCGACCGGTCGCCGCGCACGGGCATCATCAGGATGCGCTGCTCGCCCCCTATCCCGAACAGCCCCGCGATATGCGTGCCGTCTGGCGACAGGTCGACATCCTCGACGAAAGGAAGCTCGGCAAAGGCGCTGGTCGGCAGCGGGGTGAAAACCGGTGCGACTGGCGGGGATTTGGGATCCGCCGCGGCTAGCGCGCCCGAGGAGGCAAGCAACGCCGCCGCTGCCAACAGATATGCGCCCCACGGCGCGCGCGCCACGCCCCGCTTATACTCGCCCCCAAGCCGCAACGCATCCTCCCCCCGAAAGACCGATAGTATATCGTCGGCGGTTACTTTCCCGAAGTCGTTGAAAAAATCAAATATTACTGGTCGCGCTGATTATGCGGCGATTTTGATGATCGGTACGACCGGTAATTGCGCGGTGAATTGAGCAAGTCTAGCGCAACGTCGCGATCGGCGCGTGCGGTGGCCATATTTGCGGACCGCCGTCGGTAAGGGAAAGCCGTGAGCAGCGCCTATCGCCACTCCGATCGCTGTTTCGGGAAGAATTGGTGACCCCTACGGGAATCGAACCCGTGTTTTCGCCGTGAGAGGGCGACGTCCTGACCGCTAGACGAAGGGGCCGCTGGGTCGGAAATTTTGTGGAAATAGGAGCCGACCGCTCCCGTGACCGATGGTGACCCCTACGGGACTCGAACCCGTGTTTTCGCCGTGAAAGGGCGACGTCCTAGACCGCTAGACGAAGGGGCCGTCTGATCGGTGAGCGGGCGCCTTAGACGGGCGTTTCGGCGGGGTCAAGCATGGGGCGCCGCGGCTGCGTAAAAATATTGCGCCGCAGCGTATCAATCGGCCCAGGCGGCGTCCTCCAGATGGAGTTCGGCCGCGGGTCGGCTGCCCCAATCGTCGCGTTTCGCGCGGCCCGCGAGCCACAATTTGCGCCCCCGCGCGTGGAGCAGCGCCTGCCCCAATTCGGTCTCGGCGCTGCGAAAGGCGACGACCTTGAACCGCGCGCCGTCGTCGCCCGATACGATCAGGCGGACATGGTCGGTGCCGACGATCCCCGATTCGACGATCCGCACCGGCCCGGTCGCGACGCGCGGCGCGGGCCAGCCGGCGCCGTACGGCCCAGCGCTTTCGATCGCGTCGCACCAGAGCGGATTGATCCCGCGCGGCGCGAGCACCGCGTCGATCAGCAGCGACTTGTCGCCGCTCGCGCGCTCGACATCGGTCGCGAGCCGGTCGTTGAGCCAGGCGCCGAGCGCGTTGACCTTGTCGGCGGCGATGGTCAGCCCCGCCGCCATCGCATGCCCGCCCCCCGCGACGAGCAGTCCGTTTTCCTTGGCGGCGAGGATCGCGGCGCCGAGGTCGACCCCGCTGATCGAGCGCCCCGATCCCTTGCCGACGCCGTCTTCGTCGACCGCGATGACGATCGCGGGGCGGTGGAGGCGTTCTTTCAGGCGCCCGGCGACGATGCCGATCACCCCGGGGTGCCAGCCTTGCCCGGCGACGATGGCGACGGGGGCATTGCCGCACGCCGCGCTCGCTTCGATCGCCTGTTCGAGCACCGCGGCCTCGATTGCGCGTCGCTCCTCGTTCAGGCGGTTGAGTTCGACCGCGATGTCGGCGGCTTCCTGCGGGTCGCTCGTGGTGAGCAACCGCACGCCAAGGTCGGATTTGCCGACGCGCCCGCCGGCGTTGATGCGCGGCCCCAGCGCGAAGCCCATGTCGCTCGCGCTTGGCGGCTTGGTGAGGCGCGCGGCGTCCATCAGCGCGGCGAGCCCGGTGTTGCCGCGCCGCGCCATCACCTTCAGCCCCTGCGTCACCAGCGCGCGGTTGAACCCGGTCAGCCGCGCCACGTCGGCGACGGTGCCGAGCGCGACCAGATCGAGCAGGTCGATCAGCGCGGGCTCGTCGCGCGTCGCGAAGAAGCCGCGCGCGCGGAGTGTACGGAGCAGCGCCGCGCCGAGCAGGAAGGCGACCCCGACCGCGGCGAGATTGCCGTGGATCGCCGCATCGGGTTCCTCGTCGAGCCGGTTCGGGTTCACTAGCGCAAAGGCGGCGGGCAAAGTTGTCGCGCACTGGTGGTGGTCGACGACGATCACCTCGACCCCCGCGGCCTTGGCTTCGGCAATCGCGTCGAACGCCTGCGCGCCGCAATCGACGGTGACGACCAGCTTCGACCCTGCCTCGCCGATCTTGACCAGCGCCGCGCCCGACGGGCCGTATCCCTCCATCAGCCGGTCGGGAATATAGGCGCCCGCGGGCAGCCCGAGCCCGCGCAGCAGCCGCACGAGCAACGCCGCCGAAGTCGCGCCGTCGACGTCATAATCGCCGAAGATCGTCACTGCCTCCTGGCGCTCGACCGCATCGGCGAGCCGCGCGGCGGCGGCGTCCATGTCGCGGAACAGCGACGGGTCGGGCATGAAGCCGCGCAAGGTCGGCGTCCGCTGGCGGTCGAGGTCGTCGCGCGTCACGCCGCGCGCGAGCAGCAATTGGGTGACGAGATCGTCGGGCGCGAGATTCTCCGACGCCATGTCGGCGCTCGCGCGGCGCCAGTGCCACGGCTGGCCCTTGATCGAATGCGTAATCCCCAGCGCAGTCTCGCTCATGACCGCGCCCTCGCCGCGAGGATGCGGGTGCGCAGGTCCAGCGCCGCGGCAAGCGGGATCGCGGGGATTTCGTGCGTGGCGAGCGAACTGCCGCCGGGAACGCCGAATACCAACGTCGCGAGGCCGAGCGGGCGGAGGATGAAATCGCTTTTAAGGTCGACGCTCTGCACCGATGCGTGCGGCAGCAGGGTCATCTTGGGTTTCCACGCGCCGCGCCGGATCGCGACCTGTTCGCCGAGGTCGGCCCAGCGATGGAAGCGTGCCGCCCAGAAGGCGATCAGCGCGATCAGCGGCGCCGCGACCAGCCCGAGCCAGCCGACCGCATTGCCCAGATACAGCGCGATCCCGCCGCCGATCGTCGCGAACAAGGCGCCGATGATCGGGCCGAGCGCGACGATACGGTGGCTATGCTGCCACGCCTGGCCGGCATCGGGACGCCGGATCGCGACTTCGTTCAGCACCGGGTCGATATCGCCCAGCTTGGCGAACGGCACGACCTGATGATCGCGCTCCTTCTCGCCGTCGCTGGCGAGGCTCTGCAGGCGCAGTTCGTGCCAGCCGAAGCGCTGGCGAAACCAGCCGGTAACGAGGATCGCCGCCTGCACGCGCTTCACCGGCACCGCGACATCGGTGCGCGTCGTTAGCCCGCGCGTGCGGCGCAGCGCGCGCGGCTCGCGCGTCAGGCGGAAATCCCAGTTGGCGAAAAACATCGTCGCAATGCCGCTCGCAAAGCCGATCAGCAGCAGCGACAGCGCCGCGCCGACCCCCGCGATCCAGCGGTGCGCGAGCAGCCACTGGTTGAGCCCATAGTCCTCGGCGATATCGATCCAGTCCATCGGGTTGAAGACGTTGAAATCGAAGGGGAGCAGCCCGTCGAAAAACTGCATACCCGCGCCGACGACGGCGAGCGCAGCGAGCGAGAAGTTGAACAGCCCGGCGATCAGCAACTGGCGCGGCGTCATCGCGAACAGCAACCGGTCTTCTTGGGCCGGGGCGGCCTCAGGTGCATCGGCGGCTGCTACAGTCGCGGCGACCACCTCGCCGCTCCGGTGTGCGCGGATCGTCGTCCGCAGCGCCTGCGCGGCGTCGAGCGCGATCGCATCGAGGCTCGCGTCATTCTCCTTGCCGCCCGCGCCGGTCTCGAACCCGACCTTGGCGATGCCGAGCGCGCGCGAGACGA
>Ga0209050_1003627_pt1 | contig 11177 bp, 8 predicted proteins | sample Araplavi_mTSA_r2_FD_184276 | JGI IMG/M metagenome (GOLD analysis project Ga0209050, IMG submission 184276) | Arabidopsis root microbial communities from North Carolina, USA - plate scrape MF_Cvi_mTSA_r2 (SPAdes) (version 2) | ecosystem: Host-associated > Plants > Roots > Endosphere | place: USA...
GACGTGTCCGACCTCACCGGCTTTCCCGAGATGATGGACGGCCGCGTCAAGACGCTGCACCCGACGGTGCATGGCGGCATCCTCGCGGTGCGCGACGATGCGGCGCATGTCACGTCGATGGAGGAGCATGGCATCGGCGCGATCGACCTGGTGGTCGTCAACCTCTATCCCTTTGCCGCGACGGTGGCCAAGGGTGCGGCGCGCGACGAGATCATCGAGAATATCGACATCGGCGGCCCCGCGATGGTGCGCTCGTCGGCCAAGAACCACGCTTTCGTCGGCATCGTCACCGAGCCCGAGGATTATGCCGCGGTGATCGAAGAGATGGACGCCAATAGCGGCGCGACCACTCTCGCCTTGCGCAAGCGGCTCGCTGCGACCGCCTTTGCGCACACCGCGACCTATGACGGGATGATCGCAAGCTGGTTCGCCTTTGCCGACCAGGGAGAGATGTTCCCCGACACGCTGCCGCTCACCGCCAAGCTCGCGAACGAGCTGCGCTATGGCGAGAATCCGCACCAGCAGGCGGCACTCTACCTGCCCGCCGGCCCCGCCGCGCGCGGCATCGCGCAGGCTGAGCAGGTGCAGGGCAAGGAGCTCAGCTATAATAATATCAACGACGCCGATGCGGCGCTCGAACTCGTCGCCGAATTCCGCGAGGCCGATCCGACCTGCGTCATCGTCAAGCACGCGAACCCGTGCGGCGTCGCGACCGCGGCGACGATCGCCGAAGCCTATGACGCGGCGCTGAAGTGCGACGATGTGTCGGCGTTCGGCGGGATCATCGCGGTCAACCGGCCGCTCGACGGCGCGACGGCGGAACTCATCAGCGGCATCTTCACCGAGGTCGTCTGCGCGCCCGATGCCGACGCCGACGCGCGCGCGGTGTTCGCGAAGAAGAAGAACCTCCGCCTGCTGCTGACGGGCGAACTGCCCGATCCGGCGCGCGGCGGGCTGATGATGAAGACGATCGCCGGCGGCTGGCTCGCGCAGAGCCGCGACAATGGCCGCATCACGCGCGCCGACCTCAAGGTCGTCACCGACCGCGCACCCACCGAGGAAGAGCTGGCCGATGCGCTCTTCGCCTGGACGGTCGCCAAGCATGTGAAGTCGAACGCGATCGTCTATGCCAAGGACGGATCGACGGCGGGCATCGGCGCGGGGCAGATGAATCGCCGCGACAGCGCGCGCATCGCCGCGGTGAAGGCGCGCGAAGCCGCCGAAAGCCACGGCTGGGCCGAAGCGCGCACCGTCGGCAGCGCGGTTGCCAGCGACGCCTTCTTCCCCTTCGCCGACGGCCTGCTCGCCGCGGTCGAGGCGGGCGCGACCTGCGTCATCCAGCCGGGCGGCTCGATCCGCGACGATGAGGTGATCGCGGCGGCGAACGAAGCGGGCCTCGCGATGGTGTTCACCGGGATGCGGCACTTCCGTCACTGACGGCGCGCCCGAGGCGGACCAGCCGTTCGGCTTCCGTTTTGCAGTCGTAGCGTAATCCGGGCTCGTTGCAGAAATCGGGCCAGCGATCCTGGCGCCGCCAGAAATCGACGAGGCCGATCCGCGCCATCTTGGCAAAAAACTGCGGTTCGCTCCGGAGCGGCGCGACCGACGGCCAATAGAGAAGCGACCATTGCCCGTCGGTCCTGCGGATCGGCGCACGCGTCAGCCACGAGAGCGCCTTCGGCATATCGCCGATCCGGGTAAAATGCGCGGCCATCGCATAGGCGGTCGACGGATATTGCGCGAATTCGGCTTCGGCGGCGGCGTCGACCTCGCGAGATCCGATCGACGGATCGGCAATTTGATGGACGAGCAGCATGTCGAATTCACGCCGCTCCCCCGCCGCAGCGATGCGATAGACTTCGGCGGCCTCGGCCCGGCCGAGTTCGACAGCGAGACGGCGGCGATGCTCGGCAAGGTCGGGATGCCCCGGCCAGATCGCCTCCACCGCCGCGAACTGCGCCATCGCCTCCCTCATGTCCCCGGCGGCGGCGAGGCGGCGCACGACGCCGAGCGCCTTGTAGATCGAGGTCGGGTCGGCGCGTGCGGCGCGCACCGCCGGATCGACGCCGGCGCGGACATAGCCCGCCATGAAAAGGCCCATGGCGTTGCTCATCAGGGCGGGCGGATATTCGGGGTTCATCGCAAGCGCGCGATCGAGAAGCGGCAACGCCTCGACCATGAACAATTCGCTTCGGCCCGTCTGCGACAATGCCGTCAGCGCGGCCGCGTTGCGGGGATCGATCGCCAGCGCCCGCCGCGCCGCAGCGATCGCGCGCGCCCTTTCGGCCTCGAACCGGGCGGGGTCCCTGTCGTCGGAAAACTGCTTGATGCGGACCTGCGCCAGCATCCCCAGCGTATCGGCATTCCCCGGCCAGCGGTCGACATATTGCTCCAACAGGCGGATCGCGCGCGCGCCGTCATGGGCGGTGTCGGCGTCACAGATCGCGAAGATGAGCGATTTACGATCGGCGTCGGGGGACAGCGGCTGCCCCCGGCCGTTTAGCGTCAACGCGCAATTGACCAGCCCCGCAACGGCAAGCGCGGTTCGTTCGCGCAGCCGGCTGAGGTCGCCGACCGGCGCGGTCAGCCGGCTCGACCACAGGATCGCCCCGCTTAGCGGGTCGACGACGCGGGGTTCGCTGGCGAACTGATCGCCGTCGCGCTCGATCGCGACACGCACGACAAAATCGCCCGCGCGTCCGGGCGCCTTGCTGTCGAGGACACGAACCGCGCCGCCCGACGCCTTTGCAAAGCGGGCGAAATCGCCCGCCAGCGCATCGGCAAATCGGTCCTCTATGGCATCGCGCCCGCGCGCCTCGATCGGCTCGACCCGCACGGCGGGCGCGACCAGCGCCGCGGCCGGCGCCGCGGTTCGCCGCGCATCGGCACCGACGAGGGCCAGGGTCAGTGCTGCCGCGCCAAGCCAAAGCGCGCCGCGCAGCGACAGGTTCGCCCCCGGGCTGGCAACCAGCCGCTGGGGCGCCGCGGTCGGCGCGGCGCGCGGGCATTGCCGATCGGACAGGCTCCGGTACAATCCGGCGGTTTCGACCGAAGGCTTGTCGTCGACCCCGCGCGCGAGCGCATCCTCGATCCGCTGCCAGGCGTGGCGCACGCCATCGCCGTCACCGGCTTCCCAACGCGCACGCATCACCAGCCGCGCCGCATGCTCGCTGCACGGGTCGAACCGCGTGACCCTGTCTGCCACCGCGAGCGCGTGTTCGACATCGCCCGCCTGCAGCCGCCTTTCCGCCATCGCGAGCACTTCGCGCACGATCGCCTCGCCCTGCCGCGTCCGTTCGACCGCCAGCCAGTCGTCCCACGCTTCGTCGATGCCGTCGAGATCGGCGAGCAATCCGACGTCGGTCGCGGGCAACCGGTCCAGGACCACGGCGACGTCGTCCGCCGCGCACGCAGCGTGAAGCAGCGAAAGATCGTCGGCGATCCGCGTGCGATCGAGCGCGACGCTTTCACGATCGGCGTGAAGCAACGGCGGCGTCGCGCGCGTCCAGGGTTTCAGTTCGACGAGACATTGCCGCAGGCTGGCGTGCGCCTGCGCGTCGGGGCGGCGGCTCCACAGCAGCGCGCTCAGCCGGTCGCGCGCGACCGGCGCGTCGGCAAGCACGAGCCGGGCCAGAAGCGCGCGCGCCTTGCGGCCGGTCGGGAACAGGCTGCCCGGCTCGACGGCAAAATCGCCGAGGAGCCGCAATATCGGCGTAGCGGCAACGACATGCCGCTCGTTTTTGGCGAATACAGAATTCACGGCGCGACCTCCTGAGTCGAGGGATAGCGGCCGTATGTTTTTCCCGAGGACGGAAATAACATCTTTTTGACGCACAAACGAACGGTAAATTTCAACATTCTGGATTTTGACGTATTTTTAATACCAGATTGACGATCTTCTCACGGCCGCCCGCATGCGCCGCCGCTACTCCCGTCCCATCCCCAACCCGCCGTCCGGCTGGGGCATAATGAAAGGGAGTAATTTGATGCGTATCTTCATGGCTCTGCCCCTGTTGCTGCTCGGCGCAGCACCCGCATTTTCCCAGCCCATCGTCGCAACCGCGCCGGCAGGCGAAATCGAGGTCGTGAAAGTCAGCTATGCCGACCTCAATCTCGACACCGATGCCGGCTGGGCGCGGCTCGACAGCCGCCTGCGCGCCGCGGCGCGCTCGGTGTGCGACGTCCGACCCGAATTCGAATCGACCGTGCGCGAAATGGCCACCGGCCATTGTTTCCGGAGCGCGCTTTCGAGAGGCCGCGAAGCCGGCAAGGAAATCATCGCCGCGCAACGGACCGGCGCGCCGATGACGCTGGCCAGCGCGATCATGATCTCGCGGCGCTGAACCCGCTGGTCCGCGCGGATGGCGCGGACGCCATGATGTCCCTTGCTCCCCTCTCTGGTGGGAGCAACGCCGGAGCCGTTCGCGAGCGGCTCCGGCGTTTTTCGGTCACGACATGGCAGGCTTCGGCTCGACTTCGCTCGGCGCGGGCGGCATAGGGAGGGCGACGTCGCCACCGCAAGGACCAGCATGACCGCCACACCGCGTAACAAGTCCATGATCCAGAAGCTTTATAACTGGACCATGGAGAAATCCGCGCATCCGCACGCCGAATATTGGCTTGCGCTGGTGTCCTTCGTCGAGGCGAGCTTTTTCCCGATCCCGCCGCACCCGCTGCTCGGGCTGATGTGCCTCGCGAACCCGAAAAAGGCGGTGCGTTACGCGATCATCTGCACACTCGCCTCGGTATTGGGCGGCATGCTCGGCTATGGAATCGGCTTCTTCCTGTACGAGAGCGTCGGGCTGTGGCTGCTCGGCGTGCTCGGGCTGACCGACGCCTTTCCGCCGGCCGCCTGTTACCTCCGCGAATTCGGCGCCGAGATCATCCTGATCAAGGGCGCGACGCCGATCCCGTTCAAGCTGCTGACGATCACCGCCGGCTTCATCCACATGAATTTCTGGACCTTCCTGTGGGCAAGCCTCGCCAGCCGGGCCTTTTCCTTCATGCTCGTCGGAATCCTGTTCCGGCTGTTCGGAGCGCCGATCAAGGCGTTCATCGACAAATATCTGATCTGGGTAACCGGCGCGTTTCTCGTCGCGGTGGTCGCCGGTTTCCTCGCGATCGAGGCGCTGTCGGGCGACGGCAAGAGCAAGGAAGCCGACAAGTGCAGCGGCGCGACGCTGGAAAGCATCGGGCTGGACCGGAAGTAGCTCGACGAAGGGGCGACCAAGCCCCCTGTTCTCGTCACCCCGGACTTGATCCGGGGTCCACGACTTCAAGCGCTGCGGGGGATCCCAGATCAAGTCCGGGATGACGATGGGAGGGAACGTCTCCCTCCCCGCGAAATCTATTCGTTCGCAGCCGTGTGCAGCCAGTCGGCGTGGCGCGGCGCCTTCTTGGTCTGGCTCCACTCTTCGAGCATCAACGGCGCGACGCGCTTCAGCTCGGCATATTGCTCGGCGGTGCCGATGTCGCATGCCAGCTCGACGCGGTGGCCGTTGGGGTCGAAGAAATAGATCGATTTGAAGATGCCGTGGTGCGTCGGGCCGAGCACGTCGACGCCTTCGCTTTCCAGATGCGCCTTCGCCGCGACCAGCTCGTCATAGCTGCCGACCTTGAACGCGAGATGCTGGACCCACGCCGGGGTATTCTCGTCGCGGCCCATGACGGGCTGGTTCGGCAGTTCGAAGAAGGCGAGGATGTTGCCGTTCCCCGCCTCGAGGAACACATGCATATAGGGGTCATATTCGCCGGTCGACGGCACATGATCCTCGGCAAAGGCGGTGGTGTAGGTCATGCCGAGCATGCGCTCGTACCAATCGACCGTCTCTTTCGCGTCCTTGCAGCGATAGGCGGCGTGGTGGACGCCGCCCAATTTGATCGGGCTCGTCATTCGGCGGGTTCCTCGACAGTCAGGGCTCCGCGGCGAATCTGGTCCATTTCCATCGATTTGAACAGCGCCGTAAAATTGCCCTCGCCGAAGCCTTCATCTTTCTTGCGCTGGATGAATTCGAAGAAGACGGGGCCGATGACGGTCTGGCCGAAAATCTGGAGCAGCAGGCGCGGATCGCCTTCGGTCGTCGAGCCGTCGAGCAGGATGCCGCGCGACTGGAGACCCTCGACCGACTCGCCATGGCCCGGCAGGCGCTCTTCGAGCATCTCGTAGTAGGTTGCCGGCGGTGCGGGGGCGAAGGGGTTACCGAGCGCTTTCAACTTGTCCCACGCGGCGTAAAGATCGTCGCAGCTGAACGCGATATGCTGGATGCCCTCGCCATTATAGGCGCGCAGATATTCCTCGATCTGCCCCTTGCCGCCCGCGCCCTCTTCGTTGAGCGGGATGCGGATCTTGCCGTCGGGGGCGGTCATCGCCTTCGAGGTCAGGCCGGTATATTCGCCCTTGATGTCGAAATAGCGGATCTCTCGGAAACCCGCGATGCGCTCGTAGAAGGCCGCCCAATGCGCCATGCGGCCGCCGTAAACATTGTGGGTCAGGTGATCGATCAGTTGCATGCCCGCGCCGACGGGATGGCGATCGACGCCCTTTTCATAGACGAAGTCGATGTCGTAAATGCTGAGGTCGTCGCCGTAACGGTCGATCAGATAGATGATCGAGCCGCCGATGCCGCGGATCGCGGGGAGGCGCAGTTCCATCGGGCCGGGGTTGACCTCGACCGGCTCGGCGCCGCGCTCGATGGCTTCGCTATAGGCTTTCGCGGCATCGCGAACGCGCCAGCCCATGCCGCAGGCCGACGGGCCGTGCTCGGCGGCGAAATAGGCCGCGGGCGACTTGGGCTCGTAGTTGGCGATCAGGTTGATGCCGCCCTGGCGCCACAGCTGGACGTCCTTCGAGCGGTGATGCGCGATCTGAGTGAAGCCCATCGCCGCGAACACGGGTTCGAGAATGCCCTTTTCGGGCGCCGAAAATTCGACGAATTCAAAGCCGTCGAGGCCCAGCGGATTATCGAAAAGGTCGGCCATGTCGCATTCCCATCTAGTTTCAATTGAAACTATTATCGCGATCGCGGGCACCCGAGTCAAGCGGTGTGGATTCGGGCTGCGACGCGGCGACACTTTATCATGCCCGGCGGCTGTGCGACATATCGGCGCGCAGACCCCGTGACCCGTCAACACAGCCCGCGAAACGTTGGAAGGGGAGACACCGATGCCGCAACAGTCCGCCATGCGCCTCTGGCTCAGCCTCGGCTGGATCGCCGTTGTTGCGCTCTGGGCCTGGTGGGAATTCAGCCATTACAGCGGCCTCTATCGCTGGCTCGCCGAATGGCAGACCGAGCGATGGGGCAGCTATGAGATGGCATGGACCGCGATTGTCCCTGCCATCATCCTGATGGCGCCGGCGCTGTCGGTGCTCCGCCGCCGCGAGCAGGCGACGCAGGAGGCGCTCGCCAGCGGCGCAGCGAACCCGGCCGACGTCATGCGCGGCGTGCGGAAGGTCATGCTGATTCTCGGCGTGGTTGTGGCGCTCGTCGCGGGCGGCGCCTATCTCACCTCCCAACATCTTCCTGATCCGTCCGATCCGCCGGCCCAAATCGACCTCGCCGCGCTCGGCGACGCGATGCCGCCGACGGGTTCGGCGATCTTCGCGGGGGCCGTCCCCGACACCGACCGCGCGCTTCGGATGGACGAAGCGTTCCGTTCGCGATCGGCCGATATCGATCATCAGATCATCTATGTGCCGGTGGTCGGCAAGGGCGCGGCGAAAGATGCCCCCGTGCGCTTTTTCATCGATCGTGCCAGCTATGCCTTCGCCGACAGCGGCGAGGCGCCGCGCACCAACATCTTCCTTGCCGATCATATGCAAGGCGTGCTGGTCGAAAACGGCCTGCCCGCCGACGTCGTCGCAGCCTTCACCAAACGGGGCGTGACCGTAGCGTCGCCGCACTATCTGCTCACCACCAACTCGGTCGGCGGGCGGCAGAATTACTATATCGTCGCGGCGCTCGGCGGCTTTACCGCCTTCATCCTGTTGCTGCTGTCGGCGGTACAGAGCGTCTCGATCGCGCGCGTGGAGCGACGGCGCGACTAGGCGCTTTCGAACGCCTCCAGCGCCTCGCTCGCCGCGACCCAGCGCGCTTCCGCGGCTTCCTGTGCGGCGACGATCTTGCCGCGGCGCTGCGACAGCTCGCTCATCGTCAGGCCCTTATATTCGCTCGCAGCGCCCTGCGGGTCGAACATCGCGCGGTCGATGGCCGACAGCACGACCTCATATTTGGCGAGATCGGCCTCGGCGTCGCTGACGTCCTTCTTGATCTTCGCCGCGGCCTCGCGCGCCGCCGCAGCCGCCTTGCGGTCTTCCTTCTTGTCGGCTTTCGACACGCGATCCTTCTGCGGCCCTTTGCCAAGGATCATGTCGACATAATCGTCCATGCTGCCGTCATATTCGCGCGCGGTGCCGTCATCGACGAGCACGAGCCGGTCGGCGGTGAGTTCGAGCATGTGGCGGTCGTGGCTGACGAGCACCACCGCACCCTCGAAGCCGTTGAGCGCCTGCACCAGCGCCTCGCGCGCATCGACGTCCAGGTGGTTGGTCGGTTCGTCGAGGATGAGGAGGTGCGGCGCATCGCGCGTGATGAGCGCGAGCGCGAGCCGCGCGCGTTCGCCGCCCGACAGTTTCGCGACCTGCGTCACCGCCTTGTTGCCCGAGAAGCCAAAGCGACCGAGCTGCGCGCGCACCGCGCCCTGCGTCTTGCCCTCCATCACGCGCGTCATATGCGCGAGCGGGGTGTCGCTGCCGTCGAGTTCCTCGACCTGATATTGGGTGAAATAGCCGACGCGCATCTTGCCCGACGCCGCCATCGCGCCCGCCATCGGGACGAGCTGCGCCGCGAGCAGGCGCGCGAGCGTTGTCTTGCCATTGCCGTTGCGGCCGAGCAGCGCGATGCGATCGTCGGGATCGATGCGCAGGTTGAGCCGCTGGAGCACCGGTTTGTCCGCGTAACCCACGCTCGCGAGGTCGAGCGTGATCAGCGGCGGCTTGAGTTCGTCGGGGCTCGGAAAATCGAATGCGAGCGTCTGATCCTCGGCCAGCGCGGCGATCGGCTGCATCCTGGCCAGCATCTTGGCGCGCGACTGCGCCTGCTTTGCGGTCGAGGCGCGCGCGCTGTTGCGCGCGACATAATCCTGAAGCTTCGCGCGCTGGGCGTCCTGCGATGCCTTCGCCGCCGCAAGCTGCGCCGCGCGTTCGGCGCGCTGGCGCTCGAACGAGTCATAGCCACCGGTGTAGAGCGTGACCTTGCCGCCTTCGAGGTGGAGGATATTGTCGACGACATTGTTGAGCAGGTCGCGCTCGTGGCTGATCACCACCAGCTGCCCCGGATAGGCACGCAGGAAATTTTCGAGCCACAAGGTCGCTTCGAGATCGAGGTGGTTCGACGGTTCGTCGAGCAGCAACAGGTCGGGTTCGGAGAAGAGCAGTGCCGCGAGCGCGACGCGCATCTTCCACCCGCCCGAGAAGCTGTCGAGCGGCTGGCCCTGCATATCCTCGTCAAAGCCGAGACCGATCAGGATGCGCGCGGCGCGCGCGGGCGCCGTGTAGGCGTCGATCGCGATCAGCCGTTCGTGGATGTCGCCGAGCTTGTCGGGATCCTGCTCGGTCTCCGACGCCGCCAGCAGTTCGGCGCGCTCGGTGTCGGCGGCGAGCACGGTGTCGAACGGCGTTGCGGTGCCGTTTGGCGCTTCCTGCGCGATATAGCCGACGCGCGTCTTGCGCGGCATGTCGATGCTGCCCTCGTCGGCTTCGAGCTGACCGATCATCACCTTCATCAGCGTCGATTTGCCCGCGCCGTTGCGCCCGATCAACCCGACGCGGCTTTTCGCCGGCAGGCTCGCAGTGGCGCGTTCGAGGATGGCGCGCCCGCCAAGGCGTACAGTGATTCCGTTGATCGTCAGCATGGGCGCGCGCCTAGCATGTTGCGGCGCACAACCCAAGTCCCGGACTGGCGTATTGCGCGCGGGTACGGCAAATGGGGTGCATGACCGGTCTTGCCCCCTTTCACATCGCCTTTCCCGTCGACGATCTGGACGCCGCGCGCCATTTCTATGGCAATGTCCTCGGCTGTCCCGAGGGGCGCAGCTCTGCCGACTGGATCGACTTTAGCCTGTATGGGCATCAGATCGTCGCGCATCGCGTCAATACTCCGCGCGCATCGGCTGCGCATAATCCGGTCGACGGCCATGATGTGCCGGTGCCGCATTTCGGCGTCGTGCTGCCACCCGCCGAATGGCAGGCGCTCGCCGATCGGCTGAAGGCCGCGGGCACGACATTCGTGATCGAACCGCACACGCGCTTCCCCGGCCAGCCGGGCGAGCAGTCGACGATGTTCTTTCACGATCCGGCGGGCAATGCGCTCGAGTTCAAGGCCTTCGCCGACCTCGATCAGCTCTTTGCCAAATAGGGCTAGTGCCCGCCGCCCATCGAAATCTGTTTCGGCCGCGGCGCGAACCACACTGAAATAGCGGCAATCACGAAGACGACCCCCGACGCCAGGAATAGGTGCAGCACCCCGAGTGTCGAGGCCTGCACCTCGACCAGCCGCTCGATCGCGGCGCGCGCCTGTTCGAGCGTTAGCCCGGCGCTTTGCAGCGAAGTCATGGCCGCTTCGGGATTGTTGAGCGCAGACACCAGTTCGGACCGCGAGGTCCGGCTTGCGTCGTCCCATGCGGTCGTTGCGACCGCGGTGCCGATCGCCCCGCACAATGTGCGCAGGAAACTCATCAACCCGGCCGCCGAGGTTTGCAGATGCGAAGGCACCGAACTTAGCGCAAGCGCGGTCAGCCCGACGAAGAAGAAGGGCATGCCGATCCCCTGCAGGATATGCGGCATCGCGAGCGTCCAATAGCCGACATCGGCATTCCAGCTCGCGCGCAGGATCGACATCAGCGCCATCCAGAGGATGCCGCCGGAGATGGTGATGCGCACGTCGACCTTGGTCATCAGCCCCGCCGCGACAGGCGACAGCAGCACCGCGAACACGCCGAGCCAGGCGACGATGAAGCCGGTCTGCGTCGCCGTATAACCCGCGACCTGTTGGAGCCAGAGGGGCGTCAGCACGACCTGCGCAAAGAAGGCGCCGAAGCCGAGCGAGATCGCCATCGTCGCGAAAGTGAAGCCGCGAAAGCGGAAGATGCGCAGGTTCACGACCGGGTTGGCGTCGGTGAGC
>Ga0209050_1003629_pt1 | contig 11172 bp, 10 predicted proteins | sample Araplavi_mTSA_r2_FD_184276 | JGI IMG/M metagenome (GOLD analysis project Ga0209050, IMG submission 184276) | Arabidopsis root microbial communities from North Carolina, USA - plate scrape MF_Cvi_mTSA_r2 (SPAdes) (version 2) | ecosystem: Host-associated > Plants > Roots > Endosphere | place: USA...
ACCGGTATCTATTCTGTATTAACGATGGAAAGAGGGAAGAAAATCCCCATCCCGTTCGTTATCTTCATATGATGGACAACGATAGCGCCCTGCACGAGGAAATCGCCACACTGTTGCCGCGACTGCGGCGTTTCGCCCGTACCCTGGCCTGGCACCGCGAGGATGCGGACGACCTGGTCCAGCTCTCCGTGGAGCGCGCCATCCTGCACAGCAGCTCTTACCAGCCGGGAACCCGGCTGGATAGCTGGTTGTTCCGCATTATTAAAAATGCCTGGATCGACGAAGTGCGTTCCCGCACCAGGCGCAGCGAGCTGTTTGCGCCGGAAGAGGAAGGCGAGCACGTGGGCGACGATTTTGCCGAGGCTCACCAGCAGCGGATGGCGGTGCAGAAAGCCGTCAGCCTGCTGAGCGAGGAGCACCGGCTGGTGGTCGGCCTGGTACTGGTGGAAGGCCTGCCATATAAAGAGGCCGCCGAAGTACTGGAAATCCCGGTCGGCACCCTGACCAGCCGCCTGGCGCGCGCCCGCACTGCGTTGCAAGAAATGTTATCGGAACAAGCGAGGACAGTATGAAGAGTTTTTCCGACGAAGTCCTGATGGCTTACGCCGACGGCGAGCTGGATGAAGTCACCCGCCGCGCGGTGGAAGAAGCCATGCACAAGGATGCCGCGCTGGCGCGCCGCGTGGCCCAGCACAAGGCCATGCGCAACGACGTCTTTGCCGCCTTCGCCCCGGTGGCGGAGGAGGCGGTTCCGCCAAGGCTGGCGCAACCTCTGCGCCAGGCCACGGTGGTCAGCCTGGATTCCGTGCGCGCCCGGCGCGAGGCGGAGCAGCAGGCGGCCCGCAAGGCTACCCGCAGCCGGCGCTGGTCATGGCCGGAGTGGGGCGCGCTGGCGGCCATGCTGATGGTGGGGGTGATGGCCGGCCATTACGGCGTCGGCATGCTGCCGGTCGAGCAGGGCGAAACGGTGGCCAGCCGCGAAGGCGTGCTGGTGGCGCAGGGCCGCCTGGCGACGGCGCTCGACCAGCAACTGGCCGGCAGCGGCGGCCCGGTGCGCATCGGCACCAGCTTCCTGGCGCAGGATAACAGCTACTGCCGCAGCTTCACCACGGCGCAGGAGATGTCCGGCCTGGCCTGCAAGCAGGGCGGCACATGGAAGGTGCAACTGGCGGTGCAAAGCCAGGGCAAGTCACAGCAAGGGGAATACCGGCAGGCGGCGGCGGAGATGCCGACGCAGGTGCTGGACGCGATCGACCAGCGTATCGCCGGCCAACCGCTGGATGCGAAAGCGGAGCAGGAGGCCGTGCAGCGCAAGTGGCAGCGCTAGCCTCCCATCGCAGGGCGGCTTAAACGCCCAGCAGTTCCACGTCGAAGATCAGGGTGGCGTTTGGCGGAATCACGCCGCCGGCGCCGCGCGAGCCATAGCCCAGTTCAGCAGGAATGATCAGCTGGCGGGTGCCGCCTACCTTCATGCCTTGCACGCCTTCATCCCAGCCGCGGATCACCATGCCGGCGCCCAGGGCGAATTCGAACGGGTCGTTGCGGTCTTTGGAGGAATCGAACTTCGGGCCTTTGCTGCCGTCGTCGTTGCGCAGCCAGCCGGTGTAATGGACGGTGACGTTCTGGCCGGCCTTGGCTTCGGCGCCATCGCCAACCGTGATGTCGTCGTATTGCAGGCCGGATGCGTTAGTGATGATAGTCATTTGGATTCCTTAGAAATGTGGGGCTTAGGCCGCGATTGTAGTCCATCCGCGGCCGATACCCATTAAATGTTGTCGGCAATAACTTAATACAAGACGTTTGACCGTAAAATACCGGTTGGCTTAACCAATAAGCGAGTTTTCATGTTCCGCAGTATCCGTAGCGCAGCAGTTTTATGTGCTTTGCTGGCAGGCGCGCAGTCTGTCCAGGCAAACGTCGTCGTCGTGCTCAATTCGCGCGATGCCACGGTCCAGTTGCTGGACCAGGCAAGCTACAAGAGCCTGCAGACCTTCCCGGTGGGGAAAGAGCCCCACCACCTGATGGCCACTCCCGATAACAAGTCGCTGATCGTGGCCAGCGCCGTGGGCAATGAGCTGGTGTTCCTGGATCCGGTGACCGGCCAGGTGCAGCGCCACGTCAAGGATATCCTCGACCCTTACCAGATCGGCTTTTCGCCGGACCAGAAATGGTTCGTGGCGACCTCGCTGCGCCTGCACCGGCTCGACGTCTATTCCTACAACGGCAAGGAAATGACGCTGGCCAAGCGCATCCCGCTGCCCAAGCTGCCCAGCCATATCGCCTTCGATGCCAGGAGCACCACCGCCTTCGTGACCCAGCAGGGCAGCGACCAGGTCAGCGCGGTCGACCTGAAGACGCAGAATGTGCTGTGGACTATGCCGGTCGGCAAGCTGCCGGCCGGTATCGCCATGACGCCGGACGACAAATACCTGCTGGTCGGTATCATGGGCAGCGACTACGTCGAAGTGATCGACTGGCGCAAGCGCCAGACCGTCAAGCGCATCAAGGCAGGCGCCGGCACCCACAATTTCCGCGCCCTGGGCGACGGCCGCTACACTTATGTGTCGAACCGCGTGTCGAACACCATCAACATCATCGACCAGAAGACGCTGGAGAACGTCGGCACCATCGACGTGCCGGGCGGCCCGGATTGCATGGAAATCACGGCCGACAAGAAGTACATGTGGGCCACGCTGCGCTGGATTAAGAAAGTGGCAGTGATCGACCTGCAGCAGAAAAAGGTCGTCAAGATGATCCCGGTCGGCCGCTCGCCGCACGGCGTCTTCTTCTCCAACTCGTCCGCGAGGATGTAATGCGCTGGCAGGCATGCGTGCTGGGTCTGGCGGCTGCGGCGGCCACCGGCGCGTCGGCCGCCGCGCCGGCGTGCCACGGCACCATTTACCTGACCTTCGACACCGGCAGCCAGTCGCAGGCCGACCTGATTGCGTCGGTCCTGGCGCGGCAAAACGTCAAGGCCACCTTCTTCCTGGCGAACGAAAAGACCGTCAAGGGCGATTCCAGCCTGGACCCGTCCTGGCAGGCCTATTGGCGCGCCCGCGTGGCGGAGGGGCATGCATTCGGCAGCCACACCTTCGACCATACCTATTACGTGCGCGATGCCGCGAACGGCAAGATCACGGTCAAGCCGCAGTTCGGCCCCCGCGCCGGCAAGGCGCAGGATTGGACGCCGCAGCAGTATTGCGAGGAATTGCGCCGCGTCGACCGGCGCTTCCACGAGCTGACCGGCAAGGCGCTGGACCCGTTCTGGCGCGCGCCCGGCGGCAAGACCAGCCCGCGCACGCTGGCCGCCGGCAAGTCCTGCGGCTACCAGCACGCGGGATGGGCCACGCCCGCCGGCTTCTCGGGCGACGAACTGCCGGTGGAGCGCGCCTCGAATGCGCAACTGCTGAAGCGCGCGCTGGACGGCCTGCGCGACGGCGACATCTTCATGGCCCATATGGGCATCTGGTCGCGCAAGGACCCGTGGGCGCCGGCCAACCTGGAACCATTGATTGAAGGACTGAAGCAGAAAGGCTTCTGCTTCGCCACCCTGAGAGAACATCCGGATTACCGCAAATGATTCAATTCTTCCTGGACCTGCTGGGCCAAGCTCAGGGCTGGCTGTTTGAAAACGCCATCCAGCCGCTGATCTACTACACCGGCATGGGCGACATCACCGAAGAAGCCTTCGAGGGCACCGAATGGCTGCTGATCGGCATGGCCGAGCTGCTGCTGATCTACCTGGTGCTGCGCCCGCTGGAAGCCGCCATCCCGGTGCACCAGTTCACCGACAAGCGCGCCCGCTGGAATGACTTCATCTACACCGTGCTGCAGCGTATCGGCCTGATTCCGCTGCTGCTGTTCTTCACGCTCGACCCGGTGATGGATGCCATTTCCGGCGCCCTGCACATGGAAGGGGTGCAGCCCTTCAACCTGGAAAACCTGGTCACCAATATGCACCCGCTGGCCAGCTTCGCCATTTACCTGCTGGTGCTGGACTTCGCCGATTACTGGTTCCACCGCGCCCAGCACAAGTTCAACTGGTGGTGGGGCCTGCACAGCCTGCACCACAGCCAGCAGAACATGAACCTGTGGAGCGACGACCGCAACCACCTGCTGGACGACCTGCTGCGTGACATCGTGATGGCCGTGCTGGCGCTGGCCATCGGCGTGCCGCCAAGCCAGTACGTGCTCCTCGTATCGCTGTCCCGTATCGTACAAAGCTTACAACACGCCAATGTTCGTATACACTTCGGCCGCATCGGCGAATGGCTGCTGGTGTCGCCGCGCTACCACCGCATGCACCACGCCGTCGGCGTCGGCCATGAATCGAAAGGGCAGGGCACGCTGGGTGGCTGCAATTTCGCCGTGCTGTTCCCGATTTGGGACATCATTTTCCGTACCGCTAACTTCACGCCGCGCTTTGAAGCGACCGGTGTGCGCGACCAGTTGGCGGGCCGCGATTACGGCCGCGGCTTCTGGGCCCAGCAGTGGCTGGGCCTGAAGCGGATGTTTGAATATATGAGAAAGAAACCGAGTTAATCGATGCGCGCAGTCATTCACGCTTACGGCAGGGCCCTGCTGTCCCAGTTCCACGGCAAGATTTTATTGCTGAGTATTGTTCCTTTCATTCTGTCAGTCGCCCTGTGGGCGCTGCTGCTGTGGCTTGGCCTGCAGCCGCTGCTGGACTGGCTGCATGGCCACTTCGTCGAATTCGAAATCTATCGCGTCACCAGCGACTGGCTGCAATCGATCGGCCTGGGCGGCTTGCGCTCGATCGTGGTGCCGCTGTTTGCGCTGCTCCTGCTGCTGCCGCTGATGATCGTGACAGCCATGATCTTCATCGGCGTGGCAGCCATGCCGTTCATCGTGCGCCACGTCGGCGGCCGCCATTTCCCGCAACTGGAAAAAAAGCAGGGCGGCTCCATCCTCGGCGGCGTCATCAAGGCACTGGGCGCATTCGGCATCTTCCTGGCGGCCTGGCTGTGCATCCTGCCAATGTATATTTTCCCGCCCCTGGCCGGCCTGGCCACCGTGCTGCTGTGGGGCTGGCTCACCAGCCGCGTGATGAGCTATGACGCGCTGGCCGACTACGCCAGCCCGGAAGAGTTGTCCAAGCTGCAGCGCGAACACCGCTGGCAACTGATGTCGATCGGCGTGGTGTCCGGCCTGGCCGGTTCGCTGCCGGCGCTGGTGTGGGTGGGCGGCGCCGCTGCGGCGATTGCCTTCTTCCCGATCCTGCTGGCGGCGTCGCTCTGGGTCTACGTGGTGATTTTCATCTTCACCGGCCTGTGGTTTGAGTATTATTGCCTGCAAGCGCTGGCGCAGTTGCGCCATGCTCCTTTCGAGGAAAGCCTATGCGAATCGGACTGATCATCATTGGCGACGAAATCCTTTCCGGCAAACGGACCGACCAGCACTTCCCCAAAGTAGTGCAGTTGCTGGCGGCACGCGGCCTGCAGCTGTCCTGGGCCGAGTTCCTTGGCGATGACCGCGAGCGCATCACGGCCACGCTGAAGCGCAGCTTTGCCAGCGGCGATATCGTGTTCTCCTGCGGCGGCATCGGCGCTACGCCGGACGACCATACGCGACAGGCCGCCGCAGCAGCGCTGGGACTGCCGCTGGTGCTGCATGAAGGCGCAAAGGAAAGCATCCAGCAGCGCGTGCGCCAGTTAGCTGAAGAAAAGGGCGAGGTGGCCGATCTGGCTTCGGCGGAAAACCTGCAGCGCCTGCAGATGGCCGAATTCCCGCAAGGCGCGGCGCTTATTCCAAATCCTTATAACAACGTGGCTGGATTCGCGTACGGCACGCATTACTTCGTGCCAGGCTTCCCCGTTATGGCGTGGCCGATGATCGAATGGGTACTCGATACGCATTACGCCGACCTGTTCAATCGTGAGCCTCGCGCTGAGCGATCGGTGTTAGTGTACGAGGCAGCGGAAGCAGCGCTTACTCCGCTGATGCTGGCCCTGGAAGCAGCCTGGCCGCGTATAAAAGTTTTCAGCCTGCCAAGCGTGGGCGATGCAAAGACCCGGCGCCACATAGAGCTTGGCGTGAAAGGCGATCCGCCCCAATGCGAGGCAGCATTTGCCCAGATGTGCCGTGAGCTCGATGCCTTGAAAGTGGAGTACGTGAAGCCCTGAATCCACAATGTAAAAAGGGTGTTAACAGCTCTTGCAACGGCGCTCACAAACGTGTGAAGCGCCGTTGTTTTTTTGCGAAACTGATACGCGAAGTTTAAATATTTTGCGACTTGCCCCGTGCAGTGCACGCCGATGTGGTGCAATGGTAATCAAGCAGAAATACTCTGCGTGTACTGTCCGGTTTGAACACTATGTTAAGCAATCGTCGTTTTCGCCGGCCCCGGGTTGTCGTCAGAGCGGTGCGCAAAATGCGTGCTGGCGCGGCAGCCGTTGGATATGGCGGCAGCAGGCGGCGATTGCGCTCGGTACCTATGCCTTCCCAACAAGATCACGAATCAAGCTCCTTCGAACCACACGAACCAACCGAGCCAGCACCACCACCTCCATCCGAACCGAAGAAAGGTTCGCGTTCGCGCAATGCGCTCATTGTGCTGATCCTGGTGCTGCTGACAGTGGCCGGCTTCTGGGGCTATCACGAGACCCGCACCTCGACGATGCAGGCGAAGGTGTTCACCGATCTTGTCGGTCAACTGACATACAAGGTGGAGCCGGGACCGAGCAAGTCGATCCGCTTTCCGCATGACAGCCCTTATGACGAACGCCTTGGCTACGCCAACCTGCCCGACTACCTGGACAAGCTGAAAGCGCGCGATTACGAAGTCACTTCGCAAGCACGCTTCTCGCCCAAGATGGTGGAGCTGACCGACATGGGCGTATTCGCGACCTATCGCGAAAAGACCCGTACCGGCCTGTCGATCTTCGATTGCCGCGAGCAGCCGCTGTTCACAGCCAGCTATCCCGAACGGGTCTACGGCAGCTTCGAGCAGGCGCCGAATGCGCTGGTGCACAGCCTGCTGTTCATTGAGAACCGCGAGCTGCTGGACAGCAAATACCCGAAACGCAATCCGGCCGTCGAGTGGGACCGCCTGTCCAAGGCGATCCTGGAAAAAACCGCGAGCGCCGTGGGCGCCGGCGGCCACCGTGCCGCGGGCGGCTCGACCCTGGCTACCCAGATCGAGAAGTACCGCCATTCGCCGGAAGGCCGCACCGGCTCCATGAAGGACAAGCTGCAGCAGATGATTTCGGCCTCGCTGCGTGCCTACCAGCAGGGCGAAGACACCACCAAGGCGCGGCGCCAGATCGTGGTCGACTACCTGAATACCGTGCCGCTGTCGGCCAAGCCGGGCTACGGTGAAGTGAACGGCGTGGGCGACGGCATGTGGGTCTGGTACGGCCGCGAGTTCGACGAAGTGGCGCGCCTGTTGGGCGGCAAGATGGACCAGCCGGGCAGCCCGCTGGCCTTCAAGGAAGCCTTGTCGCTGCTGATCGCACAGCGCCGCCCGAGCTACTACCTGGGCGAAGGCGATGAAGACCTGGAAGTGCTGGCCAACAGCCACCTGCGCCTGCTGGCCAGCGCCGGCATCATCACGCCGCAACTGCGCGACGCCGCCCTGAAGGAAAAACTGCATCCGGCCAAAGGCAGCGGCGTGCAGGCAGCGCCGCCGATGACCTACGTGACCAAGAAGGCGTCGAACGCCGTGCGCGTGCACCTGGCCAACCTGCTGGGCGACAACCGCATGTACAACCTGGACCGCCTCGACCTGTCGGTGAACACCACGCTCGACGCGGAAACCCAGAAGACCGTCACCGCCATGCTGCGCCAGTTGCGCGAGCCGGAAACCGCGGTGCAGGCCGGCCTGACCGGCAAGGGCATGCTGGGCAACGGCGACCCCGCCAACGTGGTGTACAGCTTCACGCTGCTGGAGCGCGGCGACCACGCCAACTACCTGCGCGTGCAGACCGATAACTACGATCAGCCGCTCGACATCAACGAGGGCGCCAAGCTGGACCTGGGTTCCACCGCCAAGCTGCGCACCCTGGTGACGTATATGGACATCGTCGACCAGCTGTACAAGAAGTATGGCGCGATGGAAGTGGCGGAACTGAAGAAGGTCAGCGTCGACCAGCGCGACCGCCTGACCACCTGGGGCATCGAATACCTGACCATGACGCCGAAGGACAAGCGCAACCTGCCTGACATGCTGCAGGCGGCGCTGGAGCGCAAGTACTCCGCCAATCCGGGCGAAGGCTTCTTCACCGGCGGCGGCCTGCATTACTTCGGCAACTTCAGCAAGGATGACGACTTCAAGATCATGACCGTGCGCGAAGCGCTGCGCCGCTCCACCAACCTGGTGTTCGTGCGCCTGATGCGCGACGTGGTCAAGTACTACTCCTTCCAGATGCCGGGCTCCTCGCAGACCCTGCTGACCGACTCCGACGATCCGCGCCGCGCGGCCTACCTGGCGCGCTTCGCCGACAAGGAAGGCAAGGAATTCCTGTACCGCTTCTATGCCAAGTACAAGGGCAAGAAGACGTCGGAACTGGACGCGATCCTGCTCGACACCATTCGTCCGACGCCGGTGCGCCTGGCGAACATCCACCGCACCGTCTATCCAAACGCGACGCTGGCGGAATTCGACAAGTTCGTGAACGACAACCTGAAGGTGCAGAACGACGTGCCGGAAGAGCGCCTGGCCAAGATGTACGACCAGTACGCGATGGACAAGTGGAGCCTGGCCGACCGCGGCTACCTGGCTGCCGTGCATCCGCTGGAGTTGTGGCTGGTGGCATACCTGCACCAGAACGAAGGTGCTTCGCTGTCCGATGTAGTCGCGGCCAGCGAGAAGGAGCGCCAGGAGGTCTACCAATGGCTGTTCAAGACCCACCACAAGTACGCGCAGGACAAGCGCATCGCCGGCCTGCTGGAGATGGAGGCCTTCATGGGCATCCACCGCCAGTGGAAGAAGATGGGCTATCCCTTCGATTCGCTGGTGCCTTCGTATGCGACCACGCTGGGCGCGTCGGCCGACCGTCCGGCGGCGCTGGCGGAGATGATGGGCATTATCGTCAACGGCGGCGTGCGCAAGACCACCCAGCGCATCGAGTCGCTGCATTTTGCGGCAGGCACGCCTTATGAAACGACGGTGGCGCGCAACAAGTCGTCCACCAACGAGCAGGTGCTGACGCCGGAAGTGGCGCGTGCCGTGGCCGACGCGATCCGTGAAGTGGTGTCGGACGGTACGGCGCGGCGCGTGAAGTCCGCCTTCGTCGGCTCGGACGGGCAGATCATTCCGGTGGGCGGCAAGACCGGTACCGGCGACCAGCGCTTTGACGTGTACGCGGCGGGCGGGCGCCTGATCGAGTCGCGTTACGTGAACCGCTCGGCGACATTCGTGTTCAATATCGGCGAACGCTTCTTCGGCTCGATGACGGCTTATGTGCATGGGCCGGAATCGAAGAACTATGACTTCACCTCGGCGCTGCCGGTGCAGCTGCTGACGGTGCTGGCGCCTTCGCTGATGCCGCTGATCGAGCCGAATGCGCAGAAGGCGGCGCCGGTGGTCACCGCGATGGCGGCTGGCGCGCCGGGCAGCGTGCAGCCGGTTGCCACGGCGGCTTTGGTGGCGGCGACTTCCGCTGCCGTTCCCGCGGCGCCCTTGCGCGCCTGCGGCGCCCGCTAAACCCGGTAAACCTGGGTCTGACCCAAGGGTCAGACCCATTACGGTCTCCGGGCCGGGGGGGGTGCGCCGTTGATCTTCGTCGAAAGTCAAAAGCCTTAAACCATGCCCTCGGCAACCGCACTGACAGGGTCTGACCCTTGGGTCAGACCCAGGTTTACCGGGTTAAAATGCGGCCCATGAAACTCATCACCAAGTTCACCAACATCAGCCTGCGCGACCTGCTGGTCTCGTTCGCCCCCACCGTCCTGCTGATCGCCGGCGCCTGCGCGCTGGCCTACTGGATCATCGACCCAACCCCGCCGCGCGTGGTCAAGCTCTCCACCGGCCAGGAAAACAGCGCCTACGAAAACATCGGCAAGCGCTATGCGCAAGCGATGGCCAAGCACGGCATCAAGGTCGTCCTGCAGCAAAGCCAGGGCTCGCAGGAAAACTTGCAACGCCTGAACAAAGGCGAAACCGACATCGCCTTCGTGCAAAGCGGATCCACCAACGAAGCCGAAGCCGAGCGCACCGGCCTGGTCTCGCTGGGCAGCCTGTTCACCGAACCAGTGTGGCTCTTCATGCGCGAGAAGAAGGCCGTCAACAGCCTGACCCGCCTCAAAGGCCTGAAGGTCAACCTCGGCCCCGAAGGCAGCGGCGTGCCGCGCCTGTTCCGCCAGGTGCTGCAGATTAACGGCATCCACAACGGCGACATCATCGCCAGCGACCTGGAAAACACGCCCGCCACGGTGGAACTGCTGGAAGGCCGCATCGACGCCCTGGTATTCGCAGCGGCGCCGGACGACCCGCTGATCCAGATGCTGTTGATGACGCCCGGGATCAAGCTGTTCAACTTCACCCAGGCCGAAGCCTATGCGCGCCGCCTGCCGTTCCTGACCCACGTCACGCTGCCGCGCGGCATCGTCGACCTGGGCCGCGACCTGCCGGCCCGCGATTACCACCTGATCGCACCGACCGCCACTCTGGTGGCGCGCGAAGACCTGCACCCGGCCCTGATCGACCTGTTCGTGCAAGCTGCCAGCAGCATCCACAGCGGGGCGGGCTGGTTCCAGCAGCAGGGCCAGTTCCCGTCGCCGCGCTACACCGAGATCCCGGTGGCGCGCGAGGCAGCCAAGTTCTACAAGGACGGCCCGCCGTTCCTGCAGCGCTACATGGCGTTCTGGCTGGCCAACCTGTTCGACCGCCTGTGGGTGGTGGTGCTGGCAACCGGCGCCCTGATCCTGCCGCTGTCGAAAGTGGTGCCGCCGCTGTACGTATGGCGCATCCGCTCGCGCGTCTACCGCTGGTACGGGCAACTGCGCTCGGTGGAGCAGGGCGTCGACGAAGGCCAGCCGCGCGACGAGCTGCTGCACCGCCTGGACCAGATCGAAGAACGGGTCAACCGCCTGACCGTGCCGCTGTCTTTTGCCGATGAGTTCTATGGCCTGCGCAACCACATCGAGTTCGTGCGCCAGAAGCTACGTACAAACACGTAAAACAACTTGAAAGTGTTGTATCCGCGAGAACCT
>Ga0209050_1003631_pt1 | contig 11164 bp, 8 predicted proteins | sample Araplavi_mTSA_r2_FD_184276 | JGI IMG/M metagenome (GOLD analysis project Ga0209050, IMG submission 184276) | Arabidopsis root microbial communities from North Carolina, USA - plate scrape MF_Cvi_mTSA_r2 (SPAdes) (version 2) | ecosystem: Host-associated > Plants > Roots > Endosphere | place: USA...
CGAACGCGACGCGCAGGGACGGCTGGTCGCGGTCAACGACTACTTCACCAACGTCGGCCGCACGCAGGTCGATGGCTGGGAACTGCAGTCCGAATACCGCCTCGATACGAACGCCGCGGGCCGCTTCACCTTCCGTCTTGCCGCGAGTTACCTGGATTCGCTGGAACGGCAGGCGAGCCCGGATTCGCCGGAACTCGATTACGCCGGCCACGGCGCGCCCAAGCGCTCGGTGCTGGCGGCGGTGGAGTGGCTGGTCGGCGACTGGATCTCGACGATCAACGTGCACCAGCTGGGGCCGGTGGAGATCGCCGCGCCGGGACGCGATTGCCCGACGCTCAACGAGCAGGCCGGAAAGTGCCGCACGCCGGCATCGACGACGGCCGATGTCTATCTTGCGTACGTCGGCATCGAGAACTGGCGCCTGTCGTTGAACATCGACAACGTTACCGACCACGAGCCGCGCAATTACGATCCGGCCAAGGGCGGTTACGACATCGCCTACGACGACCCGCGCGGTCGCTATTACCTGGTGAGTGCGACTTACCGGTTCTGATTTCCCGCTTTCGTAGCCCGGGTAAGCGGAGCGCACCGCGCCCCCGGGCACGTCAGTCCCGGGGGCAATGAGCGCGCCGCAGCGCGTTGCATCGTTAACGTGCGGGGCGCTTTCGTAGCCCGGGTAAGCGGAGCGCACCCGGGTTCCCGCGAGTGCAGCGCTTGGGGGCCCCTGATGCGCTTCGCTTACCCGGGCCACCAGACCCATCGCGATCCAGTCGACATCACCCATGTCACGGATACCTCACGCCATCGTCACCGCCCGACTCCGCTGAAAAATTTCCGCGACCGGGTAGGGGGGATCCACTCCACCCGCGTTATGGAATTCGTAAGAGGATCAGGACGACGGATACGGATGTCTCCGCGCCACGGATGGCGCACTAATTCGGCGGCTCATATGGGCAGCCACGACTCATGCGTACCAGGATGGTGCGTAGACCGGCGGGAACCACGGGACCTGCCAACGGATCGAAGCGGACCCTGCCGCCTAGATCCATTCTGGAGAGGCCCCGGACGGCTTCTCCAGACCTTCCCCCGGCGACGCCGCCTCCCCCGCGTCGCAGTTGTAGAAATGGAAAAGGCCGCGATCGCTCGCGGCCTTTTCTCTGTCCGAAGGGACCGGTTGGCTTACGCCAGGCCGGCCTGCTTCATGACTTCGGCGGCGTAGTCTTCCACCACCTTCTCGATGCCTTCGCCGACGGCGAGGCGCTGCATGCTCACCACGTCGGCGCCGGCGGCCTTCAGCACCTGCTCGACGGTCTGGTTGGTGTCCAGCACGTACGGCTGGCCGTACAGCGTGACCTCGTTGACGATCTTGGCGATCTTGCCGCTGATGATCTTCTCGAGGATGTCGGCCGGCTTGGCCTTGTCCTTGTCGGACATCTTGGCCAGCTCGATTTCCTTTTCCTTCGCGACGAAGTCGGCCGGGACGTCCGAGGCCTTGATGTGCGGCGGGTTCATCGCGGCGACGTGCATCGCCAGGCCGCGGGCCAGTTCGGCGTCGCCGCCCTTGACCTCGACCAGCACGCCGATCTTGCCGCCGTGCACGTAGGCCGCGACGTTGTTGCTGCCGTCGACCAGCGCGATGCGACGCACCAGGATGTTCTCGCCGAGCTTGGCGATCGCGGCGGCGCGGGCTTCCTCGACCGTCTCGCCCGAAGCGAGCTTGGCGGCCTTCACGCCCTCGACGTCCGTGGCGCCCGACGCCAGCGCGGCGTTGGCGACGGCGTTGGCGAAGGCGAGGAAGTTCTCGTCCTTGGCGACGAAGTCGGTCTCGGAGTTGATCTCGACCAGCACGGCCTTGCTGCCGCTCTGGGCGACGGCGATGCGGCCTTCGGCGGCAACGCGGTCGGCCTTCTTGTCGGCCTTGGCCAGGCCCGACTTGCGCAGCCACTCGGCCGCGGTGTCGATGTCGCCGTTGTTCTCGGTGAGCGCCTTCTTGCACTCCATCATGCCGGCGCCGGTGCGCTCGCGCAGTTCCTTGACCAGGGAAGCGGTGATTTCTGCCATGGGGGTACCTCTGAATGGTGTAGGGCGGGCATCGCCCGCCTTTGCGATTCCGTACGAGCGCGGTTCAAAACCCGCCGTACGCGAAAACTCGGAAGTGGCCGCGCAGCATGGCGCGGCCACATGACGCGGTCCTTACTCGGCCGCTTCGGCCTTCTTGCCGGCCGGCTTCTTGCCCGGAGCGCGACGCGGAGCCTTGCCTTCCTCGCCTTCGGCGGCTTCGGCGAAGTCTTCCTCGCGGACCGAGGCGGCCGACGGAGCGGCGGCCTTGCCTTCCAGCACGGCGTCGGCGGCGGCGCGGGCGTACAGCTGCACGGCGCGGATGGCGTCGTCGTTACCCGGGATGGCGTAGTCGACCAGGGCCGGATCGTAGTTGGTGTCGACGACGGCGATGACCGGGATGCCGAGCTTCTTGGCTTCCTTGATCGCGATGTCTTCGTGGCCGATGTCGATCACGAACAGCGCGTCGGGCAGGCGGTTCATGTCCTTGATGCCGCCCAGCGAGGCTTCCAGCTTGTCGCGCTCACGGCGCAGGCCCAGCACTTCGTGCTTGACCAGCTTCTGGAACGTGCCATCGGTCTCGGCCGCTTCCAGCTCCTTCAGGCGCTGCACCGACTGCTTCACGGTGCGGAAGTTGGTCAGCGTGCCGCCCAGCCAACGCTGGTTCATGTACGGCATGCCGCAACGCTCGGCTTCTTCCTTCATCGCCTCGCGCGCGCTGCGCTTGGTGCCGAGGAACAGGATCATGCCGCGCTTCTGGGCGATGCCCGAGATGAAGTTCATCGCGTCGTTGAACAGCGGAACGGTCTTCTCGAGGTTGATGATGTGGATCTTGCCGCGCGCGCCGAAGATGTACGGACCCATCTTCGGGTTCCAGTAACGGGTCTGGTGGCCGAAGTGGACGCCGGCTTCGAGCATCTGGCGCATGGTGATCTGGGGCATTGCTTGTAACTCCAGGCAGTGGAACCGACCGCCGAATAGGTGTGGCGGCGCCCGGGCACGGGGCCAGGGCAGGGGTTCCGGGGTTGGGCCTCCCCGCAGCGTTCGTGTCCGAAACCTCGCCTGAAACTGGCTTGGTCACCCCGGCACGAGCGTGGGCTGCGGGTGTGTATTCGCCTGCGTCCGGACGGGACCGGTGCGCTTTCGCCCTGGCGTGGGCGGCAGGATCGGCACGGGGCCGGTCGCTGAGCCGCGGAATTGTAGCCGCAACAGAGCGTTACGGGCAACTTCGGGTGTCCGGAAAGCCTGAACGGACCGCGGATGGGCCATAATGCAGCCATGCCCATCACCATCAAGACCCCCGAAGAGATCGAGAAGATGCGCGTCGCCGGCCGCCTGGCCGCCGAGGTGCTCCAGGTCGTCGCGCCGCACGTAAAGGCGGGCGTGACCACCGAGGAACTGGACCGCATCTGCCACGATCATATCGTCAACGTGCAGAAGGCGATCCCGGCCAACGTCGGCTACAAGGGATTCCCCAAGACCGTCTGCACCTCGGTCAACAACGTCATCTGCCATGGCATCCCCAGCGAGGCCAAGGTCCTGAAGGACGGCGACATCGTCAACATCGACGTCACCGTGATCAAGGACGGCTGGCACGGCGACACCAGCCGCATGTACGTGGTCGGCAACCCGTCGGTCATGGCCAGGCGCCTGGTCGACGTGACCCGCGAGGCCATGTTCCGCGGCATCCGCACGGTGAAGCCGGGCGCGACCCTGGGCGACATCGGCGCTGCGATCCAGCAGTACGCCGAAGCCGAGCGCTTCAGCGTGGTGCGCGAGTACTGCGGCCACGGCATCGGCAAGATCTACCACGAGGATCCGCAGGTCCTGCATTACGGCCGCGAAGGCGAGGGCCTGGTGCTGAAGCCGGGCATGACCTTCACGATCGAGCCGATGATCAACGAGGGCACGCGCTACACCAAGCTGCTGCCCGACGGCTGGACCGTGGTCACCAAGGACCGCAAGTTGTCCGCGCAGTGGGAGCACACGGTCGTCGTTACCGACAACGGCGTGGAAATCCTCACTCGCGTGCCAGGCGACGACAACGACCTATGACAGAGCCTTCCGCTGCCGTCGATGAGCCTTCGGCGGCGCAAGGCAGCGTCGAACCGGCCGCGGCCATCCGCGCGGCCATCGCGAACGTAGACGCCGGCCTCGCCAAGGCCTTCGACGCCCAGGCCACCGACGCGGCGAACGCGGACATCGACCGCCTGCTCGCCGCGCGCTCAGGCGCGATGGACGCGCAGGTGCGCGCCGCATGGAAGGCCTGCATTCCAGACGACGCGCCGCTGGCGCTGTTCGCCGTGGGCGGTTACGGTCGCGCCGAACTGTTCCCGCAATCCGACATCGACCTGCTGGTCCTGGCCGAACCCGGAGCGCAGGCCGCGCATGCCGAAGCGCTGTCGCGTTTCGTCGCGCTACTGTGGGACGCCGGCCTGCCGGTCGGCCACGCCGTGCGTTCGCCGACGCAGTGCACGGAAGCGGCGGCCGACATCACCGTGCTCACCTCGATGCTGGAAGCGCGTCCGCTGATCGCGCAGATCGAGCACCTGCATGCGTTGCAAGCGGCGATCGCACCCAGCCTGGTGTGGCCCGCGCGCGAGTTCTTTGCCGCCAAGCGCGAGGAACTGCGCCTGCGCCACGCGCGCTACGAAGACACCGCCGACAACCTCGAGCCCAACCTCAAGGAAGGCCCCGGCGGCCTGCGCGACGTGCAGACGCTGCGCTGGATGGCGCTGCGCATCGTCGGCACGGGCGACCTGGAATCGCTGGTCGCCATCGGCCAGTTCGGCGAGGACGAACTGGCCACGCTCGAACGCGAACGCCGCGCGCTGTCGCGCCTTCGCTTCGGCCTGCACCTGGTCGCCGGCAAGCGCGAGGAACGCCTGCGTTTCGACTACCAGAAAGTACTCGCGCAACGGCTGGGCCATGTCGACAACGCCGACAACCTCGCCGTCGAGCAGATGATGCAGGGCTTCTACCGCAGCGCCGCGCTGGTGCTGCGCATCGGCGAGCGCCTGCTGCAACGATTCGAGGAACAGATCGAGGGCGAAAGCACGCCGATCGCCATCGACCACGCGTTCGAACTGCGCCGCGATTACCTCGCCGCGCGCGATCCGCACTGGCCGCGCGATGCGTACGACGTGTTCGCGCTGTTCGCCGTGTGGGCCTCGCACGATGCCGTGCGCGGCCTGCATTCGCGCACGGCGCGCGCGCTCGCCGAATCGCTGTCGCGCGTGCCCGCGTTCCAGCAGGCCGAACCGGCATTGCGCGAGCGCTTCATCGCGCTGCTGCGCGGTCCGCATCCGGTGCACGCGCTCGAACGCATGGCGCGCCTGGGCGTGCTCGGTCGCTGGATTCCCGCGTTCGCGAAAGTCTCCGGCCGCATGCAGTTCGATCTGTTCCACGTCTTCACCGTGGACCAGCACACGCTGGCGGTGCTGCGCAATCTCGCGCGCTTCGCCTCGGGCATCGCGGACGAGCGTTTCAGCATCGCGCATGAAATCTGGCCGCGCCTGCGCAAGCCGGAACTGCTGCTGCTTGCCGGGCTCTTCCACGACATCGGAAAGGGCCGCGGCGGCGATCATTCCGAACTCGGCGCAGAGGATGCGCGCATCTTCTGCGCAACGATGGGCCTGTCGCAGGCCGACGGCGCGCTGGTGGAATGGCTGGTGCGCCAGCACCTGCTGATGTCGGTGACCGCGCAGAAACAGGACATCGCCGATCCGGAAGTGATCCACCGCTTCGCCGGCAAGGTCGCCGATCGCGAACGGCTCGATCACCTTTATCTGCTCACCTGCGCCGACATCGCCGGCACGTCGCCGAAGCTGTGGAATGCGTGGAAGGACCGGTTGCTCGCCGATCTCTACACCGCCACGCGCCTGGCGCTGCGTCGCGGGCTGGAGCATCCGGTCGCGGGCGATGAACGCGCGAACGAAACGCGCGATGCCGCGCGCGCGATGCTCGCCACGATGGGTATCGGCGACGAACAGGTCGATGCGTTGTTCGCGCGCATGCCCGAAGTCGGATTCCAGCGCGGACGTCCCGACCAGATCGCATGGCAGGCGTCATCGCTGCGCGGCGTGGAAGCCGGGCAGACGCGCGTGCGTGCGCGTGCGCTGGGCGAGCACGCCGGCGCACTGGAAGTGTTCGTGCATTCGCCCGACCGCGAGGGCCTGTTCGCCGCGATCGTCGCCACGCTCGATCGTTCGGGCCTGGCGATCCAGCAGGCGCGCGTGCTCGATGGCCCCAACGGCATGGTGTTCGACAGCTTCGAAGTCGTGCCGATCGATCCGCGTTGCCCGCCATCGACCGAAGACGTCGAGCAGCGCCTCGGCGCCGCGCTGGCCGGCGAACTCGAACGCATCAGGCCCGCGCGTCGCGCGCAGCCGCGCCACCTGAGGCATTTCCGCATCGCACCGCAGATCGGTTTCGACACGCTCGAAAGCGAAGCGGGCACGCGCACGATGCTCAGCCTGGTGTGCACCGATCGGCCGGGCCTGCTCGCGGACGTGACGCATGCGATCCGCAGCCAGGGCCTGGCCGTGCACGACGCGCGCATCGCCACGTTCGGCGAACGCGCGGAAGACGTGTTCCAGATCACCCATCCCCATCACGACGGGCGCGATGGCGCGCTCGACGAAACGCAACGGCAGGCGCTGCGCCAGGCCTTGCTCGCCTGCCTCGAAGGAGACTGTTGAATGGCTGTACAGAAGAAGACCGCCCGCAAGACCGTGCGCAAGAAGGCCGTGCCCGCCGGCCCGGGCGTGGACGAACTGAAGTTCATGGTCGACAGCGCGTTCGAGCGTCGCGCGATGCTGACGCTGGACGAGATCGAAGGCTCGACGCGTCCGACCGTCGAGCGCGTGATCTCGGGCCTGGAAACCGGTGAGTTCCGCGTCGCCGAGCCCGACGGCAAGGGCGGCTGGACGGTCAACGAGTGGCTGAAGAAAGCCGTGCTGCTGTACTTCCGCGTCAACGAGATGCAGGTCGTCGACGGCGCGCCGTCGCCGTACTGGGACAAGGTCCCGTCGCGCTTCGAAGGCTTCGGCGAATCCGACTTCCGCAAGCTGGGCGCGCGCATCGTGCCGGGCGCGGTCGCGCGTCGCGGCGCGCACATCGGCAAGGACGTCGTACTGATGCCGAGCTTCGTCAACATCGGCGCGCACGTAGGCGAGGGCACGATGGTCGATACCTGGGCGACGGTCGGTTCGTGCGCGCAGGTCGGCAAGCATTGCCATCTTTCCGGCGGCGCCGGCATCGGCGGCGTGCTGGAGCCGCTGCAGGCCAGCCCGACGATCATCGAGGACCACTGCTTCATCGGCGCGCGTTCGGAAGTCGTCGAAGGGTTTGTCGTCGGCCACCACAGCGTGATCGGCATGGGCGTCTTCCTCGGCCAGAGCACGCGCGTCTACAACCGCGCGACGGGCGAGATCACCTACGGCTACGTGCCGCCGTACAGCGTCGTCGTCTCCGGCCAGCTCCCGTCGAAGGACGGCACGCATTCGTTGTACTGCGCCGTCATCGTCAAGCAGGTCGACGCGAAGACGCGCAGCAAGACCAGCATCAACGAATTGCTGCGCGGATTGGCCGAGTAAACCGGGACCGCTACAGGGGGCGGAATGAACAGGATCTCGTCGTCGTCGACGTTCTTCGCGAAGAAGGTTTTCCCGTGCCTGTGGTTCGGTATCGTGGCCGCCGTGGCTGTCTCCCTGATTGCCGGTGGCGTCTGGAGGAAGAACCCGGTCGTGCTGCTCCATCCCCTCGCGATGGGGGGCGTCGGCTACTTCATGTTCCGCAAGCTGCTCGGTGGACTCGCCGACGAAGTGCGCGACGGCGGTGCCTTCCTGCTGGTACGCAAGGGAAGCGTCGAGGAACGCGTGCAACTGTCCAACGTGATGAACGTGGACATCACCCAGTACCAGAATCCCAGTCGCATCACGTTGCGGCTGCGGGCGCCCGGAAGGTTCGGCAACGAGGTTTCCTTCATCCCGCAGTCCTCGTTCCAGCTCAACCCGTTCGCACGCAACCGCATCGCCGAGGCGCTGATCCAGCGCGTCGATCGCGCGCGCATGAATTCCTGAGGCTCTTGTGACCACGCTATACGGACTCAACAACTGCGACACCTGCAAGAAGGCTCGCAAGTGGCTGGAACGCTTCGGCGTCGCGTACTCCTTCGTCGATTACCGCGAGCAGCGCCAGGCGCCCGACACGCTGGTGGACTGGAAGGACAGGCTCGGCGGCTGGGACGCGATGATCAACAAGTCGTCCACGACGTGGCGCACGCTGCCGGACAACCGCAGGACGCCGGGTTCGGACGCCGAATGGAAGCTGCTCCTGAAGGAATACCCGCAGCTGATCCGTCGCCCGCTGGTGGTCGCCGACGATGGCTCGATCGCCCAGGGCTTCAGCGACAACGGTTTCAAGAAACGCTTCGGAGTGGGTTCCCTTGGCTGATCTCGACGCTGCCGACGACGTCCTCGCACTCACGCGCGAACTGATCGCGCGCCCGTCCGTGACGCCCGAGGATGCGGGCTGCCAGGCGTTGATCGCACGTCGATTGACGGCGGCAGGTTTCCGTTGCGAATCGCTGCGCTTCGGCGATGTCGACAACCTGTGGGCCGTGCACGGCACCGACGGCCCGACGCTGGTGCTGCTCGGCCACACCGACGTCGTACCGCCGGGCCCGCGCGAAGCGTGGAGCAGCGATCCGTTCGTGCCCGAGATCCGCGATGGCGTGCTGTATGGCCGCGGCGCTGCGGACATGAAGGGCAGCGTGGCGGCGTTCGTCGTCGCGCTGGAGCGTTTCGTCGCCGCGCATCCGGACCATCCCGGTCGCGTCGCGTTGCTGGTGACGTCCGACGAGGAAGGCGATGCCGTCGACGGTGTGCGCCAGGTGGCGGAAACGTTCCGCAAGCGCGGAGAACGCATCGACTGGTGCGTCACCGGCGAGCCTTCATCGATGGCGACGCTGGGCGACCTGCTGCGCGTGGGGCGTCGCGGCACATTGTCGGCGACGTTGAATGTGATTGGCGTGCAGGGCCATGTCGCGTATCCGGAGAAGGCGCGCAATCCGATCCACCAGGCGATGCCGGCGCTGGCCGAACTCGCCGCGCGCCGCTGGGACGAGGGTTTCGAAACCTTCCCGCCGACGAGCCTGCAGATCAGCAACATCCATTCGGGCACGGGCGCGAACAACGTGATCCCGGGCGAGTTGCAGGCGTTGTTCAACCTGCGCTTCAACCCGAACTGGCGCGCCGAGCAGCTCGAACGCGAATGCGAGGACGTGCTGCGCGCGCACGGACTGGAATACACGATCCGCTGGCATCGCGGCGGCGAGCCGTTCTACACGCCGGAAGGCCCGCTGCGCGCTGCTGCGCGTTCGGTGCTGGGCCGCTATTGCGGCGGCGCACCGGAAGAGAGCACCGGCGGCGGTACGTCCGACGCGCGTTTCATCGCGCCGCTGGGTGCGCAGTGCATCGAGATCGGGCCGGTCAACGCGAGCATCCACAAGGTCGACGAGAACGTCGCCGTGGCGGATCTGGAGCGCTTGCCGGGGCTGTATCGCGAACTGATCGAGCGGATGCTGCTGGCGTAACGATTGCCGCCGCGTTTGAGCCCTCTCCCTTCGGGAGAGGGGTTGGGGTGAGGGTAACGAAGGGGCGGCGTTGGACTGTCGATGCAGTCGTAGCCCGGGTAAGCGAAGCGCACCCGGGTCGGACGTGACAGCTCCCGGGTGCGCTTCGCTTACCCGGGCTACGAGAGCGACGGAATTCAGCCGTTCCCCGGCACCAGCGTCATCGAATACTTCGCCTCGCCCGGCAGGAACGGCGTCGCACGGCCGTGCACCCAGTCCTCGTGGCCCTTGCCCCAGAACGGCGACATCGGATGGCCGCTCTGGCCGCCGGGCATGTGGATGATGCCGTCGGCTTCGTGGCCGGGCGAGACGACCATGCGCTCGGACGCGCCGAAATCCGGACCCTGCACGCGCGGCATGCCGCTGTCGCCGGGAAGTTCGTCGGCAGGCATGCACAGCTGTGGCTTCAGGAAGCCGGGCAGGGCGCGCGATAGCGGATGGCATATGCGCGCCGTGTTGCGTTCGCCCCAGGTGCGCTGCGGCAGCGGGCCGTCCTTCGCCAGTTCGTCGCGTACTTCCCGGGCGGCGTCCTCGAACAACGCGTCCCACGATGCGAAGCGTCGCGGCAGCAGGTTCGCCGGACGCTGCGTGACCAGCGGCCACGCGACGCCCTCGAAATGCGAGAGGTTTGGCATCTCGAATGCATCGCCAAGCGCGGCATGCGCCGGTGCGGTCAAACCATCGAGCAGGCGGTCGTGCACGGCAAGACGCCACGCGCGCACGATGCGGTAACTCGTCGAATCGGCGCTCGCGCGGCCCTGCCACGTCGATGCGGCGCCGGCGAGTTCGTGCAGCGCAGGCGTCTTCGCAGCGCCATCACTCTGGCGCAGCAGCGTCCACCAGCGTTGCAGGAACAACGCGCGATCGTCGAGCTGGATCGCTAGCAGGTCGCGTTCGGCGAAACGATCCTTCGCGAACAGGTCGTCGCGGATCTGCCGCGCACGCGCGCCGTTGGCGTAACCGCCGTCGCCGATCCGCGCCAGGCGCGCGCCATCGACCACGCGCGAATTCGCCGTCCACAGGCGCTGGATCGAACCGATCGGCTGCGTGGTGCCGTTCTGCGTGGTGATGGGCCACGGCGCGCAGGTGTCGGGCTCGATCACCTGCGTCGCATCGCAACCGGCGCCGCGCAGCGGCATCGGGCCCAGCAGGCGCCAGGTGATGCGCCCCTGGCTGTCGCCGATGGCGAGGTTCTGTGCGGGAATCGCGGTGCGATCAGCTGCAGCCAGCGCTTCTTCCAGCGAACGCGCGTGGAGAAAATCCGACAGGCCCAGGTTCATCGAGCCGGGCTGGTGCGCGATCCAGCGCAGCGCGAGGCCGCTGCCGTCGCTCTCGCGATGCAGGACCGGACCCCACGGCGTTTCATCGACCGGGAACTCGACATCGTCTCCGCCGGCGACGCGGATGGTCTCGACGTGGCGCGTCGCCCCTTCGCACGCATCCTTGCCGCACTTGTTCACGCGCTGCCAG
>Ga0209050_1003633_pt1 | contig 11154 bp, 7 predicted proteins | sample Araplavi_mTSA_r2_FD_184276 | JGI IMG/M metagenome (GOLD analysis project Ga0209050, IMG submission 184276) | Arabidopsis root microbial communities from North Carolina, USA - plate scrape MF_Cvi_mTSA_r2 (SPAdes) (version 2) | ecosystem: Host-associated > Plants > Roots > Endosphere | place: USA...
TATACTGATTCAATTCATTGCTCGGCGACAAGTGCATCGCCGTAATGGCGGCGTTGCCGTTAAGTTTGCGCGTCAGGCTGTTGGCCAGGCGCAGCAGCGACCGTCCCCGCTCGGGGTTGCCAAACGACACCAGGATCTTGAACTTGCTGATCTGGCTCACCTCGGCATCGGCCACGGCAGTCTTCGACTTGAACAGGAAATTGATAATGTCCAATGCAGGTCCCGTCATGCCGGTGGTGATCAGCGCCATGATCACCATCATGGCAAACACCTGCGGCGTGAGCACACCGAGGTCATAGCCGATGTTGAGCACGATCAGCTCCATCAGTCCGCGCGTGTTCATGAGCGCGCCAATGGCCAGGCTGTCTTTCCAGCTTTGTCCTACGAACTTTGCGGCCAGCGCACTGCCAAAGAATTTTCCGGTCACGGCCACCAGGATAATAACCCCCGTGATCATCCACAAATAGGGATCGTTCAACAACCCGATCTGCGTGCGCAGTCCCGTAAACACAAAGAACAAGGGAAGCAGCAGCACCACGGCAACATCATCCACTTTTTCGATGAAGATGTTTCTGAATTTCATATTCTCCGGCATCACCGCTCCTGCCATAAAGGCACCAAACAAGGCGTGGATACCGATCACCTCCGTGGCATAAGAAGAAATCACCAGGATGAGAAAGAAAATGGCGACCACCGGCTTGCTCAGGTTTTCGCGGGAGGCATGCAGATCGCCCACGCGTTTCAGAAAAGGACGGATCACATTCAACATCACCACCACATAGCCGATGGACAATGCCATGATGTAGAGGGCGCTGACAAACGATCCGGCCTTCACGATGGCAATGACCGCCGCGAGAATGCACCACGCCGTAATATCATCGGCTGCCGCACAGGTGATCACGACGGTGCCCAGGCGCGTTTTCTGAATGCCGCGTTCCTGCACAATGCGCGCTAAAACCGGAAAGGCCGTCACACTCATCGAGATGCCTATAAATAAAGCGAACGAAGAAAATTGTATTCCCTCCGGCGCAAATGACTCGTAGATAAAATAGGCCAGCCCCATGCCAAGCGCAAACGGGATGATGATGCTGGCATGGCTCACGACCACGGCCTCGTGCGCTTTGTTGCGCAACACTTTCAGGTCAAGTTCCATCCCTACGACAAACATGAACAGGATCAACCCAATCTGACTCAGGAACTGGATGTTGCCCATCGATTCCTTCGGAAACAAGGCCGCCGAAAATTCAGGAAAATACATGCCCAGCAGCGAAGGCCCCAACACGATGCCCGCGATGATCTCGCCCACGACCGAAGGTTGCCTGAGTTTTTTGCATATCCACCCAAAGAGACGGGCAAACAGGATAATGGTCACGATCTGGCCCAGCAACACCGCTAAAGGATGATGGAGACTGTGGCCCAACCCGGTGACAAAATCGGCCCAGGGGTTGGTTTCCGTGGCACGCACCACAATATTTCTCCCTGCCTCCTGCTTCTCTCCCACCAACACGATCCAGTACATCAAAACCGAAAAGACACCGATGATGCCGATATAAAAAAATATATTTCTAAACCTCTTCATGCTTGCTTTGTTACGCGTCCGGTAGAACCGCCGTGGCGCGGTACGTTTTTCCTGGTGCAAATATGAAAATCAGGGGGAAAGAATGAAGACCGCCAGTCACAGAATGTAATGAAACCGGAAAAAATTGTAATGAAATACGACGTTCCGCGGGAGGCCTACAATTTTACTTTTTTCAGGAAGTCGGTGCGATAGATCTCGTTGAGCGTGAGCACCAGGGGTTTGCCCGCCGCATCGGTAAACGCGGTAGTGATTTGATCGTGTGAAAAATGCTGGACGCTCTTCAAAGCAATCATTTGTTTTTTGTTTATGCGGCAAAAGTCCGCCACGGGCAACAGGCCTTCCAACTTTTCGAAGGAGATATTTTTCAGCGTAAGCGTATGACCGTCGGCGAGTTGAACAAACTTGTCGCGACTGTCGGTCTCGGAGGCGCTGACATAGCCGATGGTGTCAAAAAATAAAAGGGTCTTCCCTTTGTCGGTATTGAGTTGCACGAAATTTTTTGATGGCTCCGTCTTGTTGACGCGCTGCCCGACTTTTTGCACGGCTTGTTGGAGCCGTTCTTTCGTGATGGGCTTGCGCACATAATCCACGGCGTCGAGGTCAAAGGCGTCGGCGGCAAATTCGGTGTAGGCGGTGGTAAAGATCACCGGCTTGCCTTTCAACAAAGCCGCTATCTGCAACCCGTTGGTGCCCGGCATTTCGATGTCGAGGATGCAAAGGTCGAAGGTCAGCGTGGGCAGTTCTTTTAGAAATATTTCCGGGTTGTTATAGGCCCGCACCACTTCCAGTTCCGGCAGTTGTTCGCACAACAACTTTAAGTAGGTCAGCCCAGGGAGCTCGTCATCGAGCAGCAAGCATCTTAACTTTGTGTTCAAGCAGGTCTATCTTTAAATGGGCAATGTACGTATCGTTCTCCACAAACCGGTTCAGTTTAAAGTCGTCCTGGTAAATAATGCGCAGCCGCTGCGCCAGGGTCTCGGCGCCAATGCCGCCTTTCTCTTTCGATAAGTTGGGTTTGGAAGAGATCTTGTTGGACACCGTCAGATAAAATGTGTTGTCCTTCAATTCAAACACCACGGAAATAAAGGCATCGGCCCGTTGCAGGTCGGCGTGCTTAAAAGCATTTTCGATCAGGTCGATGGAAATGAGCGGGGCCAGCACGCGCTGGGTGTACATGGGATCGCTCTCGTCAATTTTTGTTTTCACCTTCAACTCAAACAACGGACTCACCTTGATCTTGTTGATCTCGATGAGATTCAAAGCAAATTCAATCTCCTCCTTCGGCGTCACATAGCGATTGCGCGTCTCATACAACAAATAGTCCAGCACGTTCGACAGTTTGTGAAGCGAAAAGTAAGTCTGGTAGGCATGCGACTGTATGGAGTTGAGAATGTTGCGCAGCAAGTGTGGGTTCAACTTGGCTTCCAGCGTCTCCAATTGTAGTCCGTTCACCTTCCGTTCCAGCACATCGAACTGAGCCTGCGCCGCCTCCCGCCGCGCTTCCGCCCGCGACAATTTACGCCACAAGTAGATCGCCGCCGCAGCCAGCAACAACACTAGGGCTGAAAGAATATAAACAAAAGTGGACAAAGCTTTCCCGTTTAAGAAAGCGAAGGTACGAGGTTTTGCCGTCACCGCCTAGTCGTACATGCCAGCGATAAGGCTTCGCCGTGGGCGATGGAGCGCGGAAAAAGTCAGAGGCGAACGCCCGATGACGGGTTTTGATTCATACACCCGCTCAAGGCCTTCACTGCACACATCTATGGTGAGACGAGAAGGTGTTGCGCATCCAACGGAAGCAGCATGGACGCTATAGGTAACCTTTGTGATGACCCTGAGGAGGATAGCTTGTAGATTGACGACAGCGTGTAGGGTAACCCGCCTAGGCGGGTTGTTGATGAACCTCACGATGGCCCCCGGTACGCCCGATAAATATCGAGGCGCACCGGGGGCCATTGTTCGGAAAGCCCTCCGGGCTTGAAAGTTGTTTCGCCGTGAGTGTTAATTTCTCACGCATATGGATCTTGGTTATTAAAGCGTGGAAGGTTTTCGAAAAATGGCCGTCAGTGAAAGCGGCCCAGCCGCGGCACACACATTGTAAGAAGACTGGAGCGGTTTCTTGCGTGGTCCCACGCTAAGCCCTGGTCTATCCGTACATCTATCGTGATTTATCTTCCTTCATTGACCACGCTCACGCCAACCCAGCGCTACGGCTTCCGCAAGTTCAACGCCGAGAGATCCACTTGGTAGATGTCGCTCAATCCATTCCCCGCACTGTGCAGACGCTTGTCCATCTCAGCAGCTGTTTCAGGCTTTGCTGTAGTAGCGGGATTTCTGTTGCGTGAGCTCGCAAAGAAAAAGTATTTGCCATCGCGCGTCACTTTTGGTGAAAACTCGGTCACCCCGGAGTTGAAGGGTTCCGGCAATCGCTCTGCCGGTGTCCATTTTCCATTCTCGTTGTAGCTCACAAAGAGGTCCGCGTTGTCGAGGTGGTCGGGGCGGGCGGCGAGAAAGATCAGCACCTTTTCGTCGGGGAAAATAAAGGGTTCGTATTCGCTTCCGGGAGTGTTGATGGCTTCACCAAGATTTTCGGGTGGTTGATATTTTCCATCCACCAGCACGCTCCTGAAAATGTCGGATCCCCCAAGTCCACCTTCTCTCCGCGAACCGAAATAGAGCGTGCCGTTGTCGGTTAAGGTTGGATAGTATTCGCTTTTATCACTGTTGATAGGCGCCTCCAGCCGAACAGGTTCGCTCCAGCCCATTTTCGTACGTTGCATTTTCCAGATGTCCATGTCGTCCTTGGCCGGGTCGCCGGCTTTGAGGGGGCGGTTGGAAATGAAGTACAACGTCTTACCGTCTTTGGTGAAGAAGGGATCGGCGTCCATGTACTGTCCCGAGAAAGGCGCTATGGCCGGTGTCGTCCATGCACCCTTTTTATAATACGAAACGCAGATGGTCCACTTGCTGATGTCCGGCCCACTTTTCACAAAATAAAGCGTGTCGCCACCCGGCGAAAATACGGGATGAGATTCATAGTCGCCCGTGCTGATGATGCCTTCACCAAAAATGCGCGGCTGCAACACTGCGCCGGCTTGCGCATAGGATTTTGGCTGGGCTTGAGCAGAACAACATACCCAGGCAATCGACAGGAAGGTAAGGAGATAACGCATAGTTTTTTTTGTTAAGGTCTGGCCTGATAGCAGTTGCCAAGATACGTCGTATTGACTTACTTTACCATTTCAGCACCGCCAAAACCCTCACACCTTTTGCGGCAATTACGCCGCACGACGACTATTTTTTTCTTCACGCTACAGCGGCATGACAAATCATGAATTCACACACACCATTCAAAGCGGCACGAATCGATCAGTGAAGCTACAAGAATGTCGGCCACTAGCCCGGCCGGGCTCCGCCCGAATGTACCGTGGGAGCTCGATAGGGAGCGACTCACTCGTACGGGTGGAGAGTGAAGACTTCATGTCTTCTTCAAGAAGCCTTAACATGCATGGCACGGACATCCCTTATCTTTGCACGCGTAAACAGCATTGCTTATGCACGTGTTAGTGGTCGATGACTTGAAAGAGGATCGTTTTATCATTAAGAAACTGCTCAACCCCTACTACACCGTCACCACCCTCTCTTCCGCCACCGAAGCCGTGGCCTTTGCTTTGAGTCATTCGTTTGATGTTGTCGTGGTCAACGCCATGCTGCGCGAGGACCTGGACGGCATTAGTCTGCTGCGCGATCTAAAAAATATACGCCGGAATGATTTTCTTGCCCTGGCGTGTACGTGTCATCCCGAGCCTTCGCGGAATCGGAAACTGCTTCAGGCGGGATTTAAAGATATACTACTGAAACCTTTCGATGTGAATGCTTTTACGTTTTTGGTGAACGAGGGGCGTGCCTGACGATCAATTGGGATGATCCCATTGTAAAGTGTTTCTTGGCGGCCCCCCTCGGAGGCCTCGGGGCCGGGCTATCCGTTCCAAGTCCGGCCACACGCGGGCCATCGCACTTCGGGCTTTACACTCCTATCCCTGGCCGAGCCGGATGGACGTTTCGCTGCAGGTTTAAATGAAGCCGCCTCTGAAAGAATCATACGATAGGTCCTCGGTCACGGCAAAGCATTTAATTTTTTCAGATACTTTTCAAACCAAAAATCAAAATCCCTCTCATCCAAAAGCAGACGATCGAAGTCGACGCTTTCCTCGTCGAGAATATCTTTCACCGTCATTCTGTAAGTGAAATAACGACAGGATTCGCTAGGATCGGTTTTGTCTTGTCGGATCATTTCCAGGCCCACGTTTTCGGGATAGGAGCTGCTCCCCGATATGCAATCGGCATATTCTTCATTTTTCCAGTCGGGCAGTCGGAATTTGTAATCGAAAAAGCCCAACTTCTCTCGCAGATGCCGGCGGACCAATTCATGCGCCAACACGTGAGAAAGTCGTACTTCGCTGCCGACGACCAGACCGAATCATCTCTCGGATCAAAGGGAGCAACGACAGTCCCAAAAAGTGAATTGGTAGCTTTAGTTCATCTCTATTTGCAGATGCTACGTTGCCTACAGGCCATCATTTTTCCACGGGTAATAGCAATAATGTTCTTTCTCTTATAGGTAAAAACCCTATAAGAGCCGTCGTTTATAACTTTGATGCGGATTCGGTTGGGGCACAAGAAAAAGTACCAAGTTCGGATTGACTTTATTTCGCAGTATGCCAACGCAAAATTAAAAACCCCGTTCTTTTTCTTATCGGTCTTGAAAATGAGGGAATCATCAGTCAACGTAACATACCCTTTTCCACCACGCAGCCAATGACTAAAATACCGATCGTCACGATGGACCTTTTGACGGTAAGGGATTTGTAGCTTGTCTTGAGAGCTCGCCATGTTGGACATCCCCAACATGGCGAAATAGATACAAAGGGATTTTAAATTCATAGAGAACTGTTAAATCGCAGAAAAAAAATTCATCATTGGGCGTATGGCTTGCATTCTCCGGTGTCACAATCCTGACGCCAGCCACCGCTGCATTGAACCGCAAAATGACAATTGTTATTTGCACTCGCATCGGCAAGCGCAGCCGCTCCCATAATCACCCCTCCCACGATCGCCACATAAGGATTTACATAAGACCCCACCAAAGCGCCAATGGTCGCGGTTACGACAACTGACCTAATGACGCGCCAAACCCTGCTATTGAACCAGCCTTGTATCCTTTCGCTTGCCGAGTTCCTCAGATCCCTTTCAATACTTTTCGCAATACCATTATAGTTGCTGGCAAGCAACTTAAAAGTTATTTCGAGGCGATCACGCTCCGCATTCGTCAGGGTTCGATCCGAACTCGCGTCGAGCCCGAGTTGATTCAATTCATTCGCTATGCTAGTGCCTGAATTGTTTTCGTCAAAAAGATGGGTAAGGTTCATCAGATATCTAAATGCCGCAGTTTCATCGGTGATACCATTATCCAGTAGGATTATACCAACATCCTTTATATCGATATCCTCTCCCCGTGCTTCGACGCGCTGATCATGATCGGTGGCCAAGCGAGAAAAGAGCTTTTCATATTCAGTGTCAAAATTTATTCCATAGGACTTTTTCATAAGAAAAACCACCCGCTGCATGGAAAACCTGTTTTGTTTGAATTCATTCAAGGCATCAGCGAGGACGTTTGTCTGCAATATCGCTACAGCGGAAATTGGTGTCACTTCATGGCTTTTGCAAAAAAAAAAGAAACAACATCGGGAGGATGGTTCTTACACAAGAGAATAATCTAGTTTTCATAAGATACTGGTGTTACGGGTTAGAACTATGAGGGTCCGAACCGGTCACCATATGTACGGAGGAGATTTGCCGCGGCTGGTCATGAGTGAAATTTGAGCAGCGTGCCGCTTTCAAATTTCTTTCAGATGGCTAAAAACATGCGTTGGCATGCGGCTAGGTTTTGTTGCAATTATCGGTAGGGCTAGCGCAAATCCTAGTCTCATTTAGGTAGAATTCATACATATAGCAAATGTATTTTTATAACACTTCAAACCTAGATACGGTCAGAAAGGACGCACTTATTACATGCCTTTTGATTTGACTTTGAATGGAGCGCTTTGAGTCTATCGTCCAGAAACAAATTAAGACCTGTAACGAAAGTCGGGTTAAGTCCAGGTGCGAAAGGGGTTGGCCCAAGGGCCAGGGCTTATTCAGCCGCCGCATTTGAACCCAGTCTTTCTGCCATACCCAAGCCGACTGCCATTAAAATAATTCACGAAAATTCAGCTGTAACCTTTGCCTTTCTAATCTGTATATGATCTATTATCCCCACACCCATGATCCAAAACTATCTCAAAATCGCCTGGAGAAATTTGCGACGCCACAAGCTCTACAGCCTCATCAACGTCGGCGGCCTGGCCGTGGGCATGACCGTGGCCATCGTCATCGGCCTGTGGGTGTATGACGAGGTGAGTTATAATCGCAGCCACGACCACTACGAGCACATTGCCCAGGTCTATCGCCGCAACATCGAGCCGTTGGAACAGCATGCCTACAGCTCCTTCGGCCTGCCGCAACCGCTCGCCAAAGTGTTGACGGAGAAATATGGCCACCTCTTCAAGCATGTGGCGTTGATCTGGTGGGAGACGGACTATTCGCTCCGCGTGGGGGAAAACAATTTTGTGAAGAAAGGTCAGTTTGTCGACAAGGATGTGATCGATATGTTTTCGCTGAAGATGGTGAAGGGCAGCGCGGCGAGTCTCGACGATCCAAACGCCATTATCCTTTCCGAGTCCGCCGCCCGGTCGCTCTTCGGCGATGGCGATCCCATCAATCAGGTAGTGCGGATGAATGCGAAGATCGACCTCACGGTGGCGGGTGTCTATGCGGACATTGCGTCCAATTCATATTTCGGACACATACAGTTCTTTGGCAATTTTGAAGGACTGAAAACCTATAATGAAGTGTTCAAGGCCAACGAGACCAACTGGGGCAGCACCGCCTGCCGCATTTTTGTGCAGACGGCCGACAACGTATCGGTCGAACAAGCCAGCGCGGCCATCGCCCTCGTGTATCAGAACGACACACCCGGAGATGTGGCGCAGTATTCAAAAAAATACCAGACCCTTGTGTGGTTGAATCCGCTGAAGAAATGGTATTTGTATTCGGAGTTCAACAAGGAGGGTTATCCCGCGAGCGGGCGCATCACGTTTGTCTGGCTCTTTGCCATCGTGGGAGTGTTCGTATTGTTGCTGGCGTGTATCAACTTCATGAACCTGAGCACGGCGCGCAACGAAAAGCGCGCACGCGAAGTGGGCATACGCAAGGCGGTGGGTTCGGCGAGGTCGCAGTTGGTGAACCAGTTTTTGAGTGAATCTTTTTTAGTGGTGTTTGTGGCCTTCGTCTTTGCGCTGCTGTTGGTAGCGTTGTCGCTTCCATTCTTCAACCCGCTTGCCGACAAGCGCATCAGCCTGCCCTTTGCCAATGTTTATTTTTGGATCGCCAGCAGTGCGTTCCTGATCGTCACGGCTTTTTTGGCGGGACTCTATCCGGCATTCTATCTTTCCTCGTTTCAGCCGGTGAAAGTGTTGAAGGGTACGCTTCGCGTGGGGAAGTATGCTGCGTTGCCGCGGAAGATCTTGGTAGTTGTGCAGGTGACGGTGTCGGTCGTTTTGATCATTGGCACCCTGATCGTATACCAGCAAATTCAATTCACGCAACAGCGCCCGGTAGGCTACGATCGCCAGGGGCTGATCCGCCTTCCCATACACGATGCCGACTTCGACAAGAACAAATGGGTGATGCGCGACGCGCTGCTGTCCAGTGGCGCCGTAGACGATGTGGGTTTCTCCAGTAGCCCCGTCACAGCCATCTGGGACAATTGGGGAGGATTCTCCTGGAAAGGCAAAAATCCGGAAGCAGAATCGAACTTCACCGTCACGTGGATGGATGAGGCCTATGGCAAAACCATCCAATGGAAGGTGTTGCAAGGCCGCGATTTTTCGAAAGCCTTTGGCTCCGACGTCGACGGCGTCATCATCAACAAGGCAGCAGCAACCTACATGGCTCTCGAAAATCCGGTGGGCGAATTCATTACACGGTCGTCGGGAGAAAATCCGCGAATGATCATCGGCGTGGTCGACGATGTCATCGCGCAGAGTCCTTTCGAGGCGGTGAGTCCCGGTTTCTACTGGTTGGGAACAAACACCGACTACCTGGGACAGATGTTGGTCCGCCTCAGTCCCGGCGCCGATGCGGCCGAGGCGTTGGCCAAGGTCGAGGCGGTATCGCGCAAGCTCGTGCCCGCCACACCTTTTCAGTATAGCTTCGTCGACCAGGAATACAACGAGAAGTTCAGGGCGGAGCAACGCATCGGCAAGCTGGCATCGATGTTTGCAGCGTTGGCTATTTTCATTTCGTGCCTGGGGTTGTTTGGATTGTCGTCGTTCGTAGCGGAGCAAAAGACAAAAGAGATCGGCGTGCGGAAAGTGATCGGGGCATCGTTGTTTAACGTGTGGAGTTTGTTGTCGAAAGAATTTATCATACTGGTGTTCATATCCTTTACCCTGGCATCCCCCCTCGCCTACTATTATTTACAGCAATGGTTGCTCACGTACAACTATCGCACCGGCATCAGTCCACTGGTGTTCTTCTATGCCGGCGGAGGAGTGCTCGCCATCACGTTGATTACGGTGAGCTTCCACAGTATCAAGGCCGCCATGGCCAATCCGGCAAAAAGCTTGCGGAGCGAGTAGATGATCTTGATTGATTCGGCAACACTTTTACAGCGAGAGTGACGACACAAATTGGCAATGATGATTTTTGTAAAGTGCTTCCTGGCGGCCCCCCTCGGAGGCCTCGGGTCGGGCTATCCATTCCAAGTCCGGCCACGCCCTAGTCCTTCATTCCACAATATCCTTAGCATTTTAATAGCGCCACCCCCTCAACAACCTTCGGGTTACATCCCCCACGCACTTCGGGCTTTCCATTCCTATCCCTGGCCGAGCCCATATCAATGTGTCGTTGCCGGCGACCGCGGGAGGTTGTTGCTGATTATAGGGTCAACAACGTAATCCTCAGAAAGTCGGTTTCTATTCGGTCCGGTCACCCAAGGAAAAGGCTCAGCGATATCATTGTCAAACCGACTCGAGCTCCTTTGAAGCATGTCGGCTTTGACGGATACCCACCAAAACCTAGAACTCCGTAGGAGTTGGGCAGCGATGCGACGCATCTGGAGGACTAACGTTTCAAAAAAAATTCATAACTGCAGGTCTTTGAACTCCGTAGGAGTTCACCATCATAACACCGGGTGCAACCCGGTGTATGCGAACCCACGATCCGCCTGCGCCACGTGCTCACGAAAATAGAAGCTTGCCACGTTCATGGCGCACACCGCACTGCGCACGGATGCAGCGTGCCTTTGCGCGCCAAACTAGGCGGGGCTCGATCACACTTTCCTGTGGCGCTTTTTTCGTTTCCCTAGCCGTTTCCCCGGGTTAAAACCCGGGGTTATGATGGGAAACTCCTACGGAGTTGGGCAGCAGATGCGACGCATCTGGAGGACTAACGTCTCAAAAAATCTTCACAAC
>Ga0209050_1003634_pt1 | contig 11151 bp, 11 predicted proteins | sample Araplavi_mTSA_r2_FD_184276 | JGI IMG/M metagenome (GOLD analysis project Ga0209050, IMG submission 184276) | Arabidopsis root microbial communities from North Carolina, USA - plate scrape MF_Cvi_mTSA_r2 (SPAdes) (version 2) | ecosystem: Host-associated > Plants > Roots > Endosphere | place: USA...
CCGTCGGCTCCAATGGCTTCGCCGCGAAAAATGCTGCCATCAGCAAGGGCGAGTATGGCTGGCTTAGTCAAGAAGACCTCCCGTAAATAAAGCCTGAAAGGGCGATCGCAGGTTGTAAAAAAGCGGAGTGACGTATGGACACGTCACCCCGCTTCTTCACTGAATTATTCTGCGCGCTTTTAGTGGACACACTAAAGCTGTAGCTTACAGAAAAAGGCTTTTTTGGTCCACCGCTAATGAGCCTTAAAGGCAGGGGAATGCGACAGGCCGTCGCGAAGCGGTGTAAAACGGGGCTCAGTATAACCTGAACCCCGCGTTCAATGGCATCAACGCAGGTCGAGAACGTCCTGCATGTCGTACAAACCCGGCTCGCGGCCATCCAGCCACAGCGCAGCACGTACGGCACCCTTGGCGAAGGTCATCCGGCTCGATGCCTTGTGGGTGATTTCCAGGCGCTCGCCCTCAGTGGCGAACAGCACGGTATGGTCGCCCACCACATCGCCACCGCGCACAGTGGCGAAACCGATGGTATCGCGCTCACGAGCACCGGTATGCCCCTGGCGCCCATACACGGCCACTTCCTGCAGATCGCGACCCAGCGTATCGGCAATCACTTCCCCCATGCGCAAGGCCGTTCCCGAAGGCGCGTCGATCTTGTGGCGGTGGTGCGCCTCGATGATTTCGATATCCGCATCGTCACCCAAGACCCGGGCCGTCATCTCCAGCAGCTTCAGTGACAGGTTCACACCCACGCTGAAGTTCGCCGCGAACACGATCGCAATGTCTTTGCCCGCATCGGCCAGCAACTGCTTTTGCGCGGCATCCAGCCCCGTCGTGCCGATCACCATGGCCTTGCCATGTTTGCGGCAGATCGCGAGGTTTTTCAGCATCACGTCCGGCAGGGTGAAGTCGATCAGCACATCGAACTCGTCGAGCACCTTCTCCAGGCCACCGGACATCGGCACACCGATACGCCCCAGCGAGGCCAGCTCGCCAGCATCGGCACCCACCAGCGTACTGTCGGGCCGCACAATGGCTGCCGTCAGGCCGGAGAGCGGAGAGCGCTGCTGCACCGCCTCGACCAGCGCCTTGCCCATGCGCCCCGCAGCGCCCATCACAGCTATACGTCGCATGCCAACTCCTTACAGGTCGCCGAAGAAGCGCTTCACGCCTTCGAACCAGCCGGTGGTTTTCGGGGAGTGACTGTTGTCATCGGCCAGCGAGCTGCGAAACTCCTCCAGCAACTCACGCTGGCGCCGACTCAGGTTGACCGGAGTCTCCACCGCCACGCGGCACATCAGGTCACCCGCGCCGCCACCACGCACTGGTGCAACGCCCTTGCCACGAATCCGGAACTGCTTGCCGGTCTGCGTACCCTCGGGGATTTTCAACTTGACGCGACCGTCGAGGGTCGGGATCTCAAGCTCACCGCCCAAGGCAGCATCGACGAAGCTGATCGGCACTTCGCAGAACAGGTGCTTGCCGTCACGTTGGAAAATCGAATGCTCGCGCACGTTGATGACCACGTACAGGTCGCCAGTCGGGCCACCCTGGGCACCCGCCTCGCCTTCGCCGGACAGACGAATGCGGTCACCGGTATCGACCCCGGCCGGCACTTTCACCGACAGCGTCTTGTACTCTTCGACACGCCCTTCACCGTGGCAGGAGTCGCACGGGTCGGAAATGATCTTGCCCTGGCCATGGCAACGCGGGCAGGTCTGCTGCACCGAGAAGAAGCCCTGTTGCATGCGGACCTGGCCGATGCCGCCGCAGGTTGGGCACGTAACAGGCGAGGACCCCTTCTTGGCACCCGAGCCATCGCACGGCTTGCAATTGACCAGTGTCGGAACACGGATATTCACGGTAGTACCGCGCACCGCCTCTTCCAGGTCCAACTCCAACGTGTAACGCAGGTCACTGCCACGCTGGGCGCCACCACGGGCACCGCCGCGACCGCCACCGAAGAAATCGCTGAACACATCGCCGAAAATATCGGAGAAATTCTGACCGCCAAAACCGGCACCGCCGCCACCCATGCTTGGGTCGACACCGGCATGACCGTACTGGTCGTAAGCCGCGCGTTTACTGGAATCGGACAGTACTTCGTAGGCCTCGTTGGCCTCCTTGAACATCTCTTCCGACGCTTTGTCGCCGGGATTACGGTCCGGGTGGTGCTTCATCGCCAGGCGACGATAGGCCTTTTTCAGGTCTGCCTCGCTGGCCCCCCGCTCGACACCCAATACTTCGTAAAAGTCACGCTTTGCCATTAGTCTTTGCACTCTTATAGGACGTCCGGCAAACCTCTCCTGAACCTTGCCAAACTCGTTGAGCCCCAATACAGGCCCGGACCCAACTCACGTCGATTCAACGATCCTGGTCTTTAATCTTTCAGCCAGGGACCCGGCCAAAACGCGGTGTATGTCGTTCGGAAAGCAGGAGCATTCCCGATCACACCGCCAGCATCCGAGCGTTGTCGCATGCTGTAAAAATTCACTGACTCCAGACACGCCAACGCGGGAGCAAGCTCCCGCGCGGCGACATCCTACCAGCCACCGCACAAATGCAGTCAACCGGCCGACCAACAAGCGATTACTTGTGGTCTTTCACTTCTTCGAACTCAGCGTCAACGACATCGTCGGCTTTTTCGGCCGACTCGCCCTGGGCTGCGCCTTCAGCGGGCTGAGCCTGCTCGGCGTACATCTTCTGGGCCACTGGAGCGGAGACCTTGGACAACTCTTCGATCTTCGCCTCGATGGCAGCCTTGTCGTCGCCTTTGACGGCAGCTTCCAGGGCAACCACAGCCGCTTCGATAGCGGTTTTCTCTTCCGCGGTCACTTTCTCGCCAGCATCGGCGATCATCTTGCGGGTCGAGTGCACCAGGGCGTCGCCCTGGTTGCGGGCGCTAGCCAGTTCTTCGAACTTGCGGTCTTCCTCGGCGTTGACTTCAGCATCGCGAACCATCTGCTGAATTTCTTCCTCGGACAGACCGGAGTTGGCCTTGATCACGATCGACTGGGTCTTGCCGGTGGCCTTGTCTTTCGCGCCGACATGCAGGATGCCGTTGGCGTCGATGTCGAAGGTCACTTCGATTTGTGGCACGCCACGTGGAGCCGGTGGAATCTCGGCCAGGTCGAACTTGCCCAGGGATTTGTTCTGGGCAGCCTGCTTGCGCTCACCTTGCAGCACATGGATGGTCACGGCGCCCTGGTTATCGTCAGCAGTCGAGAACACTTGGGATTTCTTGGTAGGAATCGTGGTGTTTTTCTCGATCAGCGCGGTCATCACGCCACCCATGGTTTCGATACCCAGGGTCAGCGGGCTGACGTCGAGCAGCAGAACGTCCTTCACATCACCGGCCAGAACGGCGCCCTGGATGGCAGCACCCATGGCAACGGCTTCGTCCGGGTTCACGTCCTTACGCGCTTCTTTGCCGAAGAAGTCGGTCACCAGCTTCTGAACCAGCGGCATACGGGTCTGGCCGCCAACCAGGATCACGTCGTTGATCGAGCCAACGTCGATACCGGCATCTTTCATCGCAATGCGGCAAGGCTCGATGGTGCGCTGAACCAGGTCTTCCACCAGCGCTTCAAGCTTGGCGCGGGAGATTTTTACGTTCAGGTGCTTAGGACCGGTGGCGTCTGCGGTGATGTACGGCAGGTTCACGTCGGTCGACTGGCTCGAGGACAGTTCGATCTTGGCTTTTTCAGCGGCTTCTTTCAGGCGCTGCATGGCCAGCGGGTCACCCTTGAGGTTCATGCCGCTTTCTTTCTTGAACTCGTCGACGAGGTAGTCGATCAAGCGGATGTCGAAGTCTTCACCACCGAGGAAGGTGTCACCGTTGGTCGCCAGTACTTCGAACTGGTGTTCGCCATCGACTTCAGCGATCTCGATCACAGAGACGTCGAAGGTACCGCCGCCCAGGTCATAAACGATCACGGTGTGATCGCCCTTGGCCTTGTCCATACCGTAGGCCAGAGCAGCCGCGGTTGGTTCGTTGATGATACGTTTTACGTCCAGGCCCGCGATGCGGCCGGCGTCTTTGGTCGCCTGGCGCTGGCTGTCGTTGAAGTATGCAGGAACGGTGATGACCGCTTCGGTCACGGCTTCGCCGAGATAATCCTCAGCGGTCTTCTTCATTTTCTTGAGAATTTCAGCCGAGATCTGTGGCGGTGCCATTTTCTGGCCGTTCACTTCAACCCAGGCGTCGCCATTGTCAGCCTTGGCGATTTTGTAAGGCACCATCTTGATGTCTTTCTGAACGACTTCTTCGTCGAACTTGCGACCGATCAGACGCTTCACCGCGTACAGGGTGTTATGCGGATTGGTCACTGCCTGACGCTTGGCCGACTGGCCAACCAGAATCTCGCCATCGTTGGCGTAAGCGATGATCGACGGCGTGGTACGCGCGCCTTCAGCGTTCTCGATAACTTTGGCCTTGCCGTTTTCCAGCACGGAGACGCACGAGTTGGTGGTCCCCAGGTCGATGCCGATAATCTTGCCCATGTTAACTCTCCCGGAACTTGGATTTTGTTGCCGCAGCAGTGGTGGCTAACTGCGGTAGCACTTAAACGCTTGACTTAATAGATGGGGCCGCTACGACCGATTTCAAGCCTGCTCATCAATAGAAGGCGAAACCGGTGCTGGCGTCTTGCTGACCACGACCATGGCCGGGCGCAACAGACGACCGTTGAGCAGGTAACCCTTCTGGAAAACCTTCAGGACGCTGTTTGGCTCGACGTCGGCACTTTCCTGCATCGCCATGGCCTGATGGTGCTCGGCATTGAAGGGTTCGCCATGGGGGTCGAGGGCTTCGAGCTGATAACGCTTGAGGGTGTCCTGGAACATTTTCAGGGTCAGCTCGATGCCTTCACGCATCGGACGGATGTTTTCGTCATCCGGGTTGGACAGTTCCAGGCCGCGCTCCAGGCTGTCGATGATCGGCAGCAGGTCGCCAGCGAAACGCTCCAAGGCGAATTTATGAGCCTTCTCTACATCTTGCTCGGCGCGACGGCGGACATTCTGCAGGTCGGCTGCTACACGCAACGCCTGATCCTGCGCACCGGCCAGTTGCTCTTCGAGCACTTGTACACGTGCCGCCAGGTCTTCACCGGAATCCTGGGAAGCCTGGTTGGCGTCTAGATTTTGCGTATCCTGCGTCTGTTCGTCAGCCATAGATTTCTCCTCTCAACTTCGTCCGCGAGCTCGACTCGCGCTTCTGCCCCGGTATATGGGGTCGGGTTTTCCAGCTTCAAGGGCCATCTGACGAATTAACCTTACAAAAAACAGCTGCATAGTCATTCCTCGAAGCGCTAAGAAAATCCTCCGCCCAAGCAAATCGAGCTAAGCGAGGGCATTGTCAGGCCGAAACAAAACACTGTATAAATAACCAGACCTAAAGCCTGGGAGCGGCCTTATGCTGGTGCACCTGTCCGTACACAACTACGCCATCGTCGAACATCTCGACCTCGAACTTGACCGAGGCATGAGCGTGATCACCGGTGAAACCGGCGCGGGCAAGTCGATCATGCTCGATGCCCTGGGCCTGACGCTGGGCGACCGCGCCGACAGTGGCGTAGTGCGCCCCGGAGCAGACAAGGCCGACATCCTGGCGACGTTCGACCTGGTCGACATCCCCGAGGCCAGCGCCTGGCTGGCCGAGCGCGACCTGGACACCGATGGCCTGTGCATCCTTCGCCGGGTTATCACCGCCGAAGGCCGTTCCCGAGGCTATATCAACGGCACGCCCTGCCCCTTGGGCGATCTCAAGGCCCTTGGCGAACTGCTGATCGACATCCACAGCCAGCATGAACACCAATCCCTGCTCAAGACCGACACCCACCGCCGCTTGCTGGATGAGTATGCCGGCGCCACGGACCTGGCCCGGCAGGTCCAACTGGCGGCCCAACGCTGGCGCCAGACCCGGCAGGAACTGGATCGACTCTCCAACTCCGGCGACGAACAACGCGCCCGTCACCAGTTGCTGAGCTACCAGCTCGAAGAGCTGGAGAACCTGGCCCTGGGTGAAAATGAACTGGAAGAGCTGGAGCAGGAACACAAGAACCTGACCAACGCCGAAACCTTGCTGGGTATCTGCCGCCAAGTGGTCGAGCAATGCAGTGAGAGCGATTCGGGCAATGTGCTCAATGCACTGACAGCGAGCCTGAACCGACTCTCCAGCGTGAACAATTCGGTGGGCGCCTTGAACGAAGCGACCAACCTGCTGACGAGTGCGCAGATCCAGGTCGAAGAGGCCGTCGGGGAGCTGAATCGCTTCCTCGATCATTTCGATGCCGACCCGGCACGCCTGCAATACCTGGAAGAACGCCTGGACACCATCTATACGCTGGCGCGCAAGCACCGCATCCAACCGACCGATGTTGCCGAGCTCCAGCAGCGGCTACTGGACGAACTGGAAACCCTGAACGCCAACGATGAATCCATCGAACGCCTGGGGGACGAACTGGCTTCTTATGCCCGTCATTATCAGGAAAAGGCCAAGGAACTCAGTGAACTGCGCCGGCAGGCCGCAACAGGGCTGGCCTGCGCCGTTGAGCAGGAAATCCAGCGCCTGGGCATGCCCGGCGGGCGCTTCACCATCGAATTGCGCCCCAATGCCGGCGACGAGCTCCAGCCCAATGGACTTGAGCAAGTGGAATTGCTGGTCAGCGCCAACCCCGGACAACCACTCAAGGCCCTGGCCAAAGTCGCCTCCGGCGGCGAATTGTCACGAATCAGCCTGGCTATCCAGGTCATCACCGCACAGACCTCTCGCGTGCCGACGCTGGTATTCGACGAAGTGGACGTAGGCATCGGCGGCCCAACCGCGGAAATTGTCGGCCAACTGCTGCGCCGACTGGGTGAGCGTGGCCAAGTGCTGACGGTTACCCACCTGCCCCAAGTCGCCGCCCAGGGACACCAGCATTTGTTCGTGCACAAAGTGCGTGGCGAGGACGCCACCCGCACCGCTGTGTCCAAACTCAACAAAAATGAGCGCGTGGAAGAGGTGGCGCGAATGCTCGGAGGTATCGACCTCACCAAGGAATCCCTGGCCCACGCGAAAAAAATGGTCGTTACCGCGAAAATCTGAGAACGGTAGAAAGCACGAAGGCGACCCTGGGGTCGCCTTCGTTCGTTTCGCGAACCTTAAGTCCGCGCGACATGCTTACTTTTTCTTGCGTACGTACAGCACGAGATTGTGATCAACCATCTCGAAGCCATACTTGTCGACGATTGCTTTCTGCAGCCGCTCGATTTCTTCGTCGAAGAATTCGATCACTTCACTGGTCTCGACGTTGACCATATGGTCGTGATGCTTGCCGTCGTCCAGCTCGAAGACCGCGTGGCCTCCGTCGAAGTTATGCCGCACCACAAGGCCAGCTGCCTCGAACTGGGTCAGAACACGGTAAACCGTGGCCAGACCGACGTCCTCACCAGCCTCCATAAGCGCCTTGTAGACATCCTCGGCACTCATGTGGCGTTGCTCGGCGGAATCGAGCATTTGCAGAATCTTGACCCTTGGCAGGGTCACTTTGAGGCCGGCTTTGCGTAGTTCGCTATTTTCAACCATGGTCAGCTTTCTCGCGATGCTGCTTCGCAGCTTCTCTTAATGCGGGTATGATCGGCGTTTACGTTGTCCCAGCCAAGATAGTGGAAGTCGCCCACCGATGCAAAACACCAAGCTCTTGCTAACCAGTTTCACCTTTGTGGGACTGCTCGCACTCGCCGGTTGTTCATTCCCCGGGGTTTACAAAATCGACATCCAGCAGGGCAATGTCGTCACGCAGGACATGATAGACCAGTTACGCCCGGGAATGACCCGCCGGCAAGTACGGTTTATCATGGGTAACCCTCTGTTGACCGACACGTTCCACGCCGATCGCTGGGATTATCTGTACAGCTTGCAGCCAGGCGGCGGCGAGCGCCAACAGGAACGCATCAGCGTTATCTTCAACTCTAACGACCAACTCGTCAGCCTGTCGGGCGATTTCATGCCCGGCGTGAGCCGCGACGAGGCCATCATGGGCAAGGATAGCGGCACTACCGTTACCGATCCGACTCAGAACGCCGAACAGCCGAAACCGGAAAAACCGGCCAAGCCAGGTTCGTTGCTGGACCAGATCCAGAAGGACGTGGACAAAGTCGAGACCGTACCAGTCCCGACGCCAGAGCCCCTGGATACTTCGCCGCAATAAGTCGCAACATGAAAAAACCCGGCATGCCGGGTTTTTTATTGCCTGCGATTCAAGCGAGTTACTGATCGGATTGGCGCGCTTGAGCAGCCTTGGCCGCCCGCAATCTACGAATTTCTTTAGGATCGGCCAGCAAAGGTCGATAAATCTCCAGCCGATCACCCGCCTGGACCACCTGCCGATCAGGATCGGTGACCACTTTGCCAAAAATCCCCACCGGGCAGGTCGCCAGATCCAGTTCCGGGAACGCATCGGTAATGCCCGATGCCTTCAGCGCCGCGCGAACACTCGTGCCTTGCTGCACGGAAAATGTGCGCAGGACCTGGCGGTCGACGCTGGCATACACCACTTCTATCTCAATCAACGCTTGAGCTCGGCATTCTGCTTGGCCCGCTGGCAGAACGCGTCGACCAGGGTATTGGCGGCCTGATTGAACAGCGGCCCCAACGTCGCTCGCACCAATGGGCCGGCGTAGTCGAACGACAGGTCCAGGCTGATCTTGCAGGCCTTATCGCCCAGCGGCTTGAACACCCAGACGCCGTGGAGCTGATTGAAGGGCCCCTCTTCCAGGTTCATCTCGATGGATTGCCCTGGCACCAGCGTATTGCGCGTGACGAAACGCTGGCTCAAGCCGCTCTTGGCAATGTTGAGGCTGGCGCGCATATGAATTTCAGAGCTCTCCAGCACCTCGGCGGATGCGCACCACGGCAGGAACTCCGGGTAGCTCGCCACATCGTTGACCAGGTCGTACAGCGCCTGCGCCGGGTAGGGCAGCAAGGCCGAGCGTTGAATATGTGTCGTCATGTAAGCGTCACTTCCACAGCTGGGCGGCAAACACTACGAGAATGCCGATGGGCGCCACATAGCGCATCAAGAACAGGCTCAAGGCAAACAAAACCGGGCTGCGCAGCGACAATTCATCACGCACCGCTTCACGCCCCATGACCCATCCTGCAAACACCACGAAACACAAACCACCCAATGGCAGCATGATCCGTGATGTGAAGAAATCAATCACGCCGAAGAAATCCAGTCCTCCGGTTGCGCCCCACTGGTAGAGATGAAACAACCCGCCTTCGTTCACGAAAAACTTCGCTTGCTTCCATATATTGAAGGAAAACACCGTGCCCAGGCCGACAAACCAGCAGGTGAAAGCCAGCCAGAAGGTCACCCAGGCGCGGCTGATGCGGGTCCGTTCAACCAAGTAGGCCACCATGGGTTCCAGCAGGGAAATGGCCGAGCTCCAGGCCGCGATGGCCACCAGGACAAAAAACACCACGCCCATCAATTGGCCGAAGGCCATGCTGCCGAAGGCAAAGGGCAGGCTGACAAACATCAACCCCGGCCCCTCGCTCGGGTTCAGGCCAGCGGCGAACACAATCGGAAACAATGCCACGCCCGCCAACAGCGACACGAAGGTATCCAGCAGTGCCACGCCAAAGACGGTCCGGGTCAAGGATGCGTTCTTGGGCATGTAGGCGCCGTAGATCATGATCGAGCCGACCCCGACGCTCAGGGAGAAAAACGCGTGTCCCATCGCCGGTAACAGGCCATCCAGGACTTTCTCTGGCTGGAAGTCGAACATGAAGTGCACGCCTTCCATGAAATGCCCGGTGGTCATGCTGTAGCCCAGCAGCACCAGGATCATCACGAACAGCAACGGCATCATGATCCGCAGGCTGCGCTCAAGCCCGGCGACCACGCCCCGGGCAATCACCACCGCCGAAAGCAACATGAAGATCGTGTGCCAGAGGGTCAGCCTCCAGGGATCGGAGATCACGTTGCCGAAGTAGGCGCCCACCTGATCCGGCGTGGCCCCCTGGAAGTCCCCGCGCCCCATGTCGATGATGTAGTCCAGCGACCAGCCACCGACCACGCTATAGAAAGACAGGATCAACAGCGCCGTGATCATCCCGGCGAAGGCGCCCCACGACCATTTGGTCGAATGCCCCGCTTCCACCGCCAGCACCTTCAGGGCATTGGCCGGGCTTTGCCGGGCCCGACGACCAATCAGGGTTTCAGCCAGCATCACCGGAGCGCCGATGAGCGCAATGCACGCCAGGAACATCAGTACGAAGGCGCCGCCACCGTAGACGCCGACCATGTACGGAAACTTCCAGATACTACCCAGCCCCACGGCAGAACCGGTCGCCGCGAGTATGAAGACCCAACGGCTAGCCCAACTGCCGTGGACAGAAACCTTGTCTGTCGACATCGTGATCACGCCCAAGCGTTCAAAAAAGAGGCCGCATTGTCCGGGATTCACTCAACGTGCTCAAGCACGCAGCTTCACCGTAGCCGACACGCACGCAACTGCCTATAATGCCGCCCCTATGGCTAAACAGAAGAAACACCCCACAGGGACCATCGCGCAAAATAAAAAGGCGCGACACGATTACTTCATCGAACAACGTTTCGAGGCTGGCATGGTCCTGGCCGGTTGGGAAGTAAAGAGCTTGCGTGCCGGCAAGGCGCAGTTGGTTGACAGTTATGTGCTGCTCAAGGACGGCGAAGCCTGGCTGCTGGGCAGTCATATCACGCCGCTGACAACCGCCAGCACCCACGTGATCGCCGATCCGGTGCGCTCGCGCAAGCTGCTGCTCAACAAGCGCGAGCTGGAAAAACTCTTCGCGTCCGTGCAGCAGAAAGGCTACGCCTGCGTCTGTACGTCACTGTACTGGAGCAAGCACTTGATCAAGTGCGAAATTGCCCTGGGCAAGGGCAAGAAGGAATACGACAAGCGCGATACCGAACGCGAACGCGACGCCGGTCGCGAGTTGCAGCGCGCGGTGCGCAACAAGGGTAAGGAAGACTAGCCCGCTCTACCGCATCCAATGTGGGAGATTCTATGTTGCAGGGGAACCCTGCAACCGTGAATTTGGTTGGTATTCGCTCTGATTTTTCATCAGGGCGAATGCTACCCGACACAACTTGCGGGCGAGGATAACCAAGGCCTGAGTTC
>Ga0209050_1003638_pt1 | contig 11147 bp, 10 predicted proteins | sample Araplavi_mTSA_r2_FD_184276 | JGI IMG/M metagenome (GOLD analysis project Ga0209050, IMG submission 184276) | Arabidopsis root microbial communities from North Carolina, USA - plate scrape MF_Cvi_mTSA_r2 (SPAdes) (version 2) | ecosystem: Host-associated > Plants > Roots > Endosphere | place: USA...
GGTTTCAGATGCGGGTGCGTATCGGGCACCCGTGGATGCTCGAAATCCATGCCGGTGATGCGATGCAGGCCGAGGCGTTTCATCACGGCGGTCGAACGTCTGTTTTCGCCAACGGCGAAGGACACGACCGCGTCGAGCTGTTTCTCACCAAACGCGAAGTCGAGGAGCGCACGGGCGGCTTCGGTGACGTAACCGTTGCCCCAGAACCGGGTCGCGAGCCGCCAGCCGATCTCCACCGTCTCGATCGGAAAGATATCCGGCATGCTGGCGAGCGACAGGCCGCAGAAACCCATGGGCTCCTGCGTTTCTTTCAGTTCCAGCGCATAGAAGCCGAGCCCGGTCTCGGTGATCGCGTCGTTGAGCTTGGCGAGGAAGGCATCCGCCTCTTCGTGGGTGCGGCGGAACGGAAAGAACTCCATCACCTTCGGATCGGAATTGATCTCGCGAAAGAGATCGCGGTCGCCGTCGACCCAGCTTCGGAGGCGCAGGCGTTCGGTTTCGAGGATGATCCTTGGGGGCATGTCCTGGACTTTATCCTACGAGACCTTTGCAGAGGATTTCGGCTTTTCGAACCTGATGCGCAGTTTCGTGCCGGTGGCATCGGCGAAACGCTGGAGGGTGCGGGTCGAGGGCATGGAACGGCCGCTCTCAAGCCGCGCGATGGCCGCCTGCGTCGTCCCCATCGCCTTGGCAACGTCTTCCTGCGTCATGGAAGCCTGGGCGCGTGCTTTGATCAGTGCTTCCGCGAGGGCGAATTCCTCCTCGAGCGCGTCGTAGGCGGCGACGAATTCCGGGTCCTTGAACCATTCCTTCGCGGCTTCGCTTACCAGAAGGCTCCTCTTGGTCATCTCACATCCTTTGCACGTTTCATCGCGATCTCGATGTCGCGTCTGGGCGTCTTCTGTGTTTTCTTCCGGAAGACATGTAAAACCACAATCCGATGACCTGACGCAGCGACATAAGCCGCCCGGGCGATCCCGTCGCGACCGCGCATTCGCATTTCCCAGATCGGCCCCTCGAGGTGTTTCACATAGGGTTCGTGTACCTTGGCGGGTCCTTCCAGCTCGATCAGCTTCACGATGCGGAGAAAGCTGGCAACAATATCGGTGGGAAACGCCTCAAGTTCGATCCTCACACGATCATTTATAAACTCCATCTTCCACTGCATGAAATATACCATTTTTGCAATGATCTTCAATGCAAATGGTGCGATATGTATTTCGGTTCGTCAATCGCGTAAGTTGTATTTAGGCTGGCGTCACGAAATCCGTCCTTCGATAGCCCTGGATGTAAAGCAGGGCGGTGAGGTCGCCGTGGTCGATGCGCATCCTGGCCTGGGCTGCGACGGTGGGCTTGGCGTGCAGTGCCACGCCGGAGCCGGCGATGCCGAGCATGCCGAGATCGTTGGCGCCGTCGCCGACGGCGATCGTGTCTTCCGGCGCGATCCCGAGCCTTTCGGCGATAGCGAGGAGTGCGTCGACCTTGGCCTGCTTGCCGAGGATGGGTTCAGCCACTTCGCCGGTCAGGATACCGTCCTTTTCGAGGAGGATGTTGGCGCGGTTCTCGTCGAAGCCGAGGGTTGCGGCGATGCGGCTGGTGAAGACGGTGAAGCCGCCCGAGACGAGGGCGGCGTAATGGCCCCGGGCCTTCATCGTGGCGATCAATTCCTTTCCGCCCGATGTCAGCGTGATGCGCTGGGCGATGACGTCGTCGACGACGGTGATCGGCAGACCTTTCAGAAGTGCCACACGTTCGCGAAGGGCGGGTTCGAAGGCGATCTCGCCGTTCATCGCGCGGGCGGTGATGGTCGCGACCTTGTCCTTCAGCCCCACGACATCGGCAAGCTCGTCGATGCATTCCTGGCCGATCATGGTCGAATCCATGTCGGCGATCAGGAATTTTTTCCGGCGCGTATCCGCGTCCTGGATGACGAGATCGATCGGGGCGCTCCCGATGATGGCCCGCAGAGCGGCCTCTGTCGCTTCGATATCGGAGCCGTCGCGCAGGGCGATGTCGCAGGCGATGCCATCCGCCAGCCAGTAGAGGCCGGAGGCTTTTACCGCCTCTGCCGCTTGTTCTCCGAGCGTCGAGTTGAGAACGGGGTTTGACGGATGGGCAATGAGCGTGGCAACGAAAGCCATATGAGCGACCTTATCGACAATCTTGATGCGATCCTGATAACCGGGCCGACGGCCAGCGGCAAGTCGGCGCTCGCATTGCGTCTGGCCCGTGAGACCGGCGGTGTGGTGATCAATGCCGACAGCATGCAGGTCTACGACACTCTGCGGGTGCTGACGGCGCGGCCGGCCGAGGACGAGATGGAAGGTGTGCCGCATCTGCTCTACGGGCATGTGCCGGCGATACGCGCCTATTCGACCGGCGAGTGGCTGCGCGACGTCACGGCGCTTCTGCCGCAGCTGAAGCGCGACGGCCGGCTGCCTGTCTTCGTCGGCGGCACGGGGCTCTATTTCAAGGCGCTAACCGGGGGGCTGTCCGACATGCCGGAAATCTCGCAGGAGATTCGCTGCGAGGTTCGGCTGCGTCTGAAGGAGGAAGGCCCGGAGGCGCTGCATGCGGAGCTTCTGGTGCGCGACGCACCCGTGGCGGCGGGCCTGGAGCCGAAGGACGGGCAGCGCATCGTCAGGGCACTGGAGGTTTTGGCGCAGACCGGCCGCTCGATCGCCGAGTTCCAGGGCAGGCAGGGGCCGATGGTGATCGATCCTGCGCGGGCGAAGAAGCTTATCGTGCTGCCGGACCGAAAAATCCTGCAGGAGCGGATCGACCGGCGTTTCGGGACGATGCTGGAGACGGGGGCCGTGGACGAGGTGAAGGCGCTGCGGGCGCTCGATCCGGCGCCGGACCTGCCCGTGATGAAGGCGATCGGCGTCGCGCAGATCGCCGAGATGCTGGAAGGCCGCATGAGCCGCGAGGAGGTTGTCGAGCGCGGATCCGCGCTGACACGGCAATATGCCAAGCGTCAGATGACCTGGTTCCGCAACCAGATGGACGAGAGCTGGGAGCGGCTGACCTGAGGCCGGTCCTCAATCCTTGTCGTAGAGGCTGCTCAGCGGTTTCTTGAGAAGGCTTTCGCGCAACGATCCTTCGCGGCGAAGCAGCGGACCGGGGCGCGGCGCTCCCTCCGGCGGAGGCGGACGCTGGAACGTCGGGGGCGCAGGCTGGTAGGATGGCGGCGGCTCGGCGGGGCGCTCGCGGCGCAGTTCCGCAAACCGATCGGGGCGAGGGGCGGCTGGCTGTTCCGGCGCGCCGGCGCGCGGAAGCATGTCCGGCCGGTAGGGTTCCGGCTGCGGATTGCTTGCGATCGGCTGAACAGGATTGATCGTCACATGGCCCGTCGAGCGGATTTCCCGGTTCCAGCGCTCGAGTTCGGCATCGCCCGCCGGCGGGAAGTCGTCGTCCGTTTCGTCCTCGACACCGGAAGCACCCTCGGTAAAAGGCGTGGCCGCGCTGTAGCTCTGCTGGAATGCGGAAATGTCGGGCCCGCTGACGGCGCGCATGCGGGCGATCACGGTGCGCAGATCGACCGTATCCGGCGTATCCTCGCTGCCCTTTTCGGCGACGCCATTGGCCTTGGGCAGGTATTTTTTCTCGACGCGGGCGAACCGCATGCGCATCGGCACGGAGATCGCTTCGCCGAAAGCGATCGCCTCGCCATTGCCGATCGACGACAGGAAGCTCGTCGTCGAGATCGACGAATTGGGGATCGCCGACTTGATGATTTCCTGGTCGCGGTCGTTGGACAGCCGCATGGCGAACACGGTCGAGCACTGCGACAGGATCGTCTGGTCGAGTTCGCCGGGCCGCTGGGTGATGACGCCGAGCGAGACGCCGTATTTTCGGCCTTCCTTGGCGATTCGCGAGATGGCCTGCCGTGTCGGAAAGAAGCCGAGCTCGCGGTCGGCCGGCACGTAGCGGTGCGCTTCCTCGCAGACCACCAGCATATGGATGGCGCCGCCGCTCCAGAGCGCGAGTTCGAACGCCATGCGGCAGAGGATCGAGGCGACGGAATTGACGACTTCCGAGGGGATGCCGGCGAGCTGGAAGGTCGAGATCGGCCGGTCGCCGCCGGGAATGCGAAAGATATGGGCGATGGTCTCCATGATCGTGTCGTTGATCGTATTGTTGGAGAACATGAAATGGTAACGCGGGTCGTTGATCGCAGACATGATGCGCATCTTCAGCGACCGCAGGAACGGCTTTTCGCCACGTCCTTCCAGACGGCCGATGCGTTCGTCGATCAGCGCCAAAAGGTCCGCCATGCGATAGGGCACCGGCGTATCGGCGGTGACCGAGCTCTTTTCGGTCGAGCGGCGCATCAGCGACGTTTCGTTGCCGCGGAAGGCGCGTTTGGCTTCCGGAATGAGGTCGCGCAGGATGTCGAGTTCTTCCGCCACCGCGGGCCGGCCGCGAAACACCACCTCGGCAAACTCTTCGAGCCGCATCAGCCAGAAGGGCAGGTCGAGCGTGTCGGTGTCGATAACGACGGCGTGCTCGGGAAAAGCCGCGGCAAATTCGTTGTGCGGATCGAGAATGAGGACGCGCAGCTTCGGGTCGGCCTCGATCGCCTTGTGGAGAAGCAGCGAAACGGCTGTCGATTTGCCGACGCCGGTCGAACCGACGATGGCGAAATGTTTCGACAGCATCGACGGGATATGGATCGTCGCGTCGATCGTTTCGTCCTGGGTGAGCTTGCCGACAGCGCAGGTATCGTTCTTGCCGGTGTCATAGATGCGCGCCAGGTCGGCCGCACGGATGCGGTGGGCGACGGCGCCGAGATAGGGATAACACGAGATGCCGCCGGTGAACTCGTCGCGGCCGTCGGGACCCTTGCGCACTTCGCCGAGCAGTTCGGCCTCGATGTGGAAACTGGTATTGCCGCCCTCGCTCCATTCCTTGCCGCCGGTCTGCATCGCATAAGCGAGCGCCACCACGCGGTTTGCGCCGACGCTGATCGAGATCAGCCGTCCGACGGACCACAGTTCGGTCAGATCGGTCTCGCCGTTTTCGGCAATGGCGGAAATGGTGGCGTGCGAGCCGTTGCAGGCGACGACTCGGCCGAGCATGCGGTTGCCGGGTTTCTGGATATCGCGACGATCCTGCTCACCTGCAGTCGCGGAACGGTGCAGATCGTTGTTCAACAAACTCGGGCCCCTATCATTGGGGTGGCGGATCGGGTCATGGCTCATCCGTCGGGTCGCTACCCTCCAAACAACGGGACTATATTGTGCCGGCCTTAACAACTCGTGTAGGAGGCGGTATCGCCGAATGCAGGGAAACGGAGCAGTAAAATCAGGCTGATGGCGTTTTTTGGAGCATGTCCACGTTGACGAACGACATTTATCTGGCTAACACTTCGCGCCATGAAGATTTCGATCGCTCTTATTGTGGTGGGAACGCGCATGGGCAGGATGGTGTAACCATCCGGCGACAGCCACCCATGCGCGGAAAGACAGGCTCCTACAAGGGGCCTTTTTTTATGCCTTCAATCCGGCTCGGAGGAGCCGCCGGTAAAAATCCAGCAGCGAATGGACCAAGACAATGACGGATACCAACAATCAGACGCCAGATAACCAAATGCCAGACAATCAGATGACTGGCGCAGAGATCGTCCTGAAGGCCCTGAAGGACAATGGCGTCGAGCATATCTTCGGATATCCGGGCGGCGCCGTCCTGCCGATCTATGACGAGATCTTCCAGCAGGACGACATCCAGCACATTCTGGTACGCCACGAGCAGGGCGCCGGCCACGCGGCCGAAGGTTATGCCCGCTCCACCGGCAAGGTCGGCGTCTTGCTGGTGACGTCGGGTCCTGGCGCCACCAATGCCGTCACCCCGCTGCAGGATGCGCTGATGGACAGCATCCCGCTGGTCTGCCTGTCCGGCCAGGTTCCGACCACGCTGATCGGTTCCGATGCCTTCCAGGAATGCGATACCGTCGGCATTACCCGGCCCTGCACCAAGCACAACTGGCTGGTCAAGGACGTCAACGAGCTGGCCGGCATCATCCACGAAGCCTTCCGTATTGCCCAGACCGGCCGTCCGGGACCGGTCGTCGTCGATATTCCGAAGGACATCCAGTTCGCGACCGGCACCTATACGCCGAAGCCGGAAATCGCCCAGAACACCAGCTACCAGCCGCGGACGCAGGGCGACATCAACGCCATCCAGGCCGCCATCGAGCTGATGGCTTCGGCGCGCCGGCCGATCCTCTATACCGGCGGCGGCGTCGTCAATTCCGGCCTGGAAGCCTCGCGGCTGCTGCGCGAGCTGGTCGAGCTCACCGATTTCCCGATCACCTCGACGCTGATGGGCCTCGGCGCCTATCCGGCGTCCGGCAAGAACTGGCTCGGCATGCTCGGCATGCACGGCTCCTACGAGGCGAACATGGCGATGCACGATTGCGACGTCATGGTCTGCATCGGCGCGCGGTTTGACGACCGCATCACCGGGCGCATCAACGCGTTTTCGCCGAATTCGCGCAAGGTCCACATCGATATCGACCCGTCCTCGATCAACAAGAACGTCCATGTCGATATCCCGATCCTCGGCGATGTCGGCAACGTTCTCGAAGACATGGTTCGCCTGTGGCGCGCCCTGCCGAAAAAGCCGGCCAAGGCGCAGAGAGAGGAGTGGTGGGGCCAGGTCAACCGCTGGCGGGCCCGCAAGAGCTTTTCCTACAAGCACTCCAACGACGTTATCATGCCGCAATATGCGCTGCAGCGTCTGTTCGAGGCGACCAGGGGGCACGATACCTACATCACTACCGAAGTCGGCCAGCATCAGATGTGGGCGGCGCAGTTCCTCGAATTCGAGGAGCCGAACCGCTGGATGACCTCGGGCGGGCTCGGCACGATGGGTTACGGTTTCCCGGCGGCGATCGGCGTGCAGGTCGCGCATCCCGACGCTCTGGTCATCGACGTTGCGGGCGACGCCTCGATCCAGATGTGCATCCAGGAAATGTCGACCGCCATCCAGTATAACCTGCCGGTCAAGATCTTCATCCTCAACAACCAGTACATGGGCATGGTGCGCCAGTGGCAGCAGTTGCTGCACGGCAACCGCCTGTCGAATTCCTATACGGAAGCGATGCCGGACTTCGTCAAGCTCGCAGAAGCCTATGGTGCCGTCGGCATGTATTGCGACGATCCGAAGGAACTGGACGGCAAGATCGAGGAGATGATCGCGGTCAAGAAGCCCGTCATCTTCGATTGCCGCGTCGCCAATCTCGCCAACTGCTTCCCGATGATCCCGTCGGGCAAGGCGCATAACGAGATGCTGCTGCCGGACGAAGCCACCGACGAAGCGGTTGCCAACGCCATCGATGCCAAGGGTCGCCAGCTCGTCTGAGACGGGCTGCCATCCCTTCAACAAAATTCTGAGGAAATGGACCTAAGATTATGAATGCGCATCAGCAACCGACCGGATCCGCCTATTTCATCGCGCCCGAGACGGCGAAAGCAGAAAGCCACACGCTTTCGGTGCTCGTCGCCAACGAACCGGGCGTGCTCGCCCGGGTGATCGGCCTGTTTTCCGGCCGCGGCTACAATATCGAAAGCCTGACGGTTTCGGAAACGGAACATGAAGCGCACCTATCCCGCATCACCATCGTGACGCGGGGCACGCCGACGGTGCTCGAACAGATCAAGGCGCAGCTCGAACGGATCGTGCCTGTGCACCGGGTCGTCGATCTGACGGTGCGGGCCCATGCGCTCGGCCAGGAGCGGCCGATCGAGCGCGAAGTGGCACTGGTGAAGGTGGTCGGCCAGGGTGACCACCGCGCCGAGACGCTCCGGCTTGCGGATGCCTTCCACGCGAAGGTGGTCGATGCGACGGTCGAACATTTCATCCTGGAGATCACCGGGAAATCCTCCAAGATCGACCAGTTCGTGGCGATCATGAAGCCGCTCGGCCTCGTCGAAGTCTGCCGCACCGGGATCGCGGCGATGAACCGCGGCCCGCAGGGCATGTGACGCCCGCCAGGGACCGCGGAGCAGCCGGACAGGAGGGGCGGCGATTGCAGAAGGACTGGCTGCCTCCATCCGGCACGCGCCTCGGCGCTACCTTCTATGTCCGGCAGTCCCAGCCGTGGCTCTGCCACTATTTCGGCATCAAAAGGCTTGAGCCGACGCTTAGCCCCGGTATCAGGGGGGTGGTGTTGTGGGGCGGGCGCATCCCGGCAAGGACGGCGCGTTTCATCGCCGGGCTGCGCGGGCTGCCCTCCTGGTATCTCGAGGACGGTTTTCTGCGTTCCGTCGGCCTCGGCAAGGAAATGACCTTGCCGATCTCGATCTCGATCGACGATCTCGGCATGCCGGTGGATGCGTCGAAGCCGTCGCGGCTGGAACGGTTGATTGCCGGTTCCACCGGGATGGATGCATCTCATGGGGCAGATATCCGCGAGGCGATCGTCCGCCACAGGCTTTCCAAATACAACAACCTGCCGCATCGTCGGCCGAAGCTCGACCCAACGACCCGGCGGCGGGTGCTGCTGGTCGACCAGGTCTTTGGCGACGTCTCGGTACCGATGGCGGGCGGCTCGCCCGAAAGTTTCGTGCGGATGCTGGAGGATGCGGTGGCAAGTGGCGCGCAATGCGTGGTGCGCACCCATCCGGACGTGATGGCCGGGTTCCGCAAGGGGTATCTGACCGAACAGGCGGCACAAACGCCCGGCGTGATCCTGCTGGCGGATGCGGTGTCGGTCGCTTCGGTGCTGGATGTCGTCGACGAGGTCTGGACGGTATCGAGCCAGTTCGGCCTCGACGCACTGCTGCGCGGCATCCCGGTCCGCTGTTACGCGGCGCCGTTTTATGCCGGCTGGGGGCAGACGGACGACAGGCTGGGCGAAAGGTCCCGGGAGATGCTGCCGCGGCGCACCGCCCGCCCGAGTATCGACCAGCTTGCGGCTGCGGCCTTCAGCCTCTATCCGTCCTACAGGGATACCAAGGCCTGGCAGGAGATCGACGTGTTCCGGGCCATCGACACGCTGGTTGCGGAACGTCGGACGCACGATCTGGATTAGGTCTGTTCGAAAAATAGGTCTAGGAAATGGCCTCACTTCCAGCATACTCGGCTGAGATCGTCGGTGTAACCGGGGGCAAAATGACGCTGACGAAATACTCGGCAACTTTTCTTGCGTTTGCTCTTGTAGGGCTTTCCGCGCCCACAACCGCATTTACAGGCGACCTGGGCGCGGAAAATATTCGGGTTCACTTCGCGATCCTGCTGGAACACGACGACCCCATTTCCGGCGATGTCACTTGTGTCGTGGGGCAAACCTGTCAGTTGCTCGAACGTGACCAACCCAGGCTTGATCTTCGTTTGAAGGTCTATCGGGAGCGCGGCGATCTGGTGAGCGAACTGACCGTGCGTTGTGAAAATAGCTGCTCATTTTCCAACGGACGATCAACAACCAAGTTTTTTCGGGGCGCTAGCCAGTTCGACTTTTTCGAAGGCGAAGACAACAACGTTGAGATTCCCTTGGTTTTGAAGCCCAGAGAAAAGATTGGCCGCATACTGCTGGTCGATCAGGGAAGCGATATGAAGTCAGGCAACGTGGCCGACAGCATTTAGATCATTTCAAGCGGCTGCTTGCGTGCCGGCGGCGGGAAGGCGGCGTCCAGCGCGGTCCAGTCCTCTTCGCTCAGTTCCAGCTCCGGCGCCTCGGCGTTTTCCGCGACGCGTTCCGGGTTGGCGGATTTGGGGATGGCGATGACGCCGTCGCGTTCCAGCAGGAAGGCGAGCGCCACCTGCGCCGGCGTCGCCTGATAGGCCTTGGCGATGCGGATCAGCTCCCCGCTTCTGGCAAGCCGGCCCTGTTCGATCGGCGAATAGGCCATGACCGGAATGCCGCGTTCCTGGCACCATGGCAAAAGGTCGTATTCGATACCGCGGCGGGAGAGGTTGTAGAGGACCTGGTTAGCCGAACAATTCCTGCCATCCGGCACGTCCATCAGTTCGAGCATGTCGTCGAGATCGAAATTCGAGACGCCCCAGGCGCCGATCTTGCCGGCCCGGCGCAATTCCTCGAAACCGGCGACGGTCTCTTCAAGCGGATGTTCCCCGCGCCAGTGCAGGAGATAGAGGTCCAGCCGGTCGGTCTTCAGCCGGGTGAGGCTGCGTTCGCAGGCTTCGACGACGCTCTTGCGGCCGGCGTTCCAGGGATAGACCTTGCTGACCAGGAAGACCTCGTCGCGCTGGCCGGCGATCGCCTGCGCGGTGATCTTTTCGGCGCCGCCCTCGCCATACATTTCCGCCGTGTCGATCAGCGTCAGGCCGAGATCGAGGCCGCGCTTCAGGCTTTCGATCTCGATGCCGGCCTTGCGGGCATCCTCGCCCATCTGCCAGGTACCGAGGCCGAGCGCCGGGACCGAAATGCCGGAGGGCAGGGTGACTGTCGGGATATCGGACATCGGAAACCTCGATCTCTATCTCAGGGCGTCTATCCTACTGAGGATATGGCGTCGATTGAAGCCTCCAAGTTCCGCTTGAAGATTGTTCCCAACGATCTTATCACCGGACCCACAGGCCGTTCGCGATACGAGACGGTCGAGACAAGCGGGACGGATTGGCGCTAGGAGAACATATGCAGCTGGAAACCTTTCTGGCCCTGATCCTGTTTGCCTTCACCACCTCGATCACGCCGGGGCCGAACAATATGATGCTGTTCGCATCGGGCGTGAACTTCGGCTTTGCGCGGACCATCCCGCACATGCTCGGCATCGGCGCCGGCTTCCTGTCGCTGCTGATCGCCGTCGGGCTGGGGCTCGGGGCATTGCTGCATTCGGTGCCGGTCGTCTATACGGCGCTCAAATTCGCGGGCGGAGCCTATCTGCTCTGGGTCGCCTGGAAGATCGGCACGTCGCGCAGCCTGTCGGATGGCAAGGCGGGTGCGAAGCCGATGACGTTTCTCGGCGCGGCGGCGTTCCAATGGGTCAACCCGAAAGCCTGGGTGATGGCGGTCACCGCCATGGCGACCTATACCAACCCCGACTATTACCTGCCGACCGTGATGCTCGTCGGGCTCGCGTTCGCCGCCGTCAACGTGCCGAGCGTTTCGACCTGGGCGGGCTTCGGTTCGGCGCTGCGCGAATGGCTGTCGGTGCCGGCGCGGCTGAAATGGTTCAACATCA
>Ga0209050_1003641_pt1 | contig 11142 bp, 5 predicted proteins | sample Araplavi_mTSA_r2_FD_184276 | JGI IMG/M metagenome (GOLD analysis project Ga0209050, IMG submission 184276) | Arabidopsis root microbial communities from North Carolina, USA - plate scrape MF_Cvi_mTSA_r2 (SPAdes) (version 2) | ecosystem: Host-associated > Plants > Roots > Endosphere | place: USA...
CGCCCGATATGGGCCTCAATCCGCGGCCGATCATCGAGCAAGCCCTGCGCGACGACGGCGTCGAGACCCGCGTCGGCGTCGGTGTCACCGCGCTGAGCGACGCGGGCGTGACACTCTCCGACGGCTCCCACATCGAGAGCGCGACGGTGATCTGGGCGGCCGGCATGCGCGCCGCGCCGCTGACCGCGCAGGTCCCGGGCGAGCGCGACAATTTCGGCCGCTTGCTGGTCGATCGCGATCTCCGCGTGCACAAGGTAGCCGGCGTCTTTGCCACCGGCGACGCCGCCAAGGCCGCCTGTGACGACGACGGCAACTTTGCGCTGATGTCCTGCCAGCACGCGACCCGCATGGGCGCATTCGCCGGCAACAACGCCGCGGCGGAGCTGCTCGGCCTGCCGACGCAGCCTTATCATCAGAAGGCCTATGCGACTTGCCTCGATCTCGGCCAAGCCGGCGCTATCTTCACCCGCGGCTGGGACCGGATCGTGGAATTGACTGGTGCTGAGGGAAAGGCGACGAAGACCCAGATCAACACGGTCTGGATCTATCCGCCGCGTCCCGACCGTGCGGCGGCGCTCGCTTCCGCCGATCCGGAAATGGTCACGAAGCTCTAAAGCCCGTCGCATGCCCGGCGCCCCGCACCCCGACCGCCCCACTCAATCCCCTCGGGCGGGCAAAGTCCAGGCCTCCTCCCTGGAGGCCTGGCCGGCGGTGGGCGGCGGATTGCTGCTGGGCATGACCGTGCCGGCCTTGTCCGGCACTGCACCCTTGCGCCATCCCATCAAGAATCTGTTCCTGTGCATCGATGGGCAGGGCCAGGCCTCGGTCATCATTCCCTATGTCCGACTTGAACCAGAGGTGCTGGCCTGCGCGGCGGAATTGATTGCCGCTGAGTTGGAACTCTCCCCCGCGCGGATCACAATCGACAATCGCGTCGCCGATCCTGACGCCGCGCCCATGATCGCGGACCTCTGCCCGGCCTGCGAGCTGGGGCTGACGCTGATCGCCGCGGCGGCGCGCAGTCTCCTGAAGGCCGCCGCCGCCGAGGCCTGGCGCATGGCGACACGCGACTGCGTGATCGCGCAGGGCGTGGTGCGCGGCGCACGGCGACAGGCGGCCTATGCCGATCTCGCCGCGGATGCAGCGCTCCTTCCCTTGCCGTCCGTCGTCTTCCTCGCCTCCGGCCGTTCGATAATGCTCAGGTCGGCGCATGGTTGAGACGCGCAAGCTCGCGGCGGTGCTCGCGGCGGACGTGGTCGGGTTCAGCCGCATGGCCGGCGCCGACGAAGACCGAACGCTGGCCCGGCTGCGCGCGCTCCGGAGCGACCTCATTGACCCGACGATCGCGGTCCATAACGGACGCATGGTCAAGCGGACCGGCGACGGGGCGATCGTGGAGTTCCGCAGCGTCGTCGAGGCCGTGCGCTGCGGTATCGAGATCCAGAGTTCGATGGTCGAGCGCAACACCGGTCTGCCGCCGGAGCGTCGCATCGAGTTTCGCATCGGCATTCATCTTGGCGATGTCGTCGAGGAAAGCGACGGCGATCTGATGGGGGACGGCGTGAACATTGCAGCCAGATTGGAAGGCGTGGCGCAGCCGGGCGCCATCTGCCTCTCTGAAGATGCCTATCGTCAGGTGAAATCTAGGCTTGAGCTTGCGATCAGCGATCTCGGCGAAACCCGGCTGAAGAATATCGCGGAGCCGATGCGGGTCTACTCGCTGCAGGCCGGCGGCGTGGTCGTACACAGGCCCGCAGCGAACGGGGTACCGGCCACGGGAGAACTGGCCTTGCCCGACAAGCCATCGATCGCGGTCCTGCCGTTCCAGAACATGAGCGGCGATCCGGAGCAGGAATATTTCGCCGACGGGGTCGTCGAGGACATCATTACAGCACTCTCGCGCTTCCGGCAGCTGTTCGTGATCGCGCGCAATTCTTCATTCATCTACAAAGGGCGCGCTGTCGACATAAAGCAGGTGAGCCGCGAGCTCGGCGTCCGTTATGTCCTTGAGGGGAGCGTGCGCAAGGCCCCGAACCGCATCCGCATCACCGCGCAGCTGATCGACGCGACGACCGCGGCGCATCTCTGGGCGGAACGGTTTGACGGCGGGATCGAAGACGTGTTCGAGCTCCAGGACCTGGTGACGGCGCGCGTCGTCGGCGAGATCGCGCCGAAGCTGGAGCAGGCCGAGATCGAACGCGCCAAGCACAAGCCGACCGAAAGCCTCGACGCCTACGATCACTACATGCAGGGCCGGGAGAATTTGAACCGCGGCAGCCGGGAATCGACGGAGGCGGCGCTCTGCAACTTCACCCGCGCGATCGAGATGGACGGGGATTTTGCCTCGGCCCATGCGATGGCGGCGTGGTGCTATCTATGGCGCAAGGTCAACGGCTGGATGGTCGATCGGATTCTGGAGGTCGCCGAAGGGACAAGGCTTGCACGCCACGCGCTTGAGCTTGGTGACGACGACGCGCTCGTGCTCACCCGGGCAGGGCATGCGCTCAGCCATTTCGTCCGCGACAATGACCTCGGCATTGCGCTGACCGACCGGGCGCTTCGGCTCAATCCGAACCTCGCCTCCGCCTGCTTCCTCGGCGGCTTCCTGCGCGTCTGGAACGGCGATCCAGAGAGTGCGAAGGGTTACTTCGATCGCGCAATGCGCTTAAGCCCATTCGATCCCGAGATGTACCGGATGCAAGCTGGACTGGCGATGGCGCATCTGTTCGGCGAGCGCTTCGACGAGGCGACCGCATTGGCCGAACAGGTCTTCCGACATCTGCCGAGCTTCCTAATCGCCATCGGTATCATCGCCGCCGGCCACGCGCTGGCGGGTCGCAAGACAGAGTCCGGGCGTGCGATGAGCCAACTCCGCAATCTCGATCCCGCGCTGCGACTCTCGAATCTGGCGGACTGGCTTCCGATACGCCGCCAGACTGATTTCGCCATGTTCGCCGACGGCTTGCGCAAGGCAGGACTACCGGAGTGAACGACAGTCCCAAACCGCATTTGCCCTGGAGATGCTCAACTGTCAGGTTGGCTCGCGGCGTCAGCTCGCTCGCGACGGCGGCCTTCGTAGCACTGGCAGCGCCGCTGGCCTCGGGCTGCCAGCAGTCGACAGCAACACAATCCGACGGGATAGCCGTGCAGCAGCAGCAAGCAAGCGAGCAAGGCGCCAAATATTGGGAGCGGCACTGTTGTCGTCGCGGCGCTCGCAATGGCAATCGTTGATCCGGGAGCTCGACGACTCTATCCGAGCACGTTCAGTCGCGGACGTGGATAGGATGTCCGCTTAGCGCCAAGAACGGACCTACCGGGTTAGTGCCGATCCTCAGGATCCGAGCTGGATGCTTGCCAGAAGGCGGAGTACTCGTTCCCAGGAGGCCCTTGTGGCTTCCTCATCAGAGTGCTCGAGCTTTCTGTCAGTAAAAAGGTGTCCCGCGCCTGGGTACCTGAACACCTGGGCCAGTGCGCATGATGGCCGCGTCCGCTCTGCCACTTCCTGCATGAACGCCGTCTCGGCCGCCGTCCAGCGTCTCGGCTGCGCGCTGTTCAGATAGACGATGGTCCGCAGGCGTCCTGCACGCGCGACGACATCGCCCACTGGAGACCTTGAGGACCGATGTTGGCGCTGGCGCAGCGGCGGGTTGGTCAACCCCAAGCACCGTCGTTCTTGTGCCATTTGGCATCGTGAGAGCGCTTCTTGCGTCGGAGGGCCGGACAGGAGGCGGGCGATGGGGGCTTTCCAGACGGCCAGGGGAAGCACGGCAGCCACATCCCGGCAGTTCGGCGTGGCCCGAAATTGCACGAGAGCCCACGCCCCTAACGCCAATTCACGCTTCTGCGTGCGCAAATGCCGCCATCACCATAGGATACTGGCCTGACACAACAAACGCAGACGAATTGCTGCGCTTACCCACCCGTTAATATGCGGTGGCACTCCATCAAGGAAGACGGGTCAGGTTACGCTTATATGCGGCGCCATTTCCCGAGTTGAGCTTCCGCAATTGCGACGCCTTACAAGTGCAAATCTGGTGGAGTAGCATGGGAGCTCATCTGGCATGAGAAGCGAAACTTATGACTATGGACGTGCCGGTTCGGCTGGATGGTGCTGGATACTCCGAACTTCGCGTTCTATGGAGTGAGCGTGAGTATGCACTGCTACAAGGGTCCAAGGCGGACACTGAGCCACCGCAATCCGTCCTGATCGTTGCTCCCGTCTCCAGTGTGCCGTCGCCGCTGTACCGGTCCCGTGTGGCGAACGAGTACTCACTGAAAGGCCAATTGGCCGCTGACTTCGCGGCGACGCCGATCGAGCTTGGTTTTCATGACGGCCGGGACATTCTGGTTCTGGCCGACCCAGGCGGCGACCTCCTTGCCTGGGTTGAGTGGTCTTCTGCCGACGTTGGTGGCTTCCTGCGCTGTGCTACGGCGATTGCCGCGGCGGTTGCCGAGATGCACAAGGCCGGCCTCATTCACCGGGATATCAAGCCGGCAAACATCCTCTTTGATGAGAAATCCGGTCGGGCTTGGCTCACCGGCTTCGGAATTGCTTTGCGCGCGCCTCGGGACGCCCAAGCGCCGGCGCCGCCGGACCTGATAGCCGGCAGCCTGGCCTACATGTCCCCGGAGCAAACCGGCCGGATCATCCAGCCGGTCGATATGCGCAGCGATCTCTATTCGTTGGGCGTGACGCTGTATGAGATGCTGACTGGAACACTGCCGTTCATCGATTCCGATCCACATAGACTGATCCATGCGCACGCCGCTCGGCGCCCGCCAAATCCCAGGGAAAAAGCATCGGGCATACCCGAACCCGTCTCTTCGATCGTCCTCAAGCTGTTGGCGAAAAACGTTGGTGAACGATATCAGAGTGCAAGCAATCTTTTGTCTGATCTCCGCCATTGCTTGGGCGAATGGACCAGAAAAGGAGAAATTGAACCTTTCCCCCTCGGCTCTCAGGATGGCCGCGCGCAATTGCACCCCTGCCGCGAACTGCACGGGCGCTCGCGCGAGCTGGAGCGATTGAATGCTGCCTGGGACCGAGTCCGGATAGGGGGAGAGTCAGAGCTCCTTCTCGTCAGTGGCGCCTCGGGGGTCGGCAAGTCCGCCTTGGTCGATCAGATGCGCCAGAATGCGACGGCGGACGGCGCCCTCTTCGCGGCAGGCAAGTTCGATCAGTATAGCCGCGATATCCCGTTCGCTCCTCTGGCGCAGGCCTTCGCCAGTCTGGTCCGGCGACTTGTCGGCGCCGATGAAGCAGAATTGAGCCAATGGATGGCCAGACTGACCGGGGCGCTCGCCGCGAATGGCCAAGTCATCGTAAATCTGGTGCCTCAACTCGCGCAGGTTATCGGCGAGCAGCCGCCGGTACCGGACGTTTCGGGGCCGGAGTCAAAAAAGCGGCTTCTTGAGACGGTGCGCCAGTTCATAAGCGTATTCGCGCAGCCTGGCCGCCCCCTCGTTCTCTTCTTGGACGATTTGCAATGGCTCGACACCGCGACTCTGGAAGTCTTCGAGTACCTGGCGACACAACCCGATCTCAAGCACGTGCTGCTGGTCGGAGCATACCGGCAGAATGAAATTACACCGGACCATCCTCTGGCGCACTGCCTGCAGACCTTGCGCGAGTCCAAGGTGCGCATGCAGGAGTTTCCCCTCGGCACCATTGAGAGAAGTGCCGTCGCCAGCCTCCTCGGTGAGGCCCTCGGCGAGTCAGCGGAAAGGATCGAGCCTCTCGCAGAAGCGGTATTCGAGAAGACTGGCGGCAATCCGTTCTTCACCAGACAGTTCCTGAGACAGCTCCTGGACGATGAGTTCCTGATTTTTGACACGGTGAGCAAGGCATGGCGCTGGGCACCGGACCGGATTCGGACGAAACAAATCAGCGACAATGTCGTCGACCTCATGACGGAGAGATTGCTGCGCCTTCAATCCGAAAGCCTACGCGCATTGCAGCATCTGGCTTGTCTTGGCAACCGTTCGGACTTTTCCACGCTCTGTCGTGCGCTCGACACGTCATCCGCCGCCGTCGAGGCGCACCTCAGCGAGCCGGTACGGAGCGGCCTCGTTGTCATCAACGAGGACACCTACGCATTCTCTCATGATCGCATTCAGGAAGCTGTCTACGCGTTGCTGCCTGCCATTGAGCGGTCCAAGATGCATGGCATCATTGGCACGCGCCTTGCCGAACGGCTGAGCACTGCAGAGCTTGATGCGCAGATATTCGACGTCGTTAGCCAGTTGAGCCGAAGCGACATTGCCGGCGCCTCTTTCGAGACCAGGGCCTGGGTTGCTTCGATCAATCTGCGGGCAGCGCGCAAGGCACGGGCTTCCGCAGCCTATAGCTCGGCGCTGGCATATTTGACCGATGCCCGCCGGTTGCTCGGCGAGCGCGCATGGACAGCCGCATATCGTTTGATCTTCTCCATCGCTCTTGAGGAAGCCGAATGCTCCTTCTTGAGCGGCGACCTAGAAAAAACCGCCGCGCTTATCGACGGCACATTGCGTCTCGCTGCGGACGAGGTCGATAAAGCGGCTATCTATCGGCTGAAGGTCGAGTTTCACGTTGTAAAGTCGCAGAACGATGAGGCGGTGCAGACTGGCTTGACGGCGCTTCGACTCTTCGGCATCGATTTTTCGCCGCATCCGGACATCGCCGCGGTGCAACAGGAGTACGATGCAATTAGGGAGCTGCTCGGAGGTCGTCCGATCGACTGCCTCGTCGAGCAACCGCCGATGGCCGATCCACGCATGCTCTCTGTCATGCGCCTCCTGGCGGAGATCTGGCCGCCGGCGAACTTCACCGATTTCAATCTCACGGCCATGGCCATTTGCCGGATGGTCAACATCACGCTGACCCATGGCCTTACCAGTGCCTCCCGACAAGGGATCGCCCTTCTGGGCTGGCTGATGGGTCCGGTATTCGCCAACTACGAGGACGGTTATCGCCTCGTTCTTCTGGCACTGCAGCTGGCATCGCGAGAGGGCAGCCCCGTCGATGTGGCGCGCACCACCGATACCGTCGCGCTGACCGCCTCATGGAGCCAGCCTCTTCCGGTGGCGATTGATTGGTGGAGACAGGCACACAGGCTTGGGGTAGAGGCCGGCGACCGCTATTTTGCCTGTTATTCCTGCGCTCACGCCGCACTGCAGCTGTTCATAAGCGGGCGACCTCTGAGTGAGATCGAGAGCGAATGTCTTGGCTACTTGGAATTCGCGCGCAGCATCAGTTTTCCCGACGGAATGGATCTCGTTCTCAGCACGACACGGGCGATCGCCAGCCTGCGCGGGCGAACCCAGAAGCTGGACGACTTGAACGGGAACGATTTCGACCAGAATGCTTTCGAGGCGCGGCTGATCGGCAACCGGGTCCATGTCGTCGTCTCCTGGTATTGGACGCGCAAGACCATGCTCCAGTTCTTGGCGGGCGACTACGAGGCGGCCCTGGACAGCGCTGATAAGGTGCCGCCTGGCCCCTACATCAAGATAGTGCTGCTCCAACAGCTGGACTATCACTATTTCACGGCCCTTGCTTTGGCCGCGAGCATCGACAGCGCGCCGCGTGAGTCTGCCGCTTTCAGGCGAGAGCGGCTTCTCGGTCATCACAAGCAGATAGCGACTTGGGCCGAGCAGACCGGGTCCGCGACCTTCGCAGACAAACGCGCATTGATCGCCGCTGAGATTGCCAGACTTGAAGGTCGCGTCTTGGACGCCGAAAGCCTTTACGAGGAGAGTATTCAGCTCGCACATCGCAACGGCTTCGTTCAACATGAAGGTGTTGCACTCGAGGTGGCCGCTCGCTTCTACAGGGGCCGCGGCCTCTTCACGATCGCGACGGCTTATCTACGGGCTGGACGGGATTGCTTCCTCAGATGGGGCGCCGTCGCCAAGGTGCACCAGCTCGAGGCGCACTTTCCGGAGATCGTGCAGAATGATTTTGGCAACCGAGACGATGCAGCTGGAACAACGAACACGACGGTACTGCCGATCGAACGGCTGGATGTTGCCACGATCATCAAGATTTCCCAGGCAATTTCCAGTGAAATCATTCTGGAACGACTGATCGACAGGTTGATGCGGCTGGCGATCGAGCATGCGGGCGCCCGCCGCGCTGTCGTTCTGCTGGTCCGAGGCGGCGAAGCCACATCGGCGGCTGAGGCCAAGGTCGATGGCCAAGCCATCGCCGTAGACATCAGCGAGAATTCTCAAGCGGCTTCAGCGCTTCCTCAGTCGCTCATTCGCTATGTCATCAGGAGTAGAGAGACTGTCCTTGTTTCCGATGCTTCAAGAGAAAACGAGTTTTCTTCCGACCCTTATCTCAGTCAGCATGGTGCCCACTCTATTGTCGGCATCCCGATGATGAATCGCGGTCAAGCGATCGGAGTTCTCTATCTTGAGAACGATCTCGTGGCGAACGCATTCAACGCAGGCCGCCTTGCCGTTCTGAATTTCTTGGCTTCTCAGGCGGCGATCTCGCTTGAGAACAGCCAATTGTACAAGGAAGTGGCCGAACGGGAAGGGCAAGTCCGGCGCTTGGTCGATTCAAATGTGATCGGCGTGGTGATTTGGGATTTGGACGGACGTCTGATTGACGCCAACGACGCTTTTCTACGAATGGTGCAGTATGATCGCGCAGATTTGGAGGCAGGCCTCCGCTGGTTCGATATGACGCCGCCGGACTGGCAGGAAGTTCATGCCACCGCCGAGTTGGAGGAACTGCAGACCACCGGCCTCATGCAAGCGCGCGAGAAGGAGTTCTACAGAAAGGATGGAAGCCGTGTCCCAGTCCTCATTGGTGCGGCATCATTCGAGCACAAGCCAACCCAAGGCGTCGCATACATCCTCGATCTGACCGATCTCAAGCGAGCCGAAGCCGACGCCAGGGAAAGTGAGCGCCGCTATCGCCAGGTTCACGCGGAACTCGCCCATGCAAACCGGCTCACGACCATGGGCCAGATGGCAGGATCCATCGTCCATGAAGTAACACAGCCGATAGCAGCAACGCGCATCAATGCGGCGACGGCCCTGCGCAAGCTGCGCCGGCAAGACCCAGACCTGGATGCCGTCGAAAGTGCTCTCGACAAGATTAACAGTGATTTGAAGCGTGCGAGAGATGTCATCGATCGTTTCCGAGAAATGATCAAGAAGACCACACCGAAGATGGACGTTCAGGACATCAACGTTCCCGTCCGCCAGGTGCTGGAGCTCGTCTCCACCGAGGCCGCCAAGGCCGGCGTCGTGCTGAGAGCCGATTTGGCGAATGAGCTGCCGCCAATTCGTGGTGATCGGGTTCAGCTCCAGCAGGTTATGCTGAACCTGATTCTCAACGCCATAGAAGCCGTGAGCACCGTTCACGATGGCCCTAGGGCGGTTGTCATCAGGACGGCGCCGAGTGATTCAGGCGGCGTGCTCGTGGTCGTATCGGATACCGGGCCTGGGCTGGATGCGAAAAGCAAGGGACGCCTTTTCGAAACCTTCTTCACCACCAAATCGAATGGCATGGGTCTCGGCTTGTCGATTTGCCGGTCGATCATCGAAGCTCACCTCGGTCGACTTTGGGTGGAGGAAAACGAGCCTCATGGCGCGGTGTTCCAGTTCAGCCTCCCACCAGGCACGGACGCGGGCGAGGACGCCTAAAACCAACTTCCCATCCGCCACGGATGAGGATGCGCGACAGGCTGAGGTTGGAGGTGGCGCCGCACGGACGGATGTTGTTGTTCCTTCAAGATCGAGACATCGCGTCCAGGGTTTCCTCGGTCGACAGGACCGCATGTGCCAAAAAACGAAAGTTGATAAGGGCGGCAGCATAGCCGTCGCCCCATTGCGGATGACGCGGTCCGGCTGTCGCATCGCTGACAACCGATACTTCAAAGCCTTGCTCGAGAAGCTCCCTGAGGTGGGACTCGACGCAAAGATTCGCGAGCATTCCCCCGAGCACGATTCGCATGATCCGCCGCTTGCGGAGCTGCAAGACAAGGTCGTTGGTCTGCGGTCCGAACACTTTATGGGGGCTGACGACCACCGTCTTCCCATCGTCAATGTAGGCCTTGAAACGCGGCAGCCAGTCCGCCCCCGAGTCAGCGAAGCCGTCGATCGTGAGCGGCCCCTTTCTGGCAAAACTGTTGTTCGACAATTCGATGCTCTCAAGCGGCCATCAAAATGCCACTCGTGATCGGTGGGGAAGAAATAGTGCGGCGAAATGAAGACCGGATAGTCCCGCTCCTTGGCCGCCCTGAGGAGGCGCTCGATGTTGTCAACGGTGCGATTGTCTTGGACGCTCGCCTTGACAGCGTCCCAGTTGGCGCCTCGCTCGCTGAGAACATCATTCTGGGGATCGATCAAGACCAGTGCCGTATCCGACCTGTCAAACGGGCGAGCGCCGCCGGATTGCAACTTTCTTGCGGTCATTGTTCGGTTCTCGAGGGCGAAGTTTCCTGATCGCGCAGAAAGAAATGCACCGGATGGACACTACTTGGCGCGGCTCGTTGGTTGTCCTGGACGGTGCCAATAGTGCCGCTTTGTGTTGTCAGCTGGCAGTGGATGGGTCTCCGCAAGGAGCGCGGGGAACGGATCATCGTCAATCCGGTTGCCGGCCCGGCGCTTCCCGCCCTTGCCTGTCTCGCTTGAGCTCCTGCGGACGCGAATGCGACTTGTCATGTTGCCTCCGTAGACGCATCGGTTCGTACCGGAAAATGGTCATCCGAGGCTTGGAGAGCAATCGCACCAAGGTATCGGCAGACCTTGGTATTACTGTGCTCTGTTACCGGTGAAGCCACGCGCTGGCCTGTGTGTGAAGAATGCGATAGTGGCGAAGACTACAGGCAAAGAGGCACGCTCCAGTCGCCCCGCATGCCGCTATCGTCAGCGCCAATGACTTGTCGATACTCTCGTCGGCGCGAAAAAGGTGGCCGGTGAGCAGGGCGACCGCTACGGGACCGACGCCGAGGCCGATAAGGTTGACAAAGATGTGAAACAACGCCGACACCTGCCCCCGCATTTGATTCGGTGTAATGAGCTGAAGCGCGCTGGCGGCGACACCAAGCCAAGAACCGAGGACGAGGATCAGCGGCGCGCTGGCCATGAGCGCCATCGCTTCGTTGGTGGAAAGCAAGCCGCACGATAGCGGAATGAGGCACAGGC
>Ga0209050_1003642_pt1 | contig 11133 bp, 9 predicted proteins | sample Araplavi_mTSA_r2_FD_184276 | JGI IMG/M metagenome (GOLD analysis project Ga0209050, IMG submission 184276) | Arabidopsis root microbial communities from North Carolina, USA - plate scrape MF_Cvi_mTSA_r2 (SPAdes) (version 2) | ecosystem: Host-associated > Plants > Roots > Endosphere | place: USA...
CCCGTGCTTCGCCATTACTCTCTCCCCCATTTTATCTTGTCAGACGTGGATTGGTTTGCCCGTCACCGCCATCGCGGCTTCCTTGATCGCTTCGCTGTGCGTCGGATGCGCGTGGCAGGTATAGGCGATATCTTCCGACGTCGCGCCGAATTCCATCGCCTGCGCCGCCTGCGCGATCATCGTGCCTGCGACGCTGGCGATGCACCACACGCCGAGCACGCGGTCGCTCTTCGCATCGGCAATCACCTTCACGAAGCCGTCGGGCTCGTGGTTGGTCTTGGCGCGGCTGTTCGCGAGCATCGGGAATTTGCCGACCTTCACCTCGCCCTTTTCCTTCGCCTGCTCTTCGGTCAGGCCGACACCGGCGATTTCGGGCCAGGTGTAGACGACCGACGGGATGACGTCGTGGTTCACGATGCCGGTCAGCCCGGCGATATTTTCGGCGCATGCGATGCCTTCGTCCTCGGCCTTGTGCGCGAGCATCGGGCCGGGAATGACGTCGCCGATCGCCCAGATGCCGGGAACCAGCGTCGAGAAATCATGGTCGGTTTCGATCTGGCCGCGCTGATTGACCGCGAGGCCCGCCTTGTCGAGGCCGAGGCCGTCGGTGTTCGGGCGGCGCCCGATCGAGACGAGCACCACATCGGCTTCGAGCGTTTCGGCGTCGCCGCCGGCCGCGGGTTCGAGCGTCAGCACCGCCTTCTTGCCCTTGACCGTGGCCGACGTGACCTTGGTCTTGAGCTTGAATTCCATGCCCTGCTTCTTGAGTATCTTGTTTGCTTCCTTGCGGACGTCGCCGTCCATGCCGGGCAGGATCTGGTCGAGGAACTCGACGACGGTGACCTTGGCGCCGAGGCGGCGCCACACGCTGCCGAGTTCGAGCCCGATCACGCCGCCGCCGATAACGACCATATGGCCCGGCACTTTCGCGAGTTCGAGTGCGCCGGTCGAATCGACGATGACCTGCTTGTCGTTATCGACCTCGACGCCGGGAAGCGGCGTCACCGACGAGCCGGTGGCGATGATGATATTCTTGGCGCGATAGGTCTTGCCCGCAACCTCGACGCTGTCCTTCGAGGTGAACTGCGCATAGCCCTTCAGCCAGTCGACCTTGTTCTTCTTGAACAGGAATTCGATGCCGCCGGTCAGGCCCTTGACCGCGTCGATGCGCTGGCCGTGCATCGTCGGCAGGTCGAGTTCGGGCTTCACCTTGATGCCCATTTTCGCCATCGAACCATTAGCGGCGGCGTCGAAATATTCCGACGCGTGGAGCATCGCCTTCGACGGGATGCAACCGACGTTGAGGCAGGTGCCGCCCAGCGTCTCGCGCCCTTCGGCGCACGCGGTCTTGAGGCCGAGCTGCGCCGCGCGGATCGCCGCGACATAGCCGCCGGGGCCCGAACCGATGACAAGGACGTCGTAGTCGTAATCAGCCATGTTCAATCTACCTCAATTTTCTGCCTGGGCACCCGGAAGAGCGAATCCCCTCAAATGGGCAGCCCGGATTTCGCGGCGCATGTTTTCATAACCGGCTCAGCCATTTCGGGCGACAGGCCGATCAGTTCCGATGCGCTATATTTCTTGATCAATTCGTCGGCCGTACATTTGCATACCTTGGCGGCAAGGTCTGCTGGCGCCCCGCTGCCCTCGGCCGCCGTACGGCATGATTCACCGAAGCTTTCGACGAAGCTGGTCTTGAGCCCGTCCTCGAACCCCTTCTGCATCCGGCTTTCGCCCTCGCTGCAACCCGCAAGGGCAGCAGCGGCGGCGAAGGCAAGAATCGCGCGGGCAGAGACGGCGATCATCGGATCAAAGATCGATCAGCAGACGCGTCGGATCCTCGATCGCTTCCTTGATCGTCTTGAGGAAGGTCACCGCTTCGCGGCCGTCGATCAGGCGGTGGTCATAGCTCATCGCGAGATACATCATCGGGCGGATCACGATTTCGCCATTGCGGACGACCGGGCGATCCTCGATGCGGTGGAGGCCGAGCACCGCCGACTGCGGCGGGTTGATGATCGGGGTCGACATCAGGCCGCCAAACACGCCGCCGTTCGAGATGGTGAAGGTACCGCCGGTCATGTCGTCGATCGTCAGCGTGCCGTCCTTGGCGCGCTTGCCGAGGTCGGCGATCGCCTTTTCGATGTCGGCGAACGACAGGCTGTCGGCGTTGCGCACGACGGGGACGACAAGGCCGTTCGGCGCGCTGACCGCGACCGAGACGTCGAGATAATCGTGATAGACGATCTCGTCGCCGTCGATGCGCGCGTTCACCGCGGGGATATCATGCGCGGCGAGCGCGACCGCCTTGGTGAAGAAGCTCATGAAGCCGAGGCGCACGCCATGCTTCTTTTCGAAGCTTTCGCGATATTTGTCGCGCGTCGCCATCACCGCCGACATGTCGACGTCGTTGAACGTCGTCAGCATTGCCGCGGTGTCCTGCGCTGCCTTCAGCCGCTTGGCGATCGTCTGGCGCATACGCGTCATCTTCACGCGCTCTTCGTGGCGGCCGGGGGTGCCGCTGGCGACGGGCGCGTCAGCAGCAGCCGGAGCGGCGGGGGCGGCAGCCGGCGCGTTGTTCGCGGCGGCGAGCACATCTTCCTTGGTCAGGCGGCCATCCTTGCCGCTGCCCTGGATCTTCGTCGGGTCGACGCCATGTTCGAGCACGAGGCGGCGCACTGCGGGCGACATGGTGGTGACGGTGTCGACGCTTTCGCCGGCCGGGGCTGCGGTGGCTGCAGGCGCCGGCGCAGCCGCTTCGGCCTTGGCGGCCGGTGCGGGAGCAGGTGCGGCAGCGGCGGGCGCCGGGGCGGCTGCAGCAGCGCCGCCGGCTTCGATCGTCGCAATCGCCGCGCCAACATTGACCGTATCGCCAACCGCGGCGAGTTGCTGGCCCATTACGCCGGCGACGGGCGAGGGAACCTCGACCGCGACCTTGTCGGTCTCAAGGCTCGCAATCGGCTCGTCGAGCGCGACGGCTTCGCCGGGCTTCTTCAGCCATTCGCCGATCGTCGCTTCGGTAACGCTTTCGCCCAGCGTGGGGACTTTGACTTCGGTGCTCATAGGTGCAGTTCCTTGGGGGCTTAAGCTTTATTCTTCGTACGGCGGATTTCGGCGCGAACCGACAGGCCGAGTGCGTCGGCGACGAGCGCCGACTGTTCGGTCTGGTGGCGGCTCATCAGACCCGTCGCGGGCGAGGCCGAGGCAGCACGGCCGGCATAACGCGGCCGCATGCCCTTGTGACCAGCCTCGGTCAGCGCATCCTCGATCAGTTCGTTGACGAAGAACCAGGCACCGTTGTTGCGCGGCTCTTCCTGCGCCCACACCACCTCTTCGAGGTTCGGCATGCGCTTCAAACGAACGGCGAGCGGCTCACCCGGGAAGGGGTAAATCTGCTCGAGACGGACGACCGTCGTGTCGGCGAGGCCCGCCGCGTCGCGCGCTTCCATCAGGTCGTAACCGACCTTGCCCGAACAGAGCACGACGCGTTTGACGTCCTTGTCGGCGGGCGGGGTGCGATCGGACATCAGGCGGCGGAAATGCGCGTCGCCGATGAAATCCGAGCGCTGCGACACCGCGAGCTTGTGGCGGAGCAGCGACTTCGGCGTCATGATGACCAAAGGCTTGCGGAACGGACGCAGCATCTGGCGGCGCAGGACGTGGAAATAGTTCGACGGGGTCGAAATATTGCACACCTGGATATTGTCGCCTGCGCACAGTTGCAGGAAGCGTTCGAGACGCGCCGAGCTATGTTCGGGTCCTTGCCCTTCATAGCCGTGCGGCAGCAAAAGCACGAGGCCGTTGGCGCGCAGCCATTTGGCTTCGCCCGACGCGATGAACTGGTCGATCATGATCTGCGCGCCGTTGGCGAAGTCGCCGAACTGCGCTTCCCAGAGCACGAGGCTCTTCGGATCAGCCATCGCATAGCCATATTCGAAGCCGAGCACGCCATATTCGCTGAGGGGGCTGTCGAGCACCTCGAACCGGCCGTGCGGCACGGTCGTCAGCGGGATATATTTATCCTCGGTCTTCTGGTCGACCCAGACGGCATGACGCTGGCTGAAGGTACCGCGACCCGAATCCTGACCCGACAGACGGACCTGATAGCCTTCGCTGAGCAGCGTGCCGAACGCGAGGCTCTCGGCGGTCGCCCAGTCGAACACTTCGCCGTCGCTCTTGTCGGCGAACATCGCGCCGCGCGCGTCGATCACGCGGCGGAGCGTCTTATGGACTTCGACATTGTCGGGGATCGTCGTCAGCGTGCGGCCGATCGAATCGAACAATTTGTCCGAAACGCCCGTTGCGATGTTGCGGCGCGCATTTTCGGGATCGGCGGGGGCGTGCAGCCCCGACCAGCGGCCCGCGAACCAGTCGGCCTTGTTGGGCTTGTAGCTTTTCGCCGATTCGAAATCTTCTTCCAGCCGCGTCACGAATTCGGCGCGCCGCGCATCGGCCCAGCTGGCGTCGATCACGCCTTCGGCTTCGAGCTTTGCCGCACAAAGCTGCGACACCGGCGGATGTTGGCGAATGACGGCGTACATCAGCGGCTGCGTGAACGACGGCTCATCGCCCTCATTGTGGCCGAAGCGGCGATAGCACCACATGTCGATCACGACGTCGCGCTTGAACTGCTGGCGGAAATCGATCGCGAGCTTGCACGCAAAGGTCACGGCTTCGGGATCGTCGCCGTTGACGTGCAGGATCGGCGCCATCACGCCCTTTGCGACGTCCGACGGATAGGGCGACGAACGCGCGAACTGCGGGCTTGTCGTGAAACCGATCTGGTTGTTGACGATGAAGTGGATGCAGCCGCCGGTGTTGTAACCGCGAATGCCCGAGAAGCCGAGGCATTCCCAGACGATCCCCTGCCCCGCGAACGCCGCGTCGCCGTGGATCAGGACGGGAAGCACCTGCTCATGCTTGTCGAGATCGTCGCGCACCACCTGCTGCGCACGCACCTTGCCGAGCACGACCGGGTCGGCGGCTTCGAGGTGCGACGGGTTCGGAACGAGCGACATATGCACCGACGCGCCGCCGAATTCGCGGTCGGTCGAGGTGCCGAGGTGATATTTGACGTCGCCCGAACCGCCGACATCGTCTGGATTCGCGCTGCCGCCCGAAAATTCGTGGAAGATCACCTTGTACGGCTTCGCCATGACGTTCGCGAGCATGTTGAGGCGCCCGCGGTGCGCCATGCCATAGACGATCTCGCGCACGCCATATTGCGCGCCATATTTGATGATGGCTTCCATCGCAGGGATCATGCTCTCGCCGCCGTCGAGTCCGAAACGCTTGGTGCCGACATATTTGCGCGCGAGGAATTTCTCCCACTCCTCGGCCTGAATCACCTTGCTCAGGATGGCGCGTTTGCCCTCGACCGAGAATTCGATGATCTTGTCGGCGCCTTCCATCCGTTCCTGCAGGAACTGGCGCTCCTCGATGTCGGCGATGTGCATATATTCGAGGCCGACATTGCCGCAGTAGTTCGCGCGCAGAATCGCGACGATCTCGCGCACGGTCGCGCGCTCGAGACCCAGCGCGCCGCCAAGCCAGACCGGACGGTCGAGGTCGGCGCCAACGAAACCGTGATATTCGGGCGTAAGGTCGGCGGGCAGCTCACGCTGGCTGAGGCCGAGCGGATCGAGGTTGGCAGCCAGATGACCGCGAACGCGATAGGTGCGGATCAGCATCATCGCGCGGATCGAATCGTCCGCCGCGCGTTCGACTTCGGCGCTCGACAAGGCGGCGCCCGCCTTGGCGGCGGCGGCCTTCACCGCGACCTGCATCTGCTGCGGGTCGAGCGCGGCGGTCAGGTCGTCGCTGTCGATCTGGGGCCAGTTCTTCGGCGCCCAGCTCGGGCCGGCTTGCGGCTCGTCGATGTCGAAGCTTTGTCGTTCGAGGTTCATCTGCTTTTCCACGGGGAGGTAGGGGTGGGATTTATATGGGGAGCGGAGGCCCGCCGGCAAAGGGTGCCGGCGGGCCGTCCGATCAGACGCGTTCCTTCAGCACTTCGGCGAGGGTCGAGCCGAGTTCCGACGGGCTCGCCGACACCTTGATGCCAGCGGCTTCCATCGCCGCGATCTTGCTCTCGGCGTCGCCCTTGCCGCCCGAGACGATCGCGCCGGCGTGGCCCATGCGGCGGCCCGGAGGCGCGGTGCGGCCCGCGATGAAGCCAGCCATCGGCTTCTTGCGGCCGCGCTTGGCTTCGTCGATCAGGAACTGTGCCGCCTGCTCCTCGGCGTCGCCGCCGATTTCGCCGATCATGATGATCGACTTGGTCGCCTCGTCGGCGAGGAAAAGTTCGAGCACGTCGATGAAGTTGGTGCCGTTGACGGGGTCGCCGCCGATGCCGACCGCGGTCGTCTGACCCAGGCCGACGTTCGTGGTCTGGAACACCGCTTCATAGGTGAGCGTGCCCGAGCGCGAGACGACGCCGACGCTGCCCTTCGAGAAGATGCTGCCCGGCATGATGCCGATCTTGCACTCACCGGGGGTCAGAACGCCCGGGCAGTTCGGGCCGATCAGGCGCGACTTCGAACCCGACAGCGCGCGCTTCACCTTGACCATGTCGAGCACCGGAATGCCCTCCGTGATGCAGACGATCAGCTCCATCTCGGCATCGATTGCCTCGAGGATCGAGTCTGCAGCGAACGGCGGCGGCACGTAAATGCAGCTCGCGGTCGCGCCGGTCGCGGCCTTCGCTTCTTCAACGGTGTTGAAGTTCGGCAGGCCGATATGGGTCGTGCCGCCCTTGCCCGGCGTCACGCCGCCGACCATCTGCGTGCCGTAAGCGAGCGCCTGTTCGGTGTGGAAGGTGCCGGTGGCACCGGTCATCCCTTGCGTGATGACCTTGGTATTCTTGTCGATGAGGATGGACATATTCTAATTCTCCTGGGGAGAGCCAGCGACCCGACGCAAAGCGCCGGGCCGCCAAAAAGGATCAGGCGAGGCTGGGGTCCAGCGCCTTGCACGCGTCGAGCAGTTCCTTGACCGCATCGACCGAGACCTGAAGGCCGGCCTTGTCGGCCTCGTCGAGTTCGATTTCGACGATCTTTTCGACGCCGCCGGCGCCGATCACGACGGGCACGCCGACATAGAGACCGTCGAGGCCGTACTGGCCGTCGACATAAGCGGCCGACGGCAGGATGCGCTTCTGGTCACCCAGATAGGCTTCGGCCATCGCAATGCCCGACGCTGCGGGTGCATAGAAAGCCGAACCGGTGCCGAGCAGCGCGACGATCTCGCCGCCGCCGCCGCGCGTGCGCTTGACGATCGCGTCGATCTTCTCCTGCGACGACAGGCCCATCTTGACCAGATCGGGAACGGGGATGCCGTTGACGGTCGAGTAGCGGACGACGGGAACCATCGTGTCGCCATGCCCCCCGAGGACGAAGGTGTTCACATCCTTCACCGACACATCGAATTCGTCGGCAATGAAGTGGCTGAAGCGCGCCGAATCGAGCACGCCGGCCATGCCGACGACCTTGTTATGCGGCAGGCCCGAGAATTCACGGAGAGCCCAGACCATCGCGTCGAGCGGGTTGGTGATGCAGATGACGAACGCGTCGGGGGCGTTGGCCTTGATGCCTTCGCCGACGGCCTTCATGACCTTCAGGTTGATGCCGAGCAGATCGTCGCGGCTCATGCCCGGCTTGCGGGCGACACCGGCGGTGACGATGATGACGTCGGCGCCGGCGATATCGGCATAATCGTTCGATCCGGTGATCTTCGCGTCAAAACCTGCGATCGGGCCGACCTGCGACAGGTCGAGCGCCTTGCCCTGCGGCACGCCTTCGACGACGTCGAACAGGACGACATCGCCAAGTTCCTTTTGCGCGGCGAGCAAAGCCAGCGTTCCGCCGATATTCCCGGCGCCGATCAATGCGATTTTCTTGCGTCCCATGGCGCGAGGCACTCCCTTCGTGGCAAGCCCGGCAATTGGTTCACAGACCGGCGGAGGCACGGGCTGAAGCCCCTTGCCGGTCCCAAGACTGGCGACGCCCCTACGCCGATTCCCTTAAGGAAACAACCGCGAAAAGGACGAAAAACAGCCTTTCTTTGCTAATAGTTCGCAATAACTATAAGTGGCATGACGAGTCGTCGTACCCACATGAGAATGGAGGCAAAGTGCGACAAGGATGTGATGCTCCGGCGATGCTGACACCATATTGTCCCGCAGGAAAAGATGGATCTTTGGCCGGGTTGTCCCATCCGCACGCCCTATGCTAGCCTGTGGAAAGCATGGCGCGACAGACGGGATATCCCGCGGGCGCCGGTTAACTCTCCCTTATCGCACTATTGTTAGGCGCGAGGCGTGACCCGGGCAATTATCAGCTTCGACACCGAATTATCCGCCGGCCTCTATCAGCGCGGCGCCGACGCGCGCGCCAATTTCGAAAGCTCGATCCTCGGCCGCTGCCGCGACGGCGATTTCGGCATTATTTTCCAGATGGATATGCTCGAACGCCATGGCCTGACGGGGGTCTTCTTCATCGATCCGATGCCCGCGCTCGTCTATGGCCCCGAAGTGATCGACGCGATCGTTCGGCCGGTGGTCGCGCGCGGGCACGAGGTGCAAGTCCATATCCACACTGAATGGCTCGCCTTCGCGCGCTTCAACCCAGTGGGGCGGCTGACCGGCCGAAACATCGGCGATTTCCCGCTCGCGGCGCAGAAGAAGCTGATCGCGCTCGCGCGCGATATCTTGATCGGCGCCGGCGCGCCCAAACCCACCGCTTTTCGCGCTGGCAATTTCGGCGCCAACGATGACACGCTGCGCGCGCTTGCGGCGCTGGGCTTCCGTTTCGACAGCAGTTTCAACGGCGCCTGGCAGGGTCATGGCTGCGACATCTCACTCGACGCGGGCAATCTTGGCATGCGTATCCACCAGGGCGTGTGCGAAGTACCGGTCAGCGGATTGATGGATCGCACCAGCCGCTTCCGTCCGGCGCAGCTTTGCGCGATGTCCGAGGAAGAGATGCGCGACGCGCTTGATCACAGCGCAGCGAGCGGTGCGATCCAGTTTTCAGCGTTCAGCCACAGCTTCGAATTGCTGAGCCGCGACCGCGAAGTCCCCAACCGCCTCGCGATCTCGCGCATGGAAGCTTTGTGCCGCGCCGTCGCCGAAGACGCGCGGGTAACCAGCGGCGGCTTTGCCACCCTGCCCGGACCACCCGAGCGCCCGGCCCGGATCGCGGTCGCCGCACCCAAGCCGCTACGCACGCTCCGCCGCACGATCGAGCAGGCTTATGGCCATCTGGCGCATGAGGTGCGCTATGTCCGCAACCTCATCGCCGTCACGGTGAATTCGTCACGCTGGGGAAAGATTGCCAGCGGCGTCCTCTTGGCCGTGGCCTAGCGCCAGATAATCGTCCGACTGCATTTCGGCGAGGCGGCTCGCCGTGCGTTCGAATTCGAACGCCCCGTCGCCCGCGATATAAAGCTGGTCGGGCATCGCCGCCGCGCTCGCGAGCAGCTTGACCTTATATTCGTAAAGCGCGTCGATCAGCGTGACGAAGCGCGCCGCCTCGTTGCGGTTCTCGGGCCCCATGCGCGGGATGCCGACGATGATGACGGCGTGGAAATATCGGGCGACGGCCAGATAGTCGGCCGCGCCGCGCGCCTGCCCGCACAGTTTCTTGAACGAAAAGACCGCGACGCCCTTCAGCGCCTTGGGCACGTGGAGCGTCCGCCCGCCGCCGACGTCGAGTTCGAGCGTCGGGACGTTCGCGCGATCCTCGGGCGGATAGTCGGTGAGGCGGAAGAAAGCCGCCGACAGCGCGGCGCTCGCCACATCGTCGGCCGGGACGAACCAGCGCGCGCCGTCGCCCAGCCGGTCGCGGCGATAGTCGGTCGGGCCATTGAGGCTCAGCACGTCGAGCCGTTCCTCGACGAGCGCGATGAAGGGCAGGAAATGCTCGCGGTTGAGCCCGTCCTTGTAGAGATCCTTGGGCGGCCGGTTCGACGTTGCGACCATCGTCACCCCGCGGTCGATCAGCGCGGTGAACAGGCGCGACAGGATCATCGCATCGGCGCTGTTGTTCACGACCATTTCGTCGAACGCGAGGCAGCGCGTATTCTCCGCGATCGCGTCGGCCACGAGCGGGATCGGATCGCCGCTCTCGCTCTTCCGAACCTCGCGCATCCGCGCATGAACGTCGAGCATGAAGGCATGGAAATGGACGCGCCGCTTCCGCTGGATATTCAGCTGGTTGTAGAACAGGTCCATCAGCATCGACTTGCCGCGCCCGACCGCGCCCCACAGATAGACGCCTCGCAAAGCCTCGGGTTTGCGACCGGCGAGGCGCCATAGCAGGCTGCCGCGCTTCGGCACGGCTTCGAGTTCGGCCTGCAACCGGTTCAGCCGTTCGGCGGCGGCGCGCTGCTCGGGATCGGGACGAAGCTCGTCCGCCGCGACGAGCGCGTCATAGGCCGCAAGGACAGTGGTCACTTATTGCTCGCCTTGCGGATCGTCCCGGCGAAGGTCAGCACGATATGGCTGTCGCCTTCGCCCTGCACGACAAGACCGCGCAGGAAGATCAGCCGGCCGGTCTCGCGCACGAGTTCGACCACGGCGTCGAGCGGCTCGCCGACGCGGCCCGCACCGATAAATTGCGTGGAGAGGTCGAGCGTGACCGAATGGCCGGCGTTGAGCGAGCCGAACTGATGCGACGCCGCAAACAACGCGATATCGACGAGCGCCAGCGTCACCGCGCCATGGACATTATCGCCGAGGTTACTGTGCTTTCGTTCGGGCAGCATCCGTACCCTTGCGCGCGGGCGGCCGTCCTCGGTCGGCGCCTCGACGCGTACCGTCAGCGGTTCGATGAAGCTGTTGAAACGCGTCGCGTCCTTGAGATCCCAGCTGATCCAGCCGCCGTCCAGTTCCTCGGCGCTGAAATATTCGCGGCGCTTCGGTTCCTCGATCCCGTCGTTCATACCCTGCAATATCCGTCCAGTTTCTTCGAGCGAACAAGCTCGCCATAATAATCGGCCATCGCCTTTGCCCGCGCGGTGTCGTCGCCGATCCATTTCGCGGCGCCCGCGAGCCAGCCGGCCGAACAGGTCTCAAGCGCGCCGGCTCCCTGGGCGCAAGCGATAAAATCGCTGAAGGCGGTGTGCCAGCGGTTGAAA
>Ga0209050_1003644_pt1 | contig 11129 bp, 11 predicted proteins | sample Araplavi_mTSA_r2_FD_184276 | JGI IMG/M metagenome (GOLD analysis project Ga0209050, IMG submission 184276) | Arabidopsis root microbial communities from North Carolina, USA - plate scrape MF_Cvi_mTSA_r2 (SPAdes) (version 2) | ecosystem: Host-associated > Plants > Roots > Endosphere | place: USA...
GCGCCGCACGAATGCGGTGAGCCCGCAGGAGAACACCGTGTGGACGCTCGGCGCGAACATCGAGGTGCTGCCCGAGGTCACGCTCAGCGTCGCCCACCTGTCCGACGACCAGGGCGGCAGCGCCGCGCTCGACGGCTCGCGCAAGGTCAGCTACCTGTCCGCGTCGTACCGGTTCTCCAAGCGCACCGACATCGCCGCGACGATCGACGGCAACCAGGTCAAGGGCGGCTACGCGAAACCGGCGTTCATGGGCACGACGGGCGACCAGACCGCGTTCACCCTCGATGTTCGCCACACCTTCTGAACCCCGGGAGAATCCGACGATGTCCCCTCGTTTCACCCGCCGCCCGCTGCTCCTCGCCGCGCTGGCCCTCGCCCTGCCCGGCCTCGCGGCCGCGCAGTTCCCCAGCCGCGCGATCACGCTCGTGGTGCCGTTCGCCCCGGGCGGCATCGCCGACGTCACCGCACGCGCCGTGGCCGAGGCCATGGCGAAGAACCTCGGGCAGCCCATCGTCGTCGACAACCGCCCGAGCGCGGGCAGCATCGTGGCGACGCAGATGGTGATCGGCGCGAAGCCCGACGGCCACACGCTGCTGCTGATCAGCAACGGGCACGCCGTGAGCGCCGGGCTGTTCAAGAAGCTGCCGTACGACACCGTGAAGGACCTCGCGCCCGTGTCGACCCTCGGCTTCTTCGACCTCGCCCTGGTCGTCGACAGCGGATCGCGGTTCACGTCGGTCGCGCAGCTGATGCAGCAGGCGAAGGCCTCGCCGGGGCAGATCAAGCTCGGCACCATCGCGGTGGGCAGCACGCAGCACCTGGCCGCGAAGCTCTTCGAGACCGACAGCGGCGCGGAATTCCTGATCGTGCCGTACAAGACCTCGCCCGCCGTGCTGATGGCCGTGCGCAGCGGCGAGGTGGACGTGGCCCTCGAGATCACCGGCCCGGTGATCCCGCAGCTGAGCGGCGGCGGCCTGAAGGCGCTCGCCGTCACGTCGTCGCAACGCAACCCCGCGCTGCCGGACGTTCCGACGCTCCAGCAGTCGGGGATCGCGAACTACAACGTCAGCTCGTGGAACGCGATCGCCGCCCCCGCCGGCACGCCGCCGGCCGTGATCGAGCGGCTGAACCGCGCGATCCGCGAGGCCATCGCGTCGCCGGCCCTCGTGGAGAAGCTGCAGAAGATGGGCATGCGGCTGCAGGCGGGTTCGCCGGAGCAGGCGCAGGCGCTGCTCGCGGGCGACATCCGGCGGTGGACCGACGTGATCCGCAAGGCGAAGATCGAGGTGGAATGACCCGTTTCAGCGCCGCGCCACCAGCCACCGCTCCAGCACCTCGAACACGCCCTGCGTGAGCAGCGCCAGCGCCGCGGACGGGATCGCCCCGGCCCACAGCGCGGCGCCGTCGTTGAGGGCCAGGCCCTGCACGATGCGCTCGCCGTACCCGCCCGCCCCGATGAACGCGGCGATGGTCGCGGTGCCCACGGTCAACACGGTCGCGGTCTTGATGCCGGCCAGCATCACGGGCGCGGCCAGTGGCACGTCGACCAGGCGCCAGCGCTGCAGCCGGGTCATGCCCAGCGCCGTGCCGGCGAGCTTGAGGCCTTCGGGCACTTCGAGCAGGCCGGTCGCGGTGTTGCGCACGATGGGCAGCACCGCATAGAGCGACAGGGCCACCACCGCGGGCACGGCGCCGATGCGGCCCAGCAGCGGGATCAGCACGGCGAGCAGCGCCAGCGACGGAATGGTCTGCAGCACCCCCGCCACCGCGAAGATGCCCTGCCCCAGCCGCCGCCGCGACGCCGCCACGGCCCCGAGCGGCACACCCAGCAGCACCGCGATGGCCACCGACGCGGCCACCAGCCCCACGTGTTCGCGCGTGAGGCGGCCGAGGTCGGGGCCGGTCAACCGCGCCCACAGGCCTGCGCGCGAGGCCGGCGCGCCGGCCGGCGCATCGCCCGCGACGAAGGCTTCCGCGATGGTGGTGAACGGCTGCCCGCGCAACTCGGCGTCGCCGTTCATCGCGATCATGCGGTCCGTGTCGATGCGCCCCGCGAGCCCGCCGATGGCCCGCCATGCGGCCGGCGCACGTTCGGGGAGGTCGGCGCGGTACAGCAGCACCGCGTCGTAGCGCGGGAAGAAGCCGGCGTCGTCCCGCAGCACGGCCAGGCCCAGCTCGGCGATCTTCGCGTCCGTGGTGTAGATGTCGGTGACGGCGATGCGGCCGCTCGCGAGGGCCTCGTACGCCACGCCGTGGTCGATGCCCGCGGGACGCTGCGGCAGGCGGTAGCGTGCGGCGAGGCCCGGCCAGCCGTCGGCGCGGCCGAGGAACTCCTGCGACAGCGCGATGCCCAGGTCCGGGTGGTTCCTCAGATCGCCCAGGGACCGCAGAGACAGCGCACGCGCCTGCGCCGCGGTGGTGGCCAGCGCATAGCCGTTCGAGAAGCCGAGCGGCACGCCGTACGCGAGCCCGCGTTCGGCGAGCGCCTGCCGCACCTGCGCCTCGGTGGCGCCGTCGGGCAGCTGCAGGATCTCCTTCTGCAGCGTGCCCAGGTACTCGGGGTACACGTCGATCGCCCCGACCTTCAACGCCTCGAGCACCACCGCGGTGTTGCCGAGGCCCGGCCGGTGCACCGCGTCCGCGCCGGCCCGCGCGGCCGTGCGGGCGACGATCTCGCCGAGGATGTAGCTTTCGGTGAAACGCTTGGAGCCGACCCGAACCTGTTCCGCCGCCAGCGCGCCGCAAGCCGTGCACCAGGCCAGCAGCGCGAGGAGGACGAGGCGGATGGACATGCCGGACATTCTGCCCGGTGCCCCCAAGCCCCCGCGCTGTCGCGCACAATGCGGAACCGATTCCACTTTTCCACGCACCGTCCCGCCATGAGCGCCAACGTCCTGCCCCTCGCGAAGCACCTCCCTTCCGCCAGTCCCCTCGCCTTCGGCTGCATGGGCCTCGGCGGCTCCTGGAACGACACCCCCTGGGGCCCGGCCGACGCCGACCACGCGCAGGCGGCCGTCGAGGCGGCGCTCGAGATCGGGGTCACGGTGTTCGACCATGCCGACATCTACACGTTCGGCAAGGCCGAGTCGGTGTTCGGCGAGCTGTTCCGCCGCCAGCCGTCGCTGCGCGACCGCATCGTGCTGCAGAGCAAGTGCGGCATCCGCTTCGAGGACGCACACGGCCCGAAGCGCTACGACCTGTCGGGCGCGTACATCCTCGAGGCGGTGGAGGCGAGCCTGCGCCGCCTGGGCACCGAGCGCCTGGACCTCCTGCTGCTGCACCGTCCCGACCCGCTGATGGAACCCGACGAGATCGCCGAAGCCGTCTCGAAGCTGCACACGCAGGGCAAGGTGACCCACTTCGGCGTCTCCAACATGAACGCCGGCCAGATCGCGTGGCTCGCACGGTCGCTCGACCAGCCCCTGGTGGCCAACCAGCTGGAGCTGGGCCTGGGCCACCTCGAACCGATCGAGGCCGGCACCTGCTTCAACGACCGCCAGGCCGCGGCCCTGCCCGGCGCGCTGGCATGGGGCGGCACGATGGAACACTGCCAGGCGAACGGCATCCAGCTGCAGGCGTGGAGTTCGCTCGCACGCGGACGGTTCACGGGCGACCTGACCGCCGACCCGCGCGACGAACCCGCCCGCGTGCTGGTGCACCGCCTCGCGCAGGAACACGGCGTGAGCCCCGAAGGCATCGTGCTCGCGTGGCTGATGCGCCACCCCGCCCGCATCCAGCCCGTGCTGGGCACGAGCCAGCCCGCGCGCATCCGCGCGTGCGGCGACGCGCTGAAGGTCGAGCTGAGCCGCGGCGAGTGGTACGCGCTGTACGAGGCCGCGCGGGGCACCGCGCTGCCCTGACACCCCATTTCGAGTGCTACGGAGCCCGACGTCGGTGTTGAGGGTGAACTCCCCCACCTCTTCGGGCTGGGCCGCCTCGTTCGGGAACATGCCCACTCCGTCCTCGGGCGGGCCGCTCGTTGAGCAGGATGGCCAGGTGGCCGTACAGGAGGTTCGTGGCGATTTGCTGGTACTTCTTCCCGTCGACTTCGCCGTTCGTCGAGATGGTCACGAAGTGCAGGCCCGCGCTGAAGTGGATCGGGTCGGAGTTCGTACCGCTGATCGCCACGTCGTGGCGGTCGCACAACTTCACGCCGTCGACATCGGCCCGGGCCCGCTTCTAGTTGACCTTGATGTCGGTCAGGGTCCTGCCGCCCTCGTGGCGCGCTCACGCAGATCGCGCATGGCGTCGACCGCTCCACCACACGCCCTTGATGGGGTAGTAGCTGCCCCCTTGGACACGTTCGCGACGTTGCCCGCAGGGAGGATGTGCACGCTATTCCTTGCCGTGGCAGCGCATGCTAGGAAGGCCCACCATCTACGGTGACCATCGTGTATAAACCGCGAGCCCACCATCGCAGCACGAAATGCTCGAAATCAATCCCTTTGCTGATGCTCTCGCGCACCTCTTGAAGCACGGAAGCACGCCAGTCCGAAGGGTGACCTTGATCACCTTTCTCGCCGCTCCGGTCATCGGTGCGGCGTCGGCAGTGTTGTTCGGCAATGTGGATCCGCTACAAGCCGTGGCTGTGGCTACTGCGTTCGCCATCGTCACGTCTGTATTGGTATTCAGCTCATACCAAGCTCTCCTTGCCAAAGAGAAGCAAGAGGAGCGGGTTCAGCGAGTGGAAGAGAACTTGCGAGAGCACCCGGAGAAGCCGCAGTTGGCCTGGGACCTCGCGCGCGTCAAGCTGGAGAACTATTTGGATCGCAACCTGAGCCAGGTCCGATCGATCTACTGGCTCACGCTGCTTGTAATGCTCTCAGGCTTTGGATTCGTTGCGTATGGACTATTTCAGGCCTCGGTCGATCCGGTAAAGCTTCCAGTCTCCGTGGTCGCGGCCGCGTCGGGCGTGATCATCAGCTTCATTGGCGGCTCGTTCCTCCTGATCTACAGGTCTATCCTGGCGCAGTCCAAGGAGTACGTCACCGTTCTGGAGCGCATCAATGCCGTCGGCATGGCCGTCCAGGTGATTTCGACGATCCCTGATGAGAGCGACCAGTTGAAGAATCTGACTCGGTCGGAGTTGGCGAAGCAACTACTCAACCTTTACTCAAAGCCTGCGCCATCAGCGCCTTCCGGGGTTGCCTGAACGAAAGCGAGAAAATTGATAGTCCCCGCGCATCGCCGCGGCGGGGCGTTGGTGCCGGTCCGACGCCGGTCAGGTCGTGGCGGGCTCGCACTTCACGATGGACGCGCTCACGCCGCTCAGTTTCACGAGATCGCTTCGCTCCACTGGTCCATGACGTCGCCGTTGACGCAGACGGAAACCTCCTCGGCATCGCTGTCGGGCAACTGTCAGCAGGTTGACGGATGCCTCGGCCGAGGCGAGGCCCTAGGCGCGATCAGCGGCATGTCCCGGCTGGTGCGCCAAGACCTCGTCGAACTTCTGGGTGACGAGGGCAAGTACGGCGGCGTTGGCAACGGCGCGCACGCTGAACGAGTAGGACATGGGTAGCTCCTGACCAATGGAGTAGCGGGCCATCTATGCTACGAAGGCGTGAAACAATCCGTTGACTTTCAGTTGCGGCAATGCGCATGAATCCAAAGAATGTTTTGCTCCCTTACCTGCGTCAACTCAAGAGCGCTCATAGGTTCTCAAGCGCCTCGTTGTACTTCGCCGCGTCGGAAATTGCAGCACAGTCGAATCCTGATTCGTTCCTAGGCAAAGAACATTCGGAACTGGAGGCGCTACTCAAAAAGGAGGACGGCCCAGACGCGGAAGTCGTTTCCTACTTTGTGGCCCAGCTTTTCGTCGGTAGGATTGCATCCTTTGAGGTCTTCCTCCAAGACACGATTTATGAGGTCGTCAAGGTTCATCCCAAGAAGGTCGGAAAAGTTAAGTTTGACTTGTCCGACATCCTCGACGCTCCTGGTGTACCTGAACTTGTACAACACGCCGCCGACTTCACTATAAATCGGTTGATGTACCTGAAGCCACTTGAATATTTGGCAGGAGTATGCGACCTCCTTTCAATCGATGCAACTCGACTAGTTTCCGATTGGCCCCTCTTTGTGGAAGCCAAGGCTCGACGTGATCTGGGCATGCACAACGATTGGCGCTGCAATTCAATCTACGAGCGGAAGGTCAAGGAGGCCGGACTTGAATGCGCTTTCCGTGCGGGAGAGAGCACGGCTCCACGGAAAGAGTACGTGACGAACGTCGGTCACAGTCTGACTAAGCTGGCCGAGTTGATTACTAGAATGACAATGGAAAAGCACTGGCCCGAATACGCCTCCGCGGTGAAGTAGGCCTCGACCGATCACGATTGCTCAGCCACACCTTTCGCGCGTTCGCCATGGCTCGGCTTGCTGATCATCGACTCACTTGAGCACGCGAATCTGGTTCTCGTAGACGGGATGTCGTCGACCAGCGCGGTCGCCTTGCCAAGCGGCAGGTCGAGGCTCTTGCTGTCCTTCACGCGGTAGATTAGCCCGGTGTACCGGCCGACCATGTTGCGGCGGTCGAAGTCGCGCAGTTTCTCGAAGGCCTGCTCCGACTTGAGCACCTTGGCGGCCGCCTTCTCCCCGGGTGCTCGCATTGTTGGCGTCCGGCGTCTTGGTGCGCAGGTTTTTCCCCAGCACTTGCCGTGCAGGTGGTGCACGGCGCCATGGCCCGCCCCTCCCAGCGCTCGTAGGCGCTCAGCAGTTTCTCGAAGGTGTCGCCTCCGGGTAACCGCACTGGACCCAAACTGGGGCCACTTCGCATCGAGCGTCCCCAGCAGGCCGCCCAAGCACTGCGCCCGGGCGGCTCGCATCTCATGGTCGCAGGTGTTGCTGGTGACCATGACGGGGTCGGCCATTAGGCAATACCACGCAGACGCGCGACGTCGCTATCGACTATCGCCTGGAACCGGCGCCTCATACTTCGAACTGGCGCAGTAAGAATAATCTACGCGAACGTGAACAACTTCCGGCCGGACTCGATTATAAGCCTCGAACAAATTTCGCCCCAGTTTCGTTTGACAGGCGTGAACGAACTCGCGCCATGTGGGCCGGATGCCAGGATCAATATTCCGGTGCCGAGAGACCTTCGTCCGCGCCACCTTGTTTTCCTCTTTCAAAACGAGAGCCACCTCCAAGTGCATTATTCGAACGTCGTGAACAACGGTCAAAAGCTCATCGTACAGCAGCCTATTCTCAACGCCAATTTTTAGCATAGACGACTGCACGGATTCGAATGCCTCAACATAGTCAGGTGAGTTCCAGAATGCGTACTTGCTTTCGTCAATTTTGACTCCCATTAAAACCTTCCGCCTCTCATCGGTCACATATTTCTGAAGGTAGCGGTTGTGCGTCGTTAAAGTCTTGTTCAATGCTTGAGCCAGTTCTGCTAATAGGGCTGACACCCGCTTCTCTTTTTCGTCAACTTGCGACTGAATCCATTTTCTCTGCTCCAATTCTTCCGATGACTTCAACGCAGAGTAGTTGGTCCAAACGCTAGCCACCGCTGCAATCGCCGCGCCGATGAAGGCAACAACCAATGGACTAGACCAACTGGATGCGACCTCGGCTTCTTTTGATGCAGAACGGTTCCTTGAGGATCGGAGCGACCCAATCTTCGATGCCCCGCTACTTGTGATGCGCATGACTATGCAACCCGGAGGAGGCCCAAGTGTTGGCCAGAGACCGGCCGATGGCCTTTCGGTCTGAACCCTAAACACGCCCGATTTGAGGCGCATCCATTCATTAGGCGATGCATTTCTGCAGGCGGCGTTTAGGCGCAGGTTTCCGACGCAGGGCGCAGCATCCCGTTGAACCCGCGCTCGGCGCCACGGCGACTTCGTCACAGCCATGGCCATTTGCACCAGACGCCCGCCCGCTGCGATGCCGGCACTACAGGGAGGGCATATGGACTGCTGCACATTCACCGTCGAGATGACAAAGGCGTTGGCGTGGCCGGCCTGCATCTGGGCAAACGCCAGCACCTGCGACTTGCCTGGGGATGCTCTGCTTCAGCCCGTAGCCGTCGCTCGCGGCCGTGCTCTTGATGAGCCAGTCCCGCTTGCGGGTCTCGAGGCGGTCTCGCACGATGTCGGCGATGACGTAGCAGCCGTCGGCCATGCGCCCCACCTTCGCGCTCACCGTTCGCCGGCCCCGGTTCGTGGCACGCTGTGGGTCCTTCTTTCCACGACACAACCCTGGGATGACTGAGTCGATGCAGTTCGACGATGGCGCCAGCTACGAAGTGATGATGGGCCGGTGGAGCCGGCTCGCGGGTGACCAGTTCCTCGACTGGCTGGCCGTGCCCGCAGGGTTGCGCTGGGTGGACGTGGGCTGCGGCAACGGGGCCTTCACCGAGCAGCTGGTCGAACGCACCCGCGCGTCGCACGTCGTCGCCGTCGACCCGTCGCCGGGGCAACTCGCCTTCGCCCGCACCCGCCTGCCGGCCGGCGCGCCCGTCGACTGGCTCGAAGGCGGCGCGCAGCAGTTGCCCGTCGCGGACGGGTCCTGCGATGCCGCCACGATGGCGCTCGTGCTCTTTTTCGTGCCCGACCCGGCGGCCGGTGTGGCGGAGATGGTGCGCGCCGTGCGCCCGGGCGGTGTGGTCGCGGCCTACCACTGGGACATGCTGAACCGCGGCTTCCCGCTCGCCGACATCGGCGCCGAGATGGTCAAGCTGGGCACGCGCCCGCCGATGCCACCGAGCGTCGACGCGTCCACCCTGGAGGCCTCGGCCGCGCTGTGGACCGGCGCGGGCCTGCGCGACGTCCAGACCCGTTCGATCACCGTGCAGCGCACGTTCGACGGCTTCGACGACTACTGGGACAGCGCTGCCTCGAGCCAGGCGCTGCGCACCGCCGCCGAGGTGCTGACAGCGGACCAGCAGGCCACGCTGAAGGTGAACGCGCGGCAGCGCCTGAAGGCGGACGGCGGCCCCGTGACGGTGACCGCGCGGGCCACCGCCGTGCGGGGCATCAGGCCGTGACGGCCTTTTTCATCGACGCCATGTCGATCACGAAGCGGTAGCGCACGTCGTTCTTCGGGAGCCGTTCGTAAGCGGCGTTCACGTCCTGGATGTCCACCATCTCGACGTCGCTCACGATGCCGTGTTCGGCGCAGAAGTCGAGCATCTCCTGCGTCTCGGCCATGCCGCCGATGGACGACCCCGCGATGGACTTGCGGCCCGCGATCAGCCGGAAACCCTCGAGGGCCGGCGTGAGTTCGGTGAGGGCACCCACCAGCACCATCGTGCGGTCGCGGCCCAGCAGCGTGGCATAGGGGTTCATGTCGTGCCCGACCGGCACGGTGTTCAGCAGGAAGTCGAAGCTGGCGGCGTGGGCCTTCATCGCCTCGGCGTCGGTGGACACGAGCACCTCGTCGGCGCCCAGGCGGCTCGCGTCCTGTCCCTTGGCCGGCGACGTGGTGATCATTACCACATGCGCGCCGAGCGCCTTCGCGAACTTGATGCCCATGTGGCCGAGGCCTCCCAGGCCGATGACCCCGACCTTCCAGCCCGGCCCCACCTTCCAGTGGCGCAGCGGCGACCAGGTGGTGATGCCGGCGCACAGCAGCGGCGCCACGGCCTTCAGGTCCAGCGCGGGCGAAACCTTCACGACGAACCGCTGCTCGACGACGATCTGCTCCGAGTAGCCGCCGAACGTGGGGGCACGGCTTTCGCGCTCGACGTCGTTGTACGTCAGCGTGGTGCCGTTCTCGCAGTACTGCTCGAGGTCGAGCCTGCACGCCGAGCAGTGCCGGCACGAGTCGACCATGCAGCCCACGTCAGCCAGGTCGCCCACCTTGAACTTCTCCACCCGGGCGCCCACCTCGGCGACGCGGCCGACGATCTCGTGCCCCGGCACCATCGGGTACTTGGAGTTGCTCCAGTCGTTGCGGGCCTGGTGCAGGTCCGAGTGGCAGATGCCCGCGTAGAGGATCTCGATGCGGACATCGTGCGGGCCGACGGCGCGGCGCTCGAAGTCGAACGGCATGAGCGGGGAATCGGCGCTGTGCACGGCATAACCACGCGTCTTGAACATGGGGGCGGCTTTCAGGAGGGTGAGGGATCAGCCCCTCATTCTCGGCAGGGGGGTGTCGCCTGACTACCCCGCTGGATCCGCATGGACTCGTGAATGCCATTCATGAATCGGGGCCCGCGGATGGCACACTCCAACCCCCATGGCCCGCGAAAACATCAACGACCTGCTCGCCTTCCTCGCCGTCGCCCGCGAGGGCAGCTTCACCCGCGCCGCGGCGAAGATCGGGGTGTCCCAGTCGGCGCTGAGCCACACGGTGCGCGCGCTGGAAACGCGGCTCGGGCTGCGGCTGCTGACCCGCACCACCCGCAGCGTCGCCCCCACCGAGGCCGGCCAGCGGCTGATGGGCACCATCGGCCCGCGGCTCGACGAGATCGAGGCGGAACTGGTGGCGCTCGGCGAGCTGCGCGACAAACCCGCCGGCACCATCCGCATCACCGCCACCGACTACGCGACCGACATGTTCCTGTGGCCGCGCCTCGCGACGGTGCTGCCGGAGTACCCCGACCTGAAGGTGGAGATCATCGCGGACTACCGCCTGTCCGACATCGTGGCGGACCGTTTCGACATCGGCGTGCGCTACGGCGACCAGGTGGCCAAGGACATGGTCGCCGTGCGCGTCACGGCCGACAGCCACATGGCCATCGTCTGCTCGCCGTCGTACAAGGCGCAGCGCGGGGCGCCGGTGCGCCCGCAGGACCTGCTCGCGCACAGCTGCATCGCGCTGCGCCTGCCCACCCGCGGGTCGCTCTATGCCTGGGAACTGAAGAAGGGCCGGCGCGAACTCCAGGTGCGGGTCGAGGGCCAGGTGACCTTCAACGGTGTCTACCAGATGCTCAACGCCGCCCTCGACGGCGCCGGCCTCGCCTTCCTGCCGCGCGACCTGGTGCAGCCGCACCTCGACGCCGGCCGGCTGGTCAGCGTGATGGAAGACTGGTGCCCCACCTTCCCGGGGCTGCACGCGTACTACGCGAGCCGGCGGGAACCTTCGCGTGCGCTGACCGTGGTGATCGAGGCGCTCCGCCTCCGGCCCCAGGAGCCTGGGTGAGTTGGGCAGAATGCACCTGCACCCGATTCCGTTCGTTGAAA
>Ga0209050_1003649_pt1 | contig 11123 bp, 10 predicted proteins | sample Araplavi_mTSA_r2_FD_184276 | JGI IMG/M metagenome (GOLD analysis project Ga0209050, IMG submission 184276) | Arabidopsis root microbial communities from North Carolina, USA - plate scrape MF_Cvi_mTSA_r2 (SPAdes) (version 2) | ecosystem: Host-associated > Plants > Roots > Endosphere | place: USA...
TCGCCTCCGCAGTATCGGTGGTGTTCCATGCCGTGGCGCTGACGGTGCATTTCGTCGCTCCCAAAGATTTCAAGGTCGAGCCAACCGACCCCGGCCTTGAAGTCATCCTGGTCAATGCCAAGCATGCGTCCAAGCCGCTGAAGGCCGATGCGCTGGCCCAGGCCGACCTGGATGGCGGCGGCAACGCCGATGCCGGCCGCGCCAAATCGCCGCTGCCCGACATGCGGCGCATGGAAACCGGCGACAGCATCAAGGCCTCGCAGCGCTACATGCAGGAGCTCGAGGAGCGCCAGAAAAACCTGCTGTCCCAGGTGAAAAAGAGTCCTTTGTCCACTGCACCGGTGTCGGAAAAGAACCAGACCGACCCAAGCCGCACCGGCGCCGACCTGATTGAGAGCAGCAAGGCCATCGCCCGTATGGAAGCGGAAATCACGCAGACCATCGAGGACCAGAACAAGCGGCCGAAGAAGACTTTCCTGTCGCCGAGCACCCAGGGCGTCGGCTATGCCATGTATTACAACGCCTTCCGCCGCCGGGTGGAGGATATCGGCACGCTGAATTTCCCGCAGAAGGACGGGCGCAAGATGTACGGCGTGGTGGTGCTGAGCATCCCGATCTTCCAGGACGGCAGCGTCTATGAAAAGGAAGGGGGCACCGTGGTCGAGCGCAGCTCGGGCAACCCGGATCTCGACAAGGCAGCGATCAGCATCGTGCGCCGTTCCGCGCCATTCGGCAAATTCCCGCCGAACATGCGCTCCAAGGATCGCGACGACCTGTGGGTGATCGTGCAGAAGTTCGTGTTTACGCGTGAAGAGAAGGTCCAGGTTTCCTACGGAAGCACCGAGTGATGGACAAGTACTGCGTCTTCGGCAACCCGATTGCCCACAGCAAGTCGCCTGAAATCCACGCGGCCTATGCGGCGCAGACCGGCCAGCAGCTGAGTTACGAAAAATGGCTGGCCCCGCTGGACGGCTTCGGCGCCGCGGTGCAGGCCTTTATTGCCGCCGGCGGCAAGGGCGCCAATGTCACGGTACCGTTCAAGCTGGAAGCGCACAAGCTGGCCACCTCCCTGACCGTCCGCGCCCAGGCTGCGGGCGCAGTGAATACCCTGGTGTTCGGCGCCGACGGCAGCATCACCGGCGACAACACCGACGGCGCCGGCCTGGTGGCCGATATCGTGCAGAACGCAGGCGTGGCGATTGCCGGCAAGCGCGTGCTGCTGCTCGGTGCCGGCGGCGCCGCGCGCGGCGTGGTCCTGCCCATCCTCGAGCATCGCCCCGCAGCGCTGGTGATTGCCAACCGCACGGTCGCAACGGCGGAAGCGCTGGTCGAACAGTTTGGCGCGCTGGCCGGCCCTGGCGTGCTGTCGGCCTGCGGTTTTGCCGATGTGCTGGGCGCGTTCGACATCATCATCAACGCGACATCGGCCAGCCTGAGCGCCGACCTGCCGCCAGTGCCAGCGACTGTTTTTGCGCCCGGCGCGCTGGCGCTGGACATGATGTACGGCGCCAAGCCGACCGTCTTCATGGAGTTCGCCGCCAGCCACGGCGCCGTTGCGCGCGACGGCCTGGGCATGCTGGTCGAACAAGCCGCCGCAGCCTTCGAGGTCTGGCGCGGCGTGCGCCCGCGGACTGCCGAAGTGCTGGCGCACCTGCGCGCCAAATTATGATCAAGAAGCTGAAGTGGTTCATCATCGTGCCCATCGCGATTTTCCTCGCGGTGCAGCTGTATTTCTTCGTGCAGATCTGGTGGTGGGTCGACCATAACCCGACCATGACGGCGTTCATGCGCGAGCAGCAGGCCGCCATGCAGGAGAAGGACCCGAAAGCGCGCGTGCAGCAGCAATGGGTCGGCTACCAGGCCATTTCGGCCAACCTGAAACGCGCGGTGATCGCTTCGGAAGATGCCAACTTCGCCGAACATGAAGGCGTGGATTGGGAGGCGATGCAGAAAGCCTACGAGCATAACCAGGAAAAGAAGAAGGGCAAGAAGATCCACGGCGGTTCCACCATCACCCAGCAGCTGGCCAAGAACCTGTTCCTGTCCGGCTCGCGCAGCTACCTGCGCAAGGGCCAGGAGCTGATCATCACTTATATGCTGGAGACGCTGATGGATAAGCGCCGCATCTTCGAGATCTACCTGAACGTGGCCGAATTCGGGCGCGGCATCTACGGCGCGGAAGCGGCGGCGCGCCACTATTACCGGATACCGGCATCGAAATTGGGTCCGGAACAGGCGGCGCGGCTGGCGGTGATGCTGCCGCGCCCTAAATATTATGATGCGCACCGCGAATCGGCTTACCTGGCGCGGCGCACCGGCATCATCATGCAACGAATGAATTCAGCGGATCTCCCATGAAGAAATATCAAACCGGCATCAGCCTGGTCGCAGTGGCGGTCATTATGGGCGCACTGGGCGCAGTGGCGGCATTTGCACTGATCTCGATGCGGCAGGAGCGCAACCTGTTTGCCGAAGGGCTGAGCAAGGTCGGCGCCAAGGCCGCCGAAGTGGCGGCGCCTGTGGTGACCACGGTCACGCCGCCGGCAGCACCGATGCGCAAATGCGTCATCAACGGCAAGACGGTGATTTCCAATACCGAATGTGGTGAAAAAGGCAAAGTAATCGAGATCCACGACTCGCGCGGAATCGAAGCGCCAAAAGAGCCGCCCAAGCCGGCGCCGGAAGGACTGCCGAATGCAACAGACCGCGCCATTGAGCGGGCAACGCGGTAAAAATTTGCTGCGGCGGGGTGGCGAGCGCCACCCCTTTGCGGGTACACTTGCGAAGTTTTTTAGAACCCGCGCTCTACATCCCCTGTCCGGCTGAGATTGCCTATGATCAATGTTTTCGTTTTACAAAATGGCCGGCTCAACCAGGTGCCTATTGAGACGCGCGAAGACCTTGAGCAAGTGGCACCGGTCTGGGTCGACCTGACCGATCCGACAGAAGACGAGCGCGCCTGGGTCAAGTCGATCTATGGCGTGATCCTGCCCGGCGAAGACGAAGTCAAGGACATCGAAGCCTCCGCCCGTTACTACGAAGCGGAAAACGGCGACCTCCACCTGCGTACCGATTTCCTGCTGGAAGAAGATGAGGGCCCGTCGCGCGTGGTCACGGTGGCGTTCATCCTGGCCAAGAAAATGCTGTTCTCGGTGCATACCGACGACCTGCCGGTATTCCGCCTGGTACGCATGCGCGCCCGTTCGCGTCCCGGCTCGATCGCCGACTACATGGACGTGCTGCTGGACCTGTACGCCACCGACGCCGAATACTCCGCGGACGCATTGGAAGGCATTTACCAGAACCTGGAAGAAGTCTCCGGCCGCGTGCTGCAGGAAGAATTCACCGACAAGGACGCAGCCGATGCCCTGAGCGCGATCGCGCACGAGGAAGACTTGAACGGCCGCATCCGCCGCAACATGATGGACACGCGCCGCGCGGTATCGTTCCTGATGCGCGGCCGCCTGCTGAATTCCGACCAGTTTGAAGAAGCGCGCCAGATCCTGCGCGACATCGAATCGCTGGATGGCCACACTTCCTTCCTGTTCGACAAGATCAACTTCCTGATGGATGCCACCGTCGGCTTCATCAACATTAACCAGAACAAGATCATCAAGATCTTCTCGGTGGCGTCGGTCGCTTTCCTGCCGCCGACCCTGATCGCCTCGGTGTATGGCATGAACTTCGACTTCATGCCCGAACTGAAATGGCACCTGGGCTATCCCTGGGCCTGGGGCTTGATGATTGTCAGCGCTGCCGCGCCATTGATGTATTTCCGCCGCCGTGGCTGGCTGAGGTAAATCGTGCACCAGGCGCCCCAGGACTATCGACCGGACATCGATGGCCTGCGCGCTGTCGCTGTACTGTGCGTCATCATCTTCCACCTGCGGGCGGAGTGGATGCCCGGCGGCTTCGTCGGCGTCGACATCTTCTTCGTCATTTCCGGCTACCTGATCACGCGCTACATCCTGCAGGAACTGGGCGCCGGCACGTTCTCCCTGGCCGAGTTCTACCGCCGCCGCATCAAGCGCATCGCGCCGGCCCTGCTGCTGGTGGTGGGCACGACGCTGCTGCTGTCGGCCCTCCTGATGCTGCCCGACGACATGCACAAGACGGCCAAGTCGGCGGTCTGGTCGCTTGCCTCGCTGGCCAATTTCTATTTCTGCTTCTTCAAGGAGTTCGGTTACTTCGGCGGCGGCAACGAAGTCTATCCGCTGCTGCACCTGTGGTCGCTGGGAGTTGAAGAGCAGTTCTACATGCTGTGGCCCGTGCTGCTGATGGCCTGGCGGCCGCGCAGCCGGCAGCGCTACCTGTTGGTGGCAGGGATGCTGGCGGCAGCGTCCTTCATCGGTGCCGAATGGCTGGCCCGCAGCCAGCAGGACCTGGCTTACTTCATGCTGCCCACGCGCGGCGGCGAATTGCTGGTGGGTGCCATGCTGGCCTGGCAGGCTAAGGCGCCGCAGGCTGGCTGGACGCCGCGCCGGGCCGGCCTCGCTGCATGGTCGGGGGCAGCCTTGATCCTGTGGTCGCTGGTGTTTATCTCCAAGACCGATACTTTTCCTGGCTTGCTGGCGCTGCCGCCGACGGTGGGCGCGGCCCTGCTGATCCAGGCCGGCCGCTTTGCCTATCCCGGCGCGCGGCTGCTGGCGCATCCCGCCATGGTGGCGGTCGGCAAAATCTCCTATTCGGCCTACCTGTGGCACTGGCCGCTGATTGCGCTCTGGAGCTATGGCTATGGCGAACCGGGCGTGGGCGCGGCAGTGCTGCTGGTGGCGGCCACCATGCTGCTGGCGGCGCTCAGCTACCGCTTGGTGGAAACGCCGGCGCGCCATTCCAATGCACCGCTGCTGCCGCTGGCATGGCGCCAGTTCCTGTTGCCGTCCGCTGTCACCTGCCTGGCGGCGGTCGCACTGGTGTATGGCGGCCGGCTCTGGCCCGGCATGCTCGACACGCCTTACCACAAGGAGCTGGTGCGCCTGTTCAAACTGAACCAGCCGGCCTTCGGGCAGGACTATGTCTGCCAGCGGCAGCGCCTGGCCGAAACGGATATCAGCAATGCGCGCTGCGTGGTCGGCGGCAGCGGCGACCAGGTCAAGGTCCTGCTGTGGGGCGATTCGAACGCGGCCCACTACATTGGCATGCTGGGAGAGTTCTCGCGCCACCAGGACCTGCGTTTCCGCAATATCGAAATCGGCGAGTGCCCGCCGCTGCTGGCCGACCCGGAGCCGTTCCTGCTGCCAAAGCGGGTGGCGGACTGCCGCAGCTCGCTGGCCCTGGTGCGCAATGCGCTGGACCAATACGATACCGTGATCCTGGGCGCTTCCTGGTCCCTGTACCAGCGCCGTTCCGGGACATTCCTGGCAACGGTGCAGGCCACGGTGACCGAACTGGCGCGCCGCGGGAAACGAGTCATCCTGCTCGGGAAGGCGCCCGAACTCGCGGGAGTGCACCGCAGCTGCCCGATGAAGGCGCTTACCTATCCAGCCCTGGATTGCTCGCCGCTCAGCGTCGCGCTCAAGCCTGAAATCGCGGCAGCCAATGACTTCTTGCGCGAACTGGCGGGGCGCGTGCCGAACGTTTTCTATTTCGACGCCAACGCCTACCTGTGCGACCCCGCCGGCTGCCCTTCGCACGAGGCCGATGGCGGCCTGCGCTATGCCGACGGCAGCCATTTCACGATGCGCTATTCCAGGCAGCTGGGGCGCCGGATCTTTGAGGCCGAAGGGATCCCGGCCGCATTCCGCCAAGGCGCGGCGGCAGGCGAAAAGTCAGCAGAAATCCGGCAGGGTATGTAAGCGCGAGCTTCAGGCGGGCAGGCTAGGCCGGCTGGCCGGACCTGAGCGTTGATCTGGTGCAACATATTTATTTGCTAAGCTCGCTTTGATAGGTAAAATTTCGCCGCGACTCCGGTTGCGGGAATTTTAACTATACGAAAGGGCTGAGATGACATTCCGATGGGGCTTGCTGCTGGCCGTTGCCGCGGCATTCCTGGCCGGCTGCGCCGCGCCGCCGCAAGCAGCCGTGTCGATGGGCTACCGGCCTTTTGCCGAACCGGGCTTGCGCATCGGTATCGCGATGAGCACATTGCCGAAAGTGGACACCAGTTTCCCCGGCGCCGAGTGGCCGCTGTGCCATGCCGCCGCCGCGCTGGCGAACGCCAAATTGACGGCCCACGCGCGCACCTTGCCGGCCGATGACCTGGCTAGCCTGAAGGATGACATCGCCGAAGTGCTGAAGCTGAAGGGCCAGGTGCCGGTCGTGATCGATGAGCCGCTCGTGGTCGACAAACTGCCCAAAACAGGCCACACCGCGCGCAATGCGGTTGCCAGGGATTACTCTTCACTCCAGTCGAAGTACCGGCTGGACAAGCTGCTGGTGGTGGAGTTGACGGAAGTGGGCATCAGCCGGCCCTATTCCTCGTATATCCCCACTGGCGAACCGAAGGGAGTCGTCAGCGGCAGGTTTTACATGGTCAATTTCACCGACCCTGCCTACGAATGGTACCTGCCGCTGCTGCAGCAGAAGAGCGCGCAGGGCAGCTGGGATGAAGCGCCGGCTTTTCCCGGCTTGAGCAATGCCTATTTCCAGGCGATCGAGGCGGCCCGCCAGGCCATCCTCCAGCCGCTGGCCAACTGAACCCATGGCCTGCCATCACATCATTGCGCTGGCCGCGCTGCTGGCCGCCATGCCGGCGGCGCCAGCGGCCGAATCGGTGCCGGCCGATGCCGTCTGGTCGCTCAGCCTGCCGGCCGGGGAAAATATCGACTTCCGCGGCCAGGTCAATTTTGACAAGGCCGGGCAGGGGCCGGGTGCCATGTTGTATCCGACCCTTGGCCTGGCTGGTTTCGTCGTGGCACTGGCGGCGCATGCGGCAGTGGTCAAGGGCCAGATCAAAGAGCAGCGCAGCGAGATCGAAGCTGACGCGGACCGGATCCTGGTGCCTTTCAGGAAGACGCTGGATACCTTCAGCTATGGCGAACTGGCTGAGCGCGCTTTCCCGGCGGCGTCGGGTGTGCCCTGGATCGGCAGCGGCGCCCGCCCGCAGTCCGGATGGCTGATTGCCAGTTCACCGGTGTTCTATATGACGCAGGACCAGAGCGCGCTGATCATTGACAATACCGTGGCCGTGTTCCAGGCGGGCAGCGAGCAGCCGCTCTACACCAATACGGTGCGGGTCGTGTCGCGTGCCGTGGAAGTGGAAAACGAGGCGGTCTTCTGGCAACGCAACGGCGGCCAGCACCTGCGCGAGGTGACTGCCGCACTGTACCGCACCTCAGTCGAGATCGTGCGGGCGCATGCGCTGGCGCCGATTGCAAGCAGTGCCGGCGCCCAGCGCACGTTCCGCTATCTGGAAGGAAAGAACGAGGCGGTCGAACGTGCCGAACCGATCAGCGAGCAATGCGGCCGCGCGCTGATCAGGAATTTGCGCGGCTGGCTGATGTCGATCCCGCTCAAGCGCGGGCGCGCGGCAGCACCCGAGTGCACGGCGCCGGCCGCGCCGCCAGCGCTGTAACGGCGGCAGGTTCCGCCCGAATCGGCAAATATGCAACAGGGAATGTAACCAAAAGGTCCAACAGCAAAGGCCGCTTCGCATGTCCTGGGCTGGTCCGGCTCAGGCTACGCGGCGTTTCAGGCTGCAGTGTTTGTACTTGTCAATCATCTACCGTGTTTGTGCACGTATTGACATGTAAGTATCTGGGTTACATTCTTTCGATTCACAATTCACATTTTTGTTGGAGGCTTAATGGCTGAGGTCGGTTTGTCTCCATCATCGCAAGCGATGCTGGCGCTGCGCGACCAGGTGATCGACGCCTGGCGCCAGGCTGCGCGGGAGACGCTGTGCAAGGCAGGCGAGCTGCCCGATCCGATCTTGCTGAACACCTTGCCGACGTTTTACGAGCACCTGGCGCACTTGCTGACGCAAGAGTATTACCAGGTCAGCGGCGTCGACGTGGCGGTGATCGCGCAGGAGCATGGCGGCGAGCGTGCGCGCCTGAGCGGCTACGACACCACCACCCTGATCCGCGAATACCAGCTGTTCCGGCAAGTACTGTTCAAGATGCTGCACCAGGGCAGCGTGGTGCTGACCCATGAACAGCGCGAGGCGATTGCCACCTCGATCGACAGCGCGATCCGCGAAAGCGTGACGGCGTTTGCCCTGATCCAGTCGGCCCTGCGCGAGCAGTTCATCGCTGCGCTGACGCACGACCTGCGCACGCCGCTGTCGACGGTCAGCGTGGCGGCGCAGGTGATCGAAACCAAGGCGCCGAGCGAAGATATCCGCAAGCTGGCCGAGCGCATCGTGGTGAACGCGCAGCGCATCGAAGCAATGACGCGCGACCTGCTGGACTGCATGGTGTTCGAAGGCGGGCAACGCTTGCCGCTGCACCTGGAGGAATTCGACCTGGCGTTGCTGGCCTACGAGGTCGCGCAGCAAACGATGGAGCACTGCGCGGCGCAGGTGCAGGTGGAATTCGAGTCGGCAGTGGGACACTGGTGCCGCGCTTCCCTGCAGCGTGCGCTGGAAAACCTGCTGGGCAATGCCATCAAATACCGCACGCCGGGCACGCCGGTGCTGGTGCGGGTGGCCAGCCGTGGCGAGCGCGTGCAATTGTCGGTGCATAACGATGGCGAGCCGATTCCCGCCGAAGAGCTGGAATCGATCTTCCAGGTCTATCGCCGCGCGCGCGGCGGCAAATGCACCAAGGATGGCTGGGGAGTAGGGTTGCCGTATGCGCGCCGCGTGGCCGAGAGCCACGGCGGCAGCATCATCGTCACCAGTTCGGCGGCGCTGGGCACCACCTTCCGGATCGACATCCCGATGGACGCGCGGCCGTTCAGCGGCGCGCCAGTAGTGAATTAAAAGTCGGGGTCAGCTCTGGCAATCGGACATTTTCGCTAGCGAAAATGTCCGATTGCCAGAGCTGACCCCGACTTTTTAAAGGGTAGCGAAGACTTTTTTCGCGGCGGCGATGGTGGCGTCGATCACGACGTCGTCGTGCTGGGCGCTGACGAAGCCGGCTTCGAAGGCGGCCGGGGCGAAGTAGACCCCTTCGTCCAGCATCCTGTGGAAGAACACATTGAATTTCTCGCGGTCGCCGGCCATCATTTCGGCGTAGTTGTTGGGCGGGCTGGCGCTGAAGTACAGGCCGAACATGCCGCCCTCGGCGTCGGCGCAGAAGGTGACGCCGGCTTCCTTGGCCGCGGCGGTCAGGCCGTCGGCCAGGCGGCGCGCGCTGCGGGCCAGGCCTTCGTAGAAGCCCGGCTGCTGGATCAGCTTGAGGGTGGTCATGCCGGCTGCCACCGCCACCGGATTGCCCGACAGGGTGCCGGCCTGGTACACCGCGCCCACCGGCGACATCTTCGACATCAGTTCTTTCGAGCCGCCGAAGGCTGCCACCGGCAGGCCGCCGCCGATCACCTTGCCCAGCGCCGTCAGGTCCGGCTGGATGCCGTACAGCGCCTGCGCACCACCCAGGCCAACGCGGAAGCCGCACATCACTTCGTCGAAGATCAGGATGGCGCCATGCTTGGTGCACAGTTCGCGCAGCGCGCCCAGGAATTCCGGGCTGCCCTTGATCAGGTTCATGTTGCCGGCCACCGGTTCCACGATGACGCAGGCGATCTCGTCGCCGTATTCGGCGAACGCGGCGCGGATTGCTGCCACGTTGTTATAGTCCAGCACCAGGGTGTGCTTGACGAAGTCTTCCGGCACGCCGGCCGAGGTCGGGTTGCCGAAGGTGAGCAGGCCGCTGCCGGCTTTCACCAGCAGCGAGTCGGCGTGGCCGTGGTAGCAGCCTTCGAACTTGACGATCTTGTCGCGGCCGGTGGCGCCGCGCGCCAGGCGCAGTGCGCTCATGGTCGCTTCCGTGCCGGAGGACACCAGGCGCACCTGTTCGATCGACGGCACCAGGCGGCAGATTTCTTCCGCCATCTCGATTTCCGCTTCGGTCGGCGCGCCGAAGGACAGGCCGCGGGTGGCCGCTTCCTGCACCGCCTGCACTACTTCCGGATGGGCGTGGCCGACGATGGCCGGGCCCCAGGAGCCGATGTAGTCGATATAGCGCTTGCCGTCCGCATCCCAGAAGTAGGGGCCTTCGGCGCGGGTGATGAAGCGCGGCGTGCCGCCCACGGAACGGAAGGCGCGCACCGGCGAATTGACGCCGCCCGGAGTGGATTTCTGGGCGCGTTCGAACAGGATGTCGTTTTTCGAAGTAGTCATGGCTTGAAGAATCGATTGGGGACAAAGCGCCCCATGCCATAGCGCTGGGCATGGAGCAGGGTCTGGTAAGTGTATTGCTCGGCGCGTTCCACTGCTTCCGGCACGGCCAGACCGTGCGCCAGCCAGGCGGCAATCGCGGCCGACAGGGTGCCGCCGGCGCCCACGAAGGGACCCGGCAGGTGCTGCCATTTGTCGTGGCGCAGCACGCCTTCGGCGCTGTACAGCGTGTTGGCGCGCTGGCCGCCGCCGGCATTGCTGCCGGTCACCAGCACGTATTCGCAGCCGAGGTCGATCAGGTGTTCGGCGTCGTCGGCCATGGTTTCGCCGTTGCCCAGGTCGCGCCAGGTTTCGGCCATGCGCGCCAGTTCCACTTCGGACAGCATCAGCAGCGTGCCCTGCGGCACCAGCAGCTGGCGCAGCACGGTCAGCAGTTCTTCCGGATCGTCTTCGTCGCCCGGCGGCGGCAGCTGGCTGCCGAAGGGATCGAGCACCAGCGGCGCATCGGGATAGTCGGAGACGATTTCGGCCAGGGTGGAGACGTGTTCCAGGTGGTCCAGCGCGCCGACCTTGAAGGCTTGCACCGGCACGTCTTCCAGTACCATGCGGGCCTGGTCGGCCACCCAGTCGGGATCGACGTGCTGCTGGTCTTCGACGCGCGCGCTGTCGCCCACCAGCAGGGCGGTGGTGGCGGCCAGGCCGCGGCAACCCAGGGCATTGAAGACAGCCAGGTCGGCATGCACGCCAACCGCGCCGACCGGATCGGCCACGCCAAATGTCAGGATCAGGGGAGATGTTTGGTTTTGCACGGCGGGTAGATTAAGATACCTAATTCAGCATTTTACTTTATTAGAAGGTGACTCAACGTGAGCAGCAATGAACCAAGCCAGGAATTCCAAAGCTG
>Ga0209050_1003650_pt1 | contig 11122 bp, 8 predicted proteins | sample Araplavi_mTSA_r2_FD_184276 | JGI IMG/M metagenome (GOLD analysis project Ga0209050, IMG submission 184276) | Arabidopsis root microbial communities from North Carolina, USA - plate scrape MF_Cvi_mTSA_r2 (SPAdes) (version 2) | ecosystem: Host-associated > Plants > Roots > Endosphere | place: USA...
TCCGCCGACACCGCGAAATGATTCGCCCAGAAATGGACGAGCCGTTCGGGGAAGGGGGTCGGGGTCGCGACCGCGACGGCAAGGCGCGCGGCGGCGGCATCGGCATAAAGGCGGCGGAAACCCGCGCGTTCCATGCGGCGCATCGCCTCGGGCATCGCGTCGTCGTCGCGCATCGCCGCATCGTTCGCCTCGCGGCGCATCGCCTGCCGCTCGCCCTGATATTCGGCATAGGCGGTCGCGATCGCCGCGCGTCCGGCGAGACCCGCGAGCGCAGCGGGGGCTGGATCATAATTGCCAAGCTGCCGGGTCAGCCACGCTTTCGTGTCATCAATCGCCGGATCGTCGAAGCGGCGGCCGAGACCAAAGCGGTTGGCGGCAAGATACTGGACTGCCATGACAAACCTTTCCGTGCCCCAAACGCACGATGGCCGTCATTTGTCGCAAATCTGTCCCGGCGTCAGAGGGTTTTGTCGTAGATCTGATAGACGCGGTTGACCTTTGCCTCGATCGCGTCGGCCACCGCATTCATCCCCTGATTGTCGTCGAGCACCCAGCCGATATCGCCGCGCTTGGTGCCATAATCGGCGACCGCGTCGCGGCGGATATATTCGATCATCATGAAGGCGAGGGTGCTCGCCATTCGGCTGTTCTGCAATTTCTTGGCGACGCCCATCAGCGGCACGCGCAGGATATGGCTCTGGGGTTTGCGGAGCCACCACAGCAGCTGCGCCCAGTTGAAGGGGAGCAGCGAGCCGTCCATGTCGACCAACAACTGGTTGATGTTCGGCAGCACGATCATAAAGGCAACGGGTTCGCCATCGAGTTCGGCGACGCGGATCAGATCCTCGAAGACGATGTCCTTCAGCTTCTTGCCGACATAGGCGATCTCGCTGTCGGTCAGCGGGACAAAACCCCAATTGTCCGACCATGCATCGTTGAGTAGCCCCATGATCAGCTTCGCCTCGGCGGCGAAGCGGCGCTTGTTGACCTTGCGGATGCGGATGCGCGAATTCTTCTCGCCCGCCGCGACGATGCGGTTGACGATCGGCGGGAAACCCTCGTCGATCGCCACGTCGTAATTCAGCAGTTGCTTCACGGGCTGATAGCCCGCGCCTTCGACCCACGCGCGATAGAGCGGGCTGTTGTGCCCCATCATCACCGTCGGGCGGTTGTCGAATCCCTCGATCAGCAGGCCGGGCTCGTCCCAGATCGAAATCGACAGCGGGCCCAGCGAGCGATGCATCCCCTGCGTGCGCAGCCAATCCTCGGCGGCGACGAGCAGCGCCTGTGCGGCCCCTTCGTCTTCGGCTTCGAGCAGGCCCCAATTGCCGGTGCCGGGGCCCATACCCTGTTCGGCGGGCTGTGCGAGCGCGAGGTCGTCGATATGCGCCGAGATGCGACCGATCGTCCGGCCGTCGCGGCGTGCGAGAAAGAACTGCGCCTTGCCATGCTCGAACCATGGATTCTTGCCCGGGGTCAGCAGGCCGTACACCTCGCCCTTCAGCGGCGGCACCCACGACGGATCGCCGCGGTTGAGGCGAAAGGCGAGCTCGACGAACTCGCGCAAATCATTCTTGTTCTTGACCGGGTGGATTGTGATCGGGCCGTCCGAATGTCCGCTCATACTGGTTTCCTGAAATCGCTGACCTATATGTTTGGCGACGCATTACGGCATAGAAATGGCGCTGGCGACCCGCATTCGGCCATTTTGCTGCCACGAAATAATGGTGAAGACACCCGCTATGACGACGATCAATCCCCCCGCCGATCGGGTCGCGACGCCTTTCGCGAAGTCGATCGCGAAGACTCCCAAGTCGGCGATTGCCGACGATATGGCGATGATCCGCGCGGCTTCCGAGCTGACGCGCGATCTCGTGCAGCCGTCGGCGCGCATCTATTGGACCGATATGCTGGCCTCGACCTTTGTCGGCTATGCCGGCATCGCGGCGGCGATCCTGGCGCCGTCGACGGCATGGATGTTGGTCGCCGCGGTGATTTCGGTCGTCGCCCTCTATCGCGCGGGTAGCTTCATCCATGAGCTCACGCATATCCGCAAAAATTCGCTGCCGGGCTTTCGCCTCGCATGGAACATCCTCGTCGGCGTGCCGATGCTGATCCCGTCGTTCATGTACGAGGGCATCCACAGCCTGCATCACAACCGCACCAAATATGGCACGGTCGAAGACCCTGAATATCTGCCGCTCGCGCTGATGAAGCCATATACGGTGCCTTTGTTCGTCGTCGCCGCGGCGTTCGCGCCGGTGGCGCTTCTCTTCCGCTATGCGGTGCTCACCCCGCTGTCGTTCCTGATCCCGCCGCTGCGCCGGATCGTTGTCGAACGCTATTCGGGGATGATCATCAACCCGCTGTTCCGCCGCAAGCCGCCCGAGGGCGAGTTCCGCCGCCAATGGGCGTGGCAGGAAGGCGGCGCGTGGGCGTGGTCGAGCCTGCTGATCGCTGCTGGCGTCTTCGGCTGGGTGCCGCTGCGCGCGCTGGTCATCTTTGGCGCGATCGCCGCCGCGACTTTGGTGCTCAACCAGATCCGCACGCTCGTCGCCCATCTGTGGGAAAATGACGGCGCGGTGCTGACCGTGACCGGCCAGTTCCTCGACAGCGTCAACGTGCCGCCGCCGGGGCTGCTCCCCGAATTGTGGGCGCCGGTGGGGCTGCGCTATCACGCGCTGCACCATCTGCTGCCGGGCGTGCCCTATCATGCGCTCGGCGAAGCGCACCGCCGCCTGAAGGACGCGCTGCCCGCCGATTCGCAATATCATGGCGCGAATTACGACAGCCTGCCGAAGCTAGTGATGAATCTGGTTGCGGGGTCGGCGAAGGGGGCGGCCGCCTGAAGTCAGAGAGGCTGCAAACCTGTTCGGCGACTAGCACGCGCTAACGTCGGAATGATCGGTCGAGCAGCTTGGGCGTTTTCCTCTGACCGCCGCGCATCCCGATGCGCGAACGATGGCATTCAAATCTTCGATGCGGTCTTCGGGAATGGGGCCAAATTCCATAACGCCGTCACCGCCTTTCCATTCAGGAAAGCGCGCGACCTCTATCCTCGCCCTCGCCATTTCTCGGGTCAAATCACCGAGGCATGACGGGTTTCCGCTGACCGCAATTCGCCAATGCGTTTTGTCGGGCGGCGGGGAATCAGCACATGATGCAAGCAGTAGGCCGGACGCCAGCGCCATGGCTTGAGCAAAGTTCGCGGTCCGTTTTTCCGAACCGGACAAAAGCTATTCCTCGGTCCGGATCAAAATCATCTCGCCGATCAGCGCGAAGAGGATGAATGGTCCCCACGCCGCGAGGAAGGGCGAGTAGGCGCCGAGGTCGCCCATTGCGAGCGCGAAATTGTCGGCGACGAAATAGGCGAAGCCAAGCCCCATGCCGAGGATCGCGCGGATGAAGAGCTTGCCCGATCGCGCGAGGCCGAACGCCGCGACCGCACCGAGCAGCGGCATCAGGATCGAGGACAAGGGCCCCGAAATCTTGTGCCACAACACGCCTTTCAGCGCATCGACTGGCCGCCCCGCGGCCTCGAGGTCGGCAATTGCCGATTGCAGTTTCAGGAACGGCAGTTCGTCGCCGTCGACCTGCGCCAAGGTGAACTGGTCGGGGCGGACATTTTTCGCCGCGATGATCGTGCCGAGCGGTTCGAGCGTGCCCGACCTGCGCATGAAGCGCTTGGCACCCGTCAATTCCCAGCCGCCCTGGACCGCGCGCGCGCTGTCGGCGGTCAGCATCGACGACAGCACGCCGCCGGTGCGTTCATAGATCGTGACGTATCCAAGCACGATCACCGGGCCGCTGGTATCGACCGTCGCCGCGTTGATCAGATCGTCGCCGTCGCGGACCCATATGTTCGTGCGTATGCCGCTGTCCTTGGGGACCTGCTTATATTCGACCTTTTGCCAGGCACTGAGCGCCGCGGTCGAGCGTGTGACGATGCGTTCGTTGAACGCAAAGCTGATCCCGGCGACGAGCAAGGCGGCGAGGAACAGGGGCGCAAGCACCTGATGCGCCGACATGCCCGACGCCTTCATCGCGACGACCTCGCTGTTCTGGTTGAGCGTGATCAGTGTCAGGATCGTGCCGAGCAGCACCGAAAAGGGCAGGAATGTCTCGACGATCTGCGGCAGCCGCATCCCGACATAGCGCCACACATCGGAGTCGCTGTTGCCCGCGACCGCGAGAATCTTGCCGCTCTCGCCCAGCAGGTCGAGCGTCTGCAGGATCAGCACCAGCGCGAACAGGATCGAGAAGGAGCGGACGAGGAAGAGGCGGCCGACGTAGAGCGCCATCGTGCGCGACGGGAAAAAGTGGAGTTGATGCATTTAGGTCGGGCTCTCCACCAGCCGTGGCTTGCGCTGGAACATTGTCAGCATCGCGCGAATCTTTTGTGCCGCCTTGGCCGCGACGCGCTCGAGCGCACCGATCGGCTGGCCGCCTGGGACATGCGCGACGACATAATACATCCAGATCGCGAGCGCGGAGAACAGCAGGAACGGCACCCACAGCGCGATCAGCGGGTCGACCACCCCGCGCGCGCCCATATCCTCGGCATATTGGTTGATCTTGTGCTGGGTCACCAGCAGCACGATCGACAGGAAGACGCCGAGCGACGAGGTCGATCTTTTGGGCGGGATGGCGAGCGCGATCGCGATCAGCGGGATCAGGAACATCGACATCACTTCGACGATGCGGAAGTGGAAATTGGCCCGCGATTCGAGCCGCGTCTGCACCGACTGGCTCTTGTCCTTGCCCGCGACGAACAGTTCGGGGATCGTCATTTCGCGGTCGGCGCCGCCGCGCAGGCGGAACGCCTCGATCTTGGGCAGCGGGATCGGCAGGTCGTGATTGTCGAAGGTGAGTACGCGAGGAACCGCGAATTTGGGTGATTCATGGATCAGCACGCCCTGCGACAGGCGCAGGATGATCGTGTTCGGGTCGTCGGTCGCCAGGAACTGCCCGCGCGCCGCGGTCGCCGACACGCGCTGGCCGTCTTTCTGCTCGCCGCGCACGAAAATGCCGCGCAGACTGCGTCCGTCGTTATAGCTTTCTTCGATCCTGAGCGTCATGCGGTCGCCCAATTTGGTGAATTCGCCGACCTTGATTGACGCACCGAGCGCGCCCGAGCGGAGTTCGAATTGCAGGCCTTCATAGGCGTAGCGCGCGACCGGCTGGATGAAGCCGACGATCGCCAGATTCAGCGCCGCAAGCGCGATCGCATAGGCGAAGGGCACGCGCATCAGCCGCCCGAAGCTCATCCCCACACCCTTCAGCACGTCGAGCTCGCTCGAGGTCGCAAGGCGCCGGAAAGCAAGGAGAATCCCGAGCATCAGACCGATCGGGATGCCGAGCGAAAGATATTCGGGGATCAGGTTCGCGAGCATGCGCCACACGACGCTGACCGGGCCGCCCTCGGTGGCGACGAAGTCGAACAGGCGGAGCATTTTTTCGAGCACGAGCAGCATCGCCGACAGGACGAGGGTGCCGAGCATCGGGAAGAAGATGAGCCGCGCGATGTAGCGGTCGATGGCAGGAAGCTTATTCAATCTTTGGTCGCCCCATCACCATGATTTGGCCGCAGTTGTTTCCGATATGCCGATTCAAGGGCGACAGGGACCCGTGTCAGCGCGCGCATTTGCGCTTGCTGAGATGGCTATAGCCTCTGGAGGTTTTGAGGTCATGTCGAAAATGTTTCTCGCCGGACTGCTGGCCGCCGGCGCTGCCGGAGCGCTGATTGCGCCCGTCGCGGCGCAGGGTGCCGCGCTGGGTCCGAGCGCCGCGCTGTGCAACAGCAACGCCACCGCCGTCCAGGTCGACGTGCGCGGTTTCAAACAGCGCACGGGTACCGTGCGCGTACAGATTTACAGCGCAAACAGCAGCTATCTGGAAAAGCGCAAATGGATCGAACGCGTCGACGTGCCGGTATCGCGCGCCGGCACCATGTCGGTCTGCGTGCCCGTGAAGCAGCAGGGCAATTATGTCGTTTCGGTGCGTCACGACATGAACGGCAACGGCAAGTCTGACCGTAGCGACGGCGCCGGCCTGTCGGGCAATCCCGACATGAAGGTCAGCGATTTCATCTTCAAGCGGAAGCCCAAATTGGCAGAGGTCAGTTTTGCGGTCGGCGGCGCCACCAAGCGCGTCCCGGTCGTGCTGAACTATGTCAACGGACTGTCCTTCGACCCAGTCGAATAGAGAGACTTTAGGGACCATATGGCAAGCGTCGCGCTCCTTTCGAATCCACGCTCCACGGGCAATCGCTCGCTGTTGCCGCGGGTTCGCGAATATTGCGCGGCGCACCCCGACATCTTTCATTATGAGGTCGAAGACGTCGACCAGATCGAAAAAGCCATCCGCACGATGGCGATGGTCGGACCGCGGGTCGTCGTGATCAATGGCGGCGACGGCACGGTCCAGGCCGCGCTGACCGAAATTTATTCGGGCGATCATTTCGGCGGCTCGCCGCCGCCGGTCGCGGTGCTTCCCAACGGAAAGACAAATTTGATCGCACTCGACCTCGGTGCCGAGGGCGACCCGATCAAGGCACTGGAGCGCGTGCTCGAACTCGTCGAAACGGGCCGGCTGGAGGATCATGTGATCCAGCGCCAGCTGATCTCGCTCGACAGCGGCGGTGAAGAGCGGCCGGTGCTCGGCATGTTCCTCGGCGGCGCCTATCTCGCCGACGTGATGCTCTATTGCCGCAATCGCATCTATCCGCTCGGCCTGCCGAACGGATTGTCGCACTTTCTTGCCGCGATCCTCGGTATGTTCGCGATCATCTTCGGGATCGGCGGCGGGCGCCTGCCGCCCAAGCCCGAAACGATGACCGTGTCGCTGATCCGCCAGGGCGAGTTCAAGGGCAAATTCTCGCTGCTGATCGTCACGACGCTGGAGAAGTTGCTGCTCAGCATCCGCACCAGCGAAGCGCATGGCACCAACGGAAACATGAAGATGCTTGCCACCGACAGCAATGTCGGGGCGATGTTCCGCATGTTGGGCGGGGCGTGGCGCGGGACGCTGGGGCAGAAGCAACTCGACGGCGTGCATTTCCAGCAAGGCGACGAGATCCGTATCGAGGGCGAGCGGTCGAACGTCATCCTCGATGGCGAAATCTTCCAGGCCAAGCACGGCATGCCGATCATCCTGACCTCGACGCAGCCGGTTCCCTTCCTGCGCCTCGCCGCCTGAGCGCTCACGCGTGTCCGACCTGATCGATCTGGTCCGCGCCGAACTGGCGACCCCCGTCGACCCGCGCGCCGCCGCGATGGCGTCGGCGATCGCGGCCCAATATCCGGGCAGCGCGCGCGCGGTGCTGTTTTACGGCAGCTGCCTGCGCGAGAGCGAGCTCGACGGGCTGATGCTCGATTTTTACCTGATCGTGTCGGATTATAGCGACGCTTATCCCAAACGCTGGATGGCGGCCGCCAACCGCCTGATCCCGCCGAACGTCTTCCCGTTCCAGCACGACGGGCTGATCGCCAAATATGCGGTGCTCAGCGAAGCCGACTTCGACCGCCTGAACGGCGCGGAGACGCGTAACGTGTCGGTATGGGCGCGTTTTGCGCAGCCGTCGCGCCTCGTCTGGGCGGTCGACGATACCGCGCGCGACCGCGCCGTCGCGGCGGTGGCGCGCGCTGCGCCGACGCTGCTCGCCGCGGCGGGCCGCGTCGACGGCGAAGCGCCGCTCGACTGGTGGCGCCGCGCCTTTTCGCTCACTTATTCGGTCGAACTGCGCGCCGAGCGCACGAGCCGCGCGCAATCGGTCGTCGACGCCGATGCCGAACGCTATGCGCGATTCAGCCCCCCCGCAATCGCCGCGATTCCGGCCGATGCGCGCGGCGGCGGTTGGGCGCGGCGGCGGCTGGAGGGCAAGGCGCTCAGCATCGCGCGGCTGGCCAAGGCCAGCCTGACCTATGCGGGCGGGATCGATTATCTGGCGTGGAAGATCAACCGCCACGCGGGGACGAAGATCGAAATCAAGCCGTGGCAGCGCCGCTGGCCGCTTGTCGCCGCGCTGACTTTGGTGCCGCGTTTGATGAAGAGCGGGGCTATTCGGTAGCTGATAACGGCCGCTTAACTCGCGAGCCGCTGTCCTTCGGTCGGCCGCGGGTGACCGGATCGCCGGATCGCCTGGTCGAGCGCGGCGAGGGTGAAGGGTTTGCGCAGCACGTCATGGTCGCCGAAACTGGCCATCTCGCTCGCATCGCCGGCATAACCCGTCACGAACAGCACCGGCAGGTCGGGCCAGCGCTGTTTCAGCTGGGCGATCATTTCGGGGCCGGTGAGCTTGGGCATCAGCACGTCGGTCAAGATCAGGTCGAAACCGCCCTGTCCCTCTGCCAGCTGTCCTTCGACCAGCGTTTCGGCTTCGAGCGGGTTGCCGCATGCAACCGCGGTGTGGCCGAGCTCGCCGACCGCCTCGACCGTCGCGGCAAGGACGCGCTGGTCGTCCTCGACCACCAATATGTTCAGCGCATGATCGGGCAATACGGGGTGGGCGACGTCGCCAGGCGCCGTATCGGTTACGGCTTCGAGCCCTGACGTGGCCACGGGCAGCAGCATCGCGACGCTGGTGCCTTCGCCCTCGGTCGACGAAATCTGAACCTCGCCCCCCGATTGACGGCAGAAGGCGAAAACCTGGCTCATGCCAAGGCCGGTGCCCTGGCCTGCGGGCTTGGTCGTGTAAAAGGGGTCGAAGACGCGCTCGAGCACCTCGGGCGACATGCCGCAGCCGGTGTCGATCACCTGCACCGCCAGCGCCTTGCCTTCGCCGTCGTCGAGTGTCTGGATCGTCAGCGATCCATGGCCGTTCATCGCGTCGCGCGCATTGACGGCGAGATTGAGCAGCGCATTTTCGAATTGCTGCCGATCGACCCAGCAGGCACGGTCCGCCGCCTCCAACTCGAGCGTCAGCGCGATCCGGTCGCCGATCGTGCGTTCGATCAGCTCGGCAAAGCTCGCAATACAATCGTCGATCGTCACCATCTCGGGTCGCGCGGGCTCGGATCGGGCGAAGGTCAGCAGCCGGCGGGTCAGGTCGGCGGCGCGGTTCGCGCCGTCGAGCGCGTTGGCGAGGTGGCGCGACGCCTTTTCGGGCGCGCGTTGCGCGAGTTCGAGCCCGCCGACGACGACGGCGAGCATATTGTTGAAGTCATGCGCGATGCCGCCGGTCAGCTGCCCGACCGCCTCCATCTTCTGCGCCTGACGCAGCTGGGCTTCGGCGGCTTCGCGCTCGATCATCTCGCCGCGCAGCGCGTCGTTCGCGTGTGCAAGTTCCGCGGTTCGTTCTTTCACCGCGGTCTCGAGCTGCATCGCACGGTCGCTTTCGAAAAGCTGCTCGCTCCGCGCGAGCCGCCGTTCGCCTTCGGCGCGGAGCAACGAGAAGGTCGTGCCGATCGCGATGACCGCCGCGCCCGCGCCGAGCAGCGAAAAGAGCAGGATCGCCTGGTTGAGGCTGGCGCGATCGGCGATGGCGATCCGGTTGCGTTCGCGCAGCAAGGTACGTTCGTTGGCTATGATAGCGGACAGCAGCTTGTCGATGTTGCTGAGGCCCTGACCTTGGCCGGCGGCATAATATTTGGAAATGGCGGCGACGGTCTGGTTGTAGTTTGCGCTGAGCGCAGCGTCGCCGAGCTGCGCGCCGCGGATATCCATCTCGCGCGTCAGCTGTTCGACCAGTTCCATCTGTTTCGGATTGTCGCGGACGTTGCGTTCCAATTGCGTCATAAACTGCCGCGCGCGCGCCCATTGATATTCGTAGACTCGTCCGTCGGATTTTTGCAGGCCGACCGCGAAACGGCCGAGCGACGCTTCGGCGCGCGCGATCGCGGCGTCGACCGAGCGCGTCTGCGAAATGACCTCCATGCTCTGCGTCTGCCAGCCGAGCGAGCGATCATAATTGTCGTTGGCGCGCGCAAGCAGCACGAGCAGCGCCCCGACCACACCGGTCAGGACCGCTCCGAGGACGATCGTCGACCAGAAGCGAATACGCTCCCGCCGGCCGTCGTTTTCGCTGTCGCCATCCCGCTCGAACACGCGCTTCTCTTACCGGACAAGCGGGCCGCCGCAAAGCACCGAAGGCTCTACAGCTTCAACTCGCCCCGAAAAGGAATCCGCTGGTCGGCGGATGATCTCGGTTCAGCCGATAATCCCGACGCGCTTGCCCGCGCGTTCGAACCGGCCGAGGATCTCGCCGACCTGTTCGATGCTGTGCTCGGCGCACAGCGAACAGCGCAGCAAGGTCATGCCGGCGGGGGTCGCGGGCGGGCGGGCGAGGTTGACGTAAAGTCCTTCCTCGAGCAGCGCTTCCCACATCATTGCGCCGCGTTCGAGGTCGGGCATGATCACCGCGATGATTGCCGACTGCGGCTCCTCGGTGCCGAGCTGGAACCCGAGGTCGCGCAGGCCCTTGTGCAGCACCTTGGAATTTTCCCACAGATGCGCGCGCTTGTTCGACCCGTGCATCAGCTTACGGATGCTCGTCGCCGCGGTCGCGACGACGCTCGGCGGCAGCGATGCGGTGAACACATAGGGGCGGCAGACGAGCCGCAGGATTTCGAATTTCGGGTGGTTCGAAACGCAGAAGCCGCCGACGGTGCCGACGCTCTTGCTGAACGTGCCGATGACGAAATCGACGTCGTCGAGCACGCCCTGGGCCTCGGCGACGCCGCGGCCATTCTCTCCGATGAAGCCCATCGAATGCGCCTCGTCGACCAGCACCATCGCGCCGGCTTCCTTCGAAACGCGGATCATTTCCTTCAGCGGCGCGACGTCGCCGAGCATCGAATAGACGCCTTCGAGCACGACAAGCTTGCCCGCTTCGGGGGGGAGGCGCTTCAGGCGCTTTTCGAGCGCTTCGACGTCGTTATGGCGGAAAGCGACGATTTCGGCGTTGCCCATCGCGCAGCCATCATAGATCGACGCGTGGCTGTCGATGTCGAGGATGACATAGTCGCCCTTGCCGGCGATCGTCGAAATGATGCCGAGGTTCGCCTGATATCCGGTCGAAAACACCATGGCATGGTCCATGGCGTAAAATTCCTTGAGCGCGTCCTCGCACTCCTTGTGCCCCTGATAGGTGCCGTTGAGGACGCGGCTGCCGGTGGTGCAGCTG
>Ga0209050_1003653_pt1 | contig 11115 bp, 10 predicted proteins | sample Araplavi_mTSA_r2_FD_184276 | JGI IMG/M metagenome (GOLD analysis project Ga0209050, IMG submission 184276) | Arabidopsis root microbial communities from North Carolina, USA - plate scrape MF_Cvi_mTSA_r2 (SPAdes) (version 2) | ecosystem: Host-associated > Plants > Roots > Endosphere | place: USA...
CCCTCATCGTATTGCTCGCGGCCTTTTCGCCGGCCCTTTCTGCGGCCGATGAAGCCCAGGTACACGAGCTGCAGGAAGAGCCTACCGCGTCCGAACACGGGTTCAATGCCAGTGAAGTTATTATCCATCACGTGCTGGATGACCATGTTTGGCATTTGTGGGATCATGGCGGCACCATTTACCTGCCGGTGATCGTCTATTCTTCCGAAAGGGGTCTTGAAACGTTCTCTTCCCATCATCTTTACGACGAGCATCATAACAAAGTAGAATACAACGGCTACAAACTTGACGAACTGGGTCATATCGTGCTGAACGAGAAGTCTGTGCTGGACCTCTCCATCACCAAGAACGTGGCCATGTTGCTCATCAACGCTGCATTGCTGGTGTTGGTGTTCATGGCGGTTGCCAAGGGCTATAAAAAGAACCTTGGTAAAGCTCCCAGCGGCATCCAATCGTTCATGGAGCCCGTGATCGTTTTTGTGCGCGACGAGATCGTGAAGCCCAACATCGGCAAACACTATGAAAAGTACCTGCCCTACATGTTGACGCTCTTCTTCTTCATTCTTTTCGGTAACTTCCTCGGGCTGTTGCCGGGTGCAGGAAACCTGACCGGTAACATTGCGGTCACGTTGACATTGGCGGTGCTCACCTTCCTCATCACGAATATCAAAGGGAACAAAGATTACTGGGCTCACATTTTCTGGACGCCCGGCGTGCCGCTGCCCCTTCGCTTGATCATTTTGCCGGTTGAAATTGTAGGCATCTTTACAAAACCCATTTCGCTGACCATCCGTCTTTTTGTGGCCATCACCGCAGGACACATTGTGTTGCTGAGCTTGATCTGCCTGGCGTTCATTTTCAAGAGCGTGTGGGTGGGCGCGGGATCGACCGTGATGGTATTGTTTATTAGTTTGATTGAATTGCTGGTTGCAGGTATACAAGCTTATGTGTTCACGTTGTTCTCTTCGTTGTACATCGGCATGTCCACCGCAGAACACGAACATCATTAAGATTTAAATAAAGATTTCCCCGGAGTCGGGGTTTGTTTCACTTAACTATTTTACAATTATGCTATTAGCTCTTTTATTGGACATCAGCTATGCGATCATGGGTGCAGGTATCGGTGCTGGTCTGGCTGCAATTGGCGCTGGAATTGGTATCGGCCGCATTGGTGGTTCGGCCATGGAAGGTATGGCACGTCAGCCGGAGGCTTCTGGAAAGATCCAGGGCGCCATGCTGATCATCGCCGCCCTTATTGAAGTGGCTGCCCTCTTTGCGCTCGTAATTTGCTTGCTGATCTCTCAGCGCGCAGCGTAAAAAAAATCAGGAATCTGCCTTAGGCACTTGGCCGGGCAGATTTCTTTTCGTTGAAACTACACCAGATATTTTCTATAAAATATGGAACTTCTAACCCCCGGCACTGGCCTCATCATTTGGCAACTTATCATTTTCGTGCTGTTGTTTTTACTGCTGTCGAAACTGGCATGGAAACCCATTCTGTCATCCCTGAAAGAAAGAGAGAAGTCCATCCAGGACGCTCTGGACACGGCGGACAACACCCGTGCCGAGATCGCTAAGCTGAAGGCCGACAACGCCAACCTGCTAAAGGAAGCCCGCGACGAACGCGACAAAATGTTGCGCGACGCCCGCGAAGCCGGCAACCGTTTGAAAGAGGAAGCACAAGTTGCGGCCAAAAAAACGGCCGACAAAATTATCGAGGATGCCCGCGCGGCCATCAACATCGAAAAGCAAGCAGCGTTGAAAGACATCCGCATCCAGGTGTCCAATTTCTCGCTGGAGATCGCCGAAAAACTATTGAAGAAAAACCTCTCCGACGATTCGTCGCAGAAGGCGTTGGTGGATACATACCTCAAAGATCTAAAGATCAACTAAGGCATGGCAGACTCAAGAGCAGCGTCACGCTACGTAAAGTCTCTGCTGGGCCTCGCCGTAGAGAAGAATGCACTGGAAGCTGTGCACCAAGACATGCAGTTGCTGTCGAAGATTTGTAATGAGAACCGGGCATTTGAATTGATGCTCGCCAATCCCATTATCAAACACGACAAGAAGAGAGACATCCTGGAAAAGTTGTTCCAAGGCAAAATGAATGCCCTCACACTTTCCATCCTCGATATCCTCACCCGCAAGAACCGGGAACCTTTGTTACCCGCCATAGCCCGTGAATTTCACACGGCCTACAACGTCTACAAAGGCATCGGCAAAGCCAGCATCACTACGGCTATTCCACTGGACGCCAAGTTGCGCGGAGAGTTTGAAACCATCGTGAAACAACTGACGGAGAAGAAACAAGTCGAGCTCACCGAGAAAGTTGACAAAGACATGATCGGCGGCTTTGTGCTCAACGTTGGCGACCGCCAGATCGACGCTTCCATCAAGAACAAGTTGAAAGCGCTGAAAGTGAAGTTTAGTTATAACCCCTACATAAAAGAATTTTAATCTCTAAAGAATCATGGCAGAGATCAGACCAGAAGAAGTATCAGCAATATTGCGCGAGCAACTTTCCCAATCCCGCACCGAAGCCGAACTCGAAGAAGTGGGCACCGTTCTCACCGTGGGCGATGGTGTGGCCCGTATCTACGGCCTTACACAGGCACAAGCCGGCGAGTTGCTGGAGTTTGAGACCGGCCTGAAAGCGCTGGTGCTTAACCTCGAAGAAGACAACGTAGGCGCCGTGTTGCTGGGCGAATCCAAAGGCATCAAGGAAGGCGACACCGTGAAACGCACCGGCAAGATCGCCTCCGTAAACGTAGGCGACGGCATGTTGGGCCGCGTAGTAGATACACTTGGTCAGCCCATCGACGGCAAAGGCCCGTTGAGCGGTCAGCTCTATGAAATGCCGCTGGAGCGTAAAGCTCCCGGGGTTATCTTCCGTCAGCCTGTGAACGAGCCGTTGCAGACCGGTATCAAGGCGATCGACTCCATGATCCCTGTGGGTCGTGGTCAGCGGGAGCTTATCATCGGCGACCGTCAGACCGGCAAGACCGCCGTGGCGCTCGATACGATCGTGAACCAAAAAGAATTTTACGAAAAAGGGCAGCCTGTATTTTGTATCTACGTGGCCATCGGACAGAAGGCTTCTACCGTAGCCTCCGTAGCTTCGGCGTTGGAGAAAGCAGGTGCACTTCCCTATACCGTCATTGTATCGGCATCGGCAGCGGATCCCGCCCCTATGCAGTTCTTCGCACCCTTCACCGGTGCGGCGATTGGCGAATTCTTCCGCGACACCGGCCGCCCGGCGCTGGTGATCTACGATGACTTGTCGAAACAGGCTGTTGCCTACCGCGAAGTATCCCTGTTGTTGAGAAGACCTCCCGGACGTGAAGCCTACCCCGGCGACGTGTTCTACCTCCACTCCCGTTTGCTGGAGCGGGCGGCGAAGATCATCAACAACGACGCCATCGCGAAAAACATGAACGACCTGCCCGCTTCCATCAAAGCCCTGGTGAAAGGCGGAGGATCGTTGACGGCCCTTCCTATCATTGAAACTCAGGCCGGCGACGTGTCTGCTTATATTCCCACGAACGTGATCTCCATCACCGATGGTCAGATCTTCCTGGAAACAAACCTTTTCAACTCCGGTATCCGTCCGGCGATCAACGTAGGTATCTCGGTATCGCGCGTGGGTGGTTCGGCACAGATCAAGTCGATGAAGAAGGTAGCCGGTACGTTGAAGCTGGATCAGGCTCAGTTCCGCGAACTTGAAGCGTTCGCGAAATTTGGTTCCGACCTGGATGCTGCCACAAAACTGACGATCGAACGCGGTCGCAGAAACACCGAGATCCTGAAACAAGATCAATATGCCCCTGTGCCGGTAGAAGAGCAAGTGGCCATCATCACGGCGTCGACCCGTGGATTCATGGACAAAGTTCCTGTGAACAAAGTGAAGCAGTTTGAGAAGGAATTCCTTGACCTGCTCCGCGCCCAGAACCGTGGTTTGCTGGACAACCTGCGCGCCGGCAAATTTGAAGATGCCGATGTGGCCATCATCAAGAAAACGGCGCAGGACCTTGCTTCCAAATACGCTGCTTAATCCGTAGACACTGATCACCAGGTATGCCTAATTTAAAAGAAGTAAAGAACCGGATCACCTCTGTGATGAGCACACAGCAGATCACCAAAGCCATGAAAATGGTGGCGGCGGCCAAGCTGCGCAAATCACAGGAGCGGATCACCCAGATGCGTCCCTACGCACAGAAGCTGAACGCCATTCTGAAAAATCTCTCAGAAGCCCAGCTTTCCGGCGACAACGACAACTGGTACAGCAAGGTGCGTGAAGAAAAACGCATTCTCATTATAGCCGTTAGCTCCGACCGTGGTCTTTGCGGATCGTTCAACACCAACGTGATGAAAGGCGTGACCCGCTTGATCCAGGAAAAATACGAAGCGCAATCGCGCCAGGGCAACGTTGTTGTTTTGCCTATTGGCAAGAAATCGGCCGAGTATTTTGGCAAACGCAAGTATGAGATCGTCGACCAGTATACGGGTCTGTTTTCCTCCCTCACCTTCGCGCATGCTTCCGAAGTTGGCGAGTACATCATGAAGGCTTTCCGTGAAGGCAAATTCGACAAGGTAGAATTGGTCTACAACGAATTCAAGAACGTCGCCACACAGATCCTGCGCGCAGAGCAACTGCTGCCGGTGCTTTCGCCCGAGCCTCAGGCCGGTGCAGTATCCAGCCAGATCGACTATATCTATCAGCCCAGCCAGCAAGAGATCGTGGAAGCCCTGATCCCCAACTCGCTGAAAGTGCAGATCTTCAAAGCCCTGCTGGATTCCAACGCTGCCGAAAACGGCGCCCGGATGACCGCCATGGACAAAGCCACGGAAAACGCTGGCGAGCTTTTGAAGGAATTGAAATTGAGCTACAACCGGTCGCGCCAGGCGGCCATCACCAAAGAGATCCTGGAGATCGTGGGTGGTGCGGAAGCGTTGAAGTCGGCATAGAATTATAGTTTTAAGGTATACATTTGAAGTCTCTCCGGGTGCGGAGAGACTTTTTTTATGACCGGATTTACACGGGTATATCGCTATGTTAACCTGCTGAGCCTTGACATTGTGGCGGGCGCGGTGGTGAGCGCGCTTTTTTTTGCCCGCGTTTTAGAGGTCACGCTTCGCCCGGTGGGCCTGTTAGCACTGGGGTTAACGGTTTGGGTTATTTATACGGCCGATCATTTAAGGGATGCGCGCGAGATCGGAAAGAGCGCATCCACACTGCGTCACCGGTTTCATCAGGAACATTTTAGGACCTTGTTGATCGCCGCCGTGCTGGCAGTGCTGGTGAATGTGTTTATCGTCTTTTTTCTCCGGAAACAGATTTTTGTCAGGGGTTCTGTGCTGGCCGCGGGTGTGGGGATGTATCTCATCGTGCAGCGCTATCTGAAATTTCTGAAAGAAATCTGCATCGCATTTCTCTATACCTGTGGCGTGCTTTTGCCTTCCTATACGTTGACCAAAGTTGAGCTTACGCCGGCGCATTACCTGCTCATTGTTCAATTCGGTATGGTGGCGTGGCTCAATTTGCTGATCTTCTCCTGGTTTGATCGCGAAGGTGATAAGAAAGATAAGCAGACCTCTTTTGTTACGATGTTGGGAGAACCCATCACCCGGGCCAGTATCTGGTGTCTGATCGGCGGCATTTTCCTGGTTACTGTTTTTTCCCTCTACAACACCGAGATGAAACCGGCTGTGCTTATCGTGGCCACCATGGGCCTGGTGTTGGCGCTGATCTTTGCCTTTCGCGAGAATTTTGCCCGGCGGGATTATTATCGCCTGCTGGGCGATGCCGTATTTCTTCTTCCCTTGTTCTATCTGGCATGGGGCGGCAATCTTTGAATGGTTTTGATGTCCTGGCTCCCGTGTACGACCGGTTTGCCAGGCTGGTTTACGGGTCCGCTATACGTGAGGCGCAATTGTTTTTCCTGAGGGCCATACCGTCATCAGCCGATGTTTTGATTCTTGGTGGTGGCACGGGGTGGCTATTGGCCGAGCTCTTGAAAACCCATCCGGAGATCAAGGTGTGGTACATTGAAGCCTCGGCGAAGATGATTGAGCAAGCGGAGCGGAAGCTTTCGGAGCAACAGAAATCCAAGGTGAAATTTATTTACGGGACGGAAGATTCTATTCCGCGCGAGGTACAATTCCATGCGGTGATCACGGCCTTTTACCTGGATCTATTTGCACCCGTCACGTTGCAGCGGGTGATCGATACGATAAAGACTTCGCTTGCCCCCGATAGTGTTTGGCTTGTATCGGATTTTGCAGGACGTAAAATCTGGTGGCAGCGAATGCTGCTAACGTTGATGTACGTATTTTTCCGTTGGTGCTGTGGCATTGAAGCAAAGCAACTTCCGCCGTGGGAGCAGTATATGAGGACACAAGGGCTGGCGGTAAAGGAAGAGCAGCTGTTTTTCCGGGGCTTTATAAAAAGCGTCCGCTATTCCCGTTAAGGAAGAGGGTAAGATTAGAGCGATAAGAAAGGCACGCCGGTGAATCCGTCGGACCCCTATTGAAGCATCATGGAATCCTTTCCCAGTTGTTGAACCAGTTCGGCTTTTTCTTCCATTAGCTTGATGATCCTGCGGAGATAGTCGATTTCCTTCCGGGAGAGGTCCAGTTGTTTTTGAAAATCCGAGGTTTCGGTTTTGAGTTGTTTGATGGCCTCACCTTCTTCCTGGACCGGGGACGACACATAATATTGAAAGAAATTGTGGTCCAGTACCTGTGATATTTTCAAGAGCAGGCCCGTGTCTACGTGACGTTTTTTAAAGATGCGGTAAACGTTCTGCCGTACGGTTCCCAACTCGTCGGCAAAATCGGTAAGCTTCATGTGACGGTTGTCGAAGACTTCCTTGATTTTTTCGCCAATTTCTATGGTTGCCATGGGGATGGATTTTATACTTCTAAGTTACGTAAATTTTGCGGTTACGGTTTAGCCCTTTTCAGGGGTGGTTTTGTAACCAATTATTTTACAGTGTCACCTTTAAACAGTAAACTTACGTATGCAAAGCCATGACACTAGGTTTTGCCTCACCTCTCACCGCTTCAGAAAGCATGGTAAAAGCTTTTTATAAGGACGAATACGCCACCATTGAGCTGGACGAATCGATTCCCTGCATCAAGCTCACCTTGAATGGCGTGCCCCGCTATAGCGAGCATTACAACTTTGTGCAAATGAAGCGCCTGGAGCTTATGCGCCAGGAAATCCGCAACTACCCCAAACTCCACATGCTGACCGACAGCCGCACGGCCGGTCCCGTGCTGGATGAGGATGTGGCCTATTTCAGAGGCCACGTGCTGCCGGAAATGGAAAAAGCCGGTGTCCGCTACCTGGCCATTGTCATGCCCAGCAGTAAATTCACCCAGCTCACGATCCGTGAGATGATTGACGAAGCGACCATCATGAAAGTGCAATTCTTCGAGTCCATCCGCGACGCCCGGCACTGGCTCCGGAAGATGACGCTGTTATAATCCAGGTTACATTTAGTCGCGAACGAAGAGCCATTTGATCCCTTTGTAGAGCCCGACAAACGGGTAACCCAGAAGGCCGATCTTATGCTTTTTCTCCAGGTGTATGGTCACGGTAGAAAAGGCCGCCAAGTGATCAAAGCGGGCAAGCTTGCCCTTGAGCAAATCGATCTCGCCGTTAAGGCGCTCCAACTCTTTTTCAACTTTCACAGCCGCTTCCACATTTTCTGCTTTTTCCAGCAACTGCAAATAACGCTGCCTCGCTTTTTCTGCATTGTCGAGCCGGATGGCATAATCCGTATAATCATCGGTTACATCCTGGCCGGAAACGGAACGGGCCTTCACGTTGCCCATGGCCGACAATTCCAGTAGCACATTGTTAAGCTGTGCGGCCGGCACGCGTATGGTGGAGAGGTTGTCGCCCAGCGTCATCACGTAGCCCTCGTATTTTTTGGTAAGCAAGGGGAGCTTTTTGTTGAGGCTGTCGGGTTCCTTTAGCAGCAGGGTTACGGAGGCGTTGTAAAGCACAACGCGGCGCTTGTCGGCTACAGGCTCGGTTGTGGGCGTTGCGTGGGCGCTCGAATACTGGGCTTGGTGCGCCGTATGCGTCAGACAAGAAGAAAGGCATAGCAGGAGGCTGGCAAAGAGAAGCATGTTTTTCATGGGGATAGATTTTTAGCATTCCCATAAAAAACAAAAATCACTCCAACCGGAAAGCTACTTGGCGGCAGGGTTCTTTTTGCCCGCGAGGAGTTTGGCTAGCGTGTCATCGAGCCTTTTCAAACGGGTTTCTTCTTTCTTGGCGGAAGCGATCCAAACCGCATATTCCTTGCGGTTGGTATACGATAACGTTTCAAAAAATTTCCGAGCCGGGGTGTTCTTTTTCAACAAGGCCTGCAGGTCGCCGGGGAGCTCCAGCACCCTTTCTTCCGTGTCTTTTTCGAGGGTGACATCTATTTTGTCGCCGGCTTTTTTACCGATCGCTTCGCGAATGTCCTTCCGGACAATGATAATATGCCCACCGGTGCCCATAGGCGCCAGAATGCCACGATAGGGGTGGCCGTCGAAGGTGGCCTTCACTTTCACCTGGCCGCCGGTGCCATACTCCTTCTCAACGTCGAAGGGTGCTGTAATGAAGGCGCCATCAATGCCATCGGAAGGTTTTTCCAATGTGGCGCGGAAAATATGTTTTCCCGGCGTCTTTGATTGGCGGTTCAACACCGGAATTTTTGTGCGCGATCGGAATCGCAGTGCCGACCAGGTGTCGTCGATGGCGACAAGGCTCACGGCTTCGTATCCTGCAGCTTGAAGCGCGTCCCAGCCGTTGTCGCGGGTGATGTCCGTTTTAATAACGCTGCTCTTCTTGGGATAGGCTACCCAAAACAAGCCGTCTTCCTTCAATGTCTTCAGGGCCTTGGGGAGAAGCTTGTCGAGTGCTGCTTTGTCTTTGGTGAAAAGCAAAACAAAGCCGTAGGAGACCTTTGCTTTTGGGGTGGTGTCGTAGGGCTTTTGATCAAAGCCCGCAGGGGCATTCAACACCAGCCCTTCCCCGGTGGTTTTGACTTTCAATTTGCCTGAAAGAATCTTGTCCATAGCGTTATTATTTTCCGGCTTAAGAATGGTTTTCTTACTTCCCATTGGGGGACATGAAACCCCCAAGCGCGTTCAAATTTAAAGGTCGAAGCCGAAAGAGCGGGTGAAATTTTAACTTCTTCTTCTAAAAAATACAGAATAAAATGGTGAAACACCTTTATATCGAGGCAATAAACTTCGGAAAAGGGGGCGCTTTGCCTTGTTTTCTTAAGGGTATATAAATTATCTTGCGCAGTTTAAGATTAGACAACCATTCCTAGGCCCGCTATTTGCTCTCAAGCCGTTTGCTTGTCACTAAACCTATGCGCGATCTTATAAAGCATTTGCCCGCTGTTATCTACGAATACACGATTCAGCCCGATGGAATTCGTCGTTTCGATTTCATCAGTGAGGCGTGCGAGTCGTTGCTGGGCATTTCGCCGGAAGCCGTCATGAAGGATGCTGGGGCGATGGACGCCCTTGTACACCAGGAAGACATCGGACAACTCCAGGCCAGCTCACTGGTTAGCGAACAGGCCGGGCGCGAATGGAATTGGCAAGGCCGCATGCACGTGCGGGGCAAGATCAAGTGGGTCGAAATTCGTTCGAACCACGAACTTCGAAGCGACGGCGTCATTATCCGCCGGGGCATTATCCAGGACATTACCGAACGCATAGAAACTGCCCGCGAAAGCGAGGAACGGTATCAGTCGTTGATCGAGCGACTGCCTATCGGGGTGGTGATCCACAAGCAAGGGAAATTGGTTTTTGCCAACGCCTTTGCCCATGCTATTTTGGGCGGCGAAAAAAGCCAGAAGCTGGTGGGTACCGACGTATTGAACTTCGTGCACCCCGAATATCACCAGCGCGTCATTCGCAGAATGAAAGAAGTGGCCGTAGGGTTGCCTGGCGCCATGATCGAGCAGAAATATATTCGCCAGGATGGCCAGGTCATCGACGTGGAAACCATGGCCTACCCATTCACTTTCCGCGGCGAACCCTGCGTGCAGGTGATCTTCCGCGACATCACCGAACGTAAACAGGTCGAGGCGCGCATCAAAAAGAACGAAACCCTGCTGGCTCAACTCTTTCAAAACGTGCCCATGGCTGTGGTGCTGCTGACGGACTCGGGAAAGGTGGAGCAGGTCAACCGCGGGTTCGAAGAAATGTTCGGCTATACGCTGCCGGAATTGAAAGGCCGCAGCATCAACGATTTTATCGTTCCTGAAGAACTCACGCACGAGGGCGTCGACCTCAACAACCTGATCACCAGTCATCGTATCGTGAGCATTGAAACCGTGAGAAGACACCGCTATGGTCGGATCGTGAACGTGATCCTTTACGGCATGCCGGTGATGCTCGACAACGAGACCATCGGGATCTATGGTGTATACGTAGACATCACCGAACGCAAACGCGTGGAGGAAGAATTGAAGATACGCAATGGCGAACTTGACAATTTTGTTTATAAAGTTTCGCACGACCTGCGCGCACCCCTGTCGTCCATCCTCGGCCTGGTGAACCTGGCCAAACTGCCCGGCAACACCGACAACCCGATGGACTACATCGACATCATTGGCAGCAAAGTAGAACACCTCGATCATTTCATCGGCGATGTGTTGAGCCATTCCAAAAATTTGAAAATGGAAGTGAGCGTACGCAAAGTCGATTTCACGAAGATCATCGAAGAGACGTTCAACGATCTCAACTACCTGGAGGGGGCCAAGGAGATCAAGCGCATCATCAAGGTGGAAGGCATCGATTTCTACAGCGACCCGTGGCGCATTGCCGAAATCCTGCGAAATCTCATTTCCAATGCAATTAAATACCGCCAGTTAGAACAAGTCGCGCCCGAAATTGGTATTAAAATAAACATTGATCACCTTCGTGCTGAAATGGTCTTTGCCGACAATGGCATTGGCATCAGTGAAGAGAACCTGGAAAGAATTTTTGAAATGTTTTACCGCGCCACAGAACAGTCCGACGGATCGGGGATCGGTCTATACATCGTGAAAAATGCCATCGACAAATTGGGTGGACAGATCACGGTGGCCAGCC